>Ga0187892_10003701_pt1 | contig 27327 bp, 23 predicted proteins | sample MA1701073metaG_FD_139345 | JGI IMG/M metagenome (GOLD analysis project Ga0187892, IMG submission 139345) | Bio-ooze microbial communities from a basaltic lava cave in the Kipuka Kanohina Cave System on the Island of Hawaii, USA - MA170107-3 metaG ... | reverse complement strand
GTCCACGTCGACGCCGTCGGCCGGGCTCAGGAAGGTGCGCGCGTGGTGGTGCTGGATGGCCGCGGCGAGGAGACCGAAGGCGGCCAGCACGCCGGGGGCCTCGGGCACGATCACCTCGGCCATGCCCATCTCCTCCGCCAGCGCCACGCCGTGCACGGGCCCGGCGCCGCCCAGCACCACCAGCGCGAACTGGCGCGGGTCGTAGCCGCGCTTGACCGTCATCAGCCGGATCTGGTCGGCCATGCGGGCGTTGACGACGCGGTGGATCCCCGCCGCCGCCGCCACCGGGTCGAGCCCGAGCCGGCCCGCCACCGCCGCCACCGCGCGCTCGGCCGCTCCCACGTCCAGCCGGAGGGCGCCGCCGGCGAAGCGCTCGGGATGGAGGTAGCCCAGGAGCAGGCTCGCGTCGGTCACGGTGGCCCGGTCGCCGCCGCGCCCGTAGCAGGCCGGCCCCGGCTCGGCGCCGGCGCTGGCGGGGCCGACGCGCAGGCCCCCCGCGGCGTCGATCCAGGCGATGCTGCCGCCGCCGGCGCCGATGGTGTTGACGTCGACCATGGGCGTGCGCACCGGGTACGGCCCGATGAAGCCCTCCGCGGCGATGAGCGGCTCCCCGCCCCGCACCAGCGCGACGTCGTTGCTGGTGCCGCCCATGTCGAGCGACACGAAGTCGCGCACGCCCGAGCGCTCGGCCGCGAAGGCCGCTCCCACCACCCCGCCCGCCGGGCCGGACAGGAACAGGGTCACGGGCTCCCGGGCGGCGAGCGACGCCGACACGATGCCGCCCCGCGAGCGCATGATGAGCGGCACCCCCGGCACCCCGAGGGCCCCGAGCGTCCGCGCCAGCCCGGCCAGGTAGCGCTGCACCACGGGGCCGAGGTAGGCGTCGAAGGCGGTGACGCAGCACCGCTCGTACTCGCGGAAGGTCGGATCCACCTCGGAGGACAGCGAGACGGCCAGCCCCGGCGCCACCTCGCGGCACAGCTCGCGCGTGCGCCGCTCGTGGGCCGGGTTGACGAAGGAGAACAGGTAGCACACCGCGAGGGCCTGGACGCCCTCCGCCGCGAGGCGGGCCACCTCGCGGCGGACCTGGGCCTCGTCCAGCGGCGTCAGCACCCGGCCGCGCGCGTCCAGCCGCTCCCGGATCCCCACGCGCCGCCGGCGGGGGGCCAGGAAGGTGGGCGTCTCGGGGTCCATGTCGAGGTCGTACATGCGCGAGCGCTTCTGGCGCCCGAGCTCCAGCACGTCCTCGAAGCCAAGGGTGGCGAGGATGGCCGTCACCGCGCCCTTCTGCTCCAGCACCGCGTTGGTGGCCACCGTGGTGCCGTGGATGAAGCGCGCGACCCTCCCGGGATCCACGCCGGCCTCCACCGTCACCCGCCGCACCGCCGCCTCGATGCCCTCCAGGAGATCCTTGGGCGTGCTCGGCACCTTGGCGAGGTCGAGGCGGCCGTCGTCGTGAAGGGCCACGATGTCGGTGAACGTGCCGCCGATGTCCACGCCGATCTGCACGGGTGCGCGCCTCTCGTCCGTCTCAGCCCGTTCGGCCATCGGCTTCCTCGGCGAGCGCCTCGAGCTCCGCGATGACCTCCAGGTCCCGGGGTCGGCCGGCGGCCCGCTTCACCTCGATCAGCTTCCTGAGACCGAGGCACCGGACGTCGCAGCCGAACACTCGGGCGACCTCGGCGTGGGGAAGGAGCGCGTCGTAGCCTCCCCCACCGACGATCTCGCCCAGGAGATCCAGGTCCCCCCGGGTCGTGGTCAGCGTGAAGTTGAGACCCTGGCGCACCGTCTGGGCGTCCCAGCGAAACGGCAGGCCGGCGGGGGCGCCGCGCAGATAGGGCTTCCAGGGGGCGAGCGTGGCGGCGAGCCGTGTGATGTTCTCCGGCGTTCGTGCGTAGACGATGTCCAGGTCCTGGGTCAGGCGGGCCGAGCCGTGCAGCGTTGCCGCGACTCCGCCGACGACGATGAACTCGACGCTGGCGCGGTCCAGTTCCACGAGGACCCGCTGGAGATCGATCATCGGCGGGGAGGCCCCGCCTTCCTCACTTCCCGGGCGAACCGCTGCAATCGCTCGAGGTTCAGGAGGCGCTCCTCGAGCGATCGCTTGAGGTTCTCGCGTAGCAGCGTCCGGTCGATGTCGCGCTTGTAGGCGTCGACGACAGGGTCGGAGGCGCGTCTCGCCTCGTCGGGCGGCGGCGCGGCGCGGGCGGACATGGCGTCAATCTAGCACGTCCGGGCGCCCCGCGAATTTACAGCGCGGGCAGGACGGACGCCGCGAAGAGCCGGGTGCCGTCCGGGCGGGGCGCGTCCGCGAAGTGCACGGTCAGCCGGTGCGCGCCCTGGGCCACGATCGCCCGGAGGCGCTCGGTCACCTGGGGCGGGGTGCCGACCACGCGCCCCTCCTCCATGGGCCGCACCCCCGGGTCCTGCTGGAGCCGCGCGAGGTCGCCCTCGGTGGGGGCGATCAGGATCCCCACCCGCACCACCTGGGTGATCGCGTCGTAGTCGCGCTTCACCTCCCGGCAGTGGCCCTTGAGGGCCTCCTGGGCACGGGTGTAGCGCGCCACATCGCGGAACGGGTAGTTCCACCAGTCGGCATGCTGGGCCACCACGCGCAGGAGGTACCTCTCGCCCGCCCCGCCCACCATGACCGGCGGCACCGGCACCGGCGCCGGCGCGCAGTGGGCGCCGGCCACCTGGTAGTGCCGCCCCGTGTAGCCCGCCGGCGCCTCCGTCCACAGGGCCCGGATCAGCTCGATGGCCTCCCCGAGCTGCTCGATGCGCACGCGCGCGGGCGGGTAGGGCCAGCCGTAGGCCCGGTACTCCTCCTCGTGCCAGCCGGCGCCGATGCCCAGCACGACGCGGCCGCCCGAGAGGGCCTGGGCCGTGGCCGCCATCTTGGCGAGCAGGGCCGGGTTGCGGAAGCTGTTGCAGAGCACCTCGTGGCCGCCCCGCTTGTCCGGGTAGCGGGCCAGCGCCCAGGCGAGGAGCGTCCAGCCCTCGGCCACCTTGTGCCCCTCGTACTGCACGTGGTCGGGGAACCAGAGCGAGTCGAACGGAGCCGCCGTCTGGTCGAGATAGGGGAACGTGTCCTCGACGAGGCGCGACCACACGTTGAGCCCCACCGGGACGGGCATCGCCCCGCCCCCGCTCAGAACCAGCTCGCCTTGTCCACCACGTTGCGCAGCGGCGCGCCGGCGAGGAACCGGCGGCAGTTGTCGTGGAGGATCTCGAACCGGCGCTCGTCCAGGTGGGGCCCGTAGCCCGCCGTGTGGGGGGTGAGGAGCACGCCCGGCGCCGTCCACAGCGGATGGTCGGCGGGCAAGGGCTCCTGCTCGAAGACGTCGAGCGCCGCCCCCGCGATCTCGCCGGCGCGGAGCGCGGCGACGAGGTCGTCCAGGCGCGTGGTCAGGCCGCGCCCGATGTTGATGAAGAACGCCGTCCGCTTCATCCGCTGAAAGCGCGCCCGGTGCATGAAGCCCTCGGTGGCCGGGGTGTGGGGCACGGTGACGATGACGAAGTCGGCGCGGCCGAGCTGGGCGTCGAGCGCGTCGGGGCCGTGGAGCTCGGCCATCCCCGGCGGGGCATCCCGCCGCCGGGCGTCGACGCCGATCACGGTGAGCCCGAAGGCGGCGGCGAGCCGGGCCGTCTCGGCCCCGATGCCGCCCACGCCCACGACGAGGGCGGTGGCCGCGGGCAGGTGGACCACGCCGGTGTCCAGCGGCGCCGGCCGCCACTCGCGGCGGAGCTGGCGCGGCAGGTACTCGTGGAGCCCCCGCGCGAAGGCCAGCACGAAGGCCATGACGTGGGCGCCGATGTGGTCGTTGTAGATCTCGCGGAAGTTGGTGACGACCACGGGGTGCCGGATCAGCTCGGGCGTGTAGTACCCGGCGGGGGGCGCGGCCTGGGGCGCCTGGAGCCAGCGGAGCCGTTCCGCCCGGGCGAGCAGCGCGGGAGGGATGGTGCCGAAGGCCGCCTCGGCGTCGCCGACCGCCTGCGTGGCCTGGGCCTCGTCCTCGGCCACCACCACGCGGAGCGCGGGAAGATCAGCGGCCAGCCGGGAGGCCCAGTCGCGGGTGGTCGGGGTCTGGGGCGGCAGCATCACGAGGGTCGCGGGCACGGCGCCCACCTTAGCCGACCCCGGCGGGGCGGGTCAACGCCCGGCACCTCACCCCGCTCACCAGAGATCGCCGACCGTGAAGCCCTCGGGGAACGGATCGTCGGGGTCGAGGACGTAGCTGGCGAAGCCGGTGATCCACGCCTGACCGGCGAGCGTCGGCACCACCGCCGGGTACCGGCCGACCATCGTCTCGGCGACGAGCCGGCCGGTGAAGACGGTCCCGAGAATCCCCTCGTGACGGAACGCCTCGCCGAGCGCGAGCCGGCCCCGCGCGTGGAGGGTCGCCATGCGCGCGCACGTCCCGGTCCCGCACGGCGAGCGGTCGATGACGCCGGCCCACGTCGACGGGCGGTTCCAGTCAACGGCGCCGGTCGAGACGGTCACGGCGTTCCTCATGTGGGCGTCGGGCCGCGCGGGGGGCCCCGAGAGCTGGGCGATCGTGATGCCGGCGAAGCGCGGCTCCTCCGGGTGCGCCACCGGCAGCTGCTCGCGGGCGGCGGCCTTGATCATCTCGCTGATGCGCACGATGTCCCGGCCCTCGTCGGGCGTGAGCGTGAGGCCGAGGGCCCGGGCGTCCGCGATGACGTAGAACATGCCCCCGTACGCCACGTCGACGGTGACCGTGCCGAGCCGGGGGACCTCGACCGGACGGTCCAGGTGCACCGCGAAGGCGGGGACGTTCGTGAACGTGACGCTCGTCACCTTGCCGGCCGCGCACTCGGCCCGCACCCGGATCAACCCGGCCGGCGCCTCCAGCGTGAGCTCGGTGACGGGCTCCCGCATGGGGATCATGCCCGTCTCCAGCAGCACGGTGGCCACGCAGATCGTGTTCGTCCCGGACATGCCGGGGTACTCGACGTGCTCCATGATGACGAAGCCCGCGTCGGCCTCGGGACGGGTCGGCGGCAGGATCACGTTGCAGTTGGCGGCGGGATAGCCGCGCGGCTCGCGCAGCATCACGCGCCGCAGGGCGTCGCCGTGGGCCTCCAGATGCCGGGCCTTGTCGAGCATGGTGGCGCCGGGCACGTCGAGCACGCCGCCGACGATCACGCGCCCGGGCTCGCCCTCCGCGTGGGCGTCGACGGCCTGGATCAGACGGGCGGCGCGCATCGGAGGCTCAGCCGGCCGCGGCGCCCGGCCGGGTGACGCCGGCCTCCGCCCCTTCCGGGGGCAGCGGCACCAGCCCGCCCGGCTCGCCGGCGAGGATCCAGTCGAGGATCGCCCGGTAGCGCTCCACCGGCACCGCCCCGACCACCGACACCTTCTCGTTGACGACGACGGCGGGGATGGCGGACACCCCGAACCACGCGGCGCCCTCGGCGTAGTCGGCCAGCACGGCCTGGTACGCCTCGCCCGCCGCCTGGTCCTGCTGAAGGCGCGCCAGGTCGAGCCCGCTCGCCTCGGCCAGCCGCCCGAGCACGTCCGGCCGGCCGATGTCGAGGTTGTCCTTGAAGTGGGCGAGGAAGAGCCGGTCGCGCAGCCGGCGGAACGCCGCCTCGCCCTGCCGCTCGGCGCACTTGGCGGCGACGAGCGCGGGCAGGCTGGACGCGGGCAGCGCGGCGCCGACCGGCGGCGGCACGAACCGGGCGCCCGGCTCGTCGGCGCCGACACGTCGGCGGCCCTCGCGGGTCTTCTCCGTGACCACCCGCCCCGGCTGCTCGCCGGGGATCAGCGGGAAGGCGCGCCAGTGGACCTGGATGCGGTCACCGTACTCCTGCTCGATCGCCCCGAGCCGCACCGCGGCGTTGTAGCACCACGGTCACAAGTAATCGGAGAAGACGTCGAGGCGGATGGGCGGGATCAGTGGTCGGCTCCGGCGCCGAAGACGGTGGGCTGGACGACCTCCGTCCGGAGCGCGGCGAGGGCGCGCTCGACGATGCGCCGCCGGAGCGCCTTCTCCTCCTCGGGCGGCAGGTCGGCGTTGCCGAGCGGGTGGATGATGCCAGCCGCCTGCACGATGCGGTTGGCGCCCACCATCACCGCCACCGGCGTCATGGTCGAGACCTGCACGGTCGGGAGGCCGGCCTTCTCCAGCTCCCGCGCGATCGCTGCCCCGCAGCGAGTGCTCGTCCCTCAGGTGGAGGTGAGGATGACCGCGTCCACCCGCGCCGCGCGGAGCTGCGCGGCGATCTCCCGGCCCATCCGCTCGCTGTTGGCGAGCGTCGTGGCCACCCCCGTCGTCGAGTACACGGTCTCGTGGAGCTTGCCGATGGCGCCCTCGCGCTCCAGCTCCCGGGCGACGTCCACCGGCACGAGGCGATGCGGGTCCTGCTTGACGAAGGTCGTGTCGTAGCCGCGGTGCACGTTGTCGTACTGCCCGGGGTCGAGGGCGCCGCGGCCCCCGATCGGATAGGCGCCGAAGCGGGTGGCGGCGAGCGGCTCGAGGCCGTCCGGGTTGCCCACGGGGACGATCCCGCCGTCGGTGACGAGGGCGACGACGGCGTGGCCCAGGTCCCGCACGGCCGGCGGCGCCGCGACGCGGGGAAAGTCGGGCAGCGGCACCTCGCTCGTGACCGGGCGGCCGGCGAGCTTGTCGAGCAGCATGGCCGTCGCGCGCTGGGCGGCGTTGGCCGACGCGCGGGTGTTCCGGGTGACGCCCCGGGGGAAGTAGCCCTCCTCGGCCGGACTCCCGACCGGCTCCCGGCGCGCCCGCTTGAGCCCGAGGGCGACCAGCCGTCGCGCCTCGTCGAGCATCCGCGCTCCGTCGGCGCCGGTGGCGACGATGTGCGCGCGCCGCCGGTACAGCGCCACGCCGGGATTCTCCGCGTGCATGCCGGTCACGGCCGGCACGCCCAGCCGGGACTCCACCGCCTCGCACACAGCGCCGCACGCCACGCCGTAGCGCCCGGCCAGGAAGGCCGGGCCGGCGACGACGAGGTCCGGCTGCTCGGCGGCGACCAGCGCGAGGATGGCCGCCACCGCCGCTTCGGGCGCTTCGGCCACGTGGTTGTCGCCGGAGACCACGGTGGCCACCACGCGGCCCGCGTCGCCGAGCGCCTGCTGGACGGCGCGCGCGGCGCCGGCGGGGCCGGGAAACGCCCGGGGGCCGACACCGGCCCGCTCCTCGCCGCCGATCTGGCCGAAGAACTGGTTCAGGTAGACGACCACCCGCAGCGCGCTCATCACCATGCCCTCCTCACCGGGCCTCACTGCAGTCGGGACGTCAGGCACGTCGCGCCCACCTGCTCGATCGCGCCGCAGATCTGGCCGTAGCTCACGGTGGCCTCGCCGGCGGGACCCTCCGCCCCGATCACGCGTTCCACGGGCGGCAGCGTCACGCGCTCCTGGGCGCTCCCCGTGTTCACGAGCGCGTCGAGGCCCGGGAAGTTGAACAGCAGCATGCCCTCCTGGCTGCCGTCGGTCGACATGTCCTCCACGATGAGCGCGGTCTTGACCCCGCGCGCCTCGCACTGGGCCGCCGTCTGCGCCATGTCCACGTGCGGGGCGCCCCCGCCGATCTTGGTGAAGACGGCCCCGTCCGCGCCCAGCACGTCCACGACGAGGCCGGCGGCCATGGCCGCCGAGCGTATGCGCTCGGGCTCGGTCGCGTGGGCCACCGTGAGGACGACGCCCGCGAACCAGAGCGTGCGCCCGTGCCGAGCGTAGAGCTCGCGGATCACGGGGTGGTTCTGGGTGGCCCACGTCGTCACGCCGCGTCCCATGAAGCCGCGGATCACGGCTCCGTCGAGGATCTCGTTGGGGTGCACGAGGGTCGGCAGCATGCGCCGGACGGGATCGCCGTAGAGGACACCCTCGTCGGCCGCCGTCGGGCGCTGGTGCGAGTGGATCTGGAACACGTAGACGACGCGGGGCACGCCAGCCAGCGCGGCCGGCACGCGCGTCGGCGCCGGCAGGTCGAACACCTCGAGCGTGTCCGGCGGCGCCGCCCGCGCGGCCTGCGCCAGGTGGACGGCGGCGCGCAGCCCCGCCTGGCGGAGCGCGGCGAGGTACTCGGACCGCCCCACCGACGCGGCCGGCCAGGCCGAGATCACGACGTTCGCGGTGCGGGCGAACGCGCTGAGGGTGGCCACGGGTCCCGACATGTCGATGACGGCGAGCGTGGCGGGGTCGGCGAGCTGCTGATCGGTCACGACCACGGCCACGCCGGCGAGCGCCCGCGTCCGGCCCTGACCGGCGCGGCCGAGCGGGCCGAGCGCGCCCGGGAAGTCCGCGCCGCCCTCTTCCTTCGCCCGCGGAGCGAACACATCGAATACGCGACCGATGCGGCAGGACTCGCCCGGATGGGCGAGGTCGATCCGCACGCGGTCGAGCCGCGGATCGGCGGCGAGCGTCGCCGTCAGGCCGTCGAGACCGACGGCGAGCCGCCGGTCGGACAGGCGGGTCTCGGTGCCCGCGCTCACCGCGGCGACCTCGGACCACCAGAGCTCGAGTCTCATGGACGCGCCCCCGCAGAGCATAGCGTGGCCGCCGGTCCCATGGCCAGCCGGGCCCGCGTCAGCTCGCCGGCTCCCCCCGCTCGGGGAGCGGCTCGCGCCGGGGCAGCCCGATCGCGGCGAGGACGCCGAGCGCGTTGCCGCCGGCCGCGATCATCATCGCCGCGCCGTAGCCCTGGGTGAGGTCGAACAGGCGGCCGGCGGTGACCGGCAGGACGATGGCGGCGGCGCACCACGCGGTGTAGATCCGGCTCGCCATGCCCCCGTACAGGGCGCGTCTCCAGTAGACGGCCACCGCCGCCGCCGTCACGCCGGACATGAGCCCATACCCGATCCCGACCAGCGCGAGCGCGAGCACCGACACCGCGGGGCCGGGCCACAGCGCCAGCGCGAGGCTGCCGGTGAGAGCGATGGCGTGGGCGCCCGCCGCCACCCGGGGGATGGCGAGCCAGTCGACCATCCACCCGCCCGCCAGGCGGGCGGCGGCGATGGCGGCGGTGACGAGCGTGGTCCCGGAGACGGCGAGCGCGGTCGCCCCGCCGTACGCGGCGATGATGCCCGCGGCCTGGCTCAGCACCATCAGCCCGGCCGACGCGGCCAGGAAGAACGCGACCCACAGCCGCCAGAACACCGCCCGGCGGCGCTCCGCCGGGTCCGGCGCGACGACCGCGGCCGCGCCGGCCAGCGTGACCCGCGACCGGGCGATCAGCCACGCGCTGGCGAGGCCCGTGACGACGAGCGCGGCGGCGAGCGCCCCGAGCGTGGCGCGCACCCCGATCGCGCGGACCGCCCAGCCGAACAGGGGCGCGGCGATCATGGCGCCGGCCGGATACAGGCTCACCAGATACCCGTTCACGAGCCCGTGACGGGCCCCCACCGCGAGGTTGACGGCCTGGAGCACGAGGATGTATCCCGCGCCGCCGCCGACGCCGAAGAGCACGCCGTAGCCGGTGGCGAGCTGCCCGAGGCCGCCCGCCGTCGCGGCCAGCCCGATGCCGAGGGCGCTGACGCCGGACGCGGCCAGCACCAGCGCCGCCGTGGATCCGGCCCCGTACAGCGAGGGCGCCAGCATCATGCCGGCCCCGAACCCCGCGGACGCCAGCGCGAAGACGAGCGCGAGGTGGGCCCGGCTCAGCCCGAGCAGGGCTTCCAGCGGCGCGAGGAACACGCTGAACGCGTAGAGGGAGCCGAGGGGGACGTTGAGCGCGGTCGCGGCGGCAACGGTTCGCCACGCGCTCCCGGCGGGTGGCGCCCCGTCAGGGAGCGCGCCGGGCGAGATCCGCCACCTCGCGGACCAGGGGGTGGGAGCCGAGTCCGGCGCGCAGGGCCGGATCGAGGGTCCGCGCGGACAGGTCCTCGATCACCGCCCAGGCGTCGCGATACCGGGCGAGGGCCTCCGCGCGCCGGCCCCGCGCCGCGTCCAGCCGGCCGAGGGCGAGCAGGGTCAGCCACCGCTGACGCGGGTGGCGGATCGCCTCCGCGATGGCGAGCGCGCGCCCGAGGGCCGCCTCCGCCTCGCCCCACTGGCGCCGGGCCGTCGCGCTCTCGCCCTTGAGCCGCCACGCCCAGCTCTCGTACTTGCGCGAGCGCGTCGGCGCCGCCGTCTCCAAGCTCTCGTCGGCCAGCCGCCGGGCCCGGTCGGGGTCCCCGCGCAAGAGGGCGAGCTGGCCGAGGCTGGCGTGGCAGTGGGTCGCGTAGCGCCAGGTCATCCACCGGGACGGCGGCGCATGCTCCACGACGTGGAGGGCCTCCGCCAGCGCCTGATCGGCGTCGGCGAAGTTGCCCTGGGCCATCCAGGCGTCCGCCTCGTTGACCCGGATGAAGGCGCGCCGCTCGGCTCCCGTGCCGTGGCCCGCCTTCGAGGAGCGGTTCGTGATGTCGTACGCGCGCTCGGACAGCTCGATGCCCCCGGCGAAGTCGCCGCAGTCGATGCGCACCCAGCCGATGGTGTTGAGCACCCGCGGGAAGAGCGCATCGTCGCCCAGCTTGTCGGCCAGCGCCAGCGACTCCGTGAGGGCGGCGAGCGCGACGTCGTAGGCGCCCTGCTCGCTGGCGGCCAGGCCCTGGTTCCACAGCCCGCGCAGCAAGGGGTTGGCGAGCCGATGCGCTCGCGCGATGTCGATGGCCGTGATGGCGAGGTCCACGCTCGACTGGTACTCGGCCTGCCAGCTCCGTTCCAGCGAGAGGGCGTGGAGGATCATGGCCTCGTGCATCCGATCCCCGACCGCTCGCGCGATCGGCAGGGCCTGGTCGAGGTCGGCGGACGCCGCCTCGTGGCGCCCGCTCACGGCATGCACGTACCCGCTGACGAACAGGCCGCCCGCGAGCGGCCGGTCCGCGCCGATCGCCTGCGCGATCTCCACGGCCTCCCGCGAGCGCTGGAGCGCGCCGGGGAAGTCCTCCAGCCACTGGAGCGCCGAGGCGAGCTGCACGAGCGCCGCCGCCTCCGCCGGCCGGTCGCCGGCCTGGCGGGCCAGCGCCGCCCCCGTCTCCGCCGCCTCCCGCGATCGCCCGAAGTCGCCGACCCCGAGGAGGTGGTCGGCGCGGGCCCGGTGGATGGCGATGAGCGTGGACGCCGGCACCCGGCCGCCGAGGCGCGCGGCGGCCTCCAGCGCCTGCCCGTGGAGGTCGACCGCCTGGCGCAGGCCGAACGCCCGTGCCGCCTTCTCGGCGGCCTTGAGCAGGTAATCCAGCGCGCGCTCCCAGGCCTCGGCGCGCGAGAAGTGATGGGCGAGCATCTCGTAGTGCTCGGGCAGGCGGTCCGCGTAGAGCTCCTCGATGGCATGACCGATCAGGCCGTGGAGCTGCTTGCGCCGCTCCACGAGCAGCGACCCGTAAGCGACGTCCTGGGTCAGCGCGTGCTTGAACATGTAGGCCAGCTCGGGGAACAGCCGGCGCTCCAGGATCAGCTCGAGCCCGGTCAGCTCGCGGAGCAGCGCGTCGCTCCGCTCGCGCACGTCCGCCAGCCGGTCCACCAGCCGCCGCGTGAACTCCCGGCCGATCACGGCGGCGAGCTGGAGCGTCCGCTTGGGGGCCTCGGCGAGCCGGTCGATCCGGGCCGCGATGACGTCCTGGACGGTGCCCGGCACGACGGCGTCGTCGAGCGGGCGCGTCAGCTCGAGGCGTCCCCCGACGCGGCGGACCGCGCCCGCCTCCTCCAGCGACTTCACCAGCTCCTCGACGTAGAACGGATTGCCCTCGGCCCGCGCGGCCACCAGCGCGCGCAGCTCGGCCGGCAGGGTGTCGGCGGCCAGCACGGCGGCGGCCATCCGCGCGCCGTCCTCGGCGGACAGCGCCGAGGCGACGATGCGGGTGACGTAGCTCCGCTCGCCGAACGGGCTCGCGTAGCCGGGCCGGTAGGTGAAGACGAGCAGCGCGCGCATCGCGGGGACGCTGTCGACCAGCGCGGCCAGGACCGGCTCGCTCGCGCCGTCGATCCAGTGCAGGTCCTCGATGACGAGCACCTGCGGGCGCCGCTCGGCGGCGCGGACGAGGAGGCGCCGGAGGGCCGCGAGCGTCTCGCCGCGCCGCTGGGCGGGGCTCATGCCCCGCACCTCGGCGCTCCCGGGGTCGACCGACAGCAGCGCCCGGAGGTACGGCGCGGTGTCGGCGAGGTCGCCGCCCGCCTCCGCCGCGAGCCGGTCGAGCTTGGCGCCGATGGCCGCCTCGCCGTCCGTCTCCTCCACGCCGGCCTGCCGCCGCACGAGGTCCACCAGCGGATGGAAGGCCATCGCCCGGCCGAACGACAGGCAGTGCCCCTCCTGCCAGGCTGCCGCGTCCCCGATCCGGCGGCGCAGCTCGTGCAGCAGGCGCGACTTCCCGATGCCGGGCTCGCCGACGAGGAGGACGACCTGGCCCTGGCCGGCCCGGGCGCGGTCGAACGCGTCGAGCAAGAGGCCCAGCTCGCGCTCGCGCCCGACGAGGGGGGTGAGTCCCCGGCCCTCCTCGACGTCCAGGCGCGTGCGGGCCTCGCGGGCCCCCAGGACCTCCCAGGCCAGCAGGGGCTCGGTCTTCCCCTTCGCCTGGAGCGCGCCGAGCGGCCGCGTGTCGAAGTACCCGTGGACCAGCCGGTGGGTCGCCTCGCCGATCGTCACCCGGCCGGGCTCGCCGGCCTGCTGGAGCCGCGCCGCGACGTTGGTCGTATCGCCCACCGCCGTGTAGTCCATGCGGAGATCGCTGCCGATCGCGCCCACCACCACCAGGCCCGTGTTGATCCCCTGGCGGACGCGGAAGCCGATGCCCCGGGCCAGGAGCTCTTGCTGGTAGCCCGCCAGGGCGCGGGCGATGCCGAGCGCGGCGTGGACGGCCCGGCGGGCGTGGTCCTCGTGGGCGATGGGGGCGCCGAACAGCGCCATGATGCCGTCGCCCAGGAACTGGTTCACCGTGCCCTCGTAGCGGTGCACCTCGCCCAGCATGAGGTCGAAGGCCCGGCTCATGAGCCGGTGCACCTCCTCGGGATCGAGGCGCTCGGACAGCGCGGTGAACCCCGAGACGTCGACGAACAGCACCGTCACCTGCTTGCGCTCGCCGGCCAGCGTGGCGGCCGAGGTCAGGATCTTCTCGGCGAGGTGCCGCGGCGTGTAGGCGCCGGGCGACGCCTCCCGGGCCGGGCCGTCGGCGGACGCGCCGACCGGATGAGCGCATTCCGGGCAGAACTTCGCGGCCGCGGGCAGCGGCGTGCCACAGCTCGCGCACGCGGTGGCGAGCGGAGCGGCGCATTGCGCGCAGAACTTCGCGCGGGGGGGATTCTCGGCGCGACAGCGTGGGCACGTCAACACCGGCGAGTCACTCCCAGCCTGCTCCGCCCGTCATAGCGCGAAAGGGCGGCGAACTCAAGGACTGGCTTCCCATCGCCGCGTCCCGCGCGCTAGGATAGGCGGCCATGCACCCCCTCCTCGACCGGCTGGACGGCTGGCGCGACGAGCAGATCGAGTTCCTGGCCCGCCTGGTCAACCACGACAGCGGCACCGACGACGTCATGGACGTCAATCGCGTGGGCGCCATCCTCGGCGAGTGGCTGGAGCGCCTCCGCTTCAGCGTCACCCGCGTGGCCCAGGAGCGCTTCGGCGACCACCTGGTGGGCGAGAAGCCCGGCCAGGGGTCCAAGCGCTTCCTGTTCGTGGGCCACTTCGACACGGTCTTCCCGTCCGGCACCGCCAAGGCGCGGCCGTTTCGCATCGACGCCGAGGGGCGCGCGTGGGGGCCCGGCGTCTACGACATGAAGGGCGGGCTGGCCGCGCTGCTCTACGCGCTCCGCGCCCACAAGGAGGCGAAGACGCGCGCGTGGGCCGACACCACGGTCGCGGTGGTCTTCAACTCCGACGAGGAGCGCCTGTCCCCCACCTCCCGGGCCGTGATCCAGGCCGAGGCCCGGCGCGCCCACAGCGTGGCCATCCTGGAGCCGGCCCGCCCCGGCGGCGAGTACGTCATGGCCCGCAAGGGGGCGGGGACCTTCACCCTCGAGGTCACCGGCAAGGCTTCCCACGCCGGGCTCCAGCCCGAGCTCGGCGCCAGCGCCATCTGGGACATCGCCCGAAAGGTGGCCGAGCTGCACGCCCTGACCGACCTCCAGCAGGGCACCACCGTCAACGTCGGCACCATCCGGGGCGGCAGCCGGCCCAACGTGGTGGCCGACCACGCCGTCTGCGAGATCGACCTGCGCGCGTGGACGCCGGAGGACGCCGAGCGCGCCATCGCCGCCATGCGGCGGATCGCCGAGCCCGCCCGCGTCCCCGGCACCACCGCCCGCTTCTCGGGCGAGGTGCTCTTCCCGCCGTGGCCGCCCGGCCTTCCCGGCACCGAGCGCCTCGTGGAGATCATGCGCCGGGCCGGTCAGGACCTCGGCGTGGACGTCAAGGCCATCCGCACCGGCGCCAGCTCGGACGGCAACCACACCTCGGCGGTGGCGCCGACGCTGGACGGCTGCGGCCCCCAGGGCAGCCGCGCCCACAGCGCCGAGGAGTTCATCGAGATCGCCACGCTGCTCGAGCGCACGAAGATGGTCGCGCTCTTCCTCGACCGCTGGGCGGCCGAGTTCGTGGTCCCGTAGGCGGGCGCTCGCTCCTGGCACGATTGCGTGGCATGATCCCTGCCATGGGCAAGCCGGTCCGCAACTTCCACCTGCCGCTCCCCGGGCCGCTGTACCGGCGCCTCCGGGAGGCCGCCGAGCGCGTGAACCAGCCCGCCACCACCGTCGCCCGGTATGCCCTCGAGCAGCGGCTGCGCGAGCACCGGCGGGCCGTGATCCGCGAGGCCATCGCCCGCTACGCGGCCGAGGCGGCCGGAAGCCGGGACGATCTCGACCCCGACCTCGAAGCGGCGTCGCTCCAGACCTGGGCGCAACCCAACCGCCGCTGGCGCAAGCGGTGAAGCGCGGCGATGTCGTCTGGGCCGACGTCAGTCCCCGCTCCGGGTCGGAGCAGCGCGGTCGCCGGCCCGTGATCGTCGTGTCGAGCGACGGGTTCAACCGGATCCCGGCATGGAGGTCGGGGATCGTCGTGCCGATCTCGACCGCCCAAGCCCAGGCGCTGCGCGGGCCGACCGCGATCCCGCTGCCGGCGGAAGCCGGGGCGTCGCGCTCTGTCACCAGGTCACGACCCTCGACCGGGCGAAGCTGACGGAGCGTTTGGGCGTCGTGCCCCCGGCGCTCCTCGCCGCCGTGGAGAGCGGTCTCAAGGCCGCGCTGGATCTCGAGTAGGACGATGCCGGATCTCAGCCCCAACCTGCCCGAGGTGGTCGCGGAGGTGCGCGCGCTCTTCGAGCGCTACGAGCAGGCCCTGGTCGACCGGGACGTGGCGGTGCTGGACGCCACCTTCTGGGACAGCCCCCACACCATCCGCTACGCGCTCCACGAGAACGGGTACGGCTTCGCCCAGATCCACGCCCACCGGGTCGCCCGGCCGCCCGGCCCCGGCCTCAAGGAGCGGCGCCTCCGCCTCGAGATCCTCACGCTCGGTCGCGACCTCGCCACCGTCAACCTCGAGTTCAAGGTCCGCGGCCGCGAGCTGGTCGGACGGCAGAGCCAGACGTGGGTGCGCTTCCCCGACCTCGGGTGGAAGGTGGTGGCCGCCCACGTCTCCACCATGAACGAGGGGCCGCTCTGGTGAGGGGCGGCCCGGGAGCCCAGAGCGCGCGCCGGTGCCCGGGGGCCGTGAGGATGTGGCGGTCCCGCCCGGCGCGGCTATCGGTGTGTCACGCCCCGGACGGCAGCGGGTGCGTGGTCAAGACCTCCTCGCCCAGCATGTCGATGAGCTTGACGGCGACGGTGCGCTCGGCGGGACCTACCGTCAGCTCGTAACGGCCCTCGACGAGATCCGTCTTCTTCTCCGGGATATCCGAGAGCCCAACCCGGAAGACCCGCCCATCGTAGTCCGGATCGATGAGGACGCAATCAACCATGGCGCGCCAGTCGTCGATTCTCGGCTGGAGGATGTCCGCGTGCGCCTGCAGCCGCTCGACGATGCTCGGCGAGATGAAGTCCTGGACCTCGACCGTCACCGTCTGGCCCTTTCGCGCAACCTTCACGCGAGCGCGCGCCGGCTGGTGCTGGAAGAACTTGCCGTACTTGGGGTCGGTACGCAGCTCGATCACCTCTAGACGGTTGACCAGATTCTGCGCGCGCCGCAGGCGGTTCCAGTCCGCGAGCCAGCCGTCAGCTGCCGGTTCCTTGCCCAAGCAGACCAGGATCACGTCGCGGTCCTCCCCCGGCCGCGCGTCCAGCTCGCGCTTGACCTCTTCCAGGTCCAGCAGCGTCAGCGGATGACTGAACGGGACGATCTTGACAAGCTTCTTGCCGAGCGTCCCGTCGAAGTACGCGTCGGTGCGCGTGCGCAGTATCCCGATGTGCTCGCACGCGAGCTCGACCGCCTCCAGGTGCTGGATCGCCAGATCGTAGTCGTTGACCCGGTACACGGCGAACGAGAGCTGCGTGGGCTCCGGCGCGTCCTGCTCTCCCGTGTCGACCCCGGCCAGTCCTGTCTGCCGCGCCGCCCGGGCGACGTCCCACTGCTGCTCGATGAGCACCTGAAGCCGTTTGCTCGTCGTCTGGATCGCGCCCTTGTTGAGGTCGCACCCGATCCAGCGCCGGCCCAGTCTCTGCGCGACCGCGGCGGTAGTGCCAGACCCGACGAAGCAATCAAGGATCAGGTCGCCCGGATCGCTGGACGCCAAGATGACTCGCTCCAACAGGTCCTCGGGCTTCTGAGTTGGATATCCTTCTCGCTCCAGACCAACCATGTTGATCGGATCCAGATCATCCCAAAAGTCGGTGCATGGCCGTCCAGTTGAACCCACTTGGTATCGCTTCAACCGAGGCCATCCGCCCTCCTTTGAGGGCCAGTAGATGAGTCTCTGATTGTCGAGTCGATCGAGCTCGGATGGCACGACAGCCCAGTGGCGCCCAAGGATCGTCGGGTTGAATCCCCGCCATGCTTCGCCTGAGGGGCCACGCCTCAACCCGGGGGCCGTCAGCTCACCCAGAGCGTGCTTTCCACGAGAATCTTCGTGGCGATAGTGCCTGGCCCTGTGAACGTCGGTCAACTCCTGGAATTGCTGGTTCCATCTGCTCTTGTCGGTTCCGGCAGCGTAGAAGAGCAGATAATCCGTTACAGCGCCAAAGCGATTGGCGCCTCCGTGCGAGCTGGTGCGCTTCCAGGCGATCTGATTTCGAAAGGCTGATTCGCCGAGAATCTCGTCCATAGCAAGACGCACATGATGAGCCCGGTGGGCATCCATGTGCACGTAGATGCTGCCATCCGTGGCCAGCAACTCCTTCAGCAGCAGCAGGCGCTCGTACATGAACTGCAGGTAGTTGTCGTTGGCCCAGATGTCGGTGTACTGGATCTGCTCGCCCAGGGTGTAGGTCTCGCCGTCGAGCCTGGCCGTGCCCTTCGGCCCGCGCAGGGTGACCTTGCGGACGTAGTCGGCGCCGGAATCGAAGGGCGGGTCGATGTAGACGAGGTTCACCTTTCCACGGAAGCCGTTGGCGAGGAGATGGGCGAGTACCTCCTTGTTGTCACCGTGGAAGAGCAGGCCACCCTGCGGATAGCGCTCCGGCCAGCCCTTCCAGGTTTCGTCGCTGCGCCGGGGAGCGTCGCCAGTGGGATCGAAGACCTCCACGATCTGAGATGGGAAGGCGGTCACGTGACGCAGCGGACGTTTGCCCACCCAGGTGAGCATCGGCCGGCCCTTGGCCGCGGCAATCGCCACGTCCTGTCTGGGCTTCGGCTCAGGGACCGAGGCCACGCGCTTGGCCGAGCGGGCGGCGGTCTTCCCGGTAGGATTCACCTTCCTTGCCCTGGCCGCGCGGGCCTTCCTGGTCTTTGGCATGCTCGTGACTCAGCCTGCCGGTGGGCCCGTATCGAGATACGGCTGCAGAAGGTTCTGCACGTGGGCGACCACGGTCCGAGCCATCTCGAGCTGACGCGCCGCCTCGTTCCTGTCCAGCGGAGGCTGGGGCCCGGGATAGCGTCCGCCGACGGCATAAGGCGTGAGGGTGCCGGCTGCCGCGAAGCGGGCTTGGATACCGGTGGCCACCGGCTCGGCGAGGGCCAGCAGCCCCTGGATCTCGTGGGTGTGGCGAAAATCGACCTGGTGGCAGACCAAGAGCGCCTTGAGCGCCTTCTCGGCCGCTTGCTGGGCATGGAACCCGGCGGTGTCGTAGGCGGCCATCTCAAGCCCGAGGATCGCCCCGCAGACGAGGAGGTTCTCCCCGGCCTTCGCGAGCCACTGGTTCACGAAGTCCCACCGCACACGCTCAGGCGTTCTCGTAGAGGACGACTCCTTCCTTGGCAGCTGGGTAGGCGAGGCCCCCGATCACGCCCTTCGTCTCCTCGAACTCCAGCTCGCTCATGGGGTGGGGTTCGACCGGAGCCCCGCTTCCCCGACACGCATCGTAGAGCGCCAGCATCGTCCGGTGCCATTCCGCCGGCCCAAGGTCATCGAAGATCACAAGCACATCGTAGTCGCTATCGGGCAGCGCGTCGCCGCGCGCGCGCGAGCCGAACAGGATGATGCGCCGTACGCGCCTGCCGAACGCCCCAAGGATGTGTTCGCGGAGCCGGCCGGCGGCCGCCGGGTCGTACCCGTAGGCACGCTCCGGCTCGCGGACGAACCGGCGGATCCCCGCCAGGTCGTCGTAGGCCGGGAGGTTCTTCACGAAGACAAGCTCGTACTTCAGGCGCTTGGGGTTGACGCGCTCGAGCTTGCGCAGCGCCATGGCCTTGCGCCCCTCGGGAAGACGCGGTTCCTCGCCACGCGCGAGACGAGCCTCATCGTCGGCGATCTCCTGGCGGTACCGGTCGGCCTTGACCTCGACGATGAGCACGCGGCCCGTGTCCGGGTGGGCGCCGCGCTTGCGGATGACGAAGTCCGGCGTGTAGAAGTGCCAGCGGCCGTCCTCGCCGCGGTACTCGACGTGGAAGTCGGTCTTGGCCGGATCGGTCAGCCCGCCCGTGAAGTAGATGTCCTCCACCTCGTTCGGGGCGAGGTTCAGCTCCCGCAGGAGCATGGTGAACACGTCTCGCTCCGGGACGGAATCGAAGTTGTAGGGCGCGTAGTGGAAGCCCAGGTCCCGCGGATTCTCTCCGATGCTCTCCCGCGAGAGGATGAGGTGCTCGCGGTCCCTGGGATAGGTGATCTCAGCCGTGTAGAGCTCCGCTCCCGTGTCGTCGGATGCCTTGACGAAGCCCTCCGGGCGCACAAGGGCCAGTGCCCATTCGACGCGCTCCGCCCGGACTTCGTAGCGCCGCGCCTGGTCCGCTACCTGAGCGGCCAGCGACGCCAGGTCCGCAGCGGGCACGTCGCCCTTCGGCCCGTAGAGACGGCCTAGCTCGTCGTGCACGGCCCAGAGGTCGGCGCGATCCGCTGCGGCGAGCGCCACCGCCGCCTCGTACCGGCCGAGGGTCTCCGGCGACGCCGCGAGGCTCACGGTGTCGCCCACCTGGCGAAGCAGCCCGCGTCGACCGGGCGCCTCGATGATGTCGAGGACCGTCTTGCCGAGCGCGGGGTCCGCCATGGCCGCCGGACGCTCGAGACACAAAGGTTCGACGCTGGCCGGGGCCGGCACCACCGTGCGGACCAGACGGCTGAGCGTCACCGGCGGCAGATGCAGCTTGCGCAAGACCAGGCGGGCGGACCGCAGCTCGCGCGCTGTACGGTCCAGCTCGGCAATGCTCTCGCCGTAGGTCTCCTGGAGCTGGCGATCCAGGACAGTGCGGTTCTCCTGCGAGAGGTAGATGCGCGCCTTGCGCTGGTTGCCGGGCACCTGGCGCAGGCAGCGCGTCGCCGCCTGAAGCACGAAGTTGTTGCTGCTCCGCAGGCGCCGGGCCAGGGCGCAGGCGAAGAGACTCGGACAGTTCCAGCCCTCGGTGCCCTTGCTGACCAACAGGATGACGCGGTGAGGCGCGGCCGGATCGTTCAGCCGGTTGAAGGCGTCCACCTCTTGCTTCGAGGAGTCCGACGTGTTGCGCAGGCAGACGGCGGCGCTCTGGCCCACTCGGGCCAGGCTGGCGTCGATCGCTGGCCGCGCCGCCTCGAGGTCGTCCATCTGCGGAAAGTAGATCGCCAGGCGGGCGGCTGCTCCGTCGGGCAGCCGTGTGTCTCCGTAGTCACGAAAGAAGTCCTCGATCACGTGGGCGACGTAGGTGTCGGTCCGCCCGGCGAAGTCGAAGGCCTGGATGCTGCCCGAGACGTCCTTGAGGATGCCGTCGCGGATGCCGCGGGAGAGACCGTACCACACCACCACGTCCCTGAGCGGCTGGCGCTTGAAGTACGGCGTGCCCGTCGTGTTGACGACGGCCACGACGTCGGTCTTCTCGGCCAGGTAGTCGACGGTCTTCCGGACCTTCTTCAGCTCCGCGTCGAGGGACTGGCCATAGGTGTGATGGGCCTCGTCGGAGAAGACCCCGAGCCGCGGCAGCGAGGCCAGCGCCTGGAGGCGCAGGTTCGCGACCTCCGCGCGAGCTTCCTCTTCTCGCTCGCGGGCGAACAGGCCGCCGAGATCGCGGCGGCGTACCGTCTCCTTCTGGATCCGGATCTTCTCCGTGTTCGTGACCACCACGTTGTAGAGACTGCCGCGAATGACGGCGATGTCCTTCTCGCCATCGCGAGTGAAGATCAGCTTGACCGATGCGGCGAACGGCTTGTGCAGGCGCGGCGGCAGGATGCGGTGGTAGGGCACGCCGGCCAGCTCGCGGAGCGACTCGATGATGGTCTTGCCCGGAGCGAAGACGAGCGCGTTCTGCACGAACGGCCCGTCCGGATACTCGATGGCCATGGCGAGCTCGGTGGCGAAGATGGCGCCGACCAGGATGGTCTTTCCTGCTCCCATCGCGAGGGCGAGGATATAGCTTGGGTAGCCGAGGGTCAGCGTCTCACGGAGACTCTCGAGGTCGTGATCGCGCACGAAGTCGTCGTCCGCACGGATGCGGTCCCAGAGGGCATCGAGTGGCCGTCCCGCGACGACCCGGGCGATCTCCGGATCCCGCAGGCCAAGCGCATCCATCAGGTCCGCTGGTTCCTCGAACAGACGCTGGTAGAGGTCGAAGACGTGCGGCGTCCGCTCCACCAGCCGCAGGTACCAGTAGGTTTCAAGCGCTCGGAGTTGAGGCTGCCGGAGATAGCGCGGCACCTTCGTGTCTGGATCGCTCGCCCACTCGAAGATCTCGGCGATGGCGGGAAAGGGCCCGGCCGGGTATCCATCAGCACGCCACTTGTCGACGCGGCCGCCGAGAACCTCGTAGAGGTGGCTCATCCGGTCCGCATTCTACCACCACATGCAGGGGTACGGTGCCGAGCGGCTACAACCGGCACGGTATCCAGGTTCACCGGCGATGCTCTTCCCCGAGACCGCGTGCCGCCTGCGGGGAAGCGAAACGCCTCAGCAGCGGGTGACGTGGGCGGAGACGGCCAGCCAGCGGCCCTGGCTCCGCGCCCAGACGTCGGTGTAGCGTCCCGACCCTGCCCGGCCGTCCGGCAGCGTGTACGTCGTCCGCGCGTGGATGATGGCCACGTCGCCCATGACCCGGACCACCACGTCATGCGCATCGAGGTCCTTGATCGCCACCGGGCGGGCCGTCTGGGCCAGGAACCCCGCGCGGTCCACGAGCGAGCCGTCGGGGTTGCTGCACAGGAAGTCCTCTGCCAGGATCTCGTCGAACCGGCGCACGTCAGATGTCTGGACGCACCGGACGTAGTCCCGGTTGAGCTGCTCCAGGGTCTCGAGATCGCGGGCGATGGTTGCTGGTGGCATCAGGTTTTCCTCCGGCGGTCGTGACGTGGAGCATGGGCGGCCGGATCCCGACCGCGTCGTGGGATTCGTCTCCTCCGGGCCGAGCATACCATCCTGGGGCCGACGGGTGGACAGGCACGGACGCTTGCGACGTCCTACGCCAGGTGGCAGGCCACCCGCTGCCCGTCGACCACGCGCAGCGGCGGGTCCTCGGCCGCGCAGCGGGCCTCCGCGACGGGGCAGCGGGTGCGGAAGCGGCAGCCGCTCGGCAGGTGTCGCGGGCTCGGCGGCTCGCCCTCCAGCGCGAAGTCCCGGGTCACCCGGCGCCCGCCGATCCGGGGGACGGCGGCCAGCAGCGACTGCGTGTAGGGATGCCGCGGGCGCTCGAACAGCGCCCGCGTGTCCCCGAGCTCGACGATCCGCCCGAGGTACATGACAGCCACCCGCTGGCACATCGTCTGCACCACGGCCAGGTCGTGGGAGATGAAGAGGTAGGTCAGCGCGAACGCCTCCTGGAGCCCCCGGAACAGCTTCAGCACGCTCGCCTGCACGGAGACGTCGAGGCCGGAGGTCGGCTCGTCCAGGATCACGAGGCGGGGGCGCAGCGTCAGGATGCGGGCCAGGCCGACCCGCCGCTGCTGGCCGCCCGACAGCTCGTGGGGATAGAGGTCCAGGTGCGCGTCGGGCAGGCCCACCGCGCGCAGGATGGCCTCCACCTCGGCCGCGCGCTCGGCGCGGCTCTTGGCGGTGTGGATGACCAGCGGCTCGTGGAGCGACCGCCGGATCTTCCACCGCGGGTCGAGCGACGCCCCCGGGTCCTGGTAGACGTACTGGAGGTCCTTGGCCACCCGGCGCCGGTCCGCCCCGCGGAGCCCGCCGATCTCGCGGCCGAGGAAGCGGATCTCCCCCGCCGTGGGCGTGAAGATGCCCATCACCGTCTTGCCGAGGGTGGACTTGCCGCAGCCGCTCTCCCCCACCAGGCCGAGTGTCTCGCCCGGCTGCACCTCGAGGGAGATGCCGTCGACGGCTCGAAGCCAGCCGACGCGACGCCCGAAGGCGTTCTTGATCGGGAAGTGGCGGGCCAGGCCCCGCAGCTCGAGCAGCGGCGAGCCGGCACCCGGCGCGCTCATGGGCCCCCCGCCGGCTCGAGCGGGTGGAAGCAGTGCACCCGATGGCCACTGTCCAGCGAGCGCTCGGCGGGGCGGTCGGCGCGGCACTCGGCGGTGGCGTAGTCGCAGCGCGGGTGGAAGCGGCACCCGGACGGGGGCGCGATGAGGCTCGGCACTTCCCCGGGGATGTCGCGGATCTCCGCGCCCGGGCTCGGCAGGCTGTCGAGCAGCCGGCGCGTGTAGGGATGGGCCGGCCGCTCGAAGAACTCGGCGGTGGGCGCCGCCTCCATCTCCTGCCCGGCGTACATCACCACCACGCGGTCGCACAGCTCGTAGGCGGTGCCGAGGTCGTGGGTGGTGAAGAGCACCGACACCCCGCGCTCCTTCACGAGCTGGCGCAGGAGCCGCAGGATCTGGGCCTGGATCGTCACGTCGAGCGCCGTGGTCGGCTCGTCGGCGATGACCAGGTCGGGATGGGGCAGGAGCGCCATGGCGATCATGAGCCGCTGGCGCTGGCCGCCCGAGAACTCGTGGGGCAGCCGCCGGAGCGCCCGCTCCGGCTCCGGCAGGTGCACGGCGCGCAGGGCCTCCAGCACCGCCGCGCGGTCCTCCCGATAGCGCGCTCGGGGGTAGGGACGCAGCAGCGCCGGCCACCGCCGGCGCGCCCCCCCCGCCGCCGGGCCGCGGCGCGGCGACTTCCACTTCATCAGGTCCATGACCTGGGCGCCGACGGTGAACAGCGGGTTGAACGACGTGAACGGGTCCTGCGGGATGACCGTGATGGCCCGGCCGCGGACCGCCTCGTTCACGACCCGCGGGTCCTCCTGGAGCAGGTCGCGCCCCTTGAACAGGATCTCGCCGCCGCGCACGCGCGCCGCCCCCGCCGGCAGCACCCCCAGGATGGCCCGGGCCAGCGTGGTCTTGCCGCAGCCGCTCTCCCCCACCAGCCCCACCACCTCGCCCGGCCCGATGCGCAGGCTGATCCGGTCCAGCACGCGGGCGATCCCCTGCTCGGTGACGAACTCGACCTCGAGCGCGCGGACGGCGAGGAGGTCAGCCACGGTTCGCTCGCGCCCGGCGGATGCGCGGGTCGAGCACGTCGCGCAGCCCGTCGCCGAGGAGGTTGAAGCCCATCACGGTCAGGAAGATGGCCAGCCCCGGGGCCAGCGCGTACCACCAGGCGTCGGGCAGGAACTCGCGCGACTCGGCGATGGTGCGCCCCCACTCCGGCGTGGGCGGGGGCGGGCCGAGACCGAGGAAGCCCAGCGCGGCGGCCGTGAGGATGGTGAAGCCCATGCCGATGGAGGCCCGCACGATGATGGGCGAGGCGATGCTCGGCAGCACGTGGAGGACCACGAGGCGGAACGGGCTCGCCCCGAGGGCGGCCGTGGACTCCACGAAGACCTCGTTCTGGAGCGAGCGCATCTCCGCGTAGACGAGCCGGGCGAACCACGGCCAGTACGTGACGGACAGGGCGAGGATCACGTTGGGCAGCGAGGGGCCGAGCGTCTGGGCGATGGCGATGGCCAGCACCACCTGCGGCACGGCCAGGAAGATGTCCGACACCCGCATGAGGAGGTCGCTCACCCAGGAGTGGTAGTAGCCGGCCACGAGGCCGATGGGCACCCCGATCAGGAGCGACGCCCCCACCGCGATGATCCCGATCAGGATCGTGATGCGGGCGCCGAAGAGCAGGCGGCTGTAGACGTCGCTGCCCATGCGGTCGGTGCCGAGGAGGTGGGCGGGGCTGGGCGGCTGGAGGCGCTCCGCCGGGTGCAGCTCGTACACGTCCTCCGGATGCGTGGCCAGCACCGGCGCCAGGACGGCGCTCGCCACCAGCCCCAGGATCAGGACGAGGCCGATCAGGGCCGACCGGTCGCGGCAGAGGCGGGCGAGGACGAACCAGGCCCCGCTCATCCGGCCGCCCTCACGTGGACCGCTCCCGGGGGTCGATGAAGCCCTGGGCGATGTCCACGAGGAGGTTCACCACGATGAAGATGGCCCCCGCCCACACCGTGAAGCCCATGACCCCGTTGTAGTCGGAGGCGACGATGGAGTTGACGGCGTAGGTGCCGATGCCCGGCCAGTCGAAGACCGTCTCCGTGACCACCGCCCCCGCCAGCAGGATGCCGAACAGGAGGCCGATCTGGGTCACGGTGGAGGTGAGCGCGTTGCGCAGGATGTACTTCCAGACGATGACCGAGCGCGGCAGCCCCATGGCGTGCTCGTAGAGCACCGAGCTCGACTGCATGTCGTCGAGCACGCCGGCCCGCGTGAAGCGCACCAGCGTGGCCAGGGCCGGGAACGCCAGCGTCGCCGCCGGCAGCGCCAGGTGCGTGAGGGCGGCCCCGAAGGCCGGCCAGTCCCAGGCCAGCACACTGTCCACCAGGTAGAGCCCGGTCACCGCCGGCGGGGGGAAGCCCTGGAGCCGCCCGTTGAGCGGCGTCCAGCCGAGCCGCATCGCGAACAGCAGCTGCAGCATGATCCCGAGCCAGAAGCTGGCGATGGCGAGGCCCGACACCGTGACGACGCGGAGCGCGTGGTCGAGGATCGAGTTGCGCCAGAGCGCCGAGACCACCCCCAGCGGGATGCCCACCACGATCGAGAAGGCCATGGCCACCAGCGTCAGCTCGATGGTCGCGGGCAGCCGGCGGGCGAGGTCCTCCGCGATGGGGCGCGTGGTGTAGAGGCTCGTGCCCATGTCGCCGCGCAGGAGCGCCCCCACGTAGCCGACGAACTGCACGGGCAGCGGGCGGTCGAGGCCGAGCTGGCGGCGGAGGGCCTCGACCTGGGCGGGGGTGGCGAGGTCGCCGGCGACGAGGGCGACGGGGTCGCCCGGGATGACCCGGGAGATCACGAAGGTGATGGCGAGCAGGCCGAGCAGGGTGGGGACGAACCAGGCCAGCCGGCGGAGGAGGAGCGCGAGGAGCCGCATGACGGACGGCGCGCCCGGGCGGCGGCCCGGGGCCAGACCCCCCCGGGCCGCCGCGGGCGCGGCGCGCTACTTGTAGTGCACCCAGCGGATCTCCTGGCCGTTGCCGATGGGGCTGAAGCGGATGCCCTCCAGGCTCTTGGCCCAGGGCCCGAAGTACTTGGTGTTGTAGATCCACACCCCGGCCGCCTCGTCCACCACGATCCGCGCCGCGTCCTGGTACGCCTTCTCGCGCACCTTGCGGTCGGTGGACTTCAGCGCCGTCTCCAGGAGGTCGTCGACCTTGGGGTTCTTGTAGAAGCTCGAGGCCTTGAAGGTGCCCCACTGGCCGGAGTGGAACATCTCGCCGATCCAGTTGTTGGGGTCGGCGTAGTACGTGCTGATCCAGTACACGACCATGTCCGGGGAGGTCTCCGGCTTCTTCATCCGGTCGACCATGGCCGGCCACAGCTCGCTGGTCAGCTTCGTCTCGACCCCGATCTTGCGCAGCCCGTTGGCCATCACGGTGGCCGCCTGCTCGGTCTGGCTGAAGCCGGTGAGGTACCCGATGACGATGGGCCGGTCCACCTTGACCTTGGCCTTGGCCAGCTCCTGCTTGGCCTTGTCCAGGTCGTAGCTGTAGCCCTTCACGTCCTTCGGCACGCCCCAGAGGTTGTTCGGGATCGGCACCGGGTTGCGCTCGACCGACCCGCTCAGGATCTCCTTGTTGAAGCCGTCGTAGTCGAAGGCGTAGCTGACGGCCCGGCGCACGTTCACGTCGTTCATGGGCGCGCGCTGGTTGTTGATCTGGAACATCATGATGCGCATCGACTCCTGCTCGACAATCTTCACGTTGGCCGCCTCGCGGAGCCGCTTGACCTGGTCGATGGGCAGGTAGCCGCCGGTGCCCTGGTAGTCGCCCTTGATCATGCCGAGGACGCGGGTGTTGTCCTCCTTGATGTGGCGGAACTCGATCTCGTCGATGTACTTCGGGCCCCACGGCATGAAGTGGCCGGCGAAGCGCTTGGCGATGAAGCCGATGGCGGGGTCGTAGCGGGTCAGCATGTAGGAGCCGGAGCCGGCGTCGTTGCTGGTGAGCCAGGCCGCCCCCCAGTCGCCGCCCTTCTCGTGCTTCTTGAGCAGCGCCGAGTTCACCACGTGGACCTCGGGCACCACGGCCAGGAAGATGGCCGCCGGCTTGGTCAGGTTGAACTGGACGGTGTGCCGGTCCAGGGCCTTGGTGGAGTTCGGCGCGATCATGGTGGACAGGAGCGAGGCGGCGCCCTTCTTCAGGGCGAGGATCCGCTCGGCGCTGTAGCGGACGTCCTCGGCGGTGACCTCGGCGCCGTCGTGGAACTTCACGCCCTGGCGGAGCTTGAAGGTGTAGCTGAGCCCGTCCGGGGACACCGTGTGGCTCTCGGCCAGCCACGGCTGGAGCACGGGCGGGTTGTCGAGCCACCGGTAGAGCCCGTCGTAGAGGTTGAGCCGCACCGCCACCCGCCCGACGTCGAAGACGGCGTGGGGGTCCAGGGTGTCGTAGGGGCTCTCGTTGGCGAAGACGAAGC
>Ga0187892_10003699_pt1 | contig 27334 bp, 23 predicted proteins | sample MA1701073metaG_FD_139345 | JGI IMG/M metagenome (GOLD analysis project Ga0187892, IMG submission 139345) | Bio-ooze microbial communities from a basaltic lava cave in the Kipuka Kanohina Cave System on the Island of Hawaii, USA - MA170107-3 metaG ... | reverse complement strand
AAGCGCGCGCGGCCGCGAGGCTCTCGCACCCCAACGTCGTCGCCGTCCACGACGTGACCGAGGCCGGCATCGTGATGGAGCTCGTCGACGGCGAATCGCTCCGCGACGTCCTCGAGAAGCGCTCGCCGACCCTGCGGCGCCGCGTCGCTCTCCTCGAGCAGGCCGCGCGGGGCGTCGCCGCCGCGCACGCCCGTGGCATCGTCCACCGCGACCTCAAGCCCGCCAACATCATCGTGCGCCGCGACGGAGTGCCGAAGGTCGCCGACTTCGGGCTCGCGCGCGAGGAGGCCGGGCTCTCCAGCGTCAGCGACGACGGCGCCGTCGTCGGCACGCCGCTCTACATGGCCCCCGAGCAGATCCGCGGCCGCCGCGAGGCCATCACCGCGCGGACCGACGTGTACGCGCTCGGCGCGATGCTCTACGAGATGATGGCGGGCCGCCCTCCGCACGCCTCCGACACTGCCGGGCCCGCGATGCTGCGGGCGCTCACCGAGGATCCCCCGCCCGTGCCCGGCGCGCCGCCCGACCTGGAGGCGGTCGCGCTGCGCGCCCTGCAACGCGAGCCGGACGCGCGCTACGCGTCGGCGCACGACTTCGCCGACGACCTGAAGCGCTGGCTCGACGGCGCCCCGGTGCTGGCGCGGCCCGCGGGATTCTGGAGGCGCGCGCGGCGCCACGGCCTCGCGGCCGGCGTCCTCGCCGCCCTCCTGCTGGCCGTGTCGGCCGGCACGCTCCTCGCCTCTCAGGCGCGCCGCCGCGCGGAGGGGCTCGGCCGGCTCGTGACGCACACCGCGACGATCGCCGACCGCCGGCGCGACCTGCGGCAGCTGCGCAGCGCGCCCGAGCGCCTGAAGGCGGAGCTCGCCGACGCGGTGCGCCAGGTGGATGCGCACATCGCCGCGTGGCCCGGCGAGCCCCAGGGCTGGTACGTGCGCGCCTGCGGCCGCCTTGCGCTGGGCGACCGCGCGGGCGCGGAGCGCGACGCGCGCGAATCGGTCGCGCGCCGGTCCGAGTTCCGGCCGGGGTGGTCGCTGCTCGGACGCATCCTCCTCCAGCAGTACTTCGAGCGCCTCTGGACCACGCCCGCGTTCGGCTTCCGCCTCGGCGGCGAGCCGCCCGCGGAGCTGCGCCCGACTCTGGAGCTCGCGCTCGCCGCGATCGCGCGCGGCCGCGGAGAGCCGGCGCCCGGGACGCGCGAGGACGAGGTCGCCGACCGCGTGTCTCGCGCCGCGATGCTCTGGCAGCAGGGGCGCCAGCACGCGGCGATCGAGGAGCTGTCCTCCGGCATGGCGGACTACGAGGCGGAGGAGTACGCCTTCTGGACGGCCCTGCTCACGACCGACCGCGACGAGCGCCTGCGGTGGCTCGACCGCACGATCCAGCTCGCGCCGGGCTACGCGGAGGCGCGCTTCCTGCGCGGCTCCATCCGTGCGCTGCGGCACGAGGACGCCGCGGCGCTCGAGGATCTCGACGTCGCGGTGCGGCTGTCGTCCGACCCGGGCCCGCGGCACAACCGCAGCACGGTGCTGGCGCGGCTGGGGCGCCACGAGGAGGCCGACGCAGACCTCGCACGCGTCCAGGCGTGGGGCCAGCGCGCCGCCCGCCGCTGGGAGCGCGGCGACCTCGCCGGCGCGCTCGCTGATTTCAACCGCCTCGTCGCGCTGCACCCCGGCGACGGGCGGGCGCTCAATGATCGCGCCTGCGTGAAGGCGCGGATGGGCGACACGGCGGGCGCCCTGGCCGACTTCGAACGCGCGATCGACGGCGGCAACGCGGCCCGCGCGCTGGCGAACCGCGGCGTGATGAAGCGCAACTGCGGGGATGCGGCGGCCGCCGTCGCGGATTTCGACCGGTCGCTCGATCTCGATCCGGCTCACGCGGACGCGTGGTTCGAGCGCGGCCAGGCGAAGCGCCTGCTGGGCGACTCGGCGGGCGCGCTGGCGGACCTCGAGCGCGCGATCGAACTGCAGCCCGAAAACGCCGACGCGCTCTTCGCGCGCGGCTGGCTGCGGAACGACGGCGGGCGGCGGCGCGAGGCGGAGGCGGACTTCACGGCGGTGCTCGCGCTGCACCCCGGCCACGCCGGCGCGCTGCTCAACCGCGGCTCGGCGCGGCTCGGGATCGGGGACGGCCGGGGCGCGCTCGCAGACTTCGAGCGGGCCGGCACGACGCCCGAGGCGCTGCTCGGCCGGGGCGGCGCGCGGGAGATCCTCGGCGACGCGGCCGCGGCGGCGGCGGACTACGAGGCGGCCCTGGCGTCGGCGCCGGCGGCGTGGCCTCATCGCGCGTTCGCCGAGGAGCGCCTCGCGGCCGTGCGCAGAAGATAGAATCCGCGCATGGCCCGGGTCGCGCTCATCCTGTGTCTCAGCGGCTGCGCGACCGTTCCGCCCGGCCTGCCGATGGCGCGCGTGCGCATCGAGAACGCCGACCGCCTCGTCCTCGTCCTCTGGCGCGTCGACGAGGACGCGAGCGTGCGCGTCGAGGACCTCGGGACCGCGCCCGTCGTCGAGCGCACCCTTCACCTGTGCCACGTACTGGATCGACGCCGGCGCGCGGCATCCTCTGCCGCTCCTCGCGAAGCTCACGGCATCGCTCGTCCTGACCGTGCGCCGACCGCCCCCCGCCGAAGAAGGCTGGTGCTGGATCCCGGAAGGAGGGTCGGTCCAGGGCGACACGATCGGCGTCGGACAGGAGGACGAGCGGCCGGCGCGGCTCGTCCGGCTCCCCGCCTTCTGGCTCGCGAAGTTCGAAGCGACGAACGCGGAGTACGCCGCATTCCTCAACGACGTCGGCGCAGCCGACGAGAAGTGGCTCAACCTCGAGAGTCACAAGTGCATGATCAAAAGGGAGGGCGGCCGCTTCGCCTCCACCGAGCCGCGCCTTCCCGTCGTCACCGTCTCCTGGCATGGCGCGCAGGCCTACTGCGCCTGGCTGACGAAGAAGACCGGCCGGGCGCACCGGCTGCCGACCGAGGCGGAGTGGGAGAAGGCCGCGCGCGGCCCCGAGAGCTTCATGTACGCGTACGGCAACGTCTACACGCAGAAGAAGGCCAACCAGGAGAGCGGCCGCATCTGCGCCGTCGGCTCCTTCGCGCCGAACGGTTTCGGTTTACAGGACATGACCGGCAACGTCTTCGAATGGGTGAAGGACTCCTACGACCGGCATCTCTACGCGCACCCCGACCGCCCCGAGCCATCGGAGTACCACGTGCTCCGGGGCGGCTCGTTCGTCCTCGACGGCGTATACTTGAGGAACCCGTTCCGCATGCGATACCGCCCCGGCGTGCAGGCGGACGACATCGGGTTCCGCGTACTGAGGGAGCCGTGAAGGCCGTCGTGATCTGGCTCGCGCTCGCCGCGCAGATGGACAGGCGCGCCGACGACCTCTACGACCCCGAGGCCTTCGCCGCGGCGCGCCCCGCCGTCGGCTCGAAGGCGCCCGACCTCGTGCTCACCGACCTCGACGGCCGCCCGTGGGCGCTCGGCGAGCAGGACGGCCGCACGGTCCTCCTCGTCAAGGGCAGCTACACCTGACCGCCGTTCCGCCGCAACTCGGTCGGGTTGCGCAAGCTGGCGCGCGCGAACCCGGAGATCCTCTTCCTCATCATCTACCAGCGCGAGCCGCACGCCGGCCAGATGGCGTTCAAGGACGTGCTGCAGCCCGAGACGTATGAGGAGCGGCGCGCGCTCGCGAAGCTCGCGAAGAAGGAGCTTGGCCTCGACAGGCCGATCCTCGTCGACTCGATGGACGACCTCAGCCGGGCGCTCTTCGGCGACCTCCCGAGCCCGGCGATCGTGATCGGGCCCGACGGCGTCATCCGCGCGAAGCTCCCGTGGGCGGAGCCGGAAAGGGTCGAGCCGCTCCTCAAGAAGACGTGGCCGGGCGACGCGCGCAAGGCGCGGTCGGCGGACGAGGCCCGGAAAAAGTTCGCGGACAACCCGCGCCGGCTCGCTGCCGCGCTCGTCGAGGCCGCTCTCGAGAAGGGCGACGCCGCGCTCTGGAGGGAGATCGTCGCGCTCTCCGAGAAGACGGGACCCGACGTCCAGCGCGCGTGGACCCGCGAGCGCCTCGCGGCGGCGGAGAAGTAGCCTTACTTCCGCGCGCCCAGCTCCAGCGGCGTCACGTCCCAGAGCAGGATGCTCGTGTCGGCGCTGCCCGACGCGATCGTGCATCCGTCGGGCGAGACCGCCGCCGTCGTGGCGCCGTCGTGCGCGAACCGCGCGCGCTCGCTCCCGTCGGCGGCCTTCCACACGCGGATCGTGCCGTCCTTGCCCGCCGAGACGATCGACTTTCCGTCGCCGCAGAAGACGACCGACATGAGGCCGGCCACCTCGATGTCGGCGACGCGCCAGTCGCCGCGCTCGGGGGCGAAGTGGAACGTCACGCGCGCGTCGCGCCCGTCGAAGGTGAGGCGCGCGCGCTCCCCTTCGACGACCGTGGCGCCGAGGCCGGCCTGCGCCTGTCCCTGGCGGGGCGGCGGCGCCTCGAGCGCCTTCGCCAGCCCGGCGAGGAGGGCGTCTGCGCAGCGCGTCGACGAACGACTAGAGCCGCAGGTGGAAGCCGACGGTGTCGCCCGCCAGCCACGCCGTCGTCGCGACGCCGGCCACGGCCGCGACGGCGACGGCGACGGCGAGGATGAGCTTCCGGCGCATTCGGCCACCCTTCACTTACACGTGCGTGCGGCGTGCGGTTTCGAGCCGGGATGCTAGCGCCTCACGGCGGCGGAAGTTCCTGCGACTTCGTGGTCCCGCGTCCGAAGTCCGCTACGGGAGGCTCCAGATCCTCACCGTCTTGTCCGCGCTGCAGGAGGCGAGCATCTTTCCGTCGGGACTGAACGCCAGGCCGGAGATGAAGCCCTGGTGCCCCTCGAGCGTCTTGAGCGCCGTGCCCGACGCGACGTCCCATACGCGGATCGTGCGGTCGTAGCCGCCGGAGACGACCCGCGTTCCATCGCGCGTGATGGCGATGGCGCCGATGCCCTCGGCGTGGCCCGTCAGCTTCCGACCTGACTTCCGCCCGACCGGGTCCCAGATCAGGATCGTCTTGTCCGCGCTTCCCGACGCCAGCACGCCGCCGTCGCCGCTGAAGGCGACGCCCGAGACGGAATCGCCGTGCTCCGCGACGCGCGCCGTCTCCGAGTATCCGTCGGTGGCGGCGTAGACGACGTCCTTCTGCCCGCCGATGACAAGCGTGCGTCCGTCCGGGGAGAAGGCGAGCGACCATACCGCGCTGCGCGCCGAGATCGACGCCACGGTGCGGCCCGAGGTGACGTCCCAGATGCGGACGGTGCCGTCGTGGCTGCCGGTGGCGAGGATCCCCCCGAAGGGGCTGAAGGCGAGGGTCGAGACGATCTTCGTGTGAGCGGTCAGCCTGCGCACCGCCGTCCTCGACGGAAGATCCCACACGATGACGGTGAAGTCCTCCGGCTTCGCGGACCGGAGCGGATCGCCGCCGCCCGTGGCGAGGAAGCGGCCGTCGGGACTGAATCCGACGGCGTAGATGCCGGCCGAGTGGCCCGTCAGGGAATAGAGTTCCTGGCCCTTGGCGGAGTCCCACACCTTCACGACCTTGTCGATGCCGACCGAGGTGAGGAGCTTCCCGTCCGGGCTGAAGGCGACGGCGCTGACCTCGGCGCTGTGGCCCACGACCGTTCCCTTGGCGGGTTCCGGGGCCGGGGGCTTCGCGAGATCGGTCTTCGTCGGCGCGGGAGCGGGATCCGTCTTGGGCAGGTTGACGGACTCGCGCGGCAGGGCGGGTGGGGACTTGTGATCGCAGGCGGCGAGGACTGCGAGAACGGCGCACAGGGCGAGCTTCTTCATAGCACCCTCCTCCATAGAGTCTAGCCCGCGTTCCATCCGCGAATGCATCGTGCTCGAATAATCTCGTCCTGGTGCGGAAAGCGAAGTACCCTCACCCTTATGAGAACCGCCTTCCCGGTCATCGTCATCGCGCTCGGGGCGTGCGCCAAAGGGCAGCAGAATGTCGTGCAGGCACCTTCGGCGGAACGCCTGGCGGCGTACAAGGGCGTGGTGGTTCAGAAGATCGAAACCGCCGGCTGGCTCTCGAAGAACCCGCGGACGCGCGACAATCCGGCCTACAGCAACTGGCGAAGCGAGATCGAGGTGGCGTCCGACCAGGTGCCGGCCTCGGCGAAAAAGCCTCTCAGCGAGTTCTATGAGATCCGCGGCGAGCCGGGACAATCCGCCTTCGTCGTTCAGTCGGAGCTGATCGAGTTCGATCCGGGGTCCGCAGATCCGCTCGGAGGCCCCAACGGACGGGTCGTGGTGCGCGTGGTGCTCGTGGACGGCACTTCGAAGGAGCGGCTGGGCGAGGCGCAAGTCTCCGCGACCGTCGGTTCCGCGGGCGGCCTGCGGGGCGCGTACGAGAAGTGCGGCCAGCAGATCGCGAAGTTCGTGATCGAGCATCGGCCCAAGAAGAAGTAGCCCGAGGGGTCGTGGATCCCCGGATCGCAACCGCCATCCGGGATCCGAGATCTTCATGCAGGGCAACCGGCTGCGGAGCGTTTCAGCCGTGGTCCCCCCAACGGGATTCGAACCCGTGTTGCGGATGTGAAAAACCCGTGTCCTAGGCCTCTAGACGATGGGGGGCTGCCGCGCGCAAGTATCTCACCCCTCCTTCGCCCGCGCAAGCCATCGCCCGCCGCGGCGTCTCATACACATGTTCGGTGTGCTGCTGATCACCGCGCTCGCGCAGGAACCCACGACCTTCGACGAGCGGCACCCGCTCGGCTCGCTCGACGAGATGGTCAAGCGCTTCCGCTGGTCCGCCGACGCGATCCGCAAGAAGGATCCCGACCCCGAATCCAGAATGTCCGACGAGTCGTTCCGCGTCCTCCTTCCGGCCGACCACGATCCGAAGAAAACGTACGGACTCCTCGTCTGGGTCAGCCCCGGCCCCGGCGGCCACGTCTCGCACGACTGGAAGGACGCGCTCGCCAAGCGCTCGATCATCGCCGTCGGCGCCGACAACTCCGGCAACGACCGCGACGTCTGGCATCGCGTCGCCCTCGCCCTCCACGCCGTCCACAACATGTCGAAACGTCACTCCATCGACCCGAAACGCACGTATGTCGCCGGGTTCTCCGGTGGCGGACGCATCGCCAGCCGCTGCGCCCTCGCCTACCCCGACGTCTTCGCGGGCGGCATCTACATGGGCGGGATGGACTTCTACAAGGACATCCGCTTCCCTGACGACCCCAAGCGCGTCTGGCCCGCGATGCTCCCTCCCCCGAAGGACGACCTCCTCAGAAAGGTGAAGAAGGAAAGCCGCCACGCGATCGTCGTCGGCGACCAGGACTTCAACCGCGCCCCGTCGAAGGCCATGGCCGACGCGATGAAGAAGACCGAGGGCTTCGCGAACGTCGCCTATCTCGAGATGCCCGGCACCGGCCACGCCCCCGCCGACGCGGCGACGCTCGAAAAGGCCCTCGACGTCCTCGACGCCCCGCCCGCGAAAAAGTGACCCGACCAGCGGCGCGTGGGCGCGCTACGGGTTTCGCAGGGCCCGGTCGATCGAGGCGTCCACCTCGCGGTCGCCGCCGCGCAGCGACGCGAGCGTCACGCGGTCGCCGAGCTCCGCGAGCGCGTCGACGATCGCGAAGCGGACGTCGCGCGAGCCTTCGACGCGGAACGCGTCCGCGAGCATGCGCGCGTCCTTCGTGCGCGCGACGGCGATGATACGGATGTCGGGCGACGGGTCGGCGAGGAGGCGCGCGAAGCGTTCGCGGTCATAAGGGAGCGCGTCGACGGCCGCGGAGCGCGTCTCGACATCGGACGGTCCGGTCGCGACGGCCCAGAGATCGTCGGCGTCGTCCGCGCGGCGCGTGGCGACCGGCTCCGGCGCCGGCGGAAGGACGGGCTGCGGGGCGGCGGGGCCGGGCGGTTCGGCGCGCGCGCCCGGCGTCGCGCGGCTCGCCCCCCGCGCCGAGAGGATCGCCGCGCCCGCGAGGGCGAGCGCGGCGACCGCGAGAATCGCGGCGTGCTTCAAGGCGCGGCGACTTCCCAGCTCACCGACGCGGAGGTCACCTTCCTGTCCAGGGTCACGATGTGGTACGGGTTCGTGATGACCCAGAGCACCATGCCGGTCGGCTGCGTCTCGTCGACGTGGACGGTGACGCTGCTGGACGGGTAGTTCCAGACGACCTTGTCGACCTTGACGACGTATCCGCTGCTCGGGCGCTGGCCCGCGAGGACGACGCAGACGGTCTTCGTCGAGAAATCGACGGCGGGAGCCGCCTCGCCCGGCTTGTGCTCGGCGTAGAAGGCGCTCCAGGCGGCCTGGCTGTTGATGAGGCGGACCCGGTTGGTGCCGGTGATCGAGACGCCGGTGAAGCTGCCGCCCTCGAGGCCCGTGACGTAGTTGAGGCCCCAGTTCCTGCCGTTGGTGACGGCAGACGTGAGCTCGCTCGCGACCGGTCCGGCGATGGACGTCTCCTCGAAGCGGACGAGGCCGCGGTACGGGGCGAAGATCGCCTCGGTGAGGCCCGCGTCGGCGACGCCGCCGAAGGCGAACGTGAAGCGGATGCAGCCCGTCAGTGTCCGGTCGAGGCGCGTGAGATGGACGGTGGCGTACTTCGCGGCGACCGTGACGGTGACGCTGTTCCAGAGCCCCGTGTCGGGCAGGCTCACCGCGTAGGTCGTGCCGGCGGGCGCGCCGAAGCGGAGAAACGGCTCCCACCGGACGTCCGCCGTGTCCCAGATGTAGAGCGTGGTGCCGGACCACGCGAGCCACGCCCCGCCGAGGGTCGGCAGGTTGGTGACGTAGTGCATGGCCGAGAACTCGGCCTCGACCTTGACCTGCGACTGGGCCTCCCAGCTGAGGCTGTCGTAGGTCCACGAGTTGCCCTGCTGGAGCGGGAAGTACTTCCGGTAGTGGTCGGCCGAGGCGATGCCGGCCGACGCGCAGAGAAGGACGGCGGCGAGGGTCACAAGGCGCATGGGTCTCTCCATAATCACAAGAGTGTCGAACGGAAGCGCGGGCATTGTACGGACGGGCCGCGGCGAATCAAGGACAAATGACGCAACGCGTCATGGGGCGACCCTCTCGATCTTCTCCTTCACTCCGCCGCGCGGCGCCCCGGCGGCCTTCCGGTCCTTCCCGCCGAACAGCCCGTGCAGCCACCCCTCGAGCTTCTCGCCGAGATAGAGCGTCACGGCGAGCTTCGCGACCGTGTAGACGCCCGCCGCGATCCACCCCGGCGGGCCTGCCGCAAAGAGCGCCGGATAGATCAGGCTGTCCGCGAGCAGGTTCACCGCGAAGCCGGTCGCCAGATACGCGCCGGTCCCGATGAGCACGTCCTTGAGCGACGCCTGCCCCGACATCAGCTGCACCGCCGCCATGCCCGCCGCCAGCGGCAGCGCCGCGCGCCCCAGCCCCTTCGCGAGCCCCGGCAGCGGCAGCTTCGCGACCGCCACTTCCGTCACGCGCGACGCCGCGGAGAAGACCGCGAGCGATCCCCAGAAGCCGGGCTCCTTGAGCTGGAGCGCCGCCTCCTTCATGCGCGACGGATCGCGCGTCTCGATCGCCTTGAAGCCCTCCTTGAGCAGGAACGCGGCCGCGAACTGACCCAGGCCCGCCGCCTCGCGCTTGATCATGCTCCCCGCGCGGTCCATCGGCGTCGGGTCGGCCGCCGCCTTGCGCAGCCGCGCCTCGACGTCGCTCACCGCGCGATGGTCGGCCGGCAGCACCTCGGCGAGCTCCTTGTAGAGGTCGACGCCGAACCGCTTCCCGCGCCCCAGGCTCGTGGCCAGCCCCGACTCCAGGTAGTTCTCGAGGCTCCCGTAGCGCCACTTCAGCGTCGGGTCGGCGTTCCATTTCCTCACCAGGTCGACCGTCTTGCGGTACATCGAATCCGTGAGCTTCGCCGGCTCGATCACCTCCGCCGGCGCCGTCTTCGACATCACGTCGCGGATGTTCGACTTGAGCTGCTTCAGCCCGGCGCGATCGCCCGTGCGGACCGCGCTCGCGATCTGCGCCTCCGTCATGTCGAGCGTCACGTTGTTCGTGATCGCCTTCGCCATGAACTCGTTGAGGCGGAACCGCGGATCGGTCGCCGACCAGACGAAGTCGGGATGGTTCGTCACGCTCCCGCCCGTCCACGCGCCGTTCCGGATGACGTTCCTCGAGTCGACGTGCAGCTCGTACGTGTAGGTCTTCGGCCCGGCGCCGGTCTCGACCGTCGTCGTGACGTCGAGCACCTTGAGCCCGCCCGCCGTCGTGCGGGTCGTCGGACGCACGTCGGTCTTGTACGCCCAAGCGGGCCAGTTCCAGACCGCCTCGCCCGCCGCGGTTTCGATCACCATCGGGATCTTCGCCTTGCCCATGACGGTGCGCAGCGTGCGGTGGAACTCCCCCGGGTTCATGTCTTCGAAGCGCACGACGCCGCGCCGCGCGACCGACTGGATCTCGGCCGTCCCGTATCCCGCCGGCGCCTCGTTGCGGAACGTCGACTTGTACCACGCCCGCCACTGGGCGGAAGTCGCGCCGCTCGCCTCGAGCAGCTTCTTCGCCTCGACGAACTGCGTCTCGCTGAGGAAGCTGCGCGTCCCGCGCGACATCGCGTTCGCCTCGTAGTACGACTCGGCGAGGAGCGCCTGCAGCTGGTCCTGCGGGATCGTGAGCGTCTTCCCGTTGATCGTGCGTGTGACGCCGTTCAGGGGCGGGTTGCTCTCGAGCGTCGCCGCGGCGGACTCGCCGTTGCAGTGGCCCCACCAGCCGAACTCCGTGATGCCGTTCCTCTCGTACTTCGGGCGGATCGGCGAGTCGTGGCCGACGTAGTGGATGAACCGCTCCAGCTCGTGCAGGCGCGGGTTGTACCCGAGCTTGCCGCCGAGCATGTCGCTGAAGCTCTTGAGCGCGTGCAGCATCTCCTCCGACGTCGCCGGCACCCACGACGACCGGTAGGGCGTGTGGTCGGCCTTCGCCTCGTGCGCGCCGATCTTGACCGGCTCGCTGCCGATCGGGATGTCCTGGCCGAGGAGCGCGAGGACGAGGAAGAGGTGCATGCTAGTCTCCGATGATGGATTCGATCTTCCCGGCGACGCCCTTCGGCGTCGTGGCCGTGCCGCAGCGGCTGCAGGCGGCGGCGCGTCCGAGGAGCGTGCGCGCCAGGCCCGGCGGCACCGCGAGCGTCCGCAGCTCGTCGACCGCGCGCATTCCGCTCGTCGCTTTCTCGAGGTTGTTGAGGATCGGCGAGACCGCGCCGAACGCCCGGCGGAATGCGGTGAACGCGATGCGGCCCTCGAGCCACTCGTGCAGGCCCGCGGCGGCCGCGTCGCGGTAGAACTCCGGCCGGCGCTCGCGGTAGTACTCCGCGATGCCGGCGCGGTCGCCGCGCGCCGCGAGCTCGCGAAGGAGCGTCTGCTCTTCGCCCATCGTGTCCTGGAGCAGGAGGAGCAGGAGCATCATGGATTCACCTCCGCGATCTTCTGACTCACGCCTTCGCGCTCCGGCGGAGCGCCGCCGAACAGCTTCTCGAGACCGCCGCCGCGGATCCAGCCGCTGATCTTCTCGCCCAGGTAGAGCGTGACCGCGAGCTTCGCGACGGTGTACACGCCCGCGGCGATCCATCCCGGCGGCCCTGCCGCGAAAAGGATCGGGTAGATCAGGCCGTCGGCGAGCAGGTTCACGGCGAACCCGGCCGCGAGGAACGAACCGGTGTCGATCAGCGCGTCCTTGAGCGACGCCTGCCCGTGCAGCAGCTGCACCGCCGCCATGCCGGCCGCCAGCGGCAGCGCCGCGCGGCCGATGCCCTGGAGCGGCAGCCGGTTCACGAGGCTTGCCGCGCCGGTGAACACCGCGAGGTCGCCCCAGAACTGCGGCTCCTTGAGATCGCCGACCGCGATGCGGCCGTTCATCGCCTCCTTCAGCAGGTAGGCGGCCGCGAATTGCCCCGCGCCGGCCAGCTGGCGCTTCACCGCGCCCTTCGCGCGATCGAGCACGGGACGCTGCGACGGCGCGGGCGTACGGACCTGCTCCCCCTCCGTGCGGAGGATGCGGCGGTTGCGCCCCCACCCCGCCGAGCCGAGCGCGTGCTCCAGCTCGAGAAGCAGCTGCCCGTCGTAGCGCGCGGGCGGCGAAGACCGCCACCACGTCTTGTTGTTCTCCCAGCTTGGATCGCTCAGCCGCCGCGCCTTGTCGCCGCGGAAGTTCGCGACCGTGAACCCGTGCCCCGCGTTCTCGGCGAGCGTCGTCCCGCCCACGAGCTGCAGGTCGATCCCCGCGCGCCGCGCCGCGCTGTTGACGATCTGCACCGCGACCGACGCCTGGTCGGTGCACACGCCGTACTCGCCCTTGATGTACGCGCCCGCCCAGGAGGAGCGCGACCCGTAGAACGGATCCGCGCGCACCTCGTCCATCTTCGCGCGGTAGCGCGTGTCGCCCGGGCTGACGCCGAGCGAGTGGTCCATCATCTTGGCGACCTTCATCAGCTCCAGGTAGAGCGTGCGCTGCTGCGCCGCGACTTCGGCCGGCGACTTCCGGAAGTCCGGGTAGTTCTCGTCGACGATCCGGTTCGCGCGCTCGATCGCGTCCCTGAGCAGCGGGTCCCCGACCGGCTCGTACCGGATGCCGAAGTAACTTCTCCCCGCCTCGAGCTTCGTCGGATCGTTGAATCGGGCGACCTCGTCGTGCGACACCGTGCGCTCGACCGTCCGCGTCGTCTTCGGAGACTTGTTCGAGTTCCACTCGAGCACCTCGACGACCTCGACCCTGTACTGGTCGCCGGGCAGCACCTCCTTGATCGTCGCGCGGTGCGTGATCCAATGGGTCGCGCCGTCCTCGATCAGGATCTGCTTCCCCGGGAAGTAGCGCGGCTCGGCGAAGTAGCGCCGGACCGCCTGCGCGCGCGCGATGACGTCGTCCGTCACCGCGACCGACGAGCGGCCGAAGCCGAACTCACCCAGGAACTGCCCGAGGCGCGTGTTCGGATCGACCTGGATCGTCCGCCCGCGATGCGACGCGAGCTCCTGAAGCAAGCTCTTGTCGACCGCGAGCTGCTCAGGATCGATCTGGAGCAACAGCAGAAGGATGAGCTTCATGGAGTCTCCTCGATTCTCTGCTTCACGCCTTCCCTTCCGGGTTCGGGGTTCCGGGTTCCGGGTTCTCCCAGGAGCCCGTGCAGCCAGCCGCTCAGCCTTTCGCCGACGTAGAGCGTGACCGCCAGCTTCGCGACCGTGTAGACTCCCGCCGCGATCCACCCCGGCGGCCCCGCCGCGAAGAGGATCGGATAGATGAGGCCGTCGGCGAGCAGGTTGACCGCAAGCCCGGCCGCCAGATACGCGCCCGTCTCGATCGCGACGTCCTTGAGCGATGCGTGCCCGTGGAGCAGCTGCACCGCCACCATGCCCGCCGCAAGCGGGAGCACGGCGCGCCCGACCGGCAACTTCGTCGCGAGCCTCGACGCGGCTGTGAAGACGCCCAGGTCGACCCAGAAGCCCGTCGTCGCCACCTCCGTGCCGATCCGCCCGTTCATCGCCTCCTTGAGGAGATAGGCGGCCGCGAACTGCCCGGCGCCGGCCAGCTCGCGGCGGACGCCGCCCTTCACGCGGTCCATGCGCGGCGTCGATCCGAGGTCGGCGAGCGCGCGCGTCGTGAGCGTCGCGACCTTGTCGAGCTGCTTGAAGTTGAGCGTATCGGCGCGGTCGGTGTGCCGGTGGTAGTTTGGGTTGTAGTTGCGGCTCCAGATCTCGGGGTCGAGCGTCGCCTCAAGCCCGGCGATCGCGTCGTGCCCCGTCCGGATGAAGTGCGTGTGGTCGCTGCCGCGGAGCGCGCCGCTCTGCGCGTACTGCGCGCGGGGCGGCCCGACGCTGTACCGCACGTCCATGTCGAGCCCCTTCGCGGCCTCCTGGAAGCGCTTGAGGAGCCACTCCGACTCCCGCGGCGCCTCGAGCTCCAGTTTGTCGCCGAGCCCGATCATGTCGTAGTTCACGATCGCGAGGATCTTCCCGCCGCGCCGGTTGAGGTCCTCGACGTAGCGCTCGCTGCCGGCGAGCCCCTGCTCCTCGGCGTCGAACGCCACGAAGCGGACATCGCGCTCCAGCGTCCTCCCGCGCAGGCGCCGCGCGACCTCGAAGAGGACCGCCATCGCGCTGCCGGAGTCGTCCGCGCCGGGCGCGCGCGCGTTCGGGTCGCGGATCGAGTTCGGCGTGTCGTTCCAGTTGATCGAGTCGTAGTGCGCGCTCAGGATGAGCGGCGGGAGCGTGCGGTCGCGGCCCGGCAGAGTCGCGACGACGTTCTCGAACTCGCGTCCCTCGTAGCGCGACCAGTCGCCGTTGTTCCAATACGGGCGCCGGAACGTGAAGCGATGGACTTCCGGCGTGTAGCCCATCTTCCGGAACACGCCCTTCACGTGCTCCGTGACCTGCGCGTGGTTGTCGGCGCCGATGAAGCGGGTGCCGAACGCCTCGAGATCGCGGACGTACCGCTCGATTTCGCCCTGGAGCGCCAGCAGCAGGAGGAGCTTCATCATGGGTCGATCCCGTCGACCTTCTGGACTACGCCGCTTCTGTCTTCTGCCTTCCGCCTTCTGCCTTCGCCAAACAGCCCCCTCATCCAGTCGCCGAGCTTCTCGCCGAGGTAGAGCGTGACCGCGAGCTTCGCGACCGTGTACACCCCCGCGGCGATCCACCCGGGCGGCCCCGCCGCGAAGAGGATGGGGTAGATCAGGCCGTCGGCGAGCAGGTTCACCGCGGCGCCCGCGATCAGGAACGCGCCGGTGTCGATGAGCACGTCCTTGAGGGACGCCTGGCCGTGGAGGAGCTGCACCGCCGCCATGCCCGCGGCCAGCGGCAGCGCCGCGCGCCCGAGTCCCTTGAGCGGGAGCTTGCTCGTCAGATGCGCCGCGCCGGTGAAGACGCCCGTGTCGACCCAGAAGCCTGTCGTGGCGACTTCCGTGCCGACGCGCCCGTTCATCGCCTCCTTGAGCAGGTACGCGGCGGCGAACTGGAGCCCGCCTTTCGCCTCGTTCCTGAGCGTGCCGCCGACCGTCGCGCGGTCGTGCCGCGCGCCGTCGATCGCGTCGTACATCCGCGACAGCCGCTTCGCGTCCGGCTCCCTGCGCGGGTACGGCAGCGTCACATAGAAATTCCTCGCCCCGCGCGGCTCCAGCAGCGCGAACCCGAGCGGCTTGCCCGTCGCGGAGCGCATCTCGATCGCCCCGTCGTGCAGCACGAAGGTGTGCCCGCGGTTGGGCGCCGCTTTCTCGCCGACCCAGAGCGTCCGCCGGTTGAAGGCGAGCCGCGAGAACTCCTGGCGCAGCAGCTCCTGCGGGACGTTCGACTTCGGCGCCGCACCCTCGATCGACTTCCGCCGGAACTCCTGCATCACCTCGTTCGGATCGACGCCCTTCGGGTCGACGTCGATGCCGAGGTGCTTCTTCGCCTCCGCCGCGAAGCGCGCATCGAACGCGTCGTGCAGCTTCTTTTCGGTCACGGACGGGAAGTGCTTCTTGAGGCCGCGCGACAGCATGTAGCTCCAGTCCTCGCGGACGTACTCGACGTACGAATCGTTGTAGTAGGTGCGCGCCTTCTGCAGCTTGCCGTGGCCGACGACGCCCGGATCCGGGTACGGGTAGAAGTCCCGCACGCCGAACCCCTGGCGAAGGCGCGTCTCGACGTCGACCTTGTAGCTGTCCATGTCGCGCAGGACGACGCGGCCGCTGAGGTGGCCGTCGCGCCCGACCTCCAGCAGCACGTTCTGCTGGTGCGGCTCGCCGACGAGCCCCTGCCGGAACGTGACCTCGCCGTACTGCCGCATAAGCGGCTCGATGAGCCGCTCGCGGACGTACTCCATCGGCGGCTGCCCGCTGCGCTTGATCATGTCGACGAGCAGCGGCAGCTCCCCGTCCGGCCGCGAGCTGACGATCGACGAGCCCGGAACGAGACGGCGGCCGTTCGACGCCGGGAAGCCCTCGGGGACCTCGCGCACGATCATGCCGAACTCGCGTCCGGGCGGGAACACGGCCATCGGCTCGCGCAGGAAGTCGATCTTGCCTGCGTCGAACGCCTTCGTCGAGGCGACGGCGCGCATGCCCTTGTCGAGCGGGTTGATGCGGCGCAGTTCGCCGACCTCCGCGTCGAGGCTCGTCTTGACGATGACGAAGCTCCCGCCGCCGTGCGGGTTCCACGCGACGAGCGACCGCGGCGACGAGGTCGGCATCGCGAGGTACTCGACCTTGACGCCGTACTTCTGCATGATCGCCTGGAACGACTCGGTGCGCGTGCTCGCCGGATGGACGAACCACCGCACGTACGTCTTTCCGCCGCGCTCGAAGACGATCTCGCGGGTCGTCCCGGGGCTCAGGCGGTCCGCCCTGAGAACGCGCGCCTCCTCGATCGGGATCTCGACGTGCGGCAGCCAGAACATCGGGGCGCGCGTCGGGTCGAGTTCTTTCGGGAGCGTGCCGATCGCAGCCGACTCGGGGAAGCGCATGATCTTGTCGTTCACGCGCTGCTCCTCGTGCAGCCACGCCTCGAGCCTCTTCGGGGTGGGGTACGGCTCGAGGCGGAACTCGGCCCCTTCGGCCGGCGGGCCCCTGTAGAGGGTGTTGTAGAGGCGGTTGATCGTCTCGCTCTGCACGATCCTCCCCGGCCGCCAGACCTGCGACTCCTTGACGGCCGCGTCGAAGACCTCGGCGAGCGCGGCGGGGTCGCCTTTGTAGCGAGCGACGACGCGGCGGAGTTCGGCGGCGTCCGCGGCGCCCGCGATCGCCCCGAACGCGCGCGAGACGGCCGGCTGCGACTTCGCGTGGTTGGAGCCCAAGAGCGCTTCGGTGAACCGCGGCAGCCATTCCTCCGACGTGTGCCGGCGCGCGGCGCGGCGGAACGCCGCCGCGCGGTCGATCAAGCGCTCGCTGACGTCCTGCGCGAGGAGGATCGGCGCGCACAGCAGGGCAAGGGCCAGAGCGAGAACGCTTCGGCGCATGAAGCCCTGTTCGACGCCGGGGCCCGTTCCTTCAGCGCGCGGTGATCGCCTGGATCGCCTGCTCCGCCGCCCGGCGCACGCCCTCATCCGGCGAGGCGTCCTTGAGCTGTCCCAGCAGCAGCATCATCGACTCGCCGACGTAGCGCAGCAGAAGGAGCGCGTCCTCGCGCACGAGACCCCCGCCCTTGACGAGGAGCTGGAACACGGCGGAACCCGCGCCCTGCCCCACCAGGCGCAGCTTCGAGCGCAGGGCGGTGCGAAACTCGTCCGCCAGGGCCGGCGAGGCGAGCGCCGGGGCGATGCCGCCCCGGATGACCTGCGCGGCGAGCATCGTCTGCTGGCTCAGGATCGCGACGAGCAGCCACAGGTGGATCGTCTCGGCGAGCATCGGATGGACGGCCGGATCCGTCTCCGCCATCGCCCGCGCCGCCATCGCGTCGCACGTGCCGGAGAGCAGCTGCGCGAGCGGATCCCCCTTCATCTCGCGGAGCGCGCGCCGCACCATCGAGAGCGCCTCGTGGCGCACCTCGGCCTCGCCGTCGTTCATCAGCTCGGTGAGCCGCTCCACGAGCGGCGCCGACGGGTCGAGGCCCGCCTGGAGCACGCGCACGAACGTCGCCTTGCCGTCGTCGGACGCGAACTGCCGTGCGGGCGCCTTCAGCAGCTCCCGGGCGCGCGCCTCGAGCGGCGCTCCCTTCGCCTTCGGCGGCGCGGGTGCCGCCGGCCCGGCGGGCGCGGCCGCCGCGGCGGCGTCGCGACCCGCGCCGGTGACCACGAACCTGCGGACATTGTTGCTTCCCAGGATCCGGCGCGCGAGCACGGCCGCCTCGGGGTCGTCCGGCGGGATGGCGAGGATGCTCACGAGCGCGTACGCCTCGTCCGCCGTGAGGCCGTCCTTGATCGTGAATGCCGTGAAGCCCTTGAGCGCCATCTCGGCGGCGAGGAACCCCGCCTCCTCCGCGCCGTGCCGCTGCCCGTTCACGAGAAGCGCCTCATCCCGGACCGCGAACGTCAGCACGCGCACGCGCGAAAGGAGCGACGCCAGGGCGTCGATCGCCTGCCCCGTCGCGGCCTCCACCGTCGGATGGTCCGGCGGGCTGCGGCGCAGCTCGTGAACGGCCGCGCGCAGCGACCCCAGCGCCCCGGCAAGCGCCTGCGACTGCTCCGGGTCGAGCGGGCGATCGCCCACGAGCTGGCCCGCGAGCATGACGACGGTCTCGCCCTCGGAGTCGTACATGTGCGCGCGCTGGCTGATCGAGACATGGGAGACGGACTCGCGCTTCAGGAAGCGCTCCCAGTGGTTCGGCGGCATCTTTGCCGGGTCCGCGGGCGCGGCGAGCTCGCGCGCGATGGAGCCGATCTCGCGCGCCGAGATCCCGGCCGTGAGCGTCAGCCCGCCGATCAGCCGGCTCGCGAGCATCCCCGCGAAGTCCCAGACGATCTCGCCGCCGCGCAGCGGATCGATCGAGGCCCCGTTGACGCGCAGGCCGGGCTCCGCGACGGCGAACTCGACGCGCGGCGCCGCCGCGAGCAGGGCCTTCGCGGCCTCGTGCGCCCGCAGGTCGGGCTCCTTCTGCCGCCGCGTCCACTGCGGGTAGAGACGCTCCAGCCTCACGACGCCGTAGACCGCGCTCATGAACTCCTGCGCGATCGGGAACCAGGGGACGTCGGGAATGCTGGCTTCGTTCATCCGGCCGTAGGAATCATATCCTACGGCGCGATCGTTTCGATCTTCTCCTTCACGCCCTCGCGGATCCGGTCGAGCCCGCCCCGGTCGAGGAAGCCGCGGACCCAGCCCTCGAGCTTCGAGCCGAGATACCACGTCGCCCCGAATTTCGCGAGCGTGTAAATGCCGGCTGCGATCCACCCCGGCGGGCCCGCCGCGAAGAGCGCCGGATAAATCAGCCCGTCCGCGATGAGGCCGACGGCGAGGCCGGCCGCGGCGTACGAGCCCGCGGAGATCGCGATGTCGCGCGGCGACGCCTGCCCGCGCGCGAGCTGCACCGCCGCGATGCCGACCGCCAAGGGGAGCGACGCCTTCGCGAGGCGTCCCGTCACCATGCGGCTTGTCGCGGTGGCGGCCGCGGAGAAAACGGCGAACGAACTCCACGGCTCGTTCTCGCGGACCGCGCGCTGGAATTCCCTGATCGGCGACCCACCGGGCGCGCTCGTCCCCGGCGCGGGGCCGGACGTCGGAGGCGGCGCCCCGATGCCGTCGACGTATCCGCCGAAGTTCGTCGTCCAGTAGTACCCGTACGTCGAGCCCGCGCCGTAGACGCGCGCGATGCCGATCGCCTTGAAGCTCGCGTTGAGCATGTTCGCGTTGTGGCCCGGCGAGTTCTTCCACGCGTCGAACGCCTCCTGCGCAGTGGTCTGCCCCGCCGCGAGGTTCTCTCCCTTCGCGGTGTTGAAGTCGTAGCCGAGGTCGGCCATGCGCTGGAACGGGTCGCGCCCCTGCGAGTCGGTGTGGCTCATGTAGTCCTTCGCGGCCATGTCCGTGCTCATCCACACCGCCGCGGTCGTCAGCTTCGGCGTGATGACGAGCGTGCCGAGGCCGTTCGCCTTGCGGTACGCGTTGATGAGCTCGAGGAACTTCCCCTCGGGCGATTGCGCCATCGCGGCGGCCGGCGCCGCGAAAGTGGCGATCACGATCATGAGTGCGCGCATGTCCCCTCCTGCCTATTCGATGCCGTCGATCTTCTGCCTGACGCCTTCTCTCCTGGATCCTGGATTCCGGCTCCCGTCTCCTCCGAAGAGCCCCTTCACCCACGCGCTCAGCTTCTCGCCCGCGTAGAGCGTGATCGCCAGTTTCGCGACGGTGTAGACGCCCGCCGCGATCCACCCGGGCGGCCCCGCCGCGAAGAGGATCGGGTAGATCAGCCCGTCGGCGACGAGGTTGACCGCCATCCCCACGGCCAGGAACGAGCCGGTGTCGATAAGCACGTCCGTGAGCGACGCGCGGCCCGACAGCACGTTCACCGCCGCCATGCCGGCCGCCAGCGGCAGCGCCGCGCGCGCCAGTCCCGGGGCGCGGGTCAGCGCCTTCTCCGTGACGCGCGCCGCGACCGTGAAGACCGCGGTGTCGCGCCAGAAGACCGGCTCCGCCAGGTCGCCGACCGCGATCCGGCCGTTCATCGCCTCCTTGAGCAGATAGGCCGCCGCGAACTGCGCCAGCCCCGCCGCCTCCCGCTTTGCCGCCGACGCCGCGATGCTCCGCGCCGCCTCGAACTTCGTCAGGTGCGGCGTCGGCTCCCCCTTCCACAGATCCCGCATCCGCGGGCGCGCCCGCTCCATCGCGTCGACGATGTCCGACTCGAACGTCCGCCCGCGCAGGCGGAAGAGGAGCGACGAGCGCGTGCGCTGCGTGTGCTCCATCACGTCGGCCGCGAGCCTCGCCTCGAGCTCGAACGGGTTCGTCTCGTACGGATGCCGCGCGTACGCGTCGGCGAACCGCGCCTCGCCGCCGAGCTTCTGCTGCTGGTAGTAGTGCCAGAACTCGTGGTAGACCGACTTCACGCTCTCGGGATACCGGCGCGTGTTGATCGCGATGCGGTCGCCCTTCTGCTGGCCGTTCACGTCGCGCGGCAGGCCCGTGCCGTAGTCGACGCGCACGTCCCGCGTGCTCACCCCCAGCCTCTCCAGGGCCAGACGCGCGGCCCGCTCCGCCTCGAGATACTCGGACGGGACCTGCAGCAGCAGAAGAAGGGTCAGCATCACGGCTGGACCCCGTCGACCTTCTGCTTCACGCCTTCCCTTCCGGGTTCCGGGTTCCGGGTTCCGGGTTCTCCCAGAAGCCCCCTCAGCCATCCGCTCAGCTTCTCCCCCGCGTAGAGCGTGATCGCGAGCTTCGCGACCGTGTAGACGCCCGCCGCGATCCAGCCCGGCGGCCCCGCCGCGAAGAGCATCGGGTAGATCAGCCCGTCCGCGAGCAGATTGACCGCCAGCCCCGCCGCGAGATACGCGCCGGTGTCGATCAGCACGTCCTTCACCGACGCCTGGCCGTGGATCAACTGCACGGCGGCCATGCCCGCCGCCAGCGGCAGCGCCGCCCGCCCGAGCCCCTTGAGCGGCAGCTTGCTCGTCAGATGCGCCGCTCCCGTGAAGACCGCGAGGTCCCCCCAGAAGCGCGGCTCCTTCAGGTCGTCCACCGCGACGCGCCCGTTCATCGCCTCCTTCAGCAGGTACGCCGCGACGAACTGCCCCGCGCCCGCCGCCTCCGACCGCACGACCGACCGCACGCGCGCGCGATCCTGCGCCGCCGGCAGCTCCTTCACGTCGGCCGCTGCCTCGACGATGCCGTTGCGCTTCAGCAGCTCCAGCGCCTCGTCCTTCGACGCGCCGTACCCCGCGCCGTACCCCTTCGCGAGGTCGCGCAGCGTGCCCGTCTCCGCCTCCTTCATGAAGCGCTCGGCGAGCTTGATGTCGAACGTCGACGCCTCCGCCTTCGCCTTCGCGTACTCCGCCTCGAACGCCGCCCTCGCGCGGTCGACGTCGATCTGCTGCGCGAGCCCCTCGAGCTTCGGCTTCGAGCCCCACGCCCTCAGCTCCTCGACCAGCCGCTCCGAGACCTGCGCATCGGTGTCGCCCGCCTTCGGCTCCACGCCGTTGGCGCGCGCGATGCGCTCCAGCTCGACCCGGTCGATGCCGCCGATCGTCTCACCCGGCGACATCCGCTTCAGCCGCTCGATCACCTTGCGCTGGACGTCCGCGTCCGTGTCCGACGGCGACGTCCACACGTTGTTCGCCTGCACGATCCTGTCGAGCGTCGCACGGTCCATCTCGCGGAGCGCTCCGCTCGTCCCCTCCATGCGGAACGAGATCCGCTCGCGCAACGACGCGTCCGACTCGCCCGTCGCGGGCACCACGCCGTTCACGGCCGCCAGCCGCTCCAGCCCGGCGCGGTCGAGCGCCGCAAGCTCCGCGCGCGCCAGCCCCGGCTGGACGGTGCGGATCCCCTCCTCGACGAGCTTGAGCTGCTCCGCCTTCTGCGCGTCGCTGCCGCGGTGGCCGAGCTCCGCCCAGCCCCAGTCGACGAGCTCCCCGCGCATCCCATAGTTGTCGGAGCTGAGCGATCCGTGCTTGAGGCCGAGCCCGCTCAAGATGCCCGCGTTGCGGCCGATCGCGCGCGGGTTGGCCTCCTCCGCCCAGGCGCGCGCGCCCCCGGCGGGCCTCAGCAGCGCGTCGAGCTCCGCCGCCGTGTACTTCGCCGCGTGCTGCTGGCGCAGCGCCGACCCGGCCGCGCGCACGTAGATCGCCTTGCCGTCGCCGATGTCGATCACCGCGACCGGCACGTAGACCGACGAGCCTGCGCGCATCAGGTTGCGCGACACCTCGGCGTCCATGTATGCCTCGCTGAGGTCGAGCTTCCCGGTGCCCTTGCTTGACCGCGTCGGGCCCGCGCCCTTCGACACGAGCTCCGGCACGACCTGTCCGTCATGGAGGATCGTCAGCACGCCCGGGTTCGGGTTCACCGCGCGCCCGACGTCCGACGGGAAGAACCCGCGGCCGATCGAGCCGGCGTTCGCGTCGCCGGTCGTCTTCACCGCGAACATCCTGAGCAGCGCGTCCTGCTGCGCGGCCGTCATCGGCTCGCCGCGGCGGATGCCGAGCTCCGGAATGTCGAGGTACGGGTTGAACCAGACGAGCTTGCCGCCGGCCGGTTCGATGCCGACCGCGCCCCACCACTGCGCGTCCAGCGCGCGCGCGATCGGGTGCTGCTCGCCGCTGTAGAGCGGCTTCTGCAGCGCCTCCGCCATCTTGACCGGATCGTCCATCGCGCCCGACTTGTAGAGCTCCGCGACGGACGGTCCCGCCGGCGCGCCGAGCGTCACGCGCTCCAGCACGTCGAGCGTCGGCTGGTGCGCCTTCGCGCGCACCCTCGCGCGGAAGTCGGCGAACGGGAGCCTGCCGTCGAGCCATTCCGCCAGCCCCGCCTTCGCCGCGGCATCGTGGAACTTCGGAAGGTGCTGCTTCAGGTACGCCGCGATGCCGACGCGGTTGCTCTGCGCGGCGAGCGCGCGCAGAACGTCTTCGTCGTTCGCCGCCCAGACCAGGGTCGGACCGGCGAGGAACAGCGCGATCGTCACGGTGCGCATCGGGCGCTCCTACTTGCGGGTGCGTTCCTTGAGCTTCGTCGTCGTCTTCATCCCGTTTACGACCTTCACGAGCTTTCCTTCGACCTGATTCTCGAGGGCGACCGTGAAATCCAGGTCGCTCTCGCGCAGCATGCCCGCCGAGGCGTCGAAGACCGCGCGCTGCCGGCCGGCGCCGTCGCGCAGCTTCATCGTCGCGGGCGCCTTGTCGAGCTTGAGCGTGGTCGTCCCGCTGATGGAGCCGCCGTCGAGCCGGTACGTGCTGGTCGACGTCATCTTCGTGCCGTTCTCGTTCTCCTCCTCGGCGTCGACGCTCCACGTCCGGCCCGGGCCCTCCGGCAGCGGCACCGCGAGGATCGCCATCGGCAGTCCGCTCTCGCCGCCGAGAGCGCCCGCGGAGAAGCTCTGCTGGACGCGCTCCGCCGTCGTGCCCTTCTTCGCGGCGAGCCGGCCCGCCGGCGTCATGGTGAACGCCTGCGCCCGCCCGATCGCCGACTGGAAGAGGCCCGCGGCCTGCGGATCGCCCCTGTCCGGCGCGTCGCTGTCGAACACGACGCGCCCGTCCACCGTGACACGCACGCGGGTCGTGGTCACGCGCACCTGGTAGCCGCCGTCGGCCGTCACGCGCTCGACCTCGAGCCGCTCGGTCGCCTCGATCTTCTGCGCGTACTCGAACGACGATTCGTCGCCCGACAGCTTGAACTTCTGGTCGAGCGTGTGCTCGTAGACGAGGACGTCGCCCGCCGCGAGCTTCCACTTCAGCTCGGCGTCCTGCGCCTGCACCGTCGAGCACATGATGCCGACTGCGCAAAGGGCTCCGATCAGGACGCGTCCCCGGGATTCGTGATTCGTGATCCGTGATTCGACGTTCATGGCTTCCTCCCGTCTATGTTTCTGGCGTAGTCCTTCTTCAGCTTCCTCAACCGGTCGAGATTCCCGTCGTTTCTCTGCTGCTGCAGCACCGCGTCGAGCAGCGCGACCGCGGCGCGGCCGGCGTCCCCGAACGTCCCGCTCCAGCAGCGCCGCTCGATGTCGCGCAGGATTGCGCCGGCCGCCAGGGCCACGCGCTTGCGCACGAGCGGCGCGTCGTCCAGGCGCACAAAGAGCTCCAGCGCCCGCGGCCACTCGGCCGCGTCGATCGCGTCCAGGCACTCTTGCGTCATCCGCTGCCGGGCCCGCGCCACCTCGCGGCGGCATTCCGCCGCGCGGGAACGCGATTCGCGGGCGTACCAGCCTTCGGCCGCCACGGCGTCGTACACGTCCGCCGCCCTGGCGTGATCGCCCGACAGCCGCAGCTTCTCCGCCAGCGTGAACTCGGCCGCCGCCTCGGGGACCTCGCGGACGAGCCGCTCGACGAGGTCGCGGTTCTTGAGACCGGCCGGCCAGTCTGCGGCGAGGTCCGCCAGCCGGTTGGCCGCCCTGGCGCCCTCGCCCGAGCGGTAGAGCGCGGCCGCCTCCTCGAGCCGCTCCTGCAGGCGGATGTTGGCGCGCACCGTCGAGGCGAGCTTCGCGTAGTGCGACCCCGCGGCGACGCGCGACAGCAGGTCGGCCGCCCGCGCCCACTCGGCACGGTCGACGTGATCGAGCGCGCGCTCCACGACGGTGCGGTCGGCGAGGCCGGCCCGGCACGCCTCGAACCGCCGCTTGAGTTCCGGGTCCCATCCGCCGAGCAGCCGCTCGGACTCCTCAAGCGCCGCCACGGCGGCGCCCCACTCCGGCTCGTCGACGTCGAGGCGCGTCGCTTCGTGCACGGCGCGCAGGTAGCGTACGCGGATCTCTTCGAGCCGCGCGCGCTCCCGGCGCACGACGAGCGTCCCCCCATGGCGCGCGAGCAGCTCCGCACGGACGCGCATCGCGTCGAACGGCACCGCGGTCAGCGCCGCGGCCATCCGCTCCGCCGCCGCGCACTCGCGGTCGAGCCCGGCTCCGCCGCGCACGCCCTTGGCGGCGAGGGTGCGCCAGGCCCGGCGGAGCGCGTCGAAGTCCCAGGCCGACGGCTCCGGGTGGCGCCGCCGCTCGCCCGCGACGGCCATCGCCGCGTCGACGAGCGCGCGGTCGGCCTTCTTGTCGCGCCGGAGGCGCGCCGCGGTCGCGAACGCCTCGTCCCACGCGCCCGCCTCGAGCTGCGCGGAGAGCGCCGCGAGCCGGAAGCGCAGGCGCGCATCCGGATCGGGCTCGTACGGCTCCGGCTTCGGGGCGCTCGCGACCAGCAGCGCGGCAACGAGCGCCAGAGCGAGGCCGGCGGCGGCGATCCTCATTCCGCCTCCTCCGCAGCTCTCGCCTTCCTCTTCCGGCCGTAGACGTAGTTGAGGAGCGTCGAGTTCTTCTGGTGTTCGATCGACCGCTCGTCCGGCGCGATCGCCAGCAGGTTGGCGAGCGCCTGGCGGATCGCGCGGCCGTCGCCATTCATCTTCGCCAGCGCCAGCTCGCTCTCGCCGTTCGCCACGAGCTCGCGCCAGGCCTTCTCGGCGCGCTCCAGCTTCTCCGCAGCGGCGCGGTGGCGAGGATCGACCTTCCCGTACGGCGCGGCGCCGAGAATCGCGCACGCCTCGCGGTAGCGCTCGACCGCCTTGTGGGCGTTCGACAGCTCGCGCGGCACCTCCGCCAGAAGCGCGTCCGCCTCCTCGACGAGCCGCAGCGGATCGCCGTCGACCGGGCGCAAGGGGCGCGGGCGGACCTGCGTGCGGAACGCGCGCGTGCGGCCGTCCGCCGTCACGACGGCCCACGTCGTGTCGCCCGCCGCCACGCCCGTCACGAGCACGTGGAGCAGCCCTTCGCCCTCCTGCAGGAGGAAGATCGAAGTGTCGGCGACTTCCGCTTCGCCGCCCTTGAGCTCGACGGGCGGCGCGCCGGGGTCGAACGGGACGGTCGCCATGCGGCTCTCCCCCTCCTGGAGCGTGAGGAGGACGCTTTCAACGCCCGCGGGGACGGGACGCGACGCGACGAAGCCGAGCAGCACCAGGCCAAGAACTGCGACGGCGACCGGCGTGAGGATCTTCCGCGCGAGCGGCGTCTCGATGCGAGAGAGGACCTTCCGCAGGCGCGTCAGCGCATCCGGGCGCACGGGCACGGCGGGCTGCACCGCGGGGAGCCCGCGCGGGGACGGCTTCGACTTGGGCTTCGCCGGGGCGAGTCTCACGATCGGAGTCATGCTCAGAACCTCAGGTTCTCGAAGAGCTGCAGCCCGATGGGGCCGAAGATGACGAGGAAGACGACCGGGAAGAGGAAGAGCGCGATCGGGAAGACGAGCTTGACCGGCGCCTTCGCGATGAACTCCTCGGCGCGCATGAGGCGCGTGTTGCGCATCTCGGCGGCGAGCTGCCGCAGGTTGGCGACGATCGAGCCGCCGGCCTCGTCGGAAAGCGCCAGCACCGTCGCGAAGGAGCCGATCTCCGGGAGCCCCGTCTTCTCCTCGAGGCGCCGGAGCGCCTGCTGGCGGGGCGTGCCCATCTGGATGTCGGAGAGCAGCTCCGCGAAGAGCTTCGAGAGGGGGTAGTCGGGGCGGCGGCGGTCGGCCGAGCCGCGGTTCGCGATCAGCTTCATCCCCTCGGTGAAGTCGAGGCCGGCCTCGACGGTGAGGGTCAGCAGGTCGAGCGCGTTGGGGAAGGCGTTGCGGATGCGCCGGAGCCGCGCGCCGCGGGCGTCGCGAAGCCAGAGCAGCGGCAGCGCCGCCGCCAGGGGCACGCCGAACGCGAGCGCGGCGGCCGTGATCTTCGGCGCGACCGCGCCGCAGTAGAGGATGAGGAACGCGGCGGCGGCGAGCGGCGCGAGCAGGCAGGCGCCGACGACCTCGGCGCCGGTGATGTGCGCGGGGCGGTCCGCGAGGAGCGCGAGCCGGTCCGCGGAGGCCTCGAGCCGCGCGCCCGCCTTGCCGAGCGCGCCGATGAGCCCGCGGCCGAGCCAGCGGGCGTACGCGAGGAGGATCTTCTGGCTTGTCGGGAGCGACTGGCGCTTTCCGCCGACGTCGTGGGCGTCGGGCAGCCGCAGCGAGAAGACCCACCACGCCAGGAGCCCGACGCTGCCGCCGACCATGAACGCGGGAACCAGAACCATGCAACCCCTCCGGACCTCTCTTCGACGGAGCGGCGGTTTCCTTCAGGGGGCGGCGGGATCCGGAGCGGGGCGGAACAACGAATCACGAATTACGAATCACGGGAGGAGGCCGTCAGCTGAGGGTCTTGCACAGTTCCCAGCCATGGCGGACGGCAGCATCCTCACTTGACGCGGACTTCTTGAACCAACCGCCAAGCACGCCAAGATCGCCAAGAAGAACGCCAGGAAACCCCTTGTGGTGGCCCTTT
>Ga0187892_10003698_pt1 | contig 27335 bp, 36 predicted proteins | sample MA1701073metaG_FD_139345 | JGI IMG/M metagenome (GOLD analysis project Ga0187892, IMG submission 139345) | Bio-ooze microbial communities from a basaltic lava cave in the Kipuka Kanohina Cave System on the Island of Hawaii, USA - MA170107-3 metaG ... | reverse complement strand
GTCAGCATGGCAGCAAGAGGACTCGGTGAGTTGGGTATCCCGCCCGGGTACTTACCAGGGAAGAAATTGAGAAGCTCGCCGGTCCTACGAAGAGTCGGCGAGTAGGCCACCTTCACCCACCGACCCAATTCAACCGGCTCCCACGAAGTTGCGATGCTGTCTCTGCCAACAACGGGGGTGCAGGCCGTCTTGTAACGACTCAGATGCTTGGCCGTCATTCCAACTTCGCCGATGATCGCCAGGCAGCCGGTCTCTGGATGGTAAAAAAAAGAGGCCTGACCTGCGGCTGGCAGGCCGCAGATCGCTCGCTTGATAAGCCACGTAGGCTCGATGCAGAGGTGAACCATGGCAGCCACCCGGTCTGCCACGGCTCCAATCTTGGGATTGGAAGTCATCTGCCACTCCTGGTCTTCCCGCGTGCTCTAGAGCTCTGCCATAACCGAACCCACAACGATCTCGTGGATGTCACGGGGCTGAGCCGTAAGCACAAAGTCCCTGCTTCCCAGTCGTCTCCTCGACATACTCGCCGTCGTCGCTCAAGTAGCCAGCGTAGTGGAATTCATACGGCGATGCATCTGCGTTGCGCAGTTGTTCGTTGGCAATCACGTAATCGGCAACGAGCTCATCGCCGGCGCCAATATCACGCTTGGCATAGAGATCCCAGTTCTCGCCATTCTGAACGAGTACAGTGTTCGGAGTGCGGCTGTGGTTCACAAATCTACCAACAGACGTGCGCAGATACTCCCGGCGACCGGGGACTTCACTCAGAGCGTCTGGCAACAGAATCAGCGCCGCGCCTATTGCGTCGCCCGTGACGTAGTGGGTCTTCGCAAACGCGCCGCGACCATGAATAGTAGACGGTGCAATGACACAGATAGACGGGTCGTCCGGCTCGTCAAAGCTGTGCAGCTCGTACGTAATCATCTCTACGTCTTCGAGCTCAGCTCCAATCTTAAGATTGGAGTTTTCCGACGTCGGGTAGTCCTCGTGGATGCTCAGCAAGCTGGGGGCTCTGTAAGCTCCGGATGGGAACTGCTGCTGAGAGTGAATCTTCGCAACTCGGCCGACGTACGACGATGGATCTTTGGCGATGTCGGCCAGGAGTTCGTCCGAGAAGCCCGTACCAACCCGGCCAACCGTGTCGCCTCCAGGCTGGAGACTATATGTGAGACCTCCGATGGTTGGTTCCCGCTTCCCCTCGCCCGGAAACGTGCCCGTGATGAAGACATCAGAGTCCTCCAAGAACTTGCTCTTGTACGGTTTGCCGGTCGGCGGATGAACAACGATTCCCTCTCGTGTCATCGGATTTTTTCCGGCCTGGATATCGTCCCACAGCTGCAGAGCAGCATCCGGCGATGTCACCTCTTCCGAGACGTGAAATCTGTCAGACGGAAGGAGCCCCACCGCTTTCTGCACCAGCTTTCGCCGCTCAGCGTAGGGCATCGACGAGAAGTCCACCGGATGCTTACCTAGCTGCTGAACGTCGAACAACATGTTCTTAAGTGTAACGTTCTGTGCTTTCTGCTTGCGCAGCGATTCACCCACGGAGGCGTTCAAGATGCCGCCCAGCTCCTGCGCAGGTATTGCCTGGCCATCCCGCAGTCCGTAAATTTCGCCCCGGAGGATAGTGCCGACCAGTTCCTTGGGGATCCTGAGTTCCGGCCTGCCACCGAAGAAACGTTCCGTGTGAACAATTGGGTGACCGGTCTCCTTGCTTGTCCTGTACGACAGTAGTTCGACGCCGCCGTCGAGCAACTTGACCAGTGACGATGCCCCGTCGACCTTCGCCTGGACGCTGGTTCCCGGCGCCATGGAAGCCAGGGCATCGCGAACTTTTTCCGGTGGCAGCTTGATGTACCTCAGCTTCTGATACGGCAATGCTTTGTTGGGCGTGGTGTTGACAAGGAGCCACTTCCGTGACTTCTCGTCTTTCGGCCTTACCAGCGCAAACCGTTCGGGGTGCTTTTTGTGGGCAAGCGTAATGTGGATGGCGTTCGGCGTCACCCCCGTAACGATGAGCTGACCAGAGTCGTGCTTCCTTACGGTGCCGGCACCATACCGGCCCGATGGAATCTTGCCCTGGAAGTCTTTGTACGAGTGCCTGTGCACCGGCTGCATAGTCGCCAGATGCTTCTGGCCAGGGCCCGGCATACCTTTCCTGGAGGCCCAGCTGAAAAGTCCGGTCGACGGATCGCCAAATCGCACGTCGTAGTGATCGCCCGCACGATGCGCAAGATGACGCTGGACCACAAAGTCCAGGAGCTTGTTCTTCTCGACCTTGGACAGATCACCAAAGTAGCCGCGGCTTGGAAGACCAGGTGCGTAGTCAGCGGCCAGCTTTTCGATGTCCTCTTCGCAGAAAAGACAGAACTCGGCAGCCTTACTGGTGTCGTTGCGGCCAAGAACCCCCCTCCGCCTCGCAGCTACGGTGATATGGAACTCCATCGACATGCCGTCCTTCTCCGGGAGGCCGGGAAGACCGTAGCTTCGCCGCAGCTCCTGCAGCTCCGGACTGTGCACCGTAACGAACCAGACACGAGACATCTCCGACCAGCCAGCAGGCACCACGTCCTTCAGTCGGCCGAGCGAGTAGTGGAACTGCTTGCCACGTTCAGAGATCTTGTCGGCGCCGCCAATCTGCTCAAGCTCCTCGGGACGGATCACACTGATATGCGCATTGAATCGGCCGTCTGGGCTTGGGGGCAGTTCGATGCCAGTCTCATCCATGGCCTCGAACACACCGCGGGCCAGTGCGTTTGGGACGCTGAGCATGATCCAGCCACTTGTCGAAAGGTAGAGTACGCCCGACAAGTTGTAAGACGGCTGCGGCGCATCTCCGTGCTTCAGCCAGGCTGCACCGAACTCATAGAGGGAGTCGACTTCCCAAAGCCGGTCACTTGTTCGAAATGTCATTTCGCGGCCCATGAGGCAACGGCAGTGGCAAGAAATGCGCCAACCAACCCGATAATGGCTGACCACACCTGGGCTTTGGATAGCGAAACCGCGCCCTTGTACTCGGCGGTACCGGTAACGTCGCCGTTACGGGACGTAAGCAGCAGACTGATCGAGGAAAGCTGCGTCTCGATCATTGCCGTGCGATGTAGAAGAGATGGTTGCCCATTGCCATCGCGTACGATCGTCGAGATCAGCTGTGTGTCCTCTGCCAGCGACTCGATCTTGCCCTCAAGCGATGCAAGTCGTTCTGCCAGCCGCAGATGACCGTTGCTGATCTCCCTCGTATCCCTGTGAAACGAGTCGATGCTTCGGTTGAGACGATCGAGACCGGCCAGGATGTCGGCAAGGTCGGAAGGCACTCGTCACCTCCGTGCGACTGTGAGCCATTGGCAGACGCGAGTCACCGAAGTCCCCGGATCCCCTCCCCGGGGTCCAATAGGTCCTGACCTGCCAGTTTCCCAGCAGGCTGGTAGCGGACCTGTGGCAGCGGCAGTGGACGAGTCCGCCACCCCTCCTCCCTTGCCCAGCCTTTCGCCATTGCAAGGTTTCCTGATCCTCCGGCAGGCGTCATGCCAGCAGAAGACCTCCTAACCACGCCGTCGTCCGCGGCGATCCTCGGTGACTCGCGTTCACCGCAGTATATCCTGATTATGGAGTACCGCGAAAGGCTTACAGAGAAAAAGAACAAGGCAGATGAACGAGGAACTCAAGGCACAAACCGCTCTGCGGCATTCGGGACATTGGGCCCATGTCGGAATAGCGTTCGCTTGCCAGCTAGGTAGCAGGTCCACGGTAGGGCTTCTCAGGAAGAATCGAGTTTCGCAGCCGAACCAGTTCTCGGGAAAGCTCTGAACGGCTGCCGATATCCTCGGCGGAATGGACGAGGATCATCGCGATGGCATTCCGGATCTTGATTGAGATCCTCTTCATGTACGAGATTTGTTCGATCGACTTGGCCCGCGCCACGTGGATCCTGCAGCCAAGGCCGTCACCACGGGCCTTGGCTGCCACGGAGCACTGCTTCAAGATCTCTTGCGCCGCCACCAGCTGAAAAGAAATCGTGTCTTGCAGCACGTCATTCTCCTGGTTGTGCGTTTCGGATCGCCAAATCCCTGGACTGCGCAACGATCTGCGAAGCTGCTAGCTGTCCGCAAGCCCACAGCTGGCCGATCATTCCGGCCGGATCGGACACCTTCAGAAGCCTTACCGCATCCCCCACGTAGACGAACGTGAAAGCAACAGCGCGACCCACCTTCGGATCCTGACTGTCGAAGTACACGTGATCTACCAGACACGGGTACTGACTCGGATGAGAGCCTGGCCGTCGATTGCCAGTTGCTCTAAGGCAGTAGTCAAGCCACTGTATTTCGCTCTCCAGCACGGTGAACATGACTACTCCTGCTCATCGATCCGTTCGATAAATAGCGCAATACCATGCTTGGCACACACCGTCTGACAACGGTAGATGTGATCCTTGTCCTTCTCCCCACGCTTCACGAGCAGAAGCACGGCCGGTTTCTTGTTGGTCACAAGTGCGTAGTAGAGAGACTGCCCGATCGATTCCTTCCACTTCGGAGCCCAGTCGATCTCAATGGCGTACTCATCATTCAGCAGATCAACTCGTGTCCCGTCCCATAGGCTCACCTCGACCTGGGCGTTGTACTTCGGTGCCAGGGTCTTTGCATGCTGCAGCTCCGTCAGATGCAGACGGTTCGTGGCGGCTAATACGTCGTGAAGAGCTTCCCCGACAGGGTCCGCAGGAAGCACTTTGAGAACCTCTGGAGAGCCGGAGATCGATGTCACGCCTGGTGTTGGCCCGGAGGCCGGTGGGATGAACAGGATAAAGGCGACGAGCGCCACCGTGATCACCACTGCCGCCACAGCAGCCACTCTCACCGTTCTCGGACCTTCCGCCCAGGCTTTGGACTGTGTTTGCATCATTGCTCCTTGACGCGAGTTACAGAGTGAAAACCGGATCACCTTCCTTGCCGCGGACTACGACGCCGTGCAAGTCGTACCTTCTTGCCGCGTCGCGAAGTTGATGTTCATACATGACCACTTCTGCAGCAGCCAGAGCTTTTCGCTTAGCCACACCCCAGTGATGCTGCCTATTCCACGTGTTAGCGCCGTGAAGAACCCTCAGGTACAGCTCTGGTCTGTCGGCTACTCCGACGATCTTACCTCTGGAGCGGAGCTTTGACGCAAAATCGGCGTCCTCGCCACGACCCCTGCCTGACTCGTAAGTAGCGCTCGTTTTTTTGTACATGAGAATGCCGGGGCATCTTCCCCGCGGCCACCTGGCCACGAAGATCGTATTCTCCTGGACGAAGTAGTACAGTTGTGAGTCCAGGCACGAGGCTACGGCCCCGCCGCTGGTCATCGCCCAGTAGTGAGCCATCAACCTGTCGGGATGATGACGATCGTCATCATCCCATAGGCACATGATGTCGCCAAAGGCCATTCGATTCGAAACGTTTCTGAGCTGGCCCAGCGGCTTTTGCGGCTCGCCGTTCCGGCCAACGCAGTGATACCGGACAGCGCGACGCGGATTCAGTCGTCGAATGAAGAGTTCGTAGTCCGCCATAGCAGCTGGCTGGGAACTGGTAACAACCACCAGTTCCCTGTTATCGTACGTCTGGTCCAGAAAGTCCCCCACGGACTTGCAGAAAAAGCTGTAGCGACCCGCCTGTGTAACCATCAGGCAGCTGATCAGTGGCTGGTCCATGGCTACCTCGTCAGAGGTGGATACCGAGGTCGGTTCCGAAGAGATCTCTCACACGCAATTTGTTTGTTGCGCTTCGTTCTGTACTCGCACAGTGGGTTACCGCTGTTGTACACGTAATTGATCTCTGGCAAGAACCTGGCATGGCTATTCGTAGCCATCTCCAGCATAGGGAACATCAGCGCGCAATCGCCAGCCGCCTCCAGAGGGCGGCCATGGGAGCCAAGCAGATCCTGAGGCAAGATGTTCCGGAACAGAAACGCCCGGAACGTTCTCAGGTGGCTCGTTGCCCACGGAATATTGCGGACCTTGGTAACGTCCTGGACAGGCTTCGACAGGCCGCGTCTTCCAAGGATCGTTTTGTAGCTTCCCCACGTAATCCACACGTTGGGATCCGAGTAGACTGCCTTGATACGGCTCAACACGCCGCTGTCGGGAAGGAGGTCATCGCCATCGAGGCAGACGATAATGTCGTCGTCCGCGATCTCCGGAGATAAGAGAACTCGCCGGTAGCTGCCGGCGACATAGAGTTTCTCCCGGTTCTGCAGATACGTGAAGCGACGGTCATCATCGGTAAGTGCCTCGACGACGTCGCAGCTGTGATCCGTAGAGAGGTCATCCACCAGGAAGCAGCGCCAGTCGCGTTCGCACTGGCACTGCAAGCTGTAGATGCAGTTGCGAAGGTAGAGAGCGGCGTTGTACCACGGAGTGACAACGTGAATCATGTCTTTGCGCAGTTCCCGGCTCTCACTGAAGAACGGCGGGGATCTTCTTCCAGCCCGCGGGCACCATGTCGCTCGTATCGCGGTTCATGGCGGGCGGGAACCACGGGTCAGGACAGATCACTACCCGCTTCCGGCGCATCTTTGGGGCCAGCCAGGCGCCCCACCAGCCGAACGTGCTTCCTGAGATGATGTGATGGTCGCAATTCGACATGACGGCCAGATCGTGCCAGTGACTCGGCGTACCGCAGTATCGGATGTTTGGACCACGAAGCTCCTTCTCACACCACGGCATGTCATCGCTGATCATGAGGAAGAGCGTGCCCTCGTGGTAGAAGTTGGCCATGGCCCGCCGGAAGTAGTCCACGGTGTGTACGTGGAACAGATGCGGATTGTCGAGGCAGTCTCCGCGCCTGACGTGCACACTGACAACTCGATCTGCGTCCTTCCGCAGGCCTTCCACGTACTCGGCCGCGTAGTCGAAGATCGCCGGCTTGAACGTGAACTCATCGCGGATCCGCTTCTCGATCGGCTTGAAGTACTTCTCCGACTGATAGTAGCCGTGGAAGTCGGTGCCATCCGGCTGATCGAACACGGCCTTGTCGTAGGCGTGTGAAACCTCTTTGTACTTCTTGACGATCACGTCGTCAGCCGTCAGCGGACGAACGTCGCGGAGGCAAAACGGTTCGAGCTCAACGAGGTCTTTCTTCTTGATCCCGTCGAACTTCATGGGAATGGCTACCTCGTAGCCGTTCTTCATGGCAACGGCACGAAGCATTGCGTACTGAAACGCCTGATTTCCGATCTGCCCGTGGTTCCCTAGGCGTGTAAACGTAATCATTACCTTGTCTCCTGTGTTCCGCGGTGTCAGTGTAGTAGCCTATGCCGCCACATATCGATTAGCGCCGCCATGAGATCGGACGGAGGGATCACGATCACGTCCTCCATGACCAGCACAGACGCGCCATCTGGCGTGTACGAGATGAGGTCTCTGATGTGCGGCCAGTCCTCCAGCCTGTGTGGAATCGGCGGCGGGGCCAGGAACAGCCTGGCGTCGTCGATCATAACAAAGTGCTCGTGACTGTGTGAGTAGATGACTGACAACTCATCCAGGATCGGACATTCGTGCTGTCCAAACGGCAGGTTAGCCGGGTCACAGCAGTGTGCGTCCAGCCAGAACACAGCACGCGCGCTGCCAATCTCCGGCAATACAACCCCGCGAAGAAGCTCGGGAGAGTTGCCGGCCAACCATCTGACGTTCTTGCGGGGGTATCTTGCGGCCGCTTTGTGGCTCACCGCATGGTCGATCTCAATCGTGTAGACCTGCTCGAAGATCCCCGATGCCCTGGCCGCCGTCCAACCGTGGCATGTTCCTGTCTCCACGAAGTACTTAGCTTGCATTTGCGTCCTGGCAAATGAGGCCAACTCGATTGCCCATTTCGAGCCGGGCATAGCAATGTGTACTGGCTGCGGATGCTCGACCTGTGGCGGTCTGCGGATAACAGACGGTGGCCGTGCCTTTGCGGGGCCTACAAGCTTTGCCTTACGACGGACCGTCTTCGATTTTCTGTCCATCAGCCGCCTCCGATCGCTGCCTTGTTGCGAGCGAAAAAGTCGCTCTTGAAAACCTCCTCCAGCTCCCAGTCCGGGCCCAGCAGCTCCATCAGCTGCTTGAGGCTCTTCTGGCCCTCGTACATCGGCGTGTCGTAGTACTCGCTGTAGAGGTATCTGGTGTTGGCAAGGGTTTTCTTGCCGCCGAGAATCACGTCCGCTTCGGCGCCCTGGACGTCCATGAAGATCAGGTCGATAGGCCTGAAGCTGTGGTTCTGACTGTTCCAGTCGTCAAGAGACACGGCGTTGATGTCTCCCACCTTCGTAAACGTCACCCACGCCGACATCTGAAGATGCCCGGTTGGCCTGCGGATCGACGAGGAGAGGTCCCAGTCTTCCAGCCACGACGTCTTAGTCGTCCCGCCGCTCTGGAACCATGGGTACTTGCCCGTCTTCTCAGCGACAGCTACCGGGTAAAACACCACGCGAGGATCATCCCCTATAGCCGCATCGAATCGATTGAGTGGTCGCCTGTCGGGTTCGAAGCAGTGCATGGTGATGCCGGGGATTTCATTCAGAAAGATCCTCGTGTGCATTCCATCGTTGCAGCCTATCTCCAGCACCACCGGATACTCGCCGATCTTGCTGCCGAATTTCCTGATCAGCTGTGTTGCCTCATTGATCACCGACCACGGCGGCCCCTTGAGGTTTGCCACTGTTACAGGCTCCTTCCGAATGGGATGTAGGTGATGCCCTCACGAGCGCCGATGATCGCCGGCAGCTGTCGCCAACAGTCAACAATAACGCACGGGCTCGGCAACACGAGGTATCTGAGTTCCTCCGCCTGTGCTGTCCACTTGGGAAGCACGATTCCACGGCAGCCGGCGATGCAGTCCTTCGCGCTGTCAAACCACAGGAACTGGTCCAGACTTCCGGCCGCAAGGCTCGACGAACCAATCTCAGAATCGCACACGTGGACCTTGAAGCCAAGCTTGTGCAGATCCATGGCTATTTCCAGAGGCTGTGACGCTTCCAGGACGGGTGTGCCGTCCCTGTAGGCCATACCAATCACAGCGATTGGGCCAGGTAGAGGCACACGGCTCACGATGTGATCAGTGACCGACATCACCCGGCTTTCGTTGAATCCGGTGACGTCGTCGAGGAGGGACTTCGTCCAGACCGCCGACCGGCTCTGGCTCTGAGAAAGCACAAATTTCAGAGCCTCAATGTCGCGGGGAAGACATGGCCCGCCGAACCCCATTCCACCGCTCAGGTACTTTGCACCGATGCGAGTGTCGGCTCCGACGGCCCTAGAAACAACGTCCGAGTCAGCGCCTGGGAACATTTCGCAGGCCGTCGAGATCAAATTCGCAAGCGTGATTTTCCAGCCCAGGCCAGCGTTGATGCAGAGCTTGGTCAGCTCAGCGTTCGTCCAGCCCATCAAACGCAAGTCTGGTACGCATGTCCTGGTCAAACCGACAACTGTGTTGGCCACCTTGCGCATGGCAGACTCATCCTTGCCGCCGATCAGGATCAAGTCGGGATGACGCATCCCGTGAATCACGTTCCCCAGCGCAATGAACTCCGGGTTGTAGACCAGCTGCGGCGTATACGCCGCAGCAGACATCGACTCGATCATTGGCCAGAGCACGCGTTCGCATGCGCCAGGCATGACAGTGCTGACCAGGACAATTACGTAGTCTCGCTTGCGCTCGGCGTTGACAGCCTTGGTCACGTCATGAATTGCCTCGATAACGTATTTGAGGCTGAATTCTGGCTGATCGGGTGAGCTGGGCGTGGGAACGACAATGAAACACATGTCGGTTGCTGGTACCAAGGCGCCGATGTTCGTCGTGAACTGGAGGCTTGCCCTGAACATCTCCAGCATCGACATGAGCCCCGGCTCATTGCTGCGGAACGTTCGGTCCATCAACGCGTTCACATGCCCGGAAATACGGTCGCACCCGATGACATCGTAACCTTCCTCCGCCAGCACCGCGGCCAGCGGAAGGCCGAGCTTGCCCAGTCCTATTACTCCTACCGTCGACATAGCGCCTCCTACTTTGGTTGCGATGGGACAGGATACTTTGGCTCGTACTTCTGAGACATCACGTACCGGAGGATCTGGTGGCAGCAACCCTCGATCGTGAAAAACTCATTCCATGCCGAACGGATCACATCCCGCATCTTCAACCAGTCTTCTTGCGTGCGGCTTTCCAGCACGGCCGGCAGCGCATCAATGTTTTCGATTGGGCAGATGATGCTGAATTCGTTCCAGTCCAGGACGTCTGTGTAGGGTATCCACGGCTGATCGTAGATGTAGACAGGGACACACCCCATCTGCATGACCTCATACAACCTGTAGGAGGTCTTCCCGTACCCCCGCGGCGCCAGCCCGTACAGGTGGCAATAGGACTCGTCGCGGAACTGTGCCAGGTTCTTACGTGAGTTACCGCGGCCGTCAGTGATCATGAAGCCTGGCTTGTTTGCCAGCACATCTCGCATTCTCCTTCGGACTCTTGCTCCGGCACCGTTCGGATCCCATGATGACTCGCTCGGCGGGCGGTCTGATGCTACCGGGCCACCCGTCTCGATATTACCCATGAAGAAGGCCAGCTTGTTGCGGACCTCGATCCGACACGGGTGCGGCGTGCACAGCAGAGGAATGGGAATGCTGCCAGTGCCACCAGCGCCGAAGATCGTCACGTTCGGCGGGACGTGTTCGTACATCCCCTCATCTGCCACAGTAACTGTGAAGTAGCGGGTGTTCGGATTGAGGCGGTTCAGAAACGCCTGAACCTCGGGTCTAGCGCGGAACGGTCCGCCCTTGGGGCGTTTCTGCGCGAAAAGATTGTTCTGCCAGAAAATCGGCAGATAGACCCACTTCGTCTTCAGATTCGGCGCTTGACGTCGAATGAACTCGTCGAACGCCTCCTCGATGTTCTTTCCAGCCTGGTGTCCAGGGTATCTGTGGGTCTTGCCGCGGAAGTCGGCCGGCGTCTCAAGGATTTCCATGGCTCTTCGAGACCTGTTGGCTGATCCACTGGTACGTAGGGATGAGGCCAGCAGCCAGGCTGGTCTTTGGTTCCCAGTCCAGGACCTCTCGCAGCTTGGAGTTGTCAGAGTTCCTGCCCCTGACTCCCTGCGGCTTCGTCAGATCGTGTCGGATCGTGAACTTCTTCCCGGCGATCTCACCAACTAGCTCGAACAGACGGTTGATGGTGACCAGCTCGTCCGTGCCGAGATTCAGCGGTTGCTGGTAGTCAGATGCCATCAGCCTGATCAGCCCCTCGACACAGTCGTCGACGTACATGAAACTACGTGTCTGAAGGCCGTCTCCCCATATCTCGATCTCCCCGCCGTCCTCAACCGTTGCTACTTTCCTGCAGGCCGCTGCCGGGGCTTTCTCTTTTCCTCCGTCGTAGCTTCCAAGCTCGCCGTAAACGTTGTGGAAACGGACGACGCGAACAGAGAGGCCAAATTCCTCGCGGTAGTAGTCGCAGAGTTGCTCCGTGTAGAGCTTCTCCCACCCGTAACCACGCTCGGGAGCCGCGGGATAGGCATCCTCTTCTTTCAACGGTGTGACATCGGCACTGACCTGTCTGTCGTGCGCATAGACGCAAGCGCTCGAAGAGAAGAGGAAGCGGCCGACGCGACACAGCCGGGCGGCTTCCAACATGCTCAGGTTGATGCGGCTATTGTTGCCGGCGATCGTTGCGCGGTTCCCACTGATGTAGCCAATGCCGCCCATATCGGCGGCCAGATTGTACACCTGATCGATGTCCTTGCACACGAGCATTGCAAGATGAGGCTGGCGCAGATCGTAGCGGACGAACTTGTCGGCGCGTGACGGCTCGAACTCCGGCTGTTTGATATCCGCGCCGATCACCCAGTGGCCCTCTTCCTTCAGGCGGCGGACGAGATGCCAACCGATAAAACCACCCGCACCAGTAACCAGGATCCTTGCCATGTGCGCCTCCTTGCGCTTGCTCCAATCTTGGGATTGTAACCGGATTATCTGCGGCCGGCGGACACGGCCGCCAGTCGAATGCGACTATCAATTGACACCAGCTGCTCGATGTCAGCCTCGTAGGTCTCACCACCGTGGCGATCGAACACTTTTGCCACATTGCCGTCCTCGTCGGTCTCCACCGAGATCACGACAACAGAGTGTCCGGTTACCAGATCGATAGCGTTGTCGTGTGGTTTCAGCCGCTGAAGACTTCGCCAAGTCCTCATGCTGCAGAGATGTGGGTAGCCTGCCATGCGTTAGCTCCCAATTCTCAAAAGCGAAAAAGCGCGAGTGAAGCAGACCGCCCCACCCGCGCATAGTCTACGCCAGCACTTATTGACGATCAACCGTCCGCTATCGGGCAAACTGGGCACACCACTTGATGGGGCCGCCGGGCCTTTGATAGCCGGCCACCCCGATGTACTTGTAGCGACCCAGTATGTTCGCCCGGTGGCCCGGGCTGTTCATCCACGTCAACACGGCCTTGCTGCTGGTCGATTGACCCCACGCAATGTTCTCACCCCAAGCATTGAAGCCGCCAGGGCTACGGCCGTGTACGTTCGAACCGGTGGACGCCATCCATCTGGCGTGCACTCGTGCAGCCTCCAGCAATCGTGGATGCACAGCCAAGGGTTCCAGGCCAGCCTCGGCTCGTCTGGCATTGATAGCTTTCACCATGTTGTGCTCTGCGCCGGTCAGAAACGATTCGATCGGCGCAGCGGCGAGATCGGCGCGCTCGCCAGTGAATGGCGGCGGGATATCGTCGGGGCCGACTGGTCGGCAGAGAATCAGCGTCACGAGTAGCAGCGACATGTTGGTCTCCTTACCTTTTTAGTGGTCCGATTACTTGCTGCCGGCTGGTCAGCAAGTCGCACAACTCACCAAGCTCGCACGCGGTAAGCGGTGGTAGGGCAATGCCATTGGCCCCGGTGATTGCAAAGCGCTTCGGGTTGTCGGTGATCGCCTCCTGCGCATAGCGTAGCGCGTGAACCACCGTGCCGAGCTGTCGTTCGTTGAAGAAGCACGATCTGTTCAGCGAGCCTGCTAGCCACTCCACGTCACACTGCCGAATGTCAGTGCGCATGTCACCGATCGCGTAGAGCTTGGCCAGTGCAGAGTGGCAGCCATCAACCAGCTGCGGGAGCGGAAACCGACCTACTGGATAGACGTCCAGAATGTTACGACCTATGCGGTCATGCCTCTCGGGCATCAGGCACCATGAATGCTCCATGAAACCGCTGTACAGGCCGTCTACATACTCCAGATCGAGCAGCTCACCAACGACGCGAGCAAGCTCGTGACAGCGCAGTAATGTTCCCCACGGGGAATGCTCCGGCAGCACTTTCAGCATCTCCACTGCTTTCTCGTATAGGGCAATCTCGGTCTCACAGAAGATAGACCGGCAGACTCCATCCATAAATCTGCGGCAAGGGAATTGCCGCCTCCTTGTTGAATTAGTTTCCCGACAGGTGCATAATCCATCGCATGGCCAAAAGGTACGCCAAGAATGCCGGTGCGGTGTTCTACTTGAAGTACCACGTCGTCTGGTGTCCGAAGTACAGACGACCCGTTCTGGTGGGCGCTGTAGCCAGAAGGCTTCGTGCGTTGCTCGGAGAGAAGGCGACCGAGTTGAGCATGACGATCAACGCCTTGGAGATCATGCCCGACCACGTTCATTTGTTTGTCGAAAGCGACCCGACGTTGTGCGTAGCCGAGATCGTCAACCGTTTCAAAGGCTTCACGAGCCGGGTGCTTCGACAGGAGTTTCACCACCTGACTACTCGTCTGCTCACGCTTTGGTCGAGAAGCTACTACGCAGGAACCGTGGGCCACGTCTCCGAAAAGACAGTGAAGGACTACATCGAATCGCAGAGAGGCAAGTAGTTGAGGAAGGCATTCAAATACCGACTGTGGGCCAACGCTAATCAAGAGCGTGAGCTTTCGATTGCTTTGGAGACCCACCGCCGTCTGTACAACTACATGCTCAAAATGCGAATCGCTAGTTGGGAATGCGACCGCCTCAGCATCAACTACAACTTCCAGTCGTGGTGTTTCAAGGGGTTGCGGCAGGAAAACCCGTACATGACCCGCCTGAACTTCTCGTCTGCTCAGGCCACGATGCGGCGGCTGGACAAGGCGTACCAGAACTTCTTCCGCCGGATGAAAGCCGGTGAAGTCAAAGCGGGCTTCCCACGCTTCAAGGGCAAAGGCCGTTTCGAGAGCATCGAATACCCGGCCTATGGGGACGGCATCCGTCTCAACGGGGACCGCCTGCGGGTCCAGCACGTCGGCGTCATCAAGGTCAAGTTGCACCGCCCGCACGAAGGAACGATCAAGACGGCCACGCTGAAGCTGGAAGGCGACAAGTGGTTTCTGGTCCTGTCCTGCGACCTTGGGGACGTGACTGCCACCAAGAGCCAGAACCCGCCCGTGGGCATCGACGTTGGCCTTGAGAGCTTTTTGTCCACCAGTGACGGTGAGCATGTCGAAAACCCACGTTTTCTGAAAAACGAGTTGCCCGCTTTGCGACGGGCAGGCCGTGCCGTCAGTCGCAAAAAGAAAGGTGGAAGGAACCGCCGCAAGGCCGTTCAACAGCTTCGTCGGCGTCACGCCCGTGTCCGCAACCTGCGGCACGAGCATCATCACAAGACCGCATTGAAGTTGGTTCGTCGCCACGGTCTGGTAGCGGTGGAAGGCTTGAATGTCCGTCGGATACTCAAGAACCGCCGTCTGGCCCGTGCGATCTCCGATGCCGGTTGGTACGGTTTTCGGAGCATACTCAAATCCAAGGCTGAAAGTGCCAGGGTTGAGGTAGTCGAAGTTGATCCTGCGTACACGAGTCAAATCTGTAGCTCCTGTGGTCAGCTTGTCCAGAAGACTCTTTCTGAACGCTGGCACACTTGCGATTGCGGATGCTCGTTGCACCGGGATGTCAACGCAGCAAAGAACATCCTCGCAAGAGGACTGGTTCGGACTGAGCCAGTGGGAGCTAACGTAGGTCATAAGATCAAGCGTTTCCCAAGAAGCCGGCGCCTCAGGCGACGGAGTAGTCACAATCACCTCCGTTCGTGTGTGAGTTCGACCTCTGCGTGGCCGCGGCGGGTAAGCTGGATCGTCCCCACCTTGCTCCATTTGGTACTGGCGCGACTGAGGGACAGCTCGTACTCGAAATCGAGGCTGACGGTCCCGGTGTCGTATATTGCGCAACGATCTTCGTAGGAAACACGCGCCACAATGCAGACCGGCGACACCCCGAGCATCTCGGCCATGACGTCCTCCGTGGACGGCTGCCGCCCGGCCTCCATCGAATCGTCCACCACGAGGCACAGAGTCGCGCTTGAGAAGCCGCGGAACTTCAGCGGCAGATCCACAAGCCCCTCAGACATGAGGAGCTCGAAGCCCAGGTCAGTAAGTGTGACCAGCAAGTGGTACGCCTGACAGTTTCGGCAGTACTCTATCGTTGCCAAGAATGCGTTGTCTAACATTGCCTCTCCCGCTCCATCTGGCCACAGATGCACCCGAAAAGCATCAAGGTGCGGATACCACATACACACCGCGGAGGATCATCGAATAGCACGGACAGCAACCTGTATTCGTGGACGACGATCAAATGCCCGTCCTGGTCAGACTTCAACACGCCGGAGGAGTCCGCTTCATGGCGAGTAAGCTCCCACGTCTCGGTGTCATACCTGAGCACGTGCTGTACGAGACGGCGGGTGGCATGGTCGCGAAAGACAAGTTTCTCTGACGGCGGATTGTCAATGTCGAACAGCACAGGTTGCCTCACGTCGCTACTCGTCGCTGCCTACTTTAGGCAAATCGTAATGATCGTGCACTTTCTGAGGAAGGACAGCGATCCGGCCAAAGGGGCAGTTCTCGTTGTAGGCCTTCACGGCCAGCTTGAACTTCTTTCGGCGGACGAGGTCGCGGATCCTTTTCCTTACATCGACCGCGCAGCTGTAGAGATTACAGATCACCAGGCGCGTTGCAGCGCGCCACGCCATCTTGGAGCTGGCGGTTACAGACGGCTGCCTGACGTACGATTCGAAGACCACGTAGACGGTTGGCTCTTTGCCCATACATCACCTGAGTGGGAAGGCAAAACCGTCGATGCCCCAGCCGTGCTCCAGACTGAGAGCTTTCACGCTCTGCAGATAGGCACCGAGGCCCGGCACAGCGTTCAAGTCTTTGTTCTGAGGAACGCACACGAACAGAGTCCGCATCAACTCGTGTTCCGGTAACGACAGGCGACAGCCCTCCCAGCCGCAACGAGCACCTGACATCGCAATCGCCTCTTCGGTCAACATCCCGCTACAGTGATCCGATGCGTAACTGACGTGCTTTGGGGTGATCACGTACGGACGTGGTACACTGATGATTTCGAGTTTCTTCAACGAAAAACTGCTGCCGTCCGGAGGGGACGGCAGCAGGTTGAAGACCGCACTGCACTCTGGAAGCTCTCTCATTCGGCCTCCTCCAGTATGGCAATCTCCCCGATACCGTCCGGGGCAGGAATGATTTTCCACGCAACGAAATGCTGCCGGAACTCACATGCCTTCAAGGATCGCAGCGCAGCCACGGCAATCTCGCGGATTTCTGCATCGGCAGCGGCGCAGGCCCGCATCTTCATGATGTGGTTCCACTGCGCAATCGAAGCCGTAAAGATCATCTCTGTGTAGAGAGCGTTGCCAAGGAAGCCACGAGCGGCACCGCGAGCCTGCTTTCGTGCATCCGTCTTGCTGACCCCGCGGGCCTCCATCTTCGGCTGCAGATACTCCACTATCGTGTCATACGCAGCCTTTGCCTTGGCCTGTGCGGCGGCCATGCAGGCCTGAACATCTTGCGCGGCCGACGACTGATCGGACGCAAGAATCGAAGATAACAGCGGGTGCACTACCCACGGGGATTGGCTCTCGTCCACATAACGGGTCGAACGCTGGCTCATTTCGAAGCGATGCCTAACCTGTTCGTGGGAGAACCCGCGACTTCCCGCCAGAAAAACGCTGATGAAGATCTCGCGGGGATCAACCGGTACGACGACTTCGAACTTATCGAGCCACGGCGCCGGCCGCGGATGATGGCCGGGAAGGCGGACAATATGCGGGGCCAACATATGCGCAGCGCAACGCATCGCGAACCCGATCGCCGAAGCGGCCTGTTCTGCAGAGTCCGAACCGAGCTCGACGTTGTCCCATTCGACGATGTGGCGAAGGTTGACCGAGACACGGTACTGACACATGTGGCTGTCGCCAAGCAAAAACACAAGCTGTGGCCGGTTAGGGAAGACCTCCAGCGGAATGGGCCGAGTCGTATTGAATCTAAGGGTGAGCCAGCAGTGCTCGATCGTCGAATAGTGCTTCACGCTGCGAATGTGATCGTGGTAGCCCTCGGCGGCGCTGTCTGGGCCATCCTCGACCCGGAAAGAGGGGCGCCCCTTGCCAAGAGAGTCGTAACAAATTCTCCCGGCTAGCTCGCTCAGGCGCTCCAGCGGCGTACCGCGCATCTGGTCGTGTCTTGGCGTCCCCATTCGCTTCGGGACTGCGACGTTCTGATCGAGCCCGCCGATACCGCAGTACACCACCTCAGCGTGAGTAGAAATTGTGTCCATGGCACTCCTTTTGTTTGGCTAACATGTCAGTTCCCAGTGTTTGCTTTGCCCACCAATGCAAAGAGGTCTGAGTTTCCTCAGACCTCTTTGACGCCTGGGATGGGCGGTTGCACAAGCTAGGCTCGTTCAGCTACTCGACCGCGAGAGTAAGGACCCGCCGAGCCTGGGATGAGCTCTCACGCACGGCCGTAACATACAACCACGGGCAAAAAAGCCCCGCCGACAGTTGCGGCATCCGACCGCGGCACAGTAACTCGGCTGTCGCGGCTCCGGCGATCTTAGTGCTACAGTCAGTCGCCGGTTGGAGGACCTATCGCTGATCAGCGGCAGCCTGTTCGGTCCTCTCGATCCCACGCGTGTTGGCGGTGCGCTCCAAACAAGATCTTACCCTACCAGCTGTGTTTATCAAGCACCGGGTGATCGGTTGCTGGCAGGTCGCGAGCGAGATGGACCATTATGCAGTCGTCGTCACGGTCCGAGAGCAACAATAAAGCTGGCGCTGGTTCCAAAAGCGCGGTGGATAGGTGCAAGCAAAATCTCAGCCATTCCTCAATGTTTGGCGCGAGAACGACGTTCATTCAGGAATTCCCGGATTGGCCGAACCTTGCCAAGCGCAGCCAGCCTGCGACTTTCGGCAATCATCGCCTCGTCTCGCTCTACAGGCAAGTCGCTTGGGGTCACCACGCGAACATGCACCGTGATTGCGAGGGATTCTACTGGCGCTTGCTGGTCGTGTTCTTCACTCATCGTTCTCTCCTAGCCATGCTCTTTGATGTAATGGCCTAACAAGAGCAAGAGTATTTCAGATCGCTGGGCGATTACCGATGACCGCAGCCTCGCGGTTTCAGCAACGTAGATCAGATCGAGCGCGTCGAGGGTGGCGCCAGTCAGTGCTGCCGAGGCGGACAATTTGCGATCTGCCATGGGCTAACCCTCCTCCAGAATCAGCTAGTCCCTTCTTCGAGCAGCAAAAACGATGTCCCGTCCGCATCTTCCTCAAGGAGCAGACCGCTTTGACCGTCCGGCCCGGGTGATCGGTTCACGCCATACCCGCTGTTCCCGAGGTGGACGCGCACTAGAAGTACGAGATTACTACCACCACACCATTCGCTCCGTTTCCACCCGCTCCAGAATTTGCAACTCCATCTATCCCAGCCCCTCCTCCACCGCCCCCTGCTCCATACAATCCACCGTTTCCGCCACTTCCAGCCAATGTTGCCACATCGGCCGCAGCACCACCGCCACCACCAGAACCACCGTGGAAGGATGGGGCGGTTCTGGCCGTTCCGTGACCACCGTTTGGGGAAGCTCCAACATCACCTCCATTACCACCATCTAGGAGAGTCACCCAGGATTGGGGAGTCGTCAACGAACCATTGCCACCACCATCGCCGCCACCAAACCTGGCATTTGCGGCACTCATCCCGCCACCAGCACCACCACCCATTGGTTGTCGCATTAGTGTTAAGTCTGCGGCCGATGAAGCATCACCAGCACTTGAACTAGCAGTACCGTTTTGTGCGTTATAGGTATTATAAATTTCTCCGTTACCGACTGCTGCTGGGATACTGCCACCCCCGCTAATTGCTGTACCACCACTACCTGGATTTCCAGGCTTTGCGACGAGCACCTTATCGGAGCTTCCGAAAGTTGACGAAGTACCTGACACGCCAGAATTTCCGTCTGTACTATCAGTTGATTGTGCAGCACCACCAGCCCCACCAGAGCCAACAACAACAGACTCTGATCCGCCATAAAAACTGGCCGGTACTGTTGCAGACACAATTGCACCTGCACCGCCACCGCCACCGCCAAATCTATTTGTTGCTTCAGCACCCTTCCTTCCACTGCCACCGCCACCGCCACCGCCTATTGCGAAAATGTCGAGAACCGTAGCTCCTGTTGGTTTTGTCCAAGTACCATCTTCTGTGAATATATCAACTTGGCAATTTACAAACGTAATAATAACAACAATCCCGTCAGCACCGGCGCCGCCTGCACCAGAGTTTGCAATCGCATCTATGCCTGCGCCACCTCCACCACCTCCCGCACCATAATCTCCTCCATCCCCACCATTACCAGCGGGTGTAAGTGTATCTGCGCTTCCACCCCCACCACCACCAGTTCCTAACTTAATTGTGTCAAAGTCTCGTGACTCACCGTTTCCACCATTAGGCGTTGCTCCTACAACGCCCGCTGCACCACCAGCAACATCAGTGCTGAAAACTCCAGAGTTTAGATGGGTACTCCCAGCACCACCGTTTGACGGAACATTGCCGCTCGAAATTCCGCCACCAGAACCACCAGAACTCGGCTGATGCCGTTGTATAGGAGCACCGGCCACTCCAGCTCCGGTACTTCCATTCCCACCGGCTGTGCTGGCAATCACCGAATTCTGGTCCCACACCTCACCACTACCGCCACCAGCACCACTAGACGAGCTACCACCAGTTCCAGGAGTACTCGCTCCAGTTGTAAGTTGCGTTGTACCTGTCGAGAAAAAACTAGCTCCACCGGCTACACCAGAAGGACCATCACTACTGTCTGTGCCTTGTGCTGCTCCACCAAGACCACCAGAACCAACAGTTACTGATTCCGATGAGCCCCACACCGAAGCCGGCAAAGATGCCCGCAAAACTCTGCCAAAACCCCCGCCACCACCGCCTGATCTACCAGAAAGCGATGCTCCCTTACGTCCCGCACCACCACCACTACCACCACCTATCATGTAAATTATGGTCCAAACAGCCCCAGGACGCTTTGTCCAGGTTCCGTCGGCTGTGAAAACATCGATGAAAGTTCCGGCAGCCATTTTCTTATCTAAAAGTGATTACAACAGCGAACCCATCTCCTCCACGACCTCCAGCTCCACTACTTACAGTCCCATTGGTTCCTCCACCACCGCCTCCACCACCACCTCCGTCAATGCCATCTCCACCATCTCCAGGCTTTACGCTAGACCCTCCAGCACCGCCACCCCCTCCGTTACCACCACAGTAGGCGTCGGCGGGAGCCTGACTTACCCCATCACCGCCGTCAACCCCCTCAGTAGCACCACCAGCAGAAGTTAGATTTTGGTCCCATCCACTCCCAGTTGTTCTATTCCCTCCACTACCACCAGCACCAACGACGTTACCCGAACTCACACCACCACCGCCCCCTCCCCCAGTAGCTGTTCTATGTGATGAAGCAGTCGATGCTGTACCCGTTCTGCTACCACTTGCTCCAGCATTTGTTGATTGATTAATAGCGGCGTCCCAATTTGATGTGTTACCTAATGCACTACCAGAACTACCGGCGACACCAGCTAGACCAGCCGCACCACCAACAGAACGTAGTTGAGTTTCTCCAGCAGCCCCAAATGTCGTGTTCGACCCTACAGACCCTAAAGACCCATTTGTGCTATCAGTTGTTTGGACAGAGCCACCAGAACCACCAGCCCCGATCACGACAGCCTCGGTACTACCGTAGGCACTTGCTGGCACATAGTAGGAACCATATTCTCCGCCACTACCGCCTCCACCTCCTCCGCGAAAAGTACCAACCGCCCCCTTCCTACCACTTCCTCCTCCACCACCGCCAGCCTGAAGAATAACTAGAAGAAAAACAGCTCCTTCGGGTTTTGTCCACGTTCCATCAGCAGAAAAAACCTGGATATCTGATGGCACGTAGATCGGGTCTACAGTGACCTGCACCTCAACGGGTGGGTCTGAGAACCTCGTTCCGATATGCGGCTCGATATCGTGTTGTGCGGGAGCGTCCGCATAAACACCATCGCCGTTCCATGCCCTACACTCCATAGGGCCAGTGGTGGCGCCGTAGAAATCCGATTCCGGGAAAAATCTCAGACGCGCCGTGGCTGGCAACACGACCGCGGCGTCGTCGTTCACATCGGCGGGGAATGCATTCCAGCCTCCAGATACCAGCTTGTATTGCCAAATGCCCTCGCCTATGTCCGGGACAGCGGTGATCGCGATTCCTACTGCGTCTTCAGCGCCGGCTGCTGCCAGCAGGTCGCTGACCAGATTGTTGTTCACGTAGTCGCCACCCGCGACATAGGCAGCGCCAGCACCGCCGTTATAGTAGGCGGCTACGTCCTTTGCCTGCCACGCCCGCTTGTCGAAACGCGGCTCGTCAAGATCGCCGTTATGGTACTCAGCAGTACCGGAGCCACCCCCGCCAACCTCCATGGTCGCCGTGTTCGTGCCAAGCGTGCCGGTATAATCGGCTTCGCCAGCGAATGCGGCCCCGTCAATGCTGAGATCCACAACCTTCTCGGCCGCCCGATGTCGACCGATAACGCAGTACCACGTTTCAGCGACAACTGACGTGTTCACCACCGCCGATGTGAAGCCACCACTGTCGTAGACGCGAAACACCCAGCCTGTGCCTGCGGCGTGCAAGAGCGCCCACTCGCCTCCGGCAGCGGCGTTGAACTTCCCGCAGATCACCTGTGTGCCGGTCACGGCACGGAACTTGACCCATACAGCGAACGTAAAGTCGATAGCCCCGGTCTGAATGAGCACTCCGTTGGCTCTCGTCAATCGCTCGCTCGCGGCACGCACAAAGGCTGCTGCGTTCGCGCCAACCTTAGCCGCCGCAGCGCCAACTGTATTCACGTCGGTAAACGTGAGTGCGTTGTCGTGTGCATCGGCACGATTGCCACTGGTCTCATCCAACGACAGGTGGAATATGAGCTCATCGCTCCAGTCCTCGTCGATGTTGTTCAGAACGAGGGCGTTTTCGAGCACGGGGGACGGAGTACCGCCCCCGTGCTTTGCGCCAAGCGTCTTGTACCAGTCGCGAGCCATTAGCCTTTGACCGTCAACAGCACAGGGCCCGGAGAGTTAGAAACGATCTTGAGGCGACGCACACCGAAGCACGCATCTGGCAACTCGTAGGCGCGGTTGCCAGCGACCACCTGGGCCACAGCTACTCCGGCCGAGTCGTAGAGCGGATATGCCACGTCGCCGATGCTGACGCTGTAGTACGCCAGAGCTGTGATCGGGGAGCCGGTTGGGATGTGAATGACGCCGCCCGCCATCGATTCGAACGGAATCACCGGACTGTTGTTGAGCACATTGCTGATGGAGTATGACAGCTCCTTTGAGAACCGAACGAGCCCGCTGCGACCACTGGTATCCCCACGGATGTCGACCTTTTTGGCCATTACCGCCTCCCGATGTCAATTTGTTCCCCGGCTCACAGGCCCACCCTCCTGTACGGTACCAGCGACAGGCGGAGCGGGCAAGTCACGAGGTCTCCACGCTTCTGACCGGACGAATTGCGAGAGATCCATGCTGGTTTGACCATCGCGGTGCGCTAGCGCGGCCCGCTCGCACAGGAGTTGAAAATCTGAACCGGTCATCTTGTCGCCAAGAGCCACCAGCCTGTCTTGCAGCTCGTGGGAATCGACCAGAATACGTCGTGCAATGTGTCTCCGCCCGTCCTCATTTGGGGCGTCCATCCTCACGATGTAGCTGGCCCGACCGCTTCGGATCAGCGCCGGATCAAGACGATCCGGGCAATTGGTCGTCATTGCAACAACCAGGCCGTCACATCGTTCGACGCCGTCAAGGCAGTCGAGAAGACACCCCAGGTCCAAACCCTCCGTATGACTCTCGCGGCATGCAAAGACACTATCGATGTCCTCCAGCAGAACAATACACGGCGTATCCGCCAACATGCAGCGCCAGCCGCGGTACAGCTCGCTGTTCCTCAGTGTCGTCAGATCGAACGCCACAACCGGCATATCGAAGTCCTCGGCGATGGCTCTCACAAGTGAGGTCTTGCCCGTGCCGGGTTGACCGTGGAGCAGCACGCTGAACTTCCACGGGATACCGCGTTTTTTGAACCAGGATTCGCTCTGCATCCACCGGCTAATGTCTTTCACGAGGACAGTAGCCTCTGAATTGAGTGCCATACGCTCCAGCGAGAAACCGTCGCTGCAGCGGGTGGCACCAAGCTGTTCGATCCCCCACACAACGGGTTTGTCCCGCATGACGCGATTATCCGTCGACTGGGGAGGAGGAGACGGTGCATCTGCGCCGACTTCTCTGTTGTAGATCATCTGGCCAGCCGTGCCGGTGACGCGTATGACACGATGCCGAGGTCGATGGGAACCCTTTCCGTCCAGCCACGCATAGTAGCCGCGCATAGCATCGGCAATGAGCTTGTCCAGGTCGAAGGTGCCGCGGATGAAAAACAGTTTGCCCGTCATCCCCGTCGTCTTGTTGTCGACCTGGTACCAGAGCGGTCGCCAGCCAACCCAGAAAAGCCGCGGTACCTCGCCGCGGCAGGACTCGAACATTACCAGTCGCACCCTGTCTTCGGGCTTTACGAACCACTCCACGGACCAGAACGAACGTGGCCCGAAACGGGAGGGCTTGGCCGTGAGCCAGAGGTGCGGCCCTATACACGTCAGCGAGGTGAAGTTGTCGAAGGTCGCCGTCACCACGACGCGGCTAGCCAGCTGGGCCCACAGGCTTCTAACGTATGACCAGGCGGCAGCAACAGCGCCGCCGGCAGCAACTACCATCGGCCAGAACCAGGAATCCATGCGGTCTCCAATCTTGGGATTGTAACTCGTCGGCTCAGTAGACCCAGATCTTGATGCGCAATTCGTCCTGTGGGCTACGGAAGAAGTGATACCGCTTGTTCCGGTAAAACGACAAGGTCTGCAACCCCATGATGCTCTCGGAGATCAGGCTTATGTCCAGTGACTGGCCATGCTTCATCCGGCCCTCTTTCACATCGAGGCTGTGCGCCTCCTTGGAGCCGGATATGAACTTGAGCGATTGAAGCAGCTTCTCAGCCTGACCAGACGTGACCGCGTGCAACTTGATCGTTGGCTGCTCGAATGATGGGCGCAAGAGTGAATTTTCGAATTCAGACATGTGTCTCCATAGGTGTTAGAGCTCCTTTTTCCCCTTCTTGTGTAACGATCGCGATCACCAGGGTTCGCGCCAGATCGACATCTCGCGTCAAAAGAAAAGGCCAGCTGCCGAAAGATCGACAGCTGGCCTGTTGAGGAATCGAACCGAGGCCCACTTACATAGCAGACGCCACCTGAGGTGGCAAGTTTCCTGACGACTGCAACTGCTGCAGCGTCTCTAAATCCGGATCAGCAGGCGCTGCAGCCTGACCGCGCTGTTGCAACTGCTGCAGAACCATCGGCAATAGAGCGATGAGACCCAAACCGCCCCCGAGTCCCGCGCCGCCCGTCATTCCTCCGAGCAGCGTTGGTATGCTCAGCATAACGGCCCACTTGGCCTGCGGCGACCACTGGCTGAAGCCCGGGATCAACTGCTCTCCCAGGTTGTCCATGATACCCAGCGGGTTGTTCGCGACAGTGAGCGCTCTCTGAATCTTGGGGTCCGAGAGCAACCTTTCTGTGCGAGCATCGGCCATCGCCGTCCCAGCAGCAGTCGCCAGACCAGCCGTGGTCAGACCTTTCCCGATGCGACCAGCAGTGGTCTTCGGCGCCGTTTCCCATGGGAACTTCATCATGCCGCGGCCAACTTCTCTCAGTTGCTTCCCGGCACCTCCGCCAGCACTCCGCGGCAAGAACCCGGCACCGAGCCCGCCAAGGGTCCCTAGCTGTGTCAGACGGCCGCCCGTGTCCACACCGAAAGCGTCCGCTACTTCGTCGCCCACCAGGCCAACCCCGGTGCCGGCCATCGAAGTGGTGATCGGGCGTACAAAATACCGCTGCAGAGCAGGGTTGGCCCGGGCCAGAGATCTCATTCTGGGATTCAGCGCCAGGGCCCCCAGGAGGGCCCCAGGAATGCCGCCGCCCTCGCCCACTGATTCTCCCCCAAAGTACCCCGTGAGGCCGCCGAACGCAGACTGGGCAAGCCCAGAGGGTCCTATAGCCTGTCTGAGCGGGCCGGAAAACAGCCTGGACCACCACCCACCCGGTTCGGGGGAACCGCCCGCTACATAGCCGGCCGGCAGGTCTGAGAACTGCCCGGCCGAGAACTGCTCGGCCACGTCGTCAAGACTACGCATGGCCTGCACGTTGGCGCCCGGTGTGTAACCGGGCGGAAGGTCCGAGAACGGCGAGACGTGGCCGGCGGGACTCGCGCCCGTTCCCAAGACACCGCGGCTGGGGGCCACCCGATGCGTCATTCGAGCAGCCGGGTTGCCCAGCCCAAGCGTGCTGGCGTTGGCCAGCGCTCTGGCTTCGGCACCAGCGGCGTCCATACTTCTCATCGTACTGGCAACGAGACGCGGATCCGGAGCGGCGCGGACGACCGCAGGTGCTCGCCGAAAGAGGGTTCCAATGGTCTTGGCACCGCCGCCAAGCAGCTTGCCGACGGCCTCCTTTTCGAAAACCTGGCGAAGCTCTGAAGCAATGGCCGGGTTCAGCCCGGCAGTCTTCTCAATTGCGGCCTTGACCTGTTCGCCAGTCATGCCGGCCTTGACGCACTGAAGGAAGAAACCACGGCAGAACGGTGACATCGCCTCCAGTGCTTCCTTCCACTGGAGGTTGCCGGGAGACTTGATGGCCCTGTCGCGCTGGAACTTGTCAATGTTCCACGCGTTCTGACCGTAAACCTGCATCGGCGCCGCGTCCATCGACAGGCCGCCGGCTTCACCCACTGCGGATCTCTGCGGACCGGAGTTGTCCTGCTTGCCGGCCTTGGCAAACCGAGAGAAGAAATCAGCTGTCGATGTCATTTCACGTCAACTCCAGGTATTCCCTTTGCACGTCAACGACCCCGCGTCAGCTCCCAAAACCCTCTGTATCCTGCCTCGCGTCAATTCCCAAAACCCTTTGTAACCTGTGAATTGCCTTCCGGCAAATCTCACTGACGCGGCTTCGACTGACTCCCAGCTCGTCCGCAATATCCGCCGCGCGTCGATCAAAGACGCAAGCCTTGAGCACGTACTTCGACCGGTCGTCCAGATAACGCAGTATGTCGTCAGCCTCTATCGACCACTCTGGTCGTCGATGATCGATGACAGAATCGTACTCATCGCTTTCGCGGGCGGCCCAGGTAATCGCCTGGGTGCCGATCGCAGGCATCGACTTCTTGAACCGTCGGCGATCCTCAAGGATCGCGTTTACGATGCACCTGTGGGCGTACGTCATGAATTTCCCACGCGACGCGTCGAACCCCCTGGCAGCCGCCAGAAGGCCAAGTACCCCGACCGAATACTGCTCCGAGTCCTCCACGGGGTACTTGGCGCCCATACGTAAAGCAATCCGGCAGACGAGGGGGAGCCACTTCGTAACGTCGATGGAGTCCGCCGGTACGCTCATCAGGTCAGCTCCAGCTTTAGCTTGCGCCTCTTGAGCTTCTTCCTGGGTTTCGTCGGATACCTAGGTGGTGCGGGCAGCTCCAATTCTGCTGCCCGCGCCTCTGTCCTAAGCCACCTTGCAAATTGTAACATCTCGTCGTACTTCCGGACGGCACATCGTACGTACTCCTTAAACGGCTCCAGCTCCGAGCCGTCTTCGGGCGGACGCTCGGCGTAGGCGTTGACACACGAGTCATAGTCAACCTTGGCCTGGTCAAGTGTCTCCTTTCGCGCTTTTCGCCATCTCGCTTCGAAGCCGTGGAGGTAGTCGAGTAGGCAACGTATAACGTCCTTGAGCCTGTATTGGTCGCGCCAGTATTTCTCCCTGGTGAGTCGTCGTCCGAGCTTCAGGCAGAACTGGATGTCCTCGACAGAAAACCGCGAGCCGCCGCATCCCCAGCCGCCACGGTAAAGCTGCGGTAAACTGATAACGCGGTTGCAGCCTGGTACGTGATGCGG
>Ga0187892_10003697_pt1 | contig 27344 bp, 14 predicted proteins | sample MA1701073metaG_FD_139345 | JGI IMG/M metagenome (GOLD analysis project Ga0187892, IMG submission 139345) | Bio-ooze microbial communities from a basaltic lava cave in the Kipuka Kanohina Cave System on the Island of Hawaii, USA - MA170107-3 metaG ... | reverse complement strand
GCCGAACGAGGCGCTGGGACTGATCGTGCGCGCCGAACGCAACCCGGCGGCGCTGGCCTCGGCGGTTGAACAGGCGATTCATGCCATAGACAAAGACCTGCCGGTGTTTTCTATCTGGACAATGGATCAACTGCTCGGCAATTCACTGGCGCAACGCCGCCTGACGCTGGTCTTGCTGGCAAGCCTGGCCGCGTTGGCGTTGTTGCTGGCCGCCGTCGGCATTTACGGCGTGATCTCATACTCGGTCAGGCAGCGCACGCACGAACTTGGATTGCGCATGGCGCTGGGCGCGCAGGCGCGTGATGTGCTGACGTTGATTCTCAAGCAGGGCCTGAAGCTGACGCTGATCGGCATCGGGCTGGGCTTACTGGCTGCCTTTGCACTGACGCGCTGGATGGAATCGTTGTTGTTTGGCGTGCCTCCGACCGATGCGCTGACGTTTGGCGCAATTGCGATTGCATTGTTGTTGGTCGCGCTCGTGGCCTGCTGGATTCCCGCGCGGCGAGCAACAAAAGTAGACCCGATGATTGCACTCAGATGTGACTGATTCAATTTCGACAAGGAGAAAATTATGCAAACCCTTTGGCAAGACCTGCGCTTCGGCGCGCGAATGTTACTGAAGAGGCCCGGCTTCACGGCGATTGCTGTGCTGACGCTGGCGCTCGGCATTGGCGTCAATACGGCGCTCTTTACCAGCTTCAATCTCATCCTGCGTCCCACGCCGGTCAAAGACCCCGATACGGTCATCAGGATCGAGTATCAGCGGGGCAGCACCAGCCGAGCGTTTTCCTATCCCGACTACGTTTGGTTCCGCACGCACGCGCAGAGCTTCACCGACTGGCTGCCCAGTTTTGCCGAGAAGTTCTTGCTCGGCGAAACGAGGCCGGGCGTCGAACCCGAAGAAATTCCGGGGGCGTTTGTGGCGGAGAATCATCTGGCTACCCTCGGCGGCAGTGTGCGGCTCGGACGATTCTGGGCGCCCGAGGAGAACCAGGTTGCGGGGCGCGATGCGGTGGTGGTCTTGAGCCATGCTTTCTGGCAACGGCGCTTTGCCGGCAAACCGGAAATCGTCGGTCAGTCGCTGTTGCTCAACGGCAAGCCGTTCACGGTGATCGGCGTGACCGGCGCCGAGTTCGTCGGGTTGGGAAGGGACGTGCCCGCCATCTGGCTGCCGTTGATGATGCGCGCGGCGATGGCGACCGTCCATTTTGAAGAGGTCGCGACGGAAAACCGGGACTGGTTCGGCAGACAGGATTTTCAGTGGTTGAATTTGCACGCGCGTCTGAAGCCCGGCAAGACGCTGGCCGAAGCGCAGGCAGAGATGATGTTGCTGCATAGCCAATTGCCGCGCGCCACGCCCGCGCCCGCCACGCGCGACGTTATTCAGGTTGGGCCGCTTACGCGCGTCGGCCCGAAATTCTGGACGGTATGGGCGACTGTCATGGGCGCGAGCGGGCTGGTCCTGCTGATTGCCTGTTCCAACCTTGCGAATATGTTGCTGGCGCGCGCGGCGTCGAGGCAAAAAGAAATCGGCGTGCGACTGGCGTTGGGCGCAAGTCGCTGGCGCGTTATCCGTCAGTTATTGACCGAAAGCTTGCTGCTGGCGGCCTCGGGTGGCGTGGCTGGCGTGCTGCTGGCCTGGTGGACGGCGGAGATCATTCTGCCGTGGACGTTGGGTGGCGCCGGCTGGATTTATGACAAAAGCGCGCTGAGCCTCTCGCCTGACTGGCGCGTGCTTGGTTTTGCCTTGTTGTTATCGTTGCTCAGCCTTGTGTTGTTCGGGCTGATTCCGGCTTTGCGGGCGACGCGGCCCGATTTGATTGCGGTCATCAAAGACGACAGCGCGGCCTTTGGCGGCAGCCTGACTCGTTCCTGGTTGCGCAATGGCCTGGTCGTCGCGCAAGTCACGCTCTGTTTGCTGCTGTTGATTCCCGCGGGTCTGTTGCTGCGCGCGCTGACCTCTGTGTTGGCGGCTGATCCCGGCTTCGAGGCGAAAAAGCTGCTCGTTGTTTTTTACAGCCTGGAACTGAGCGGTTACGACGAGACGCGCGCGGAATTGTTTTCACGGCAGTTGCAGGAACGTTTGGCAGCTTTGCCCGGTGTGCAATCGGTCAGCCTGGAGCGGGGATTTGGAGGGCGCACATCGCTCAGCTTGCCAGGCGCAAGCGGAACGCGCTTCGATGGCGTTCCTTTTTACCGGGTGACGGCCAATTACCTTGAGACCATCGGGACGCCGCTCGTGCAAGGGCGCGGCTTCACGGCTGATGAAGCGCAAGCCAAAGCGCCCGTTGTGATCGTGAGCGAAAGCGCCGCGCGCAATCTGTGGCCCAACGAAAATCCTTTGGGTAAGACCTTTCGGGTCGAGCGCCAGTTGAGTACCGGCAGCGACATCGTTTTTCCTTCTGCGCAAGTCATCGGCGTCGCGCGCGACAACCAAATCTATCGCGTGGGCCAAACCCCGCCGCTGCTTTTCTATGCGCCAACCACGATGGCTGGCGGGATGGATACGGCGTTGGTGGCTCGCACGGCTAGTGACGCCGCGAGCATGAAAGAACAGGCGCGCAAAGCAGCCTTCGCGCTCGAACCTGTGTTGCGGCTTGATGTTTTTACGAAGGAAGAAGAAATCGCTGACAGCGAGCAAGTCGGCGAAACCCGCGCGGCTTCGCGGTTGGCGGCGGCGTTGGGCGGCCTCGCGCTGTTGCTCGCCGGCCTGGGGCTATATGGCGTGATGGCGTTTTCCGTCGCCCAGCGCACTCGCGAAATCGGTATCCGCATTGCCCTGGGCGCGCGCGGCCGCGATGTGCTGACGCTGGTGCTCAAGCAAGGGCTGCGGCTGGTGCTGCTCGGCGCCGCGCTAGGCCTCGCGGGTTCGCTGGCGGTCACGCAAATGTTGCGGAGTCTGTTATTCGGGTTGAGCGCCGCCGACCCGGCCGCGTACGCAGGCGTGGCGCTGTTGTTGATCGCGGTGGCGCTCGTGGCCTGCTGGATTCCGGCGCGGCGAGCGACGAAGGTTGATCCGATGATTGCACTCAGATGTGAATAAACGTTCGTCGTCCCGCCTTCAGGCGGAAGGTTTCGGCTCTCGCAGCATTCCGCCTGAAGGCGGGACGACGAACCAGGAGAAGATTATGCAAACCCTGTGGCAAGACCTGCGCTACGGCGCGCGAATGTTATTCAAGCAACCCGGCTTCACGTTGATTGCCGTGCTGACGTTGGCGCTGGGCATTGGGGCGAACACGGCGATCTTCACCTGGCTCAAAGCCATCTTCCTGCAACCGCTGCCAGGCGTTGCCGCCAGCCAACGCCTGGTCACGCTGCATAGCGTGCTGACCCGGTCTGGCGATCGCGCCATCTCGGTTTCATATCCCGATTACAAAGACTACCGCGACCGCAACGAAGTCTTCAGCGGGTTGGCGGCCTTCACCATCGAGACCTTCAACCTGCTGGATGGCGCGGGGCAGCCCGAACGTGTATGGGGATCAGTGGTGTCGGGCAATTACTTCGATGTGCTGGGCGTACGCATGACGCTGGGACGCGGCTTCGCGCCGGAGGAAGACCGCACGCCGGGATCGCATCCGGTGGTGGTCATCAGCCACGGGCTGTGGCAGCGGCGCTTCGCGGGCGATCCGGCGCTGGTTGGCAGGACGATCAAGCTCAACCAGCGCGATTTCACCGTGATCGGCGTCGCGGCGGCAGGCTTCGCCGGAAGCTATGTCGGGTTGGCGCTCGATCTGTGGGCGCCGGTGATGATGTCGCCGCAGATTACGCCGCGGGACAATCTGCTCAATGAGCGCAACAGCCAGTGGCTCTCTGTGATTGGGCGTTTGAGAGACGGTGTGGCTTTCGAGCAGGCCGAGGCTGGCGCGCAGGCCATCGCGGCGCAACTCGCTAAAGATTATCCAAAAACGAACGAAGGCATAGGCGTGAGGCTCTTCACGCTGGTCAGCGAGCCGAACGGCGCGGGCCAGATGCTGCCCGTGTTGGCAGTGTTGATGGTCGTGGCCGGATTGGTGCTGCTGGTGGCGTGCTCCAACGTGGCTAACCTGCTGCTGGCGCGCGCGGCGGGTCGCAGCCGGGAGATGGGCATCAGGACGGCGCTCGGCGCCAGTCGCGCTCGGCTGATCTGGCAGATGCTGACCGAAAGCCTGCTGCTCGCCTGTCTTGGTGGCGCGGCGGGGATACTGCTGGCAGTGTGGCTGAGCGATGCGATGGGCTGGTTGTTGCCGCCGATGGGATTGCCGCTCAGCTTGAATCTGGCGTGGGATTATCGCGTGCCGGGCTTCGCATTGGCGCTCACCCTGGTGACGGTCATAGCAGTCGGGCTGGTTCCGGCGCTGCGGGCGACGAAGGTTGATCCGGTCGTCTCGCTCAGGGATGAAGCTGGGGCCATCGGCGCGCTGTTGCGGCGCTCGCGGTTGCGTGGCGCGCTGGTCGTGACCCAGGTGGCGATCTCGCTGGTGTTACTCGTCTGCGCCGGGCTGTTTATCCGCACGCTCTTGCACGAACGAAAAGTCAATCTGGGCTTTGATCCCGTGCGTGCGCTGCTCGTGTCAATAGACCTGTTCCCGAATGGTTACGATGAAAAACGCAGCGTGGAATTTTATCGCCAGCTTGTCGCGCGCGTCACTGCGCTGCCCGGCGTCGAGTCGGTCAGCCTGTCGAATCGGGTCCCGCCCGCGCTCTTCAGCGGCGATTCGAGCAGCTTCGAGATCGAGGGCTACGCGCCCCGCGCGGGCGAGATGATCAGCATCGAACTCGAGGTCGTCGCGCCGCGCTATTTTCAAACGATGCGGATTCCGCTCGCTGAAGGACGCGAATTCAGCGAGGCGGATCAAGCGAAATCTCCGCCGGTAGTCATCATCAACGAAACGCTGGCGCGCCGTTACTGGGCCGGGCAAAGTTCGGTCGGCAAGCGGCTGCGCGCCGGTTCCGGCGCGTGGCTCACGGTCATCGGCGTTGCCCGCGAGGTCAAACACTTCGGGGCCACGGAGCCGGCGCAGCCCTGGATTTACTACCCCCACGCTCAGCAATCCAATCGGCAGATGACTTTGGTGGCGCGCACGATGGGCGACCCGTGGCAGACGCTTCCCGGCGTGCGTGGCGCGGCGCATGCGCTGGATGCGACGCTGCCGCTGTTTGACGAGAAGACGCTTCAGACGCACAGCGGCGTCACGCTTTTTCTGGATCGCCTAGCGGTAATTTTCTTGAGCGCGTTTGGCCTGCTGGCCTTGACGCTCGCGGCCATCGGTCTGTATGGCGTGCTGGCCTATGCGGTGACGCAGCGCACGCGCGAGATCGGCATTCGGATGGCGCTGGGCGCGCAAGGCCACAATGTGCTGAGGCTCGTCCTGGGGCAAGGAATGAAGTTGGCGCTCATCGGCGTAGCACTTGGGGTAGGTGGGGCATTGGCGCTCACGCGCTTGCTGAATACGTTCCTGTTCGACGTGAGTCCGGCTGATCCTGTGACCTTCGTGACGATTGCGTTGCTACTGACGGTTGTCGCCTTACTGGCCTGCTGGATCCCGGCGCGCCGTGCGACGAAGGTGGATCCGATGATTGCGCTTAGATGTGACTGATTCAAATTCAACAAGGAGAACGTATGCAAACCCTCTGGCAAGACCTGCGCTACGGCGCGCGCATGTTGATGAAGAACCCCGGCTTTACGCTAATTGCCGTCGTCACGCTGGCGCTGGGCATCGGAGCGACGACGGCGATTTTCAGTGCGGTGAATCCGATCCTCTTCGAATCGCTGCCCTACCCGCAGGCGCGGCAGATCGTGTCGGTTTGGTATGCCGCCGCTGACGGCTCTCGCGGCGCACAGACGTTCGGCACGTATCGTGAACTGACGGCCCGCAGTCAGTCCTTTGAGGCGTTGGCGGTGATGAAGCTCTGGCAGCCGACGATGGCGGGGCCGGCGGAGCCCGAACGGTTCGATGGGCAACAGGTGAGCGCAGGCTATTTTCGTGTGCTGGGCGCGCCGCCCGCGCTGGGGCGCGACTTCGATCCCACCGATGACCGGCTGCGCGGCCCTCACGTAGTGATCTTGAGCGATGCGTTGTGGCGGCGGCGCTTCGATGGCGACCGCGCAATCATCGGGCGTGCGGTCACGCTCGACGACCAGCTTTACACCGTCATCGGCGTGATGCCGAGCGGGTTCGAGAACGTTTTGGCGCCGTCGGCGCAGGCGTGGTCGCTTTTGCAATACGACACGTCACTGCCGCCGCGGAGCCGAGAGTGGGGCCATCATTTGCGTATGGCAGGGCGACTGCGGTCCGGCCTCAGAACCGAGCAGGCCAGACAGGAACTCGACCACATCGCGCGGACTCCACTGCCGGAGTTTATCCGGCAAGCCGGGTCGTCCCTGGAGCATGGCCTGATCGTGAATTCGTTGCAGGATGATGTCACGCGCGGCGTCAAACCGGCTTTGCTGGCAGTGTTCGGCGCGGTCGTGTTGGTGCTGCTGATTGCCTGTGTGAATGCGACGAACCTGCTGTTGGCGCGAGCGGCGCAACGGCGCGGCGAATTCGCGGTGCGCGCCGCGCTGGGGGCTGGGCGTGGGCGGATGATGCGGCAACTGCTGACGGAAAGCCTGTTGCTGGCGGGCTTGGGTGGCGCGGTCGGGCTGATGATCGCGGCGTTCGGCGTGGATGTCATCAAGGCGCTCAGTCCGGTCGGGCTTCCGCGCCTTGCGGCCATTGTCGTCAATGGCCGCGTCTTCGCCTTTGCCCTGGGCGTCAGCACGCTGATTGGCGTCCTGGTCGGGCTGATTCCGGCGTGGCAAGCCGCGCGCGCCGATTTGCGCGCGGGGCTGCAACAAAGCGCGCGGCGGATGGCGGGCGGGCATCAGCTGACACGCCGTGCGCTCGTCGTCGCGGAAGTCGCGCTGGCGCTCGTGTTGCTCACGGCGGCAGGCTTGTTGCTGCGCAGCCTGCAACGACTCTTCGCGGTCGCGCCCGGCTTCGAGGCATCGGGCGTGCTCACGATGCAGGTGCAGACTTACGGTCATCGCTATGACGATGACCGCGCCTGCCATCGCCTCTTCGCGCAAGCGTTGGACGCGGTGCGCCAGGTTCCGGGAGTGGCAACGGCGGCCTTCACCAGCGAGTTGCCGCTGAGCGGCGCTGACGCCGCGAATAGTTTGTATGGCGTGCGATTTGAATCGGGCGCGCCCGCCGCCGGAGAAACCGAGGCTTATCGTTATGCGGTGACCCCGGATTATTTCCAGACGCTGGGCATTCCGCTCCGCCGGGGCCGCCTGTTCGATGCGCGCGATTTGCCCGGCGCGCCCGTGCGGCCCGTGCTGATCAGCGAATCGTTCGCGCGGCGTCAATTCGCCGGGCAAGATCCGCTGGGACAACGGCTGCGGTTTGGGGGAGACCCCGACCGCCCCTGGGATGTCATTGTCGGCGTGGTCGGCGATGTGAAGCAGACGTCTTTAGCCGCCGGTCAGGAGGATGCCGTGTACGTCAAGACCGATCAGTGGCTCTGGGCCGACCGCCCCTTGTGGCTGACCGTCCGCGCGCGCGGCGACGTGGCGGCGCTCACCGCCGCAATCAGAAAGGCCATCTGGTCGGTGGATAAAGATCAACCGATTGTGCGCGTCGCTACCCTGGAGAGCATGCTGGCGGCGAGCGAGGCCGAACGTCGTTTCGTGCTCATTCTGTTTGAATCCTTCGGTCTCATTGCGCTCGCGCTTGCCGCCCTCGGCATTTACGGCGTGTTGGCGGGCAGCGTCACCGAACGTACACCGGAAATCGGGCTTCGCCTGGCGCTCGGCGCGCCGACTACGGCGGTGCTTCGGCTGGTGTTGTGGCAAGGAATGAAAATGATCGTGACCGGCGCCGGTCTGGGTTGGCTGGCTGCGCTGGCGGCGACGCGCTTGCTGCACGGCTTGCTCTTCGGTGTGAGCGCGACTGACCCGCTGACGTTCGCGGCCATTGCGTTGCTGTTGCTGGCGGTGGCGTTGCTGGCCTGCTGGATTCCGGCGCGGCGGGCGACGAAGGTGGATCCGATGATCGCGCTGCGCAGTGAGTGATTCGATTTCGACAAGGAGAAACGTATGCAAACCCTGTGGCAAGACCTGCGCTACGGCGCGCGAATGTTGATGAAGCAGCCCGGCTTCACGTTAATTGCAGTGCTGACGCTGGCACTGGGTATTGGCGCGAATACCGCCATTTTTAGCGTCGTGAATGCGGTGTTGTTGCGCCCATTACCTTATCCGGATTCCGAACAACTCGCATGGGTGTGGATGGACAATCGGCAGGAAGGGATTGCCGAAGACATCACTTCGTGGCCGAACTTCGAGGACTGGCGCACACAGAATCAGATCTTTCAAGGCATGGCTGGCGTGCGTGATCGGCGATTCAATTTGACAGGCACGGGCGAGCCAGAGGAATTGAATGGCGCGAACGTCTCAGCCAATTTCTTCGATTTGATGCGTGTCAGCCCACAGCACGGGCGCGCCTTCGGAGCCGATGAAGAGCGTGAGGGACGCGAGCAGGTGATCGTGATCGGACACGGTCTGTGGCAAAGGCGTTTCGGTGGTGACGCAAAGCTCGTCGGACAAACGGTCAACCTCAGTGGGCAGCCGCATACGATCATCGGAGTAATGCCGCCCGGTTTTCAATTTCCGAACAAGACTGAAATCTGGAAACCGCTCGTGCCGGATGCGCAAACACGCACGGCGCGCGGGTCGTTCTGGCTGCCCGTAATCGGACGACTCAAACCGGGCGTGACGCGCGTGCAGGCACAGACCGAGATGGCCGGGATCGCGCAGCGTTTGGAAGAACAATATCCCAACACCAATCGTGGCTTTGGCGTCAACGTCGTGATGATGCACGAACAGTTGGTCGGCAAGATGCGAACGGCGTTGTGGGTGCTGCTCGGCGCGGTCACGTGTGTGTTGCTGATCGCATGCGCAAACGTAGCCAATCTGTTATTGGCGCGTGCGGCAACGCGGCAGAAAGAAGTTGCGGTTCGTGCGGCGTTGGGCGCGAGTCGCGGGCGCGTGGTGCGACAGCTTTTGACTGAAAGCTTGTTGCTGGCGGCGGTCGGCGGTGGCTTGGGATTGCTGCTGGCGCGATGGGGATTGGATGCGCTCGTAACTTTGGGGCCGAGCGATTTGCCGCGCTCCGAGAGCATCACGATTGATCGGCGCGTGTTGTTTTTCACCCTGGGACTGTCGCTGCTGACGGGCATAGTCTTTGGTTTAGCGCCAGCGTTGCAGGCGTCGAAGTTGGGTTTGGGCGACGTGTTGAAAGAGGGCGGGCGCAGCACAGGCGGTGGTGGGCAACGCATACGCAGCGTGCTGGTAATGGCTGAGATCGCGTTGGCGTTGGTGTTGTTGGTGAGCGCGGGGCTGTTGTTGCGCAGTTCCTGGCGGTTGCAACAAGTCAATCCCGGCTTCAATCCAGAGCGCATCCTCAAAGTGCGGTTGAGTTTGCCATCGTCAAAGTATCGTGAAGGCGCGCAGGCGGCGGCGTTTTATCAGCAACTGCTCGAACGTTTGCGCGTGTTGCCGGGCGTGCAGGCAGCAGGCGCAACCTCGAGCGTGTTGCTGTATAAAGTGCATAACTCTGCCGGCATTTTTATCGAAGGCCGCGCTGCGCCCGACGGACCGCGTCCAGAATTGCCGCTTGATTCTGTCAGTTTGGGTTATTTTCAAGCGATGGACATGCCGCTGGTGCAAGGCCGTCAATTCAATCAACAAGACAAAGCGGATGGGCTGCCGGTCGCCATTGTCAATGAAACGATGGCACGCCGCTTCTGGCCGAATGAAGACCCGATTGGCAAACGTTTCACCTTCGGCGGCAGCGGGCCGCAGGCACGCTGGTTGACGGTGGTCGGCGTGGTGCGCGATTCGCGGCGCCAGGGTTTGGATGCCGCCATCCGCATCGAGTCTTACCTGCCGCATGCGCAACGACCTTTGCGCGCGATGGAGGTGGTGCTGCGTACGACCGACAATCCGCTCAGCATGGCGCGTACGGTGCGCTCGGCAGTATGGTCGCTTGATGGCGATCTGCCCGTGTCAGAGATTCAAACAGTGGAACAGATGCTCAGAGCGCGCGTTGCGCCACGACGTTTCAACTTATTGTTGTTCGGTTTGTTCGCACTCGTTGCTGTGCTGCTCGCGACGGTGGGCATTTACGGCGTGATGTCTTACAGCGTTACGCAGCGCACGCATGAACTCGGCTTGCGGATGGCGCTCGGCGCGACAGCGCGTGACGTGTTGAAATTGATTCTCGCGCAAGGACTGAAGCTGACCCTGTTCGGCGTAACGTTGGGCCTGTTGGCCTCGTTCGCTTTAACGCGTTGGATGGAATCGCTGTTGTTCAATGTACGCCCGACCGATCCGCTCACATTGGCGGGCATCGCGCTGTTGGTATTGGCGGTGGCTTTGCTCGCGTGCTGGATTCCGGCACGACGGGCGACGAAGGTGGATCCGATGATTGCACTCAGATGTGAATAGATGTTGGAGGCTGGATGCCAGATGCTGGGTAAAGCCCGCAAGGCTCTCGTGTGACCGCTAGCATCTAGCATCTAGCATCTAGCATCTTCCTTTGGAGAATTTATGCAAACACTTTGGCAAGACCTGCGCTACGGCGCGCGAATGTTAGTCAAGAACCCCGGCTTCACATTGATTGCCGTGTTGTCGCTGGCGGTGGGCATTGCGGCGAATACGTCGGTGTTCACGCTGGTCAACGCGATGCTTTTCAAGCCGATGCCGGTCGCGGAGCCGGAACGATTGGTCGCGCTGTATACGCGCGAACCGAATGACTCGTTGCCCAGCGCGTTCTCGTTTGCCGATTACCGAGATTACCGCGCTCACAACGACGTGTTCAGCGATCTGTTCGTGCATTACGGCGTACCGCTCAGCCTGAAGAACCGCGACGACAAAGCCGAATTGATCTGGGGCGAATTGGTCACGGGCAATTACTTCACGGGGCTGGGCGTGATGGCCGCGCAGGGGCGGCTGTTCGCGCCGGAAGATGATCGCGTACCGGGCGGGCATCCGCTGGCAGTGCTGAATCATTCGTTCTGGCAGCGGCGTTTTGGCGGCGAGCCGAACATCGTCGGGCGCGTCGTGCGGTTGAATGGGCACGATTACACGATCATCGGCGTGGCGCGGCAGGGCTTTTCAGGTACGCGGTTGCTCGGTTACGTGCCGGATGTCTGGCTGCCGTTTGCGATGCACGCGCAGGCGGCGCGCGGCAGCGAAGACTGGCAGACGAGGCGCGGCAATGCGCAATTCAATGTCAACGGACGGCTCAAGCCCGGCGTAAGCATCGCGCAGGCGACGGCGGCGATGAATGTTTACGCGCGGCAACTCGCGGCAGCCTGGCCGCAAACGAACGCCAACCAATCCGTCGGCATGGTTCCAGCGGGCAACAAGACCCAGCCCGGCATCGCGCTGACGGGGTTTGTGCCGCTGGCGGCGGGTTTGCTGATGGGATTGGTCAGTCTCGTGTTGCTCGTGGCTTGCGCCAACGTAGCGAACCTGTTGCTGGCGCGGGTTTCGGCGCGGCGGCGTGAAATCGCCGTGCGCCTGGCGCTCGGCGCCAGCCGCTGGCGGCTGGTGCGGCAGTTGCTGACCGAAAGCGTGTTGCTGGGGCTCGCGGGGGGCGGCGTAGGTTTGTTGCTGGCGCAATGGCTGACCTCGTTGTTGCCGACGACCGCGCCGAAACTCGATTTTTCGACCGTGGATTTTGCTTACGACTTCAGTCTGGATGGGCGCGTGCTGGGTTTCACGTTGGCGGCTTCGTTGTTGACCGGCTTGTTTTTCGGCTTGCTTCCGGCGTTGCAGGCCTCCAGGTCAGATTTGGTTTCGGCGCTGAAAGGCGCTGCGCCCGTGACGCGCGGGCGGCGGCGTTTTCACCTGCGCGATGTGCTGGTCGTGACGCAAGTGGCGTTGTCATTGATGCTGCTGATCGGGGCGGGGCTTTTCGTCAAAAGCATGTTTTATGCGCAGGAGATGAATCCCGGCTTTGAGTCGCAACGCATGCTGCTGGCGAATGTGAACGTCGAATTGCACGGTTACAACGAAACGAAAGGCCGCGAGTTTTACCGGCGCGTCATCGAGCGCATCAAGACGCTGCCCGGCGTCGAAGCCGCGAGCCTCGGCAACTGGCTGCCGCTCGGCCCGGACAACAACGGCACGACCGTCAACGTTGAAGGCTACGTGCCGCAATACGCCAACGAACGCATCAGCATCGGTTACACCGTGGCGGGCGTGGATTTCTTCGAGACGATGAAAACGCCCATCGTGCAAGGACGCGGTTTCACGGTCATGGATGACGAAAAAGCGCCGCGCGTGGTCGTCGTCAACGAAACCATGGCGCGCCGTTTCTGGCCGCAGCAAAACCCCATCGGCAAGCGGATGCGGCTTGGCGATGCGGCGGGACCGGTTCACGAAGTCGTCGGCGTGGCGCGCGACGGCAAGTATTACCTGCTGGGCGAAGCGCCAACGGAATTCATGTTTCTGCCGTTGCCGCAGCATTACAGTGGCGAAGCGACCTTGATCGCACGCACGGCGGTAGCGCCGGAAAACGTAGCGGCCTCGATTCGGCAGGAAGTCGCCGCGCTCGACGCCGAGTTGCCGGTGTCGGGCGTCAAGACGATGCCGGAATACCTTGATCGCTTGTTGTCCCTGCCGAAATCAGTGGCCGGGCTGGTAGGCATCTTCGGCCTCATCGCGCTCTGGCTGGCGGCGATTGGTTTGTACGGCGTGATGAGTTACGCCGTCACGCAACGCACCCGCGAAATCGGCATTCGCATGGCGCTCGGCTCTTCGGCAAAGACGGTTTTCGGCCTGATGCTCAAACAAGGCTTGCGACTCACGCTCATCGGCGTAGCCATCGGTCTGGCCTCGGCCTTCGGGCTGACGCGCCTGCTGCGCAGCCTGCTGTATGGCGTCAGCACCACCGACCCGCTGACCTTCGCGGGCATCGCCGTCTTGCTGACGCTCGTGGCGCTCGTGGCTTGCTGGCTTCCCGCGCGACGGGCGACGAAGGTTGACCCGATGATTGCGCTCCGCTGTGAGTGACGTTCGTAGTCCCGCCTTCAGGCGGAAGGTTTCGGCTCTCGCAGCATTCCGCCTGAAGGCGGGACTACGAACCAGGAGAAAATTATGCAAACCCTTTGGCAAGACCTGCGCTACGGCGCGCGCATGCTGATGAAGCAGAAAGGCGTCACAGCAATTGCCGTACTTTCGCTGGCGTTGGGCATCGGCGCGAATACGGCGCTGTTCAGCATCGTGGACGCAATGCTGCTCAAGCTGCTGCCGGTCAGGGAACCGGAGCGACTGGTGCTGGTTCAATCGCTGGTGACGAAAAACTTCGGCTACGGCGACTACAACGGCAGCACGCGGGATGACCCGGCGACGGGACTGCGGCTTGGGACTTCGTTTCCGTATCAGAGCTACCAGCGAATGCGGGAACAGCAGTCGGCGACGCGAGGCGCGCTGTCGGACGTGTTCGCGTTCGGTTTCGTCAACCTGAATGTGCTGGCTGATGGGCAGGCCGAAGTCGCCAGCGGGCAGGCCGTCTCGGGGAATTACTTCGCCGGGTTGGGCGTGCGACCCGCGCTGGGACGTTTGCTCGCGGAAGAAGACGACCAGGCTGCCGCCGCTCCGGTCGCCGTGCTCAGCTTCCGATACTGGCAAAAACGCTTCGGCGGCAGCGCGGCGGTCGTGGGCAAACAGATCAACCTGAACAGTCGCGCGTTCACGATCGTGGGCGTGACGCCGCCCGGCTTTGACGGAACGGGGGAAGCCGGCGACACGCAGGACATGGCCGTTCCGCTCGCCTGGGAGCCGCAACTCAACGTGGATCCGCATCGCTCACGGATGTACGGCGCGGGGCAATGGTGGCTGCGCGTGATGGGGCGGCTCAGGCCGGGCGCGACGCGCCAGCAGGCGCAGGCGCAACTGGAAACGGCGTTTCAGCAATCGGTGGTCGAACATCGCGCGGCGCGCAACGCGCAATCGCTCAAGACGGGCGGCAATGCGGTCAGCCCGCTGGAGGCGAAAGATTATCCGCATCTGTCGCTTGCCTCCGGCAGTCAGGGCGAGATGGGCACGCGCGAGTATTACGCGCCGTCGTTGTACTTGCTGCTGGGCGTGGTGGGGATGGTGCTGCTGATTGCCTGCGCCAACGTGGCGAATCTGTTGCTTTCGCGCGCGGCGGGACGGCAGAAAGAAATCGGCATCAGACTGGCGCTCGGCGCAAACCGTGGGCGATTGATGCGGCAGTTGCTGACCGAAAGCGTGTTGCTGGCGGGCCTTGGCGGAGCGCTGGGGTTGGTCTTTGCGATGTGGATCAAAGACGGCTTGCTGGCGGTCAGCGATTGGGGGCCGCGCGCGCTCGATCCGAAACTGGATTGGCGCGTGTTGGGCTTCACGCTTAGCCTGTCATTGTTGACTGGCGTCGTCTTCGGCCTGGCGCCGGCGTGGCGCGCGACGAAGGTGGATTTGACGCCGGCGCTCAAAGACAGCGGGCGCGGTGCTCACGCGGCGTCGCGTTCGCTGCTCAGTCACGGGTTGGTCGTGATGCAGATGGCGTTGTCGCTGTGGCTGCTGGTGGGCGCTGGGCTGTTCGTGCGGACGTTGCTGAATTTGCAGCGTGTTGATCCGGGCTTCAACACGCGCAACCTGCTGTTGTTCAGCCTGCGCCCGAACCTGATCGGCCACAAGGACGAAAAGCTGGTGCAGCTTTACCAGCAAATGACCGAACGTCTGGAAGCGATTCCCGGCGTGCAAAAAGTGTCATTTTCCAGCGTGCAGTTGCTGGCGCAAAGCACGAGTTCGCGCGGCTTCTATTTGCGCGACGCGCTAAGCGGATCGCCCGACGCCAACAGCAGAATCAAGCCGACCGGCAGCAGCTACATCAACCACGTGCGCGAAAACTTTCTGGAAGCCATGGAAATTCCGCTGCTCACGGGGCGCGCCATGAGCGCGCAAGACACCGCCAACGCGCCCAAAGTGGCCATCGTCAATCAAACCTTCGCCGGCAAATACTTTCCCAATGAAAACCCGGTCGGCCAACGCTTCACCTTCGACGCCAAGAAGCCGGATGAGATCGAGATTGTCGGCCTGGCCAAAGACGCCAAGTACTCCAGTCAGCGCGCTGACATCCCGCCGACAATCTACGTCCCCTGGCTCCAGGCACTGGATTCGCTGGGTATCTCCACCGTCGAAGTACGCACCGCTGGCGATCCCACCGCGGCGATTCCCGCCGTGCGCCAGGCGCTGCGCGAAGTGGACGCGAACTTGCCGCTCGACAACGTCCGCACGCAGGTTGAACAAGCCGACCGGACGCTGCGGATGGAACGGCTTTTTGCCAAGCTCGTCACGCTCTTCGGATTGCTCGCGCAGCAACTCGCGTCCATTGGCTTGTTCGGCGTGCTGGCTTACGCCGTATCGCGGCGCACGCAGGAAATTGGTATTCGGATGGCGCTCGGCGCTTCGCGGCGCGATGTGATGCGGATGGTCATGAAGCAAGGCATGGCGCTGGCCGTCATCGGCGTCGCGCTCGGCCTAGGTGGCGCGTATGTGCTGACGAAGTATCTGGAGAGATGGATGCAACTCTCAAAAATGCTTTACGGCATCAAGCCGACCGATCCGCTGACGTATGGCGTCGTTGCTGTGTTATTGACGGTGGTCGCGCTAATTGCCTGTTACCTGCCGGCGCGGCGCGCGATGAAGGTGGATCCGATGATTGCGCTCAGATGTGAATAGATGTTGGAGGCTGGATGCTAGATGCTGGCTTTCTCCTAACCTCCAGCATCCAGTATCCAGCATCTCTCCTGGAGAATTTATGCAAACCCTTTGGCAAGACCTGCGCTACGGCGCGCGAATGTTACTGAAACAACCCGGCTTCACCTTGATTGCCGTGCTGACGCTGGCGCTCGGCGTCGGCGCGAATACGGCCATCTTCAGCGTGGTTGATGCGTTGTTGTTGCGCCCGCTGCCGTATCAGGAACCGGAGCGGTTGTTGATGCTGGCGGAAAAAACTCGTGAAGGGAGGCGCACGACGGTCGCGTATCCGAACTTCGAGGATTGGCGCATACGCGCGCAATCGTTCGAGGGGATGGCTTCGATCCGCGGCCAGGCGTTGAACCTGACCGGCGTGGACACGCCCGTGCAGTTGCGCGGGCGGACGGTCAACTGGAATTTCTTTCAGGTGCTGGGCGTCGCGCCGCAACTCGGACGTTCGTTCGTCACGGAGGATGACCGCTACGGCGCGCCGCGCACGGTGATATTGAGCAACGGGTTGTGGAAAGAGCGATTCGGAGGCGACCCGAATGTCATCGGCAGGAAGCTGTTGATGAGCGGCGAGCCGTACGAAGTGATCGGCGTCCTGCCGCCCGGCTTCGAATATTTTCGCGCGGATGACGTGTACGTGCCCATCGGCTTGTTCCTGGAACCCAACACCGGGCTGACGGATCGCGGGAGCAGCCTGGGTCTTTACGCCGTGGCGCGCCTGAAGCCGGGCGTCACGTATGAGCAAGCCGATGGCGAGATGGCCTTGCTGGGCGCGCAACTGTCGCGTGAATACCCGGCGTTCAACAGCGGCAAGAGCGCGATGGCGTTGCGGCTGCAGGATGTGATGTCGGAAGACGTTCGCCAATCGCTGTGGGTCTTGCTGGGCGCGGTTGGATTCATTTTGCTGATCGCCTGCGTCAACGTCGCCAACCTTTTGCTTGTCCGCGCCGCCGACCGGCAAAAAGAGATCGCCGTGCGGCTGGCGCTGGGCGCCGGGCGCGGTCGCATCATCCGGCAGTTGCTCAGCGAAAGTTTGTTGATCGCCGCGCTGGGCGGCGCGGTCGGATTGCTGGCCGGTCGTTGGATGCTGGACGGATTGCTGGCGCTCGCGCCTGAGAACACGCCGAACCTCGCGCGCATCGGTCTGGACAAGACGGTTCTGCTTTTCACTTTGGGCGTCGCGCTGCTGACCAGTTTGCTGAGCGGCTTGCTGCCGGCCTGGCATGCTTCGCGCGCCGAGTTGCAAACGGCGTTGAAAGAGGGCGGGCGCTCCACCGCCGGTTCGTCGCGCGAAAGGGCGCGCAAGACGCTGCTGGTCGTCGAAGTCAGTCTGGCGCTGGTGTTGTTGGTCGGCGCGGGGTTGCTGGTCCGTTCGATGTACAACCTGCTGCGCGTTGATCCTGGTTTCAATCCCGACAATCTGTTGACGATGCGGTTCAATCTGCCGCCGGGCGATCAATACAATGCGCCGCGCCGCCGTGTTTTCTACGACGAAGCCTTAACGCGCGTGGGCGCGCTGCCTGGCGTGCGCGCCGCCGCGCTGACTTACTCGCTGCCGATTGGCGGCTCGAACTGGAATTCGGTGTTCGTCGCGGCGGACAAACCCGCGCCGCCGCGCGCCGAGTTGCCGAATTCGGCTTACATTCCCGTCAGCGCGAATTACTTCGAGACGATTGGCATCCGGCTGACGAAAGGGCGATTGTTCAACGGCGCCGACACGGCGGACTCCGCGCGTGTCGTGGTGATCAACGAAACGCTGGCGCGCCGGATGTGGCCGGGCGAAGACCCGCTGGGCAAGCGGTTGAAACAGGGCTGGCCGGAGGAAGATGCCCCCTGGCGCGAAGTGGTCGGCGTCGTGAACGATGTCAAGCTGAACGGCGTGGAGCGCGAAACGCCGCTGGAAACTTATGTGCCGATCACGCAGGAGCCGGCGCGTTCATTCAGTTTGGTGGCGCGCGCCGCCGGTAACCCGCTGGCGATGGCCGCGGCGGTCGAGCGGGCGATTCACGAAGTGGACAAAGACCTGCCGGTTTCGCAAGTGCGAACGATGGATCAACTGATGGGAATAACGTTGGCGCAACGACGGCTGACGCTGGTCTTGCTGGTGAGTTTCGCCGCGCTGGCGCTGCTGCTGGCGGCCATCGGCATCTACGGCGTGATCTCGTACTCGGTCAGGCAGCGCACGCACGAGTTGGGTTTACGGATGGCCCTGGGCGCGCAAGCCTACGACGTGCTGAAGCTGATTCTCGCGCAAGGGCTGAAGCTGGCTCTGATCGGAGTCGCGATTGGACTGGCGGCGGCGTTCGCGCTGACAAGGTGGATGGAAACCTTGCTGTACGGCGTGCGCCCGGCTGACCCATTGACCTTCGCGGCAATCGCAGTCGTGTTGACGCTGGTCGCGCTGCTGGCTTGTTGGATACCGGCGCGGCGGGCAACGAAGGTTGACCCGATGATTGCGCTTAGATGTGACTGATTCAATTCGATAAGGAGGAAAATTATGCAAACCCTGTGGCAAGACCTGCGCTACGGCGCGCGGATGTTATTCAAGAATCCGGGCTTTTCGTTGATTGCCGTCGTCACACTAGCACTGGGCATCGGCGCAACGACGGCGATTTTCAGCGTGGTAAAAGCCACGCTGTGGACTGCGACCCAAAAGTGAGGCTGGAAGGTGTGCCATCTACCGTCGCAGTTGCGCTGTGACACTTTGGAGGCATAAGGATGAAATTCGACGTAACTTCCGGACTATTCGTGGCTGCGGTCTTTTGGGTGGTGATGGTTGTCGGCGTCGCCTGGAATTTACAGGCCGTCGACTGGCTGTTTTTCATCCTACCGTTGCCCTTTCTTGTGGCCATGTACATGCATCAGTGGAGGCTCAGGCGCGGTACTACGACCGACAAACCGCACAGCGTATCGGCGAGGCTCCTGCGATGGTTTTACGGAGAGTCTGACGAGACATAGTGGAAGTATGGCGGACGAGAATCAATTGAATAAAGGAGCTAAGAGCATGCAGATTTATCTCTTTTTGGTCTTGGTTACAGGGCTACTACTGGCGCAAGATCGCGCACCCAAACCTGTGGTTGAAAAAGACCAACTCAAACGTGGCAGGGAGCTTCTACAGCGCGCTCAACGAGCAATGGGCGGGGCTGAAAAGCTGGCGGCGGTCAAGGACGCGATGCATAAAACGGAGATCGCTTTTGAACCTGCCGCTGGCGGATTCAAAATGAAGCAAACCAGTCTCTTCGTTGCGCCTGACCACATCCGTTATGAACAAGAGTATCCGTCCGAAAAAGCCATCTTTTATTCCGACGGCAAAGCAGGCTGGATGTCTACAGCGCAGGGCGTGCAGCCAATGCCCGCCGAGGTGTTGCGCGCGGCAAAGGGAGTCATCTTTCGCCAGACCGCGACACTGTTGCTTTCGGATCGTGACACTTCTCGTCTGGTCAAAGCCATCGGTGATAACGCGGTCGAAATCTCAACCACAGATGGGTTGAGCGTTCGCCTTGAGTTTGATCCGGCCACCGGGCTTTTGGCGCGGCAGCTTTACACCGAAACGAGCGCCAACGGCAGTCCCAGCGAACGAGTGGAGGAGCTATCGGACTGGCGCGACGTAGGCGGAGTCAAACTGTATTTCAAAGGGGTGCTGCGGGAAAACGGCGCGAAGATGCTGGAATTGATTGTGTCTGAATGGAAGATCAACAGCGGCCACACTGCCGGGCAGCTCAGCAGGAAACCATCATGATGTCGTGATCATCGTCGAGCGTGGCTGTGGGCGTGCGCGGCGCTGTGCAATCGCTCGATCGGCGTGGCGCTTGGCTTAGGCGCGGCATTCGGCTTGACGCGCTTGCTGACGACGTTGTTGTTCGGCGTGAGCGCGACTGACCCGTTGACGTTCGCTGGCATCGCGCTGTTATTGACGGGCATTGCGCTCGTGGCCTGCTGGATTCCGGCGCGGCGGGCGACGAAGGTTGATCCGATGATTGCGCTCAGATGTGAATAGATGTTGGAGGCTGGATGCTAGATGCTAGATGCTGGCTTTCTCCTAATCTCCAGCATCCAGTATCTGGCATCCCTCCTGGAGAATTTATGCAAACCCTCTGGCAAGACCTGCGCTACGGCGCGCGAATGTTGATGAAGCAAATAGGCGTCACGGTGATTGCCGTGCTGGCGGCGGCTTTGGGCATCGGCGCGACGACGACGATTTTCAGCAGCGTGGACGCGCTGCTGCTGCGGCCTTTCAATTTTCCGAGGCAGGAGCGGCTGGTCGCAATCTGGGAACAAAACCTCGCGGTCGGCAACGTGCGCGGCTCTGTCGCGCCGGGCAACTTCAGCGACTGGCGCGCGCACAATCAGAGCTTTGAACAACTCGTCGCCATTGATCAGCATTCCTTCGATCTGAGCGAAGGTGAGCAGCAGCCGGAGCGCTTCGCCGGCTGCCGTGTGTCGGCGGGCTTCTTTGACGCGCTCGGCGTCAAGGCGCTTTACGGGCGCACCTTTCAGCCACAGGAACACGAACTGGGGCACGAACAGGTTGCAGTGCTCAAACACAGTTTCTGGCAACAACGCTTCGCCGCCGATCCCGCCATCGTGGGCAAAACCGTCACGCTCAATCGCCAACGCTTCACTGTAATCGGCGTGATGCCGCCCGGATTCAACTACCCGTATCACAGCGGCAAGTTGTGGTCGCCTTTGGTTATTGACCAGGCCATGCAACAGCAACGCGGCAACCATTACCTGGAAGCCATCGGCCTGCTCAAGCCCGGTCGCAGCGTGGCGCAAGCGCAGGCGGATCTGAGTGCGCTGGCCCAGCGCGCGCAGCAGCAATTTCCCGACACGAACAGCGGTCGGGATGCTTACGTCCTCTCGTTGACCAAAGACGCCACGCGCGGCGTAGCGCCGGCAATACCGACCATGATCGGCTCGGTGATTTTCGTGTTGCTGATCGCCTGCGCCAACATTGCCAATCTGTTGCTGGCGCGCGCGGCGACGCGGCAAAAAGAACTCGCTGTGCGGCTGGCTCTGGGCGCGAGCCGTTGGCGCTTGCTGCGCCAGTTGTTGACCGAGAGCGTGATGCTGGCCTTACTGGGCGGGGCACTGGGCCTCTTGCTGTCGGTCTGGGCGATTGATGCGATCGCGCGCGGCATCCCGGCGGATTTCGCCGTCTTCATTCCGGGCTGGGAACACCTCGGCCTGAATCGCACGGTCTTTGTTTTCACGTTGCTGGTTTCCGTCCTGACCGGCGTGCTCTTCGGCCTGGCGCCCGCGTGGCAGGCCGCGCGCACGAATTTCAACGAAACTTTGAAGGACGGCGGCAAAGGCGCAGGCGGCACAGCGGGGGCGCGGCAACGGTTGCGCGGCGTGCTGGTCGTCGCGGAAATCGCGTTGTCGCTGGTGCTGCTCATCAGCGCGGGGCTGTTGATTCGCAGCTTCGCGGCGATGATGAACGCAGACCTCGGCATCCGACCGGAGAATGTGCTGGCCGCGCAGGTCGCGCTCTCGCGCGAGGATTACAAAGAAGAAAATCAGCGCCGCGATTTTTACACGCAACTGTTGCGCCGCGTCGAAAGCCTGCCGGGCGTGGATGCCGCTGGCGCGATCAACATCGTGCCCATCAGCGGCGGCGGCGACAACACCCTGGCATTTCAGATCGAGGGCCGCCCTGCCTTTCCCAAAGGCCGCGAACCGTTCGTGCAAATGCGCGTAGCGACGCCAGGTTACTTCAACGCGATTGGCACGGCGTTGCGCCGAGGCCGCTTGTTGAGGGAACAAGATGACGACACCGCCGTGCGCGTCGTGCTCATCAACGAAACGATGGCGCGGCGCTTCTTTCCCGGCCAGGAACCGCTCGGCGCGCGGCTGACCTTTGACGCCGCGCGCGCCGAGCCGCTGGAAATCATCGGCATTGTGGCCGATGTGAAGAACGATGACCTGGAAGAACAAGCCGATCCCGCCGTGTATCTGCCTTACGCGCAGCAGCCCTGGGCGACGATGAACCTCATTATTCATTCGCAGCAGGAACCGGCGATGCTGGCTGCCTCCGTGCGCAATGAAGTGCGCGCGCTGGATCGCCATCTGCCCGTCTCGCAACTCAAACCGCTGAGCCGGATGATCGACGAACGCGCCGCGCCCAAACGCCTGATGACCTGGATGCTCGGCGTCTTTGCGGCGGTGGCGCTGCTGTTGGCGGCGGTGGGGATTTATGCCGTGATGACCTGCGTGGTGGCGCAGCGCACGCATGAAATCGGCGTCCGGCTGGCACTGGGCGCGCAAACACGTGACATCCTGGGCTTGATGCTCAGGCACGGATTGCGGCTGACTTTGCTCGGCATGGGTTTCGGGGTAGCGGGCGCGGCGGCGGTGACGCGCGCGCTGGCGTTCTTTTTGTACGGTGTGACGGCCACGGATTCGCTGACGTTTGGCGGTGTCTCGTTGTTGCTGGCATGCGTCGCCTTGCTCGCCTGCTGGTTACCAGCGCGGCGAGCGACGAAGGTTGACCCGATTATTGCTTTGCGGAGTGAGTGATTCAATTCGACAGGGAGGGAAATTATGCAAACCCTTTGGCAAGACCTGCGCTACGGCGCGCGAATGTTACTGAAACAACCCGGCTTTACCTTGATTGCCGTCGTCACGCTGGCCTTAGGCATCGGCGCGACGACGGCGATTTTCAGCGTGGTCAATGCCGTGCTGTTGCAATCGTTGCCGTATCGCGACGCAAAACAGTTGGTAGCCGTTTCGCTCAACGATAATGACGGCGAATTTGGCAACACAGGCTTTGCCACGTTTGTGGATTGGCAGGCGCGCGCGAAGTCGTTCGAGCAACTCGCGCTCATTCGCTCCTGGGGCGGCGTTCTGACCGGGCAGGGCGAGCCGGAAAGGATGAATGGACTGCGCGTGACGCCGGAATACTTCAAGCTGCTGGGCGTAGCGCCCGCGCTCGGTCGGGATTTTCGCAGGGAAGAAAATCGCCCGGACGCGCGTTTCGTCGTCGCGATCAGTCACGCGCTCTGGCAGCGGCGATTCAATGGCGACCCCCACGTCGTGGGCAAGCCAATCGTGCTGAGCGGGCAAACTTACACTGTGATCGGCGTGATGCCGCGGGGCTTCGAAGATTTGCTGGCGGCGAATTTTTATCAGAGGGCCGAAGTGTGGGGCCCGCTCGGTTATGACGTGACGCAATCCTCCGCCTGCCGGACGTGTCAGCATTTGAAAGCCTTCGGGCGGTTGAAAGATGGCGTCACAAGCGAGCAGGCGCGGACGGAGATGAATGCGATTGCGGCGGCGTTGAAGCAGGAACACCCGACGGAATATCCCGTCGCCAGCGCCGTCGTCTTCGGCTTGCAGGATGAATTCGTCAAAGGCATACGCCCGGCGTTGTACCTGCTGTTGATCGCCGTCAGCGTGCTGTTGCTGATCGCCTGCGCGAATGTCGCCAACCTGTTGCTGGCGCGGGCGACCGACCGGGCGCGCGAAATGGCGGTGCGCGCGGCGCTGGGCGCCGGGCGTTTCAGGATCATTCGGCAATTGCTGGTCGAAAGTTTGTTGCTCGCGGGGTTGGGCGCGGCGTTGGGATTGGTCTTGGCTGTGTGGGGCGTAGAGGCGCTGATGGCGCTGAAACCGGCGACGTTGTTGAAACTGCAAACGGCGGCGATTGAAGCGCGTGTGCTCACGTTCGCGGCGGCGGTTTCGTTGCTGACCGGCGTGCTGTTCGGCCTGGCCCCGGCATGGCAGGCCTCGAAATCGGATTTGCAATTGGCGCTCAAAGGGAGCGACCGAAGGTTGAGCGCCGGAGGCCGGTTGCGCAGTCTGTTGGTCGTCAGCGAAATCGCGCTGGCGCTGGCGCTGCTGATCGGCGCGGGCTTGCTGCTCAAAAGTTTTGTGCGCCTGCTCAATGTGAAGCCAGGCTTTGAACCCGGCAAACTGATCACGATGATGGTTCCGGCGTCTGGCGCGAAGTACGACCAGGAAGAAGCCGTGCGGCAGTTTTATCGCGAGGTGTTGGAGCGCGTCTCGAAGCTGCCCGGCGTCGAAGCCGCCGGCGTCGTCAGCAATCTGCCGTTGTTCGGCAATTACGACAGCTCCGGGTTTCACATCGAAGAGAAGCCGCTCCCCAACCCGGCGGATGCGCCGGACGTCCAGCGCTACGGCGTCAGCCCGGATTACCTGCGCGCGATGCGCATCAACCTGCTGCGCGGGCGCGGCTTCACCGAACAGGATGGCGTGAATGCGCCGCTCGTCGCGTTGATCAGCCAGACGGCGGCGCAACGCTTCTGGCCGAATGAAGACCCGCTGGGCAAGCGCGTCCGGATCGGCGGAATCAAAGACCCGCTACGCACGATTGTCGGCGTCGTTCCCGATGTGCTGCACAATGGATTGGAAGACGGGCCGGACACACAAGCCTATGTGCCGCACGCGCAGTGGACGGATTCGTTCATGCAACTCACCGTGCGCACGGCGGCGGAACCAGCAGGCGTCATCGCCGCCATTCGCCGTGAAATCAAAGCCGTCGACAAAGACATCCCGCTTTATCAAATCGCCACGATGGAACAACTGGTGGAGACGACGACGGCGCAGCGCCGTTTCACGCTGTTGCTGGCGGGCGTCTTCGCCGCGTTGTCATTGCTGCTGGCGGGGTTGGGGATTTACAGCGTGATCGCCCGCTCGGTCGCGCAGCGCACGCGCGAGATCGGCATTCGAATGGCATTGGGCGCGCAAACGGGCGACGTGTTGCGGCTGATCGTGGGACAGGGATTGAAGCTTGCTTTGCTGGGCGTAGGCATTGGCTTGGCGGGTGCGACGGCCATCACGCGTTTGATGAAGACATTGTTGTTCGGCGTCAGTCCGACCGATCCGCTGACGTTTGGGGGCGTCGCGTTGTTGTTGGTTGGTGTGGCGCTGCTGGCTTGCTGGATACCGGCGCGGCGGGCGGCGAAGGTTGACCCGATGATTGCACTCAAATGTGAATAAACGTTCGTAGTCCCGCCTTCAGGCGGAAGGTTTCGGCTCTCGAAGCATTCCGCCTGAAGGCGGGACTACGAACCAGGAGAAAATTATGCAAACCCTCTGGCAAGACCTGCGCTACGGCGCGCGAATGTTGTGGAAGAAGCCGGGCTTCACGGCGGCGGCGATTCTTTCGCTCGCGCTGGGCATCGGCGCGGCCACAGCGATCTTCAGTTTCGTGGACGCCGTGTTGCTGCGCCAGTTGCCTTATCCGCAACCAGAACGCCTCGTCCAGTTGCGCGAGGTCAACGAGCGCGGCAGTCGAATCGCTTTTACCGAACCGAACTTCAACGATGTGCGTGACCGCGTGCGCGGCCTTGACGCCGTTGCGCTTTACGCAGCCTGGTCGAGAACCATCACGGGAGCGAGCGAACCGGTCCGCGCGCGTGTGGGGACGGTGTCGGGCGCTTTCTTTCGCGCGCTCGGCGTGCAGCCACAGATCGGACGGTCTTTCGCGCCGGAAGAAGCGCGACCGGGCGGCAATCCGGTGGCCGTGGTGAGTTACGGTTTCTGGCAACGGCTGCTCGGCGGCAATCCGAACTTCAGCGAAAGCCGGTTGCAGATCGACAACCGGAATTACACTGTCATCGGCGTGATGCCGCCAGGCTCCGATTTTCCGGACCGGACCGAAGTCTGGGTCGCGAGCGAACTGCTGCCGCCCAACACCTCGCGTACCGCGCACAACTGGAACGTCATTGCGCGGCTCAAGGACGGCGTTACGATTGAACAGGCGAGTGCGGAAGCCGCCGCGCTCGGTCGTCAACTCAAACAGGAATATGGCAAAGAGATTGACGCGGTGGATTTCGACCTGATCCCGCAGCGCGAATATCTGGTGCGCGACGTCAAAAGCGGCTTGTGGCTGATGAGCGGCGCCGTCGCGCTGTTGTTGCTGATCGCCTGCGCGAATGTCGCCAATCTGCTGCTGGCGCAGGTCACCGCGCGGCGGCAGGAATTGAGCGTGCGCCAGGCGCTCGGCGCTTCGCGCGCGCGGCTGACGCGGCAGTTTATGACCGAATGCGTTTTGCTCACGCTCAGCGGCGCGGCGCTGGGCGTCGTGCTTTCGTTCTGGGGCGTGGATCTGTTGGCGAGTCTGGCGGGCGATTGGTTGCCGCGCGTGGAAACGATCAGCGTCAACCTGCGCGCGCTGGCGTTCGCGCTGGGGCTGGCGCTGCTGACCGGGATCGCGCTGGGGTTGGCGCCCGCGTGGCGCAGCGGCGGCAACGACCTGCAAGCCGATTTGAAAGGCACACGGGAAACCGCTGGCGCGGCGACGCAACGCTGGCAGAGCGCCTTTGCGGTGGCGCAGGTCGCTCTCACGATGGTGTTGCTAATCGGCGCGGGCCTGTTGCTGCGCAGCTTTGCCCGTTTGCTGCAAACCGATCTCGGCTTTCGCCCCGACAGCGCCGTTGTGATGACGCTCTCCATTCCCGATTACGAAATCGAGCCGGCGCAATTGCAAAAGCTGGAACGGATTTACGATCGCCTCGGCAAAGGCCAACCGGTCAGCGACAGCGAATTGACGCAGTTCGAAGAAAACCAGCATGAACAAAGGATGCGGCTGTTTTATGAGCAATTGCTCGCGCGCTTGCAAAGCCTGCCGGGCGTGACGGCGGCTGGCGGAATCAATGAGTTGCCGCTGGCTGGGTTCGATCCTGACGGGACATTTCTGATCGAGAACGACCCGGGCCGGAAAGGCTATGCCAGCTACCGTCGCTCGTCGCCGGGCTATTTTGCGGCGATGGGCATTCCGCTGCTGCGCGGCCGCTGGTTTGACGCCACGGACAAACCCGGCGCGCCGCACGCCGCGCTCATCAGCCAGTCGCTGGCGCGCAAATACTGGCCGAACGAAGACCCCATCGGAAAGCGCATCCAGTTCGGCAATATGGACGGCGGCTTACGTCTGTTGCACGTGGTCGGCGTCGTCGGCGATGTGCGCACGCAGGCTGAGCAGGAAGCTCCGCCCACCGTCTATGCCAATTCTTTCCAGCGCCCGCAGCCGGGTTCTTTTGCGGTGGTCGTGCGAGGTCGGATGGAGCTGGGCGCATTGACTGCGGCGATGCGGAATACCCTGCAATCCGTGAATCCTGAAATCCCCGCGACCTATCGCACGCTGGCGCAGGTCTTCTCTTCCGCGCTCGACAGCCGCCGCTTCAATCTGGCGTTGTTCGGCCTCTTCGCGGTCGCGGCGCTGGTGCTGGCGGTGATGGGCATTTACAGCGTGCTGGCTTTTCGCGTGGCCCGGCAGACGCGCGAGATCGGCGTCCGAATGGCGCTGGGCGCGCAGCGCCGCGACGTGCTGAAGCTGATCGTCGTTAATGGCATGACCCTAGCCGGGCTTGGCGTGGTGATCGGGATGTCAGGCGCGCTGGCCGCCCGCAAATTGATTGCTTCCTTGCTGTACGGCGTCAGCGCGACCGACCCGCTGACCTTTGCGGGGATCGCGCTGTTGCTCTTGCTTGTGGCGCTTGTGGCCTGCTGGATTCCGGCGCGGCGAGCAACGAAGGTGGATCCGATGATTGCGCTCCGCTGTGAATGAGAATGTAGGGGATGCAAGCGCCACAGCCGAAACCAAATGATCGAATGGCGCAAT
>Ga0187892_10003695_pt1 | contig 27356 bp, 29 predicted proteins | sample MA1701073metaG_FD_139345 | JGI IMG/M metagenome (GOLD analysis project Ga0187892, IMG submission 139345) | Bio-ooze microbial communities from a basaltic lava cave in the Kipuka Kanohina Cave System on the Island of Hawaii, USA - MA170107-3 metaG ... | reverse complement strand
CTTAACAAGTCCCTTTTGTCCAGCCATATTTGGTTTTAAAATAGCTCAAGACGTACACGATAATTTGTTAAAGATTGATGGTGTTGATGACGTCAAGTTGAATGTTTCAAATCATTTCATGGCCGAAGCCATAAACAACCAAGTAAACGCGAGTACTAATCCGAAAAAACCTTAAACTTATTTTCTAAATCCCAACAGGTATCCTCTTAATAGCTGGATTCCCATGGCAGGATCGACTCCTTTTGGACAAACTTGACTGCAGGAACCAGCGAAGTGACATCTCCAAATACCATGAGAGCTGTCTATTATTTTGAGTCGTTCCTTTTTGCCTTTGTCTCTATTATCTGCTATATACCGATAAGCTTGTGCAAGGGCTTGAGGACCTATAAATGACGAATCTGTAGCCATTGTTGGGCATGCTGAATTACATAATCCGCATTTTATGCAGTAAGAAAATTGCAAGTAGTCTTCCACTTCCTTTGGAGTTTGTAAAAATTCTTTTGTGTCGTTTGTCACTTCTGAATCATCTCTAATAATGTATGGTTTTAGTTTTTTATGAGTTGAAAACATCTGTGTCATGTCTACTGCCAAATCTCTGAGGATTGGAAAATTATTCATTGGTTCTACGGTTACTATATTTGAATTAAGTTCAGAAATTTTTGTATAACATGCAAGAGCTGGTTTCCCATTTATCTTCATTCCACATGATCCACAAGAAGCCTGTCTACAAGAATATCGTACTGCAACGGAAGGATCAAGATGTTGCTTTACAGTCAAGATTGTGTCTAAAACTGTTGTCCATTTTTGAACAGGAACCTTAAACTCAACAAATTTTGAAGATAAATCATTTTGTGGATTGAACTTTGAGATCCTAAGCGTTATCGAGTTAGATGAAGAAACTGCGGTTGAAGAGACCTCATCTGAAATTTTTGAATCTATTGCAGCCATCCTATGTCATTCCCATTCCTGCCATCAATATAGTTCTAGATCCATAGACAATAAGTGCAGCCATGGTGCCAAGACAACCATAATTTACTGCTCTTTCATACCCAATGCCCTGCTTTAGCTCCAAAAGTATTACTCGAAGTCCATTAAAACCATGAACCGAAAGCAAAACTAATACTACTTCTAACATAAGAGCATAAGGTAAAAAGTGATAATTTGCGATAACACTTTCATATTGTAAAGAATCTGAAAAGTTCTGTGTCATCCTAAAGAGAATATGGATTGCTACAAGTGCAACTGCGCCAAGAGCTGTTCCATAATGAACTTTCATTATTAGACTTTCGCGCATCTTATTCACCAAACAAAATTCCTGCACCATACATCATTGCAAGGGCTGCAAGTGCTATTGAAACCCAAATGCAAAGCCTTTGTTTGTAGTTTAATGATGCGGGTCTGTATGGGTAGTCAGGTGTTCCTGGTTTACCAACTCCTACTCCACCATGCCCTAACATTACCCTGATGCCGTTTGCAGTGTGAAAAACAGACATGCCTATTACCAGAATGAGTATAATGTGACCCTCTGTGGTCTGTGTCAATTCTAGCATCTTATCCCATGCAGCTTTACCTTCTACTATTGCACTTGTTTCAATGACATGTCCTATCAAATAAAAAAGAAGTCCAAGTCCAGTTAATCTTTGCAACCAATAAGCAACGCGCTCTATTCCATAGCGCGTAGGATTCATCATGCCCTTGATACCCTCACGGTTTGATTGTCTTTCCATTAGTACTTCCTTTCCACCGGCTTGTATTTAGTAATAGTGACAGGATGTTTTTTGATTATTGGTTCTTTAGTATCATAGTATACAAGAGTGTGATGCAAAAAGTTCTTGTCATCTCTTAGTGGATAATCAGTTCTTGCATGTGCGCCTCTTGATTCTTTTCTTTGTATTGCACCAACCAAAACAACTTCTGCAACACGAAACATTGAGTCAAGCTCCATTACGTTGGTAAAGTTTGTGTTGTATTCTTTTGCCTGATCATCTATATGCTTCCATGTTTTTTCTTTTAGCTCACGTAATTTTTTTAGTCCAGCAACCAAGTCTTTTTCGTTTCTGAACACATATGCTTTTTCATTCATCATATCACTTAGTTCTTGTTTTACTTCATATGGATTTACGTCACCACGTCCACGAAATATTCCATCGTAGATTCTTTTTTCTTCAGTAGCAACAAGATGCAATGGAAATGGCGGTGTATTATTATTGTCCAAAACATATCTTGCCGCAAGTTCACCAGTTATTTTCCCCCACACCAGACATTCGCTTGTAGAGTTTGCACCCAATCTATTTGCACCATGAACACTGTTACATGCAGCTTCTCCAGCTGCCCAAATTCCTTGTATTTCTGTAGCACCATCTATGTCAGTATGGATTCCTCCCATCATATAGTGACATACTGGTCTTACATCAATAGGTTCGTTACTAGGATCGATTCCAGAAAACTTCATTGAGATTTCTCTAACTGCGGGAAGTTTTTTTGTTATTACTTTATTACCTAGATGCCTAAGGTCAAGTTTCAGACAGTCTATCCCTGTTTCGTGCTTAAAGCCACGGCCCTCGTTAATCTCTGTCATCATAGATCGACATATCAAGTCTCTTGGAGCCAATTCCATCTTTCCTGGGGCGTACTTTTTCATGAATCTCTCTCCATCCTTATTGATTAAGTAGCCCCCTTCTCCTCGTGCGCCCTCAGTAATCAATATCCCCGATGGCAAAATGCCTGTAGGGTGGAATTGGACGAACTCCATGTCTTTTAGGGCCATTCCTGCCCTGTATGCCATATCAAGACCATCTGGTGTTGATGTAAGTGCGTAGGTAGAATAGCTGTAAATCCTTCCAGCACCGCCCGTAGCAATGATAAGAGCTTTGCCTTTTATGGTGTAAAAGGTTCCACTTGACAGCTCAATTGCAGTAATGCCGCAAAACCTTTCTCCATCATGTATTATTGATGTGGTAAACCATTCATTGTAAAACTCTATGTTATCGAATTTTTGACACGTATCATACAAAGTCTGCATTTCATAGAATCCAACTTTGTCTTGTGCATATGTTGCTCGTGAAAAGCTATAACCACCAAAATTTCTCTGACCTATTCTACCATCTTCTTTTCTTGACCATGGCATCCCCCAATGTTCAAGCTGATAAATCTCAGAAGGCATTTCATGGGCTAATCTTTCTACCACATCTTGGTCTGCGAGAAAATCACTACCCTTTACTGTATCATATACATGTGATTCAAAGCTATCTCCTTCTTCTGGGAAAAGAACCGCAGCTGTTCCACCTTCTGCTGAAACAGAATGTGAACGCATAACCTGTAGTTTTGAAATTACTGCAATTTTGATCTTTGAACTTGTCTTTGCAGCTTGAATCGCTGCTCTTAGACCAGCAAGACCAGAGCCGACTATTAGTAGATCGTGTTCTATCGTGTCGGTCATTTAGACATCTTCCTTTTTAAATTAGATAAATATGTCTTATGAAGGACCAGCAGTACTTCAAACCGAGTTCTGCTATGAAAACGACTGATTTTTCTTCGTGCTGCGGTTCGACTGATTTGAGGGTTAGTCATGAAAATAACCGTTTTTAAGCATTTTTTGATCCTTTGGCAGATTCCGCTAGAACAGTGTGTAGTAAAAGAAATACCTGTCCTCTCATTCCTATTTATGGTGATAACCTCGATAATCTTTATAGGTAATACAGTAGCTGAAACAAATACTTTGGTAGGAGAGTATAAGGCTGAAACTTTACTAGTTAGTTTGGGTTATTACATATCTGTGGATAATACCACTATGATGGTATAAACCAAGAGGGAAACAAGTTGTCAATCAGCCTTCCAACAGTTTTTGATATGCCAACTCCAGCAGGATCTTTGAACCCAAAATCAGTTTATGATTTGTGTTTTCTGCGGATCAGACCTACCATAAGAAAAGAAGTGATTAAAAAACAAGGGTTAATGATGACTCGAACTATATTGAGTATGACTACTGAAAAAAAACCGTTTACGCTCGAGGGTTTTACCATCAAACAAAGATCTTTACTCCTAGATGAGATTGGTGAATTACCAGAATGGTTTAACAAAGAAGAATACATTAGTAAATACTGGAAAAGTTTTGAAAAATTTCTTTCTGAGAACGAGGGTCTTAAACATGAAATAGATAAAATTAAAAACTTCTCTTCAACCAAACCAGAAATTTACAAACCAATATTGGATCAGCTTTATGATATAACTATGAACATCTCCTCAACGTGGTATACCGCTAATATGGCTGAGTACTTGGAGTCTGATTTACCATTTGAATTGTATGATATGTACAACATATCATTTCTAAATAGAATAAGAATGCTAGATGTTGTGAGAAACAGCGTTAATACTTTGTCTACACAAATCTACCTACATCGTAGTAACGAGATAAAAATGCAATCTGATATAAACCACTTCGGATCTCAGTTTGAACATTTGATGGCAGCACGTATAGCTGCTTCAGATTCGGAAGATCTTTTAAGATTTTACATTAAACTAAAAAATGCCAAAAATATTGACGAGTTATTCGTTGTGGTACCATTGACTGTAAAAAAATTAGATATGGAAAAATACCGACAGTATTTCAAGCAGTATAAAGAAAGCTTGACTGAAATAACTAATCTGCTAACATCTCATCTACATCATAAATCCATGCCTGCTATAGCCTACCCAGAAAGCGAGGCAATACACGGGTTTCAACATGATTTGAGTCAATTTGTCTCAAAATATGACTAGGTGTGACAGCTCCACGAGATTATGCTTGTCTGTGTTTTGACTCGTCATATATCCTAGCTGAAGTACTTGAAAATAATGATGCCAAAACGAAACTAGGAATTATTAACGACTATCAAAAGAATCTAAAATTAGACGTCTATGTATCTCCTACGGTTAAGGCTGAATGTAATCAACGAATTGTTGCTCTTGTTTCTAGAGTTGGTGATCTGATAAGAGATTTTGAACATTATTTCAGAATAAAAAAATCTGCGATCGGTTCTAGTGTTATAAGTTTCGATGATACCAGATTTGTTAGAGAATTTTTTTATGCAGAATGTGCAAAATATAAAAGAACAGATAGTGAAGTTGAATTACTAAAAAGAATTGAATCGTGGATCGTTCGGTTTATGTGGGAAAAATTACAATTAGGACAATCAATAAAATATTTTGAATTTATGACCACAATAATGGTTGAAATACTTAAACAAGGAAATTTTATTCGTGATAAGTTTGATAACTTTAGTAGTAAAATCAGAACAACCAATTCCGCAATAGATCCTGCTCTCCTAAATAAACTACAACAAGATCCAGCTATGAAAAATACCGCTATAAAAAAACCTAATGACCTTCAAATATTATGTGAAGTTGCAGCACATCAAAGAGATATCCACAAATGGTCATTATTAGTAACTTTGGATGAAAGAGATTTTCTCAATAATTCTCTTCAAATTGATAAGTTATCAAATGTAAAATGTGTTGATCCACTATACATACCTGAAGTGGTTCGTAGTCTACGTTCTGCGAGTAGACCATAATATATTCATCTAGCCTTTTGAAATAACAAGTTTGTTCTTGTCAATTTTGACTACTAAATCCTCATTTGGTTTGAAGGGAAATGCACTATCTGTTACAAGACTACTTGGAAGATTAATGCTATGACGTGACCCTACTTTGTATATCTTTATTTTCACTTCATTAACCATGTATATACTATTGTATAGCAATTCGTATATAAAATTTTATATACATACAATTGTATATACTATGGTGTGTACCAAATTACAGAACTTGAGCAAGCGAGACAAATTAGAGGTTTAGCTATTATTTCCATTGGTAATCAGATCAAACGTATCAATAAATTACGCTTTCGGGTTAAATCGCAATCAGATGATTCAAAATGGTACGAGGTAGAAAAAAAGTACGGGCACAATCTAGGTGGACATCAAGAAGGAGAATGGATTTGCAGCTGTCCAGACTTTCAATTCAGACACCTAGTATGCAAGCACGTTTATGCGATTTCCTTCTCGAAGGAACTACGCAAGCGAATAGTATCGCAGGATGTTGTCGGGTCAGTAGTACCCATTATCAATGAATCAATCGAATGTAAAAAATGCAAGTCATCTGAAATTGTAAAAGACGGTAAGAGACATAACAAAAGCGGATTAATTCAAAAATATCTATGTCGTGATTGCGGTTATCGATTTATCATAAACGTAGGTTTTGAATATGCAAAAAAGAATCCAAAACTAATCTGTGCAGCCATTGATTTGTATTTCAAAGGGGTATCATTAAGAAAGGTGGCAGATCATATCAAGCAATTCTATCATGTGGAAATTGCAAATACCTCTGTATTAAGATGGGTTCAGCGCTTTGCAAAAGAAGTATCGCCTTTCGTAGATAGTCTTACTCCAGCACATCTAGGAGGAATCTATCATGTAGATGAGATGATAGTAAAAGTAAGACGTGAGGAAATGGCTAAGGGTCATTATCAATGGTTATGGAATTTAATGGATGACACCACGAGATTTTGGATAAGCAGTAAGATTAGCCAGCGTAGAGAAGTTGAAGATGCAAGAGCAGTTTTCCAAGATGCAAAATCCAAGACCAATACACCAAAAGCAATAATCCATGACGGGTTGCCATCTTATGATGAAGCTTTCCAAAAAGAATACTTTACACGAAAGAATCCTAGAGTAAAGAACATCAGAAGCATATCAGTAAGAAATGAAGGTCTAAACTCAAGAGTAGAACGTCTTAATGGAACAATGAGGGATAGAGAAAAAGTAATGCGTGGAATGAATACTGTGGAATCAGCACAGAAGATAATTGAAGCCATGAGGATTCATTACAATTTCTGTAGAGAACATTCAAAGCTAGGAAAGACACCAGCAGAACAAGCAGGAATTAAGCTAGAGTTAGGAAATAACAAGATTGAAAATCTAATTAAACTAGCAACAAAAAATTCTGATCCATATCTTAGAAACCCCGAGTAACAAAGATTTCATAATAGATCCCTTCTAATAATAAAATTAGTTAATTTATTCTTGTCTAAAAGATCCCGTCAAATTGATCCCACTAACTTGACAGAAAGTTTAAGCAATATATTTAATAGGTACTAGTACCGTACCATACGGTAAGACGAAATGAAAGACGATGCAGGAAATAAGGTATTTCGCAGTAAGGTCGATGCAGGAAATAGCTCTAGTATAGAGCAAAAAGATACTACAATACCCAACGTGCAAGAAACTAAAGGAAAGAGAGGAAGAAAAGCAGGTGCAATTATCTTTCCGAGAGATCCTCTTAAGAGAGTTTTGCCAATAGCTGAAACTATTTGGACACAAAATGCTGGTAATCCCATGCCAATGTTAGATTTGGCAGCAGCCATCAAGATGTCGCCAAGCAGTAGTTCTTACAAAAGATTACTAGCTTCTTCATTCAGATATGGATTAACGGAAGGTAGCCCACAAACCAAAATAATTAGTTTAACTTCGTTAGGTCGTTCGATTGTAGCACCTACGGTGAATGATGATCCTAACGCCTCTTCAAGAAAGGCATTAACACATTCTGATGTTTTCAACAAGTTTTATTCTATGTTTAATGACAAACCTATTCCACGAGAAGATATTCTCAGAAATACACTGGCAAATCCTGTAGGTTCTGGCGGATTTGGTATCATAAGAGGAGACATTCCTGATTTTCTTCGTGTTGCTACACAAAATATCAAAGATTACGGTCTAGACCAAGACATAAGTGGTGTATCCTATCTCAGATTAGGTAAATTAAGCACAAAAACAGATGTGGTTACACCACAAACAGAATCTGAAATTCAGAAAGATGATCTTGTCAGCTATGATACACCTAAACAGGAAATAACAGAGGAAATCCAAAAGGAAGAACAGAAACAAATTCCAAAAGTATTCATCTCCCATAGTAAAAATGAAAATATCCTCCAACAATTGAAAACAATACTTGAATTTGGTACGTTTGAATATAAAATTGCAGAAGAAGAGGAATCAGCTGCAATTCCAGTTCCAGACAAAGTTTTTGGTCTTATGCGACAATGTAATTGTGCAATAATCAACGTAAGTGCTGATGAGGAGATGAAACAGGCAGATAGCAAATACAGAATAAATGAAAATGTGTTAATTGAAATAGGTGCAGCATTTGTGCATTATGATAAACGAGTAATTCTCTTGGTGGATAAAAGAATTGAATTGCCTAGCAACCTACAAGGTCTTTACAAATGCGAATATGAAGGAATTGAACTTTCATTTGTGGTTGCAATGAAATTGCAGAAGGCTCTTACTGATTTTAGAAAGAGTATTTGATGGTTGATCCCAGATACTAAAAGATACACATGGTCAGAAGAGAATGTTGATAGAGTACAGGCAGATCCAGCGGTTTACGAACTTTATGAAAATGACGAGTTGATATACGTAGGATCAACAAATAATCTTAATGAAAGATTTACAGGATATTCAAGTTCAAAATTTAAAGATGAACCATGTAAAAAAGCTACTACTACTTACAAACGACAATACATGTCAACAGAAGCTAGTGCACGAACAAGTGAGAAGATTTACCTATTAGAATATCAATCTGCGAACGGGAAACTGCCACGCTGTAATAAAAAAATCACATAGATAGACAACCCCGAAACTTAAATTCCGACCATTTTTTAGGAAAAATAATGAGTTTAAATATCACTATCAGCCGAACCGCAGCACGAAGAAAAATCAGTCGTTTTCATAGCAGAACTTCAAACCGAGTTCTGTTGCAAACTCAACTGATTTTTCTTTGTGCTGCAATTCGGCTGATCGTTATCTCCTAGTAAGGCTTAAATAATCACATACGCTAAAACATCACAATGTCACAAAATAGCCCAATTCCAATAGAATACAAGACTATCAGAATAACAGCGTCATCCTACTACAAATTAGTAGAATTGACAGGTATGATAAACATTGCAACTGGTGTTAATTTTTCAATTTCTCAATTGGTTTCTCTCTTAGTTGAAGCCAGTCACGAAAACGCATATCCTGAATTTAAGAAGTTGGTCAATAATCCAGTAGCACTAAAGAAAATGCAGCAGCAAGCTCAACAAGGTTTGAAACAAGCATGGGAATTAATCAAAGACTTAAAGATAACAGAGTAGTTTATGGTAAAATAATTGGAGTATAGGAAACCAAGCTGTACCTACAATCCAAATCGGTGGAAGCCTGATTGTAGATACTCGCTATATTCCATTATGCCGATATAAATTACTCTATATCAATTCTTATCAAAATTTTTCTTCAAAATTTCTATAATTTTATTTTGGTTTATCTGTATAATCTCTTCAATTTCAAATCTGTCTTCATCAGTTGGGTCATGACCATATTCTGATTTGAATAGTTGAAGTGTATGACCTTCAAGTTGTCCTATCACATATCCCAACCAAAAATCATAATCATGCTCGTATTTCAAAATATTCTTAATTCGTGTCTCTGGCTTGCAAGTTTTTACAAATGGGATGTATATCTCAGTCACATATCGCTCCAACGCACCACGGAAAGCCTGACTTAAGTGATCTCTAATTGTCATATGATGATGTTGACCACAACCTAATTGAACTTTTTTGATGCTAGTTTGATCAAATTTTCAATTTTGTTTTGACCTAACTCTAGTTTAATCCCAGCTTGTTCTGCTGGTGTCTTTTCTAGTTTGGAATGTTCCCTACAGAAATTGTAATGAATCCTCATAGCTTCAATTATCTTCTGAGCCGATTCTGCTGTATGCATACCTCGCATTACTTTTTCCCTATCCCTCATTGTACCGTTAAGACGTTCTATTCTCGAATTTAGACCTTGATTTCTTACAGATATGCTACGAATGTTCTTCACCCTCGGATTTCTTCTTGTAAAGTATTCCTTTTGGTAGGCTTCGTCATAGGATTGTAAACCATCATGAATGATTGCCTTTGGTGTCATGGTCTTATTCTTCGCATCTTGAAATACTGCTCTAGCATCTTCTACTTCACGTCTCTGGCTGATCTTGCTGCTAATCCAAAATCGTGTAGTATCATCCATTAGATTCCAAAGCCATTGGTAATGACCTCTAGCCATATCTTCACGTCTTACGTGTACGAACATTTCATCTACATGGTAGATTCCGCTTAGGTGTGGTGGAGTTAGCCTATTCACGAAGGGAGATACGACGTCAGCAAACCTTTGAACCCACCTTAAAACCGAAGTATTTGCTACACTAACTCCATAGAACAGTCTGATATGATCTGCTACTTTTCTTAATGATACGCCTTTGAAATATAGATCAATGGCTGCACAGATTAGTTTAGGACTCTTCTTAGAATGTTCAAAACCTATGTTTACTATGAATCTGTAATTACAGTTTCTACAGAGATATTTTTGGATTAAACCGCTTTTGTTGTATCTTCTTCCATCTTTTACAATTTTATCAGATTCGCATTTTGCACATTTGATTGATTCTTCAATAGGTGGTACTGGTGGTAGTACAGCATCTTGGGAAACTACTCTCTTGTGTAGATCCTTCATGAATCCAACTGCATAGATGTGCTTGCATACTAGATGTCTGGATTGAAAGTCTGGACAAGTACACGTCCACTTCCCTTCTTGACGACCACCTAGATTGTGACCGTATTTTTTTACTATATCGTACCATTTTGAATCATCTGATTGCGATTTTACTTTGTAGCGTAATTTATTGATACGTTTTATCTGACTACTAATAGAAACAATGGCAAGACCACGAACTTGTCTTGCTTGCTCAATATCTGTTTGTGGTAACATACACCAATAGTGTACACTAAAAGTGTATATATACTTTTATACCAATGGTGAGCACCAATGGTGATGGGAGAAGTACTGAGGAAAATATGGAAATGTGATCGGTGTGGTCATGAATGGTTATCAAGGGACAGTGATACACCGATAAGATGTGCTAAGTGCAAGAGTCCTTACTGGAATAAACCAAGAAAGAACAAATCAAAAAGGAATGAGGCAAAATAGATGGCAATTAATGGCAAACCAAGAAAAATTGATTATGAAAATTGGTCAAAACCCGAACTTATCAGGGAAATCAAGAAGCTAGAAAAAAGAAAAAAGTATGGCATAGTTTGGGATGAAGAAAGAACAAAGGAGATTTTTGAAGAAGAAGTACAACACAAATTACCAGTCTTAACAGAAGTTAGATCAAATCAGATCAAATCAGACCGAAATCAGTCATTCAATATTCTTATTGAAGGTGACAACTATCATGCTCTATCTGTTCTGAATTACACGCATAAAGGTAAAATTGATGTAATTTACATTGATCCGCCCTTTAACACAGGACATAACGATTTCAAGTACAACGATAAATTTGTCGACAAAGAGGATGGGTATAAGCATAGCAAGTGGCTCTCTTTTATGTCAAAACGTTTGGCTCTTGCAAAAAACTTACTAAAAGATACAGGAGTTATTTTTATTTCCATTGACGATAATGAATTTTCCCAACTAAAAATTTTATGTGATGAACTTTTTGGGGAAATGAATTTTGTTTCTTGTATTGCAAATATTAATAATCCTAAAGGTAGGTCTGACGATAAATTTATCGCAAGGGCGCATGAATATGTCTTAATTTACAAAAAGAAAAACCCGACTATCTTCGGTTGGAGTTTAGACGAAAAAATATTGAGCCGTTATAATAAAATCGATGAAAAAGGTCAAAAATATAGAGAAATTGACCTTCGCAAAACTGGTGACGAGGATCTGAAGGAAGACAGACCAAATCTATTTTATTTTTTCTTATACAATAAGAAGATAGGAGATTTCTATGCTACTAGAGACGAACAAATACCAAGTGGTTACATACAAATCAAACCCATGACAGAAAATGGAGATTTAGGAAGATGGCGTTGGGAATTAGATATTGCAAATTCAAATAAGAAAAACCTCATACCTAAATTCATGCCTAACAGAAAACAATGGTCGGTTTTTGAAAAAGACTATCTTGATCTTCAACGCAAAATTAAACCGACAAGTGCTTGGACTGATAAGTGGTTCAATAGTGAGAGAGGAAGTGAACAGTTCATTGAATTAGGATTTAAAAAAGTAGATTTTCTAAAACCTAAACCTACTGGACTAATTAAGAAAATTTGCGAATATGCATTAAGTAAAAATGGAATAATCTTAGATTTTTTTGCAGGTTCTGGAACTACTGGTCAGGCTGTCTTAGAATTAAACAATGAGGATAGTGGGAAGAGAAAATTCATTCTTTGTACAAATAATGAAAATAATATATGTACTGATGTTTGTTACGTCAGAATAAAGAAAGTTATCAATGGTTATAGGAATCAAGATGGAAATAAAATATCAAGTTTAGGAGGCAATTTGAAATATTTTAAAACGGAATTTGTGGGTTGGGAACCTATTGATAAAAACAAAAGGGATCTTGTACAAAAATCAACTGAGATGTTATGCTTAAAAGATGATTGTTTTGAACTTGTAAAAGAAGGCGAACAATTTAGGATCTTCAAGAATCATGAAGACCGTTACCTTGGAATTATTTATTATTATGACGGAATTGAACCCTTTAAAAAAGAAGTAAGTAAATTAAACAAGAAAATTAACACATATGTCTTCTCATTGAGTGATATTGTAGATGAAGATGAATTTCAGGAAGTTTCTCAACTAGTAAACTTAAAACCGATACCTGCCTCAATACTTAACGTATACAGGCGGATATTTGCGTATGTACAAACTAAGAAACTACCAAGAGAAGTACACTCAGGAACTAACGGATAAGGTAAACAATCTTCTAAATACCGATTACAACAAAATATGCGTTTTCAAGGCTCCAACGGGATCTGGCAAGACCATAATGATGGCAGAATTTATCAAAAGACTTGTTGATAACAGGGAAGATGGAAAAGAGATCGCTTTCATTTGGATTACCGTTCACAAATTACATGAACAAAGCAAAGAAAAACTGGAAAAATATTATGAAGATATTCAGACGGTCACTTGTTCTGTTTTTGAAGATTTGCAGGATAAGCAGATTCAGGATAAGGAAATATTGTTCTTTAACTGGCAGAGCATAAACCAAGAAGACAATATCTATATTCGTGAAAGTGAAGAACAGAATAACCTCAGTGAAGTAATTAAAAATACTGAAGATGCTGGTAGAGAAATAATTCTAATAATAGACGAAAGTCATCATACAGCAGGATCGGAAAAATCTCAAGAATTAATCAAACAAATAGACCCAAAAGTGACAGTAGAAGTATCTGCAACTCCACGTCTTTCTAATGTCGATGTACAAGTATACGTTGATCTGCAAGAAGTAAAAGATGAAGAGATGATAAAAAACACCATAATGATAAATCCTCGATTAGGCAAAGTAAAGGCAAGCACTTCTGATGAGTTGATCATAAAAACTGCACTTAAAAAAAGACTTGAATTAAAACATGATTACGAAAAGGAAGGTTCGAATGTAAATCCACTCGTGATCATACAATTGCCAGATTCTAAAGCAGGGGAATTGGATAGAAAAGACGAAATTGTAAGTATGCTTGATTCACGATTTGGAATTACTACGGATAATGGGAAACTGGCAATCTATCTCTCCGAAAAAGAAAATAAAGTAAATCTTGAAAATATAGAGAAAGATGATAATGAAGTAGAAGTATTAATTTTCAAGCAGGCGATCGCAGTAGGATGGGATTGTCCACGTTCTTCAATCCTCGTACTCTTTAGAGAGTGGAAGAAATTCGAATTTTCCATACAGACTATAGGTCGAATAATGCGAATGCCTGAATTAAAATGGTATGAGAATAGTGAATTGAACAATGCCTATGTCTATACTAATATCTCAGACATTCACATTGCTGAAGAAATTGTTAAGGATTATATCACAATATACGAGTCGAGTAGAAAAGATAGGATTTACGATGATGTTGATCTAAAATCTGTCTATGTCAAAAGGAAGCATGAAAAGACTCGGCTTACTGGTAGATTTACTGACTTTTTCAATGATGTTGCCAAAGAAAAAGATTTGTTAAATAAAATCGATCTTGAATCTCCTAAAATTCAAAATACGATTCTTGCCGATGGTAAAATCGATAGGTTAGACAGGGAACAGATTGTTGTAGGCAAAAACGTCTTACTGAGAAATGCAAGTCCAGTTGATATACAAAAAAGGTTTGAATCATTTGCAAAGGATTGTTCAGAAGGATATGCCACAGTTCATTCCAGTGAAAGAATAATACGTTCACTTTATTCATTTTTTGAAAAAAACACGAATAAGGCTGACATGGTAGAGATACAACAAATAGTTTTGGCTCCTACCAATGAAGACTATTTTATAGAAACAATTAACCTTGCAAAAGATAGATTTAGAGAAGAAGTAGTTGAAAAAGTAGAGAGAGAAATTGAGGAGTTGGTATGGAATGTGCCAGAGAGTACAGAATATACAAAAATCTATGATGAAAAAAATTATAAAAAATGCGTAATGGAGCCAGTGTATATTAAGAAATCCGTATCGACTGAAATAGATTTTATGGATTTCCTAGACGATAAAACTAACAAGGTAAAATGGTGGTTCAAGAATGGAGAGAGTGATAAAAAATACTTTGCAGTAAAATACATTGATCCTGACGATAATCAACCGCATGGATTCTATGTAGATTTTATCATTAAGATGAAGGATGGTGGAATAGGATTATTTGATACCAAAAGTGGTATCACATCAAAAGTAGCAAAACCAAAGGCTGAGGCATTAGCCAAATATATCAAAGTCAATAAGAAAAAGAGTCTTTTTGGAGGAATAGCAGATTTCAAAAACAACGCATGGCATTACAACGATAATGAGAAATACGAACCTTTTGAAAAAGACCCTACAAATTGGAAGCAACTCATACTGAGATAGAATCAACCCTAACTTAACACTCCATATCCTATCTTAACATCTGAAAACTAGCTAGGAAATCTACCTAAGATTGAACAGTATCGAAATTAAGATGTGCTAGGAAATAGAGAAACCTTCCTTTGCTAACATGTCGATAAAAGCTTGTGGTCTCATTATCGTAATTTTTTCCTTTAAAGCCTCAGTGATATTTCTTCTAAAATAGTGATGATCTTTTGATATTAGATAATTACAAGCATAGGTAACAGCAATACCAACATGGAACGAATCTGCAGCCTCTAAGTTATTTTTCAAGATTAAAGGAATGCCAATATCAATATCTGCTGTTTCTCTAAAGGCTATTAATGGTGAGGTGGTTTTCTTATTTTTCGTGATTAATCGATCAATTAGCTTGTTAATTTTTAATATGAAAGTATTTTCTAATTTGTATTCATCAGAATCCTTCAATAAATCAGAATAGAATCTGGTTGAGATGCCATCAGCTACCATTCTGATCTCAATATAACCTCTTTTTATAACGTCAACAGCTTCGAATAATGCCCAATCAGAGGTAAATGATTGAACTTGACCATTTGTTTGGTGTAATAGAAAATTCACAAGTTTGTGAGAAGAAACGACTTTTTCAGTTAATCTTTTTCTTTGCCGTCTGGTTGATGCTTCAATTAATAACCAATCTGCTATAACTGAACTTTCTACATAAATTCTGAATGGTATTACCATGGCCAGAATGATCCCTTGGATCTTCTCTTGCTACTTTTCCGCTTTTTCTTAGCCATTTTTTCTAACCCTTTATTCTCCTTAATTCTCTTCACCCCCTTTTATTTAAATACCCAAAAGCCATCAGCCGAATTGTAGCACGGAGAAAAATCAGTCGTTTTCATAGCAGAACTTCAAACCGAATCATTAATATATATCGCTAGCGATATCACTAGTGATGATTTCACAGTGGATCCAAAGAGTTGGAAGTGTAGTTCCAAGAGGATTTTCAAGATATTTTGTGCTAGAGGTATTAAAAAAGAAACCAAGTACAGGTAAAGAAATAATCAACGCAGCAATAGCACAGAGTGGAGGCAAGTGGAAGCCCTCACCGGGATTGATATATCCTCTTCTTGGGAGACTTTTGGATGAAAATCTTATTGAGGAAACAAAAGACGGCAAGTACCAGATAACAAGGAGGGGCAGAGCGATGACTGATGATCTTGAAACTCTAAATAAAATAGTAAAAAACCAACTTGATGTGATGTTTAGGGTTGGTAGTATAGGAAAGTTCATTGCTATGGATCTTATAGAACGAATAACGAGTATAGGAAACTCACTTAGCTCAAATGTATCAAATATGACAAAAGAAGAGACCCAAAAATACAAAAGATTTCTTGAGTCTGAAATTCAGAAGATGGAGTCTGCAGAAAAAAAATCCCGTGGAAAAGAAATCAAAATAGACTAAGCCATAAATAATTGCCTATAACAATATCAGCAGTTGCCTAGCCTCAGAAAAATGTTGTATAATGACTCCAAACCACTTGTTGTTCCTGGTGTTTATGATGCTATTGGGGCAAGAATAGCACAAAAAGTAGGTTTTGAAGCCATGTTCCAGACAGGTTATGGCACGTCTGCAACCCTACTTGGAATGCCAGATTATGGTTTTATTGGTTCCACGGAAACTGTAGAAAATGCCCGTAGAATTTGCCAAGCCGTTTCTGTTCCTGTAATTGTTGATGCAGACACTGGTTATGGTAATCCTCTTAGTGTATGGAAGCTTGTAAGAGAGTTGGAAGCCGCAGGAGCCTCTGGAATTTTTCTTGAAGATCAGAAATGGCCAAAAAGATGTGGTCATATGACAGGGAAAGAAGTGATTACAAAAGAAGAATATGCCGAAAAGTTGCGTGCTGCGTTAGATGCAAGGAAAAACAAAGACTTCATAATAGTTGCAAGAACTGATGCGAGAGCACCAGAAGGACTTGATTCTGCAATAGAACGTGGTCTTGAATATAAAAAAATTGGGGCAGATGCAATCTTTGTTGAAGCACCAAAATCTATTGCTGAAATGAAAAAGATTGGACAGTCTATCAATGCGCCTCTTGTTGCAAACATGATAGAAGGTGGTACAACGCCTCTTCTTTCTGCAACCAAACTTCATGAAATGGGGTTCAAGCTCATTTTGTATCCTCTTTCTATTCTTTTTGCAAATGCATTTTCCTCTTTACAAATTCTGCGAGAGCTTAGAAAATCTGGAACAACGGCCAGATTCAAAAAAAATCTTATTCTATTCGAACAGTTCAACGATATTGTAGATCTTGCAAAGTTCAAAAAAATGGAAAAGAAGTACATACACAAAATATAAAATCACAAAAAGAAGGAAAAAAATCCTTCAGGCCAAGGGTTTCTTATGAAGAGTTTCTCATTACTACGATTTCTATTGTAGAAACATTCCTCTGTCGTCCATCTTGTGATTGTAGTTGCTCTGAACCGATCTTGATGTCCCCGATAGAATAACCAGCATTTTCAGTCTTTCGTGCTACAATTTGTGCAACATCGACCGCACGTCCAATGCTAAGTCCTCTTGCCTTGATAGATATTTTTGGTTGGTTTGCCAGCTGAATCAGCGTAGATGTAACATACGCCATCAGTGGTTTCTTGCCTATGTAGATTGTCTCTCTAGATTCGGACATATGAGTTGTTAGCATTATGGGATAATTTAAATCTAAGATTGGAAAAGTGGGTTCGATGAATTTTGCGATCTATTTTTTCTTACTTTATCTTACTCTTAGTTTTGGTCATGCCTATGGCTATGGTGAAATTTCGGTATCAGATTTTAAAATAGTCAATACGTTAGGTGATGAAATAAATTCACCAGTTGTTGAACAACAGCTTAACCTACAAACTTCGCTTACAAATGTCAGTGACCAAAATATTGACTGGGTGTATATTGCTCAAATAGTAGATGCTAATGGCGCTATTGTGGATCTTAGCTTTTCAACTGGTTCACTTGTAAAAAACCAAGCGCTAACAGCAGCTCTTTTCTGGACTCCACATAAAGATGGAATTTATAAAATCGAGACTTTTGTATGGAGCAACCTACGTGATATCGATGCGTTAGCACCAAAATCTACTTTCACTGTAACCGTCACATAAATAATTTAGAACTCATGTCATAAACAAAAGATGGACCGGGTGGGATTTGAACCCACGATCTCACCCATGCCAAGGGCGTATCCTACTAGGCTAGACGACCGGCCCAAATTTTAGAATCAGAGTGGCATTCTGATTTGCATTAACTTTTTTCGAGAGGTTATTAACGTTTAGCTGCAATTTAGAAAATTATCTGACCACAACAACATAAGATATTTAACTATCAGACAGTGCACTGTTCGCGTGGTTGTTGATAACAAAGCGACCTTAACACATATTAACATACTAAAAGAAGATCTTGGAATTTTCAGGCTTGTGCCAAAAGATGGGCCAGTTCCTGAGTACAAAGCAGGTCAGTTCATAACAATAGGAATGCATGTTCCAAGTGAAAACAAGATTATCAGAAGAGCATATTCAATTGCATCACACCCAGAAAACAAAAAATTCGTAGAGCTATACATAAGGTGGGTCAGAAAACCTCTCCCAGGTCGTCTTACCACCCAGCTATTTAACGCAAAGGAAGGTGAGGAAATAAGTTGGGTAAAACCAGTTGGCGCCCTTACAATCGACGATAAAGATCACAATGGTGAAAAGGATGAGAGAAGAATGGTGTGTCTTGGAGGAGGCACGGGTCTTGCACCCTTTGTCAGCTATGCTCAACACTTACATGCTATTGGAAGTAAGAGAGAGATTGTAGTCTTGCATGGAGCAAGTTATGTAGATGAGCTTGGTTACCGGGAGCTTCTAACAAATTTGGAATATGAAAGCATTGACAAGGGAAGGGACAAATGGAATTTTAGATACAGTGCAACAATAAGTAGACCACAAGAATGGTTTAACAGATCATGGAGTGGACAGACCGGCCGAATAGAAACATTCCTAAGGGAAAAAGACGGGGAAAAGTCTCCTCTTGAGAAGCTTGTTGGAGAAAAAATAACAAGGGAAAATACTGTCTTTTTCATTTGTGGGTGGCAAGGAACTATAGACGGTTGCTTAGATTTTCTTATCCCAAAGGGCTTTGTAACTGAAAGAAACAAGAGACCAGACAAGAGCTTTGAGATAAAGTACGAGTCCTACGGTTAACTCAAATTTTCTATTTGAAAAGATAATATTGAATGATCAGAGGCTGAACTACGGGGACGTAGGTCAGCTTGGTAGACTGCCAGCCTCGGGCGCTGGATGTCGTGGGTTCAAGTCCCATCATCCCCAGTTTTTGTAAAAAATTTATTAGTGTTATGCATAAATTATACGAAATAAAATGAGATACGATTGACAGTTGCTATTTATCTTGCCCACTTAAACCCTGTCACCAAGGCTCATGTTGAGATTATAGAAGAATTGAAAAAGGAAAATCAGGTACGTGTGATGCCTGTGATATTTATGAATAAGGGAAACGAAGTCAATAGTAGAAGTTTCCCTTTTAATTTTGAGCTACGAAAGAAAATGCTTCAAGCGGTTTTTGCCGATTCGATTTCTGTGCTTTCAAATTATACATTTTATGCTCCTTTTGCCAAGTATATGCCACCACTTTTTTCACCATTTTCATGGAGCCTAAAAAAACAGATCCTAGACGGTCTTTCAGAAGATTATTTCACATATACCGGCGATAGAGTAGAAGGATTTGTGCTAAGACTTTATGGTCTCAATCCTAAAATAGGAACAAGAAAAGCAATCTCTGCCTCTTTTGTAAAGGAAAAAATGTTTGAGGCGGCACGCGGAAAAGATACGGGGTGGGAAAAGGATGTTCCCCCTGAAGTGATTAAGATAATACATGAAAACTGGGATGTTGTGAAAAAATACTCAACTGTAAAAGACCTCACATATAGAATTCTTGGAATGAAATTTCCAAATGATGGTTTCTGGTAGAAATAGATTAATTACAGACGTATTCGTTGTTTTATATGAAATCTTTTAGTGCAAAATTTGCTTGGTTTGATGGCAAGTTCGTAAGAGCCGAAGAAGCAAAGGTTCCTGTTATGACTCATGCAATTCATTATGGGACCTCTGTCTTTGAGGGTTTGCGTGGTTACTGGAATTCAAAAAATCTTAACATCTTCAGACTTGATGATCATATCAAAAGGTTCAGAAATTCTGGAAAAGTTTACTCCATTTCCTTGAAATTTACAGACAGGCAAATTTCAAATGCAATAATTCATCTTTGCAAGAAAAATAAAGTAAAGCAATCATGCTACATTAGACCATTTTATTTTGTAGGAGAATATGGAATAAATTTGAATGTGACAGAAAAGGCTCCTACTCATGTTGCAATAGTTATGCTTCAGTTTGGAGATTTATTTAACAAAAATGGAATAAGAACAGCCGTATCATCGTGGAGGCGGATTCATGACACCTCTACTCCTACCCTTGCAAAGATGGGTGGGAATTATCTCAACTCAATCTTGGCCACACAAGAAATCAAACGTAATGGCTATGACGAAGCTATAATGCTTGATCAATTAGGAAATGTCAGCGAGGCACCAGGAGAAAACATTTTTCTTGTAAGAAATGGCAAGATGATAACGCCTCCTCCTAGCTCGTCTGCACTTGAGGGAATAACAAGAGAATCTGTCATTAGGTTAGCTGAGGATATTGGATATCAGGTCATAGAAAGAGAAATTACCCGTACTGAACTTTATCTTTCAGAAGAGATTTTTCTGACAGGTACGGCAGCCGAGATTACCCCAATTATATCAATAGATGGCAAAAAGGTTGGAGTTGGGAGGATTGGTAAAATAACAAATCAAATACGCACTGCCTATTCTGATATAGTAATGGGTAAGAACAGAAAATACTTCCATTGGATAACTGCAGTGTATTAACGTGAAGGTTGTTCAGATAGGAATAGGCGGGTGGGGCAAAAATCATGCAAGGATTCTTTCACAGATTGGCGTCTTAAGTGCAGTATGTGATATAGATCCTACAAAAGCAAAAGAATTTGGAACAAAATATGCCGTGAATCATTATTCTTCTGTTGAATTGCTTTTAGACTCTGAAAGATTTGATGCGGCCTTTGTTTGTACACCAACTTCTACTCATTATTCCTTAGTAACAAAACTCTTGCAACAAAAGAAGAATGTATTTGTAGAAAAACCGATGACCTATCTATCTCATGAAGGAGAGGAACTGCTCAAGCTTGCCAAGAGAAATAAGGTAGTTCTTACATGTGGTTATGTAGAGAGATTCAATCCTGCAGTTGCATTGGTAAAAGAATATGTTAAATCAAAAAAATATGGTGATCTTATAATGCTTGAATTTCATCGCGAAAACAGGATGCCATTACATATAAAAGATGTAGGCATAATTTATGATACTTCAGTACATGATATTGACACAGCGATGTGGTTGTTTGATGGTACCCCAGAGGTTGTATTTGCAAGGGCTGGAAAAATAAGACATGAGCACGAAGATTTTGCAACCATAATGCTTGGTTTCAAAGACAACCGCGTGGCCGTTATTGCATCAAACTGGGTAACTCCTACAAGAGTAAGAAAGTTTAGTGCTGTCTGTGGTGACGCAATAATAACTTCAGATTTTATCTCACAAGAAATAAAGATTAAGACAGACAGTGGGACAGAAATCCCAAGAAAGAAAGTTGAGGAACCATTGTTTTTAGAAATAAAAAATTTTCTTGCTGCATCTGTGGGTAAGGAAGAGATAATAGTAAAACCAGAGCACGCTGTAAATACAACAAAGATTGCAGAGGCAGCACTTTTATCTAGTCAAAAAGGAACTCCAATTTATCTGGACTTAAAATGAACAAAAAAATGATGGAAATGCTCGCGTGTCCTATAGACAAACATTTTCCTCTTGAAATTTTTGAATCGAATTCAAGAGAAGAGGTTGTGTTAGAAGGTGCCATTTATTGCACAAAGTGTTCTAGATTCTATCCAATAATAGAGGAAATTCCAATAATGTTACCTGATGAGCTAAGGGACAAGAATCAGGATGTTGAGTTTTTAAAAAGAAATCAATTCACGTTGCCAGAAAAAATAACAAGGCAAGCATTACCGTGGCACTTGTGATATAGTTGGTAACAAATTTTATTTCAGAAAAAGCAAAAATCGGGAAAAATGTCAGAATATGGCATTTTGTCTATGTGGGGGATAACACAGAAATAGGCGATAACGTAAAAGTTGGCTCCCTCTCGCATGTTGATTATAATGTAAAGATAGGCGAAAATACCATGATCGAAGGACTGGTTTATATTCCGCCCCTTTCTTGCATAGGAAAAAATGTCTTTATTGGTCCTGTTGCTGCCTTGACAAACGACCCATATCCAGCAAGTAAAAAGCTTGTCGGAGTTACGATAGAAGATGGTGCGGTAATAGGAGCGGGGGCAGTAATTAAAGCTGGAGTAACAGTTGGCAAAAACAGTGTAGTCGCCATGGGGGCTGTAGTCACAAAAGATGTTCCTGAAAATACTGTTGTGGCTGGAGTACCAGCAAAGATCAAATATTCTAGAGAGGAATATGATAAAAGGAAGAAAAAATGGGAAAACAGTTAGTGTTTAATCTGTTTGTGAAATATCCAATTTTTAATCTTTGAAAGAATGTAAATCCAAATAATAACAAGTATTATTGCAATTACTGCTTTGACTCCTGATGTAAGAAAAGAATCGAGTATCCCATACCCAGTTATGGATATTGGTACTGTAAATAAGATCAATAATCCTCCCCCCACTATGATCAAAATCCACATTACAAAAATGAATGAAAAAATGTGTGCTACTTTCATATTTTTATTCCCATCATAAAGGCAGTAATAATCGCAAGAGCTGCTGAAAAAAGAGCGAGTCTAAATATTACAAATCCTATTTGTTTTTCTGTCATTGGTCCTCCTGCAAGAATTAATCTCACAAGTGTAACTGGTGCGTCTCTATCAGTTGTGGCCATAAGCTTAAAGTCGTCTGTATGTGTAACTGGGTTTGATTTTATCTGCCCATGTTCTATTACGCGTTTAACACTTGATAGAAATAAAAATGAGTTTATTACTGCTGGCAAAAGTGCTACAGCTGCTATTACCTCCACTTGGCCAACAATTGCTATTACACCATACATTGCTCCAAGAGTCAGAGCGCCAGAATCGCCCGGGAATATTCTACTAGGAAATTTATGATATTTATAAAAAGCTAATGATACAAGCCCAAGTGGTAGACTTGCAATGGCAATTTCATAATTTTGCATTACAAAAAGGGATACAGTGAGTGTAAAGCTTGCAATGGTCATGAATCCACTTGCCACACCGTTTAAGACATCTATTGAATTTATTGTATTACCAGTTATTGGGATCATAAATATTATTATTACAAGATACAATACAGGAATCTTTACTGCACCAAAAAGTGGGAATGCAAGATTTGAATCATAAGCCCCAAGTAAAATGATTGGAATTGCAGAAACTGCAAGAGCTACTGGTTTGAACCATCCCCCTAAGGTCTTTCTGTCGTCTATTATACCCACTATAAATGCAAGTGAAGTTGTAACAAGAATGGCTACTATTTCTATTGTAGGAAAAAAAGCATATAATGTAATCTCTGATGCTAAAATTCCAATTATTATGGATGGGCCACCTGGTCTTGGTATCATAGCACCACCAACCCTGTTGTAATCTTTTACTACTAGATTGCGTTTTTCTAGTGCTCTTATTAGGAAAGGAGTAATTATGTAAACTGAAAAAAACGCTATAGCTGAAACTAGTACTACAGGAATGATCTGATCTAGCACTATCTTACCTGTCGTAATTGTGTCTTTATGCTTTCTGCAAGGGACAGACCTATCTTGTCTATTTTTGCCAGTTTCTCTATTGAAATTTCAGATAAGTCATGAAGATTTTTGATGCCATTTTTGTAGAGCATACGCGATCGAATTCTGCCTATACCATGTATCTTCACAAGCTCAAGGAGATCTTCTTTTATTCCATATAATATTCTCTGCCGTAAAACATTTAATTCATCTAAAAGATCGTCACGTCCTTCCAGCTTGGCAAGTTCATAAAGTGAATAAGCAAGCCAATCACTGTTTTCTGCCATCCTGTGCATATCTCCGGATTCTATACCTAAATTATCTGAAAGGAAGATCTCACTTGATTCATTTATCCAAGCATGCATTGCAAGAAGACTCCTTGAGCAGTCATATTCTGAAATGCTCTCGATCAGCTCTGACACATTGTTTTCAAGTAGTGTTCCTATAGTTTCATAGTCTTTGTTTCTAAGAGCAAATTTAGGAAAAAAATCTTCGCAGCTTGTAATAAGGTGTAAAAATCCTAGTGCATGGTGTCTTCGCTCCGAGGTTTTTTGTAACGCTTTTCTAAAAGAAACAGCTGTTAATGGATCAATGTACAGCATAGATGTTTTTTTACCAAACTCTGTTGCTACAAATCTCTCTCCTTTTTCTTTTATCAATTCTTCCAGTTCAAGATAGTCCAATGTTATTTGTATCTTGAATTTTATCGTAGGTTTCCTTATCTGAGAACCTACAAGAGTTTCAGAGAAAAAATTTGCTATTTCGTCTTTTTTAATGCCAGGGGTTGTCGCTATCAAGCTCAAAATGTGTGTTCGTAGCGCCCTATCGTCTGTAAGTTTGGATACAATTGGCTCTGGTGTACCATTTACATAATAATCAATAAGTTCAGCGCCATTTGAATTGCCGACAATAATAGCCTCCCCAAATTTGTCATATTGTGGCCTACCAGCTCTGCCACAAAGCTGTTTGTATTCAAGAATGCTTATGGGCTTGTTTGCACCAAATTTCGCATCATATCTGTTTATATTAGATATGATAACACGTCGTGCTGGGAGATTCACACCAGCTGCAAGTGTTGGTGTTGAGGTAAGTAGTTTTATCTTTCCATTTCGAAACTCCGACTCAATTGTTTCACGGCAGTTTTGGTTGAGACCTGCATGATGAAATGCAACCCCTTTTTTCACAAGAGTAGCCAAATTTTTGATGAGAGCTGTGTGCTCATTGTCATCAAGAATTTTCTTAGATATTTTATCAAGTTCTTTTTTTTCTTCTTCTGCAAGACTTTTTCCTACAACATCAGCAGCTTTAGCAGCAAGTGAAGAAGAGCGTGCACGTGTTTCAGCGAACAATATAGCTTGACCACCATTTTTTAGTGAATCTATGCCAAGATCTACTGGTGGTCCTCTTATGCTTGTCTTAATTTCAAAGTTTTCCCCATTTTGCATAGTAACGATACCACCATCGTATACTCCTTCCCAAAGTGGTACTGGCCTCCAGTCACTTTCTACTAAATTGCATCCAAGCCAAGAAGAGATCTCATCTGCGTTTGTAACGGTTGCACTCAGTGCAAGTAACTGTGGATGTTGCTCTAACAACTTTAATTTTGTAAGTATGATTTCAAGTGTAGGTCCTCTTTCTATATCACCAAGAAGATGTACTTCATCAGCTATAATGAGGGTAATATCATCTAGCCATTCTACACCATGCCGAATAACTGAATCCATCTTTTCGTTTGTGACCACAATGATATCACTTTTCTCCAGATTTTTGTCAGTTAAATCAAAATCTCCTGTTGATATTTGCACTCTTATCTTTCTTCCAAAATCCAATGATTCTAATTTTTTAAATTCAGAGAATTTTTCTGAGGCAAGAGCCTTGAGCGGGCTAAGATAAACTATTTTCCCCCCCTTTTGAAAAAGATGGTTCAGCATAGCAAATATTGCAATCAATGTCTTTCCACTTGCCGTAGGCGTAGCAACAAGGATGTTTTTTCTTTCTAGCAGACCTGCTTTTATGCTGTTTTCCTGTGGTGGATAAAGCGTTTCATAGGCTAGAGTGTGGAGAAATTCAATTGCTGATTTTGGGAGATTAAGCTGCGATACTTTCATACCCGGTTATAATGACCGGGTTTTGATTCATAAATAGCTGACTCACGCTGCAGCTTTTTGATATATTTACGAGCTTCTTCCTCTGTAAATTTGCCTGTCTTGACAAGTTCTTTGACAAACATCTTTTCCTCAACTGGCCTTTTTTCGTCGCCTTCAAGGGATTTCATAACATCCATGAATAACTGCATCTTTGAAACTTCGCTATGTGGCCTTCCTTGAAGAACACCAAGATCAACTTGTCCTGTGTTAACATCTACCCCAGCATCTTCCAGCATACTTTGGATCAAAAAGATGGCTCTTTCTGCGTCTTCTACATCTACCTGATTTTTCATCAACAATCTTGCCCTAGCTGTAGCTAGTCTTACTAATCCTTCAAGCTGTCTTGGAGTTACTGTTATCATTCCTTCTGATTCAACATTCCTCATTTTCATATAATATTCAAGTATCTTATCTTCAGCCTCTTGTGTTAGAACCGGTTCTATTCTTTTGGCATATGAGAGGTACTTTGTAAGAATATCTACATCGATAAGCGATTTTGTATCTACGCTAGAGCTTCGATGAAGGCTGAGTATATGTTTGGCTATCCTACTATCTCTTTCTTTTGATGGAACGTCCCTTACTACAAAAATCAGATCAAATCTTGTAAGAAGTGGAATTGGAAGGTTAACGTTTTCTGTTATATTTTTGAATGGATCATATTTTCCATACATTGGGTTTGCTGCAGCTAAAATCGAAGTTCTAGCATTTAGAGTGGCAACAATTCCACCCTTTGCAATGCTGGCAGATTGCTGCTCCATTACCTCATGTAGTGCGCTTCTATCCTCTGGTCTCATTTTGTCAAATTCATCAATGCAAACCAGACCTTGATCACCAAGAACAACTGCACCTGCTTCTAACATCATTATACCAAGTTTATCTCTCACAACCGCTGCAGTAAGTCCAGCAGCCGTAGAACCTCTACCTGATGTATATAATCCTCTAGGTGCAATTCTTGCACAAAATTTTAACATTTCACTTTTAGCAGTACCAGGATCACCAACAAGGAAGATGTTAATGTCACCACGAATCTTGGCACCATCTGCAAGGACTCTTTGTTTTGAACCAACAATCAAAAGCAAGATTGCTTCTTTTATCAAATCGTGCCCATGAATATGCGGTGCAAATGATGCCACTAGTCTATCATAAATATCTGGATTTGTTACAAGTGATTTGATTATCTTTTCTTCATCCGGTGAAATTTCTTCTCTTTCTGTACTTCGAGAAGTTTTGGTTCCTCTTCCTCCAAGAAACTCGATATTGTTTCCTTGTATTCGTAATCTGTAGATACCACTTTTACCACGCATAGATGGTATGTGTTCTTGTTCAATTCTTACTATTCCTGTAAGTATCACACGGTCTCCAGGTCTTGCATTATCAACTAAATCTTGTAATACTGTAACGT
>Ga0187892_10003694_pt1 | contig 27360 bp, 24 predicted proteins | sample MA1701073metaG_FD_139345 | JGI IMG/M metagenome (GOLD analysis project Ga0187892, IMG submission 139345) | Bio-ooze microbial communities from a basaltic lava cave in the Kipuka Kanohina Cave System on the Island of Hawaii, USA - MA170107-3 metaG ... | reverse complement strand
GGCGGATGTCGCCGGTGCTGCCCCGGAAGATCGCGTCGCCGAAGGCGAAGACGCCGCCGTCGCTGGCCACCAGCCAGTAGCCCTCGCCCGAGGGCGTCGGCGCCATGGCCACGACGGGCCGGTTGAGCCGGATCGAGCCGGTGCTGCCCCTGAAGATCGCGTCGCCGAAGGCGAAGACGCCGCCGTCGCTGGCCACCAGCCAGTAGCCCTGGGCGGTCGGCGTGGCGGCCATCCCGACCATGGGCTGGTTGAGGCGGATGGCGCCGGTGGAACCGAGGAAGCGCGTGTCCCCGAAGGCGAAGACGCCGCCGTCGCTGGCCACCAACCAGTACCCGTTCCCGGTGCGCTGGGTCAGGCCGCACCGCTGCCTGCCGCCGGCATCACCGGTGGCCAAGGTGGTGGCGTCGAGGCCGGCGACATCCCCGGGGACCTGCACGTAGCGGGACGGGATGTTGGCGTAGTTGTCCGGCGCGGCGTGGACGATCACCGCGCTGCCGTCGGCGTCGAGCAGTTGGGCCAGCGTGAAGTTGTCGGTGCGGAACGCGGCCTCGGCCACGCCGGACTGGTTGGCGTACAGCAGCGGCATGTCGCCGTCGTGCTCGCCGTGGCTCTGGTTGGCGGGCGGTCCTCCGCCGAGGTGGCCTCCCGCCGCCGTGAACGGGCTGCCCGGCTCGCCGACGGCGCAGTTGCCGACCGCGTGCACGTGGAAACCGTGCCAGCCCGGGACCAGACCGCGAGCCGCCACCGAGACGCGCACCTTGGCGCCGTCCTGGCTGAAGGTGACGAAGCCCTGCGACCGGCCGGTACTGTCCCGGAGCGCGGCGCTGACGTTGCCGTCCGGGGCGGCGATGCCCACGATGGGCTGGGCCAACCGCACCCCGGCGGCCGAGCCGGCGAAGGTGGCGTCGCCGGTCGCCACCACGCCGCCGCTGGCCGAGGCGACCCAGTAGCCGCGCCGCCCGGGAGTCGCGGCCATACCGACGACCGAGCCCTGCTGACCGGCGGCGCCGGGTGCGGCCGACCCGAACGCGGTGACGGTGCCGGCGTCGTCGACCACCCAGTAGCCGGCGCCCCCGAAGGACAGCGCGCCGCCCTCGACCCGCCCACAGCGCTGGCGACCACCGGAGTCGCCGGTGGCGAGCGTGGCCGCATCGGGACCGGTGGCGGGGGCGCCGGCGGTGGTGGAGCGGTACCGGGTCGGGATGTTGGCGAAGTTGTCGGCCAGGGCGTGGACGATCACCGCACTGCCGTCGCCCGAGGCGTCCAGGACCTGCTCGACGGTGAAGTTGTCGGTGCGGAAGGTGGCCCGGGCGATGCCGTCGGCCCCGACGTACAGGATCGGCATGTCGCCGTCGTGGCCGCTGTGGCTCTGGTTGGCGGGTGCCCCGGACCCGAGGTGACCGCCGGCGGCCGTGAACGGGTTGGCCGGGTCGCCCACGGTGCAGTCGCCCACGGCATGGACGTGGAAGCCGTGCCACCCGGGGGTCAGGCCCGAGGCTGCCACCTCGACGCGGACACGGCCTCCCTCCTGGGTGAGCACCACGCCGCCCCGCTCGGCGCCGCCGGTGTCTCGAAGGATGGCGCGCCCCCGTGGCGGTGCCGGCGCCTCCAGGCCCGAGGCCGGGGAGCCGCCCGGCACGAGCCCGACCGCCGCCGCCAGCGCGGCCGCCGCCGCCCCCAGTCGTCGCACCCGTCGAGGAGCCATGAATCCGACCTCCGGTCCGCACCGTCTCGGGACGGGCAGCAGGCCCACGCTACGGTCGCCCCCGTGCTGGTGCAAAGGGTGCCCTTGTGGGTGGCGGCGACCAACGCGTGGATCGTGTCGGCCGGCGGACCGGGCACCGAGTGCGTGCTGGTCGACGCCCCACCCGACCCGGCCGCGCTGGTAGGCAAGCTGCAGCGGTCCGGTCTGCGCCTCGTCGCCCTGCTGGCCACCCATGGCCACGTGGACCACGTCGGCGGCATCGCCCCCCTCCTCGAAGCGCTCGACCCGCCGTCACCGGCGCCCGTGCCCGTGCCCGTGCACATCCACGACGCCGACCGCCACATGCTGCTCGACCCGGTCGGCACCGGTGGTGCCCTCGGGCACGTGCTCGCCTCCCAGGGCTTCGGCTCGCCGCCGCCCGAGCTGGTGCTCGGGCTCGACGACGGCCAACGGGTGGCCGGCGCCGGACTGACCTTCACCGCCCTGCACACGCCCGGTCACACCGAGGGCTCCACCTGCCTGCTGCTGGAGGTGGAGGGTGAGGCGCCGATGCTGTTCAGCGGGGACCACCTCTTCAAAGGCTCCGTGGGCCGTACCGACCTTCCCGGCGGCTCGTCCGAGGCGCTGATGGCTTCCATGGCCGCCAAGATCCTCCCCCTGGCCGACGAGGTTCGGGTCCTCCCCGGCCACGGCCCCCGGACCGACATCGGGACCGAGCGACGGACCAACCCGTTCCTGGCCGGGCTGCGGACGCCGGGCTCAGCGAGGTAGCGGCAGGCCCAGGTGGTGGGCCAGGAACGACGCGGTGTCCACCGAGAGCTCGACGGTGCGCGAGACCGACCGGGCCCCGTGGCCGACGTCGACCTCTCGCCGGTAGAGCACTGGCCGCTCGGCGGCCGGTGCCGACGTGGCCCACTGGAGGGCGGCGCACAGCTTGCGGGCGTGGAGGGGGTCGACCCGGGTGTCGCGGTCGAACACCGTGAACAGCACGGCCGGGTACCGGGTGCCGGCCACCACCTTGTGGTAGGGCGAGTACGAGAGCAGCCAGGCCAGCTCGACGGGGTCGTCGGCCCGGCCGTACTCGTCGTTCCAGGTGGTACCCAGCCCGAAGAGCTCGTAGCGCACCATGTCGAGCAGCGGGGCGCTGCAGACGACCGCCGAGAAGAGCTCGGGCCACTGGGTGAGGGCGGCGCCGACGAGCAGGCCGCCGTTGCTCCCGCCGGAGATGCCGAGGTGGGCGGCGTCGGTGATTCCGGTGCCGACCAGCCAGCGCGCCGCGCTGGCGAAGTCGTCGAACACGTTCTGCTTGTGCTCGCGCATGCCGGCGCGGTGCCACTGCTCGCCCTCCTCGCTGCCGCCGCGCAGGTTGGCGATCGCATAGGTCCCGCCCTGCTCGACCCAGGCCAGGATGCCGGCGCTGTAGGTCGGGGTGAGGGCGATCCCGAAGCCCCCGTAGCCGTAGAGCACCGTCGGGCTCGGCCCCTCGCGGCGCGGCCCTGACACCACGAACAGGTGGACATCGGTGCCGTCGGCGCTCGGGTAGCTCACCTGGCGGGCGACGACACCGGCCACCGCGACCCGGCCGGGCGCGTCCTCCCACAGCTCGACCGCGCCGCTCGCGACGTCGCACCGGTGGACCTGAGGCGGCTGGACGAAGTCGGTATAGCCGAACCACACGTCCGGCCCACCCTCGGGCCGGCTCGTCATACCGGCCAGCGTTCCGAGGCCAGGGAGTGCTACGTCGGCCCGGTACGTCCCGGTGGCGCGGTCATGCACGGTCAGGCGGCCGACGGCGTGCACGGTGGAGGCGACGACGACGGCGTCGTCGGTGAGTACGAAGTCCTCCAGCACCGCCTCCGACTGGGGAACGACCTCCCGCCAGCCGGTGGGATCCTCCGGACGGGCCACGACGAGCCGGCCGCGCGGCGCGTCCCGGTCGGTCAGCAGCCACAGCTCGCCGTCCCGGAACAGGCCGTCCGTCCGGGCGTCGACGCCCTCTTGGATGGCGACCGGTGCGCCCGCCGAGGCCAGGTCGAGGATGTACAGGTCGTTTCGGGGCGCGGTCCCCGCCGCCGCGCTGATCATCAACCACCGGCCGTCCCGCGATGTCGTGACGCCGTAGTACTCGGTCTTGTCCCGCCCGTCGCCGAACATCAAGGTGTCGCCGGCCGGATCGCCGCCGACGCGGTGGCGGTACACCCGGCGGTGGAACTGCTCCTCCCCTGCCGGCACCGCTCCCGGCGCCAGGCGGCGGACGTAGAACAGCTCGTCGCCGCCGGGCAGCCACGCCATCGTGGTGTACCGGGTGCGATCGATCGGACCGTCCACGACGCCGCCGGTGGCCACGTCCATCACGCGCAGCGAGGCCTCCTCGTCGCCGCCCTCGGACAGGAGGTAGGCGAGGCGGCGACCGTCGTGGCTGGGCGCCCAGCCGTCGAGCGTCACGGTGTCGTCGTCGCTGAGCGCGCTCGGGTCGACGAGAGCCCGCTCGGAGCCGTCCGGCTCCTGAACGAGCAGCGCCGCGTGCTCCTGGTGGGGCAACCGGCGGACGAAGAACGCCCGGCCGGCCCGCATCACCGGCACCCCGACCATCCCCGTGGCCAGCAGCTCGCGGAGCCTCTGGCGGAGATGGTCGCGGCCGGGGCAGGCCTCGAGGTGCTGGCGGGCCAGTGCGTCCTGCGCCGCGGTCCAGGCCCGAGTCTCATCCGACGCGGCGTCCTCGAGCCACCGGTACGGGTCCGGCACCGGTGTCCCGAGGAGATCGTCGACCAGGTCGAGCCGTGCCGCGGCCGGGTAGGCGGTCATCGTCGGGACCCTACCGGCCGGTTCACTATCCTTCCGGCCATGCAGTACCAGGTGGGATCAGACGGCGAGCGGCACTTCGACGAGATCGCGGCCCGCACCGCGCACCCGCTCGTCCGCACCCGGGACTCGATGCCCGAGGGTGCGCTCCACGCGGTGCCGCCGGGCGCCTCGCAAGCCGCGTGCGGGAAGGCGTCGGCGAAGCTGTTCGTGTTCGAGCGGGACTGGATGGCCTCGCCCCGCCTCGACCGGTGCCCTGTGTGCGTCGACGCGGTGGCCGCCGCGGCCGACGCCGACGCCGGCTGAGCCACCGCCGCCATCGCCGGGTGCCCGAGGTGGGATTCGAACCCACACGCCCCGAAGGACAATGGATTTTGAGTCCATCGCGTCTGCCGTTCCGCCACTCGGGCCGGCCGGCAGCGTAGCGGCGAGCGGTCAGGCGAGGGCGGCCAGCAGGTTCTTCGGCGTGTCCTTGGGCGACACCTTGTACCAGGCATGGGTGAGCCGGCCGCCGCCGCCGACCAGGACCGCCGAGCGGATCACCCCCATGTACTTCCTGCCGTACATGCTCTTCTCGCCCCAGGCGCCGTACGCGCCGGACACGGCGTGGTCCTCGTCGGACAGCAGCGGGAACCCGAGGCCGTATTTGGCGTCGAAGCGGGCCTGCTTGGCCGGTGGGTCGGGAGAGATGCCGACGATCACTGTGTCCCCCACCGTCCCTGCGATGTCACGGAGCCCACAGGACTGGGCCGTGCACCCGGGCGTGTCGGCCTTCGGGTAGAAGTAGACCAGGTGGGCCGCGCCCCGCTGCTTCAGCGACTTCGAAAAGCTGAAGGGCTCGCCGTGCTGGTCGAGCAGGGTGAAGTCGGGGGCCTTGTCACCAGGCTTGAGCGGCATCCGCTCACGATAGGGCGTGCCGCTCGCCAGATCCGCCGCCACGAGCAGCGGAACCCCCAGGTGCCGAGGACGGGCACCGTTGCGACCTCGTCTCGGCTCGCCTCGCGCAGCCGGTTTGCACCTTCGTAGACGAATACGGTGCCGCCGCCGCGGTGGCTAACGCGCAGGACCAGAACTGGCCGGGCGTCAGGTACCTGCTCGACCGCAACTCGAACGGGTACTCAGTCGCCTTGGTCATCGTCGCCGCTCCTGGTCACACGACCATCGTGACTTGGAAGACCGCTGGGCGCGGCTCACGCGGCGAAACCCGCGACGATGTAAGGCGTGCCAGACGAGTGGACGATCGTCCGCAACCGCCTTGACGAGGCCGGCATCGCCGGGGTCGTCGACTTCGCGAAGTTCGTCAACAACACCACGTACTTCGAGGCCTCGCGCTTCGATGAGGTTGCAGCTGCACCCATGCTCGTCGCCCTGCTCCCCGAGCTCTCGGACCCGCGAGTCGTTGCGGCGATCGGGCGGCATCTACAGAACAAGCGGGCCGGCAAGCAGCACTACGACGCGATCCTACGGGCGTTCCGACGCTGGGCAACCCATGCGAGCGAGACCGGTTGGGTACTCGGCGACACACTCGCGCGGATGGCCGACAAGTTGAAGGCTGCTGATTTCGTGGAAATCGCTCAACGCAAGGAGTTCGGCTCGTCGCGGGCGTTCATCGTTGACGCTCTGTGGCGATTCAAAGCTGACACCGACGTCGAGCCGCTGCTGCGTGACCTCGTGAGCGATCGGGACGTCTCCCTCTTTGCGATGTCGGCGCTCCAGCGAGTCATCGGCGGTCCAGCCATGGCGCAGGTGCTTCAGACGCTCAACGACACGTGCGACGACGAGCGAATCGTTACCCAGGCCCGGCGCCAGCTGAAGCGCGTCCAAAAGAAGCTCGCATGATGACGCATCAGTGCGGCGCTACCGGGACCCTGCGCGCGCTGCCCAGTAGCCGGGCCGTCGACGGTCGTGGGCGATCGCGATGACCAGCACGTCCATGTCGATGACCAAGTAGACGAGCTGGTACGGGAACCGACGAACGCGGACTCGGCGCACGCCCAGCGCTGGATCGACGACCTCGACGGGTGAGCCCGCTCCCGGGTTCCGGGCCAGCGACCGGATGGCGACTCGCACCTCCAGCACGAGCTCACGACCCAGGCCCGGTCGCTGGCGGTCGTACCAGTCGGCTGCTCCTTCGAGCTCGTCGGCCGCCCGCGGGTCGACCCGGACCCGGGTGCTCACCCGTTGGAGAGCTTGCCCAGGATCCGTTCCTCGACGGCGTCCCAGTCCTCCGCGACCGTCTCGCCCGACAGGACGCCACGGGCTCGGCGCTCGATCTCCTGCGCCCACTCGTCCGTGTCGACGTCGAGGGTGCTGGGAGGCTCGGGGAGGCTGGCGAGCAGCTCGGCAGCGATGTCGGCGCGGTCACTGTCGGGCAGCGCCAACGCCTCCCGGAGAACCGTCACGGCATCGCTCGTCATCTCGGCAGCGTACCCCCGGCCTGCTCGGCCCTCGCTGCGTCGTAGGCATCCGAGAGCGATGACCATCGACCTTCCGCAGAACGTCACAGGCTTGCCCGGCCCGCTTCGCGGACCAAGCCGGGTTCGTCAACGGCGACTCGGACGTCGTCGAAGCGGCAACATGCACCTGGACATCGCCGGGCGCAACGGCGGAAGTAGTGCTCCTTGTAGCCGGCGTCGCGGAGCAGCCGCCTTGGCACCCAGGCGACGACGGTGACGGCGTGCCCTCGAGCCGTCAGTTGGGCGGCTCAAGGCCCGCTGCCGCGGCGTCGCGTCGCCGCTTGCGAGCCGGCCCTGGCGAGGGCGCTGCTATCGTCCACACGCCCTTCCGGGGTGGCGCAATCGGCAGCGCAGCGGCCTGTTAAGCCGACGGTTCTGGGTTCGAGTCCCAGCCCCGGAGCAAACTGAACGGTGAAGCCGACCGGGGCCTGTAGCTCAGTGGTCAGAGCGGGGGACTCATAATCCCTTGGTCGCAGGTTCGATCCCTGCCGGGCCCACCGACCGAACCGGCGGTCACGACCGCCCGTCTGGCCGTCACTCGGGGACGACGCACCGCCGTTTCACAGCACGTTCCCAGGCAGCTGGGCCACAGTGGAGGCATGGTGATCGCCCCGGGCACCGATCAGGACAGCCGGGTCCTGGTCGTCGACGACGAGGAGAACATCACCTTCCTGCTCGACGTCGCCCTGCGGCACTTCGGCTTCGACGTTCGGGTCGCCAGCACCGGGCGCCAGGCCCTCGCCGAGGTGGAGCGGTTCTCACCCCACGTGGTGCTGCTCGACGTGATGCTTCCCGACCTGGACGGCTTCGAGATCCTGCGCCGCCTGCGTTCGGACGGCGTGAAGGTACCCGTGCTGTTCCTGACCGCCCGGGACGCGGTCGACGACAAGGTGCGCGGCCTCACCCTCGGCGGCGACGACTACGTCACGAAACCGTTCAGCCTCGAGGAGGTGGTGGCGCGCATCCAGGTCATCCTCCGCCGCCAGGGCGTGGGACGGAGCACCGCCCGCTTGGCCGTCGCCGATCTGGAGATGGACGACGACGCGCACGTCGTGCGCCGGGCCGGCGAGCCCATCGAGCTCTCCCCCACCGAGTACAACCTCCTCCGGTTCCTTCTCGTCAACGCGGGCCGGGTGCTCTCCCGCAACCAGATCCTCGACCATGTGTGGCAGTACGACTTCGGCGGGCACGCCACCGTGGTGGAGACCTACATCAGCTACCTCCGCAAGAAGGTCGACCGCGTCGGCCCGCCCCTGATCCACACCGTGCGCGGCGTGGGTTACTCGCTGCGGACGTCCTAGGTGTCGCTGCGTCGGCGCCTCGTCGCCGGCCTGGCGGCGGTGGCCGCCGTCCTGGTGATCGCCAACGTCACGCTGGCCCGCACGTTCGAGTCCTTCCTGCTCGACCGGGTGGACCGCCAGCTCGGCGAGCTGGCCTCCCGGCCGTTCTTCCGCGACGGCGGTCGCGGCCGCCAGCCGGGCCTCGGCCGGGCGCCGGGCGCGGACCAGACGCTGTCGGAGTACTTCATCGCGGTGGGCGATCCGGCCACCGGCACGCTGACCGAGTTGACGTCGCTCTTCGTCGACGAGGACCAGCCGCTGCCCAGGCTCGACCGGGACGAGGTCGTCGAGCATGCTGCGCTTCGCGGCCAGGCGCGGCAACCCTTCACCGTGCCGGCCCGCACCGGGGGCGGGTCGTGGCGCCTGCTGGCCGTTTCCCTGCCGCCGGCCGGCGTCGTGGTGGTGGGCGTGAGCCTCGACGACGTGCAGACGACCGTCGAGCGCATCCGCAACGTGCAGGTCGCCGGCACGCTGGCCGTGCTGGCGGCCCTGGCGCTGGTGTCGTGGTGGGTGCTGCGGCTCGGCGTGCACCCCATCGAGGACATGGCCCAGACGGCCGACGCCATCGCCGGCGGCGCGCTGTCGGCCCGGGTCGACCACCCGGGCGCCGGCACCGAGGCAGGCCGCCTCGGCATCGCCCTCAACGCCATGCTGGAGCGGATCGAGGGCTCCTTCCGCGCCCAGGAGGCCTCCGAGGAACGGGTGCGCCGGTTCGCGGCCGACGCGTCACACGAGTTGCGCACCCCCCTCACGTCGATCCGCGGCTACGGCGAGCTGTGGCGGGCCGGCGGCCTGCGAGACGAGGCCGAGCTGGGCGAGGCGATGCGCCGCATGGAGCAGGAGGCGCAGCGAATGGGCGCGCTGGTCGAGGACCTCCTGCTGCTGGCGCGGCTCGACCAGCGCCGGCCGCCGCGGCGTGTCCCGCTCCGGCTGGACGCCCTCGTGGCCGACGCCGTGCGCGACGCGCGCGCCGTCGAGCCCGACCGGCCCATCGACGCCACCCTGGCGCCGGTCGTCGTCGAGGCCGACGAGGCACACATTCGCCAGGTGATCGCCAACCTGCTGGCCAACACCCGGGCCCACACCTCGCCGGGCACGCCGGTGAGGGTCTCGGTGTCGGCCGGCGACGGTCGCGGCGTCCTCGCCGTGGCCGACGACGGCCCGGGCATGGCCCCCGAGGTGGCCGCCCAGGTGTTCGAGCGGTTCTTCCGGGCCGACGCGTCCCGCCAGCGGGCGGCGGGCGGGACCGGCCTGGGGCTGGCCATCGTGGAGGCGGTGAGCCAGGCCCACGGCGGCCGGGTCCACGTCGAATCCGAACCGGGGCGGGGCAGTCGCTTCACCGTCGAGCTGCCCCTGGCCACCCTCGGCGCCGGGGCGGCGCCTCCCACCGAGGCGCCCCCCGGGCACCGCGCCGACGGCGCAACAACTACGTAGCAGACTCACAGCCGCTCCACAGGAGAGGACCGCACCCTGATGCCCATGGAATCCCCGTACGAATTCGGGCCGTGGCGCGGCCAGCTCGACACGATGCCCGAGCCGGCCGACACCCCGACAGACACCATCGCCGGCCCGCCGTACGACGTGGCGGACCGGGCTCCCTCCGCCCCGGCCACCGCGCCGGGCCCGGCGCCGGTCCCCCCTTCGCCGGCCGGGCCCGCGGCGGTCGGCCGGGGCCGGAAGGCCGGCGCCGCGGCACTCGTCGCGGTGGCCCTCGTCGCCGGCAGCGCCGGCTCGCTGCTCACGCGGGCGCTGGACGGCGACCCCGAGTCGGCCCCGGCCGGTCAGACGACGCGCCCGGCCAGCCCGGCCACCAGCTCGCGGCGGCTCGACGGCGCCGCCCTGGACGTGGCCGGTGTGGTGGCCGCGGCCGGGCCGTCGGTGGCTTCCATCCAGGTCTCCTACCGCGGGCGCGGCGCCACCGGCGCCGGTTCGGGGGTTGTGCTCACCGCCGACGGCGAGGTGCTCACCAACGCCCACGTGGTCGACGGCGCCTCGTCGGTCCGCGTCACCCTCGCCGGCGAGTCCCGTGCCCGCACCGCGGTAGTCATCGGCTCCGACCCCTCCGCCGATCTGGCCCTGCTCCGGATCGACGACGCCGCCGGGCTGTCGGTGGCCGAGTTGGGCCGAAGCGGTGACGTGGCCGTGGGCGACGACGTCGTGGCCATCGGCAACGCGCTGGCGCTGCGGGGCGGGCCCACCGTCACACGCGGGATCATCTCTGCGCTCGACCGCACCCTCCAGGCCGACAGCGTGGCCATGACCGGGCTCATCCAGACCGATGCCTCGATCAGCTCCGGCAACTCCGGCGGGCCGCTGGTGGACGCCACCGGCCGGGTGATCGGCATCAACACCGCAGTCGCCTCCTCGGGCGGGCGCTCGGCGGCCGAGAACATCGGCTTCGCCATCCCCGTCGACCAGGCCCTGCCCGTCATCGAGCGGTTGCGGGGCAATACCAGCGCCGCCCTGGCCGGCTTCCTCGGCATCCGCAGCTCGGACCCGGCCGACGGCAGCCGGGGGGCAACCATCGTCGACGTCGAGCCGGGCTCACCCGCCGCCGCCGGTGGCCTCCGGGCCGGCGACCTGGTGACCCACGTCGGCGACAAGGCGATCGACGGGGCCGCCGCCCTCGGCGCCGCGGTGCGGTCGCGCCAGCCGGGCGAGACGGTCCGGCTCCGGGTCGTGCGGGGTGACAGCGAGGTGGGTGTCGATGTCACCCTCGGCACCGCGGGCGCCAGGCCATGAACGTCGGTACCGCGGGGCCGCGGCTGGAGCAGGCCCTGTTCGAGGTGAAGCGCGTCGTCGTCGGCCAGGACCGGATGATCGAGCGGCTGATGGTGTGCCTGCTGGCCCGCGGCCACTGCCTGCTCGAAGGCGCCCCCGGTCTGGCCAAGACGCTGGCCGCCGAGACCGTCGCTCGGGTCAGCGGCGGCAGCTTCGCCCGCCTCCAGTTCACCCCCGACCTGGTGCCCGCCGACCTGGTGGGCACCCGCATCTACCGCCCGTCGCAGGAGGCGTTCGACGTCGAGTTGGGGCCCATCTTCGCCAACGTGGTGCTGGCCGACGAGATCAATCGGGCGCCGGCCAAGGTCCAGTCGGCGCTGCTGGAGGTGATGGCCGAGCGGCACGTCTCCATCGGCGGCGTCACCCACCCCGTCCCCGATCCGTTCCTGGTCCTCGCCACGCAGAACCCCATCGAGAGCGAGGGCGTCTATCCGCTGCCCGAGGCGCAACGGGACCGCTTCTTGATGAAGGTCCTGGTCGACTACCCCAACGCCCGGGAGGAGACCGAGATCGTCCGGCGCATGAGCGTCGACCGCCCGCAGGCCGCCGCCGTGCTGACCGCCGAGGGGCTGGTCACGCTGCAGGCGACGGCCGACCGGGTCTTCGTCCACGATGCCGTGGTCGACTACGCCGTCCGCCTGGTGCACGCCACCCGGGACCCGGCCGCCAGCGGTGTGGCCGACGTCGCCCCGCACGTCGCCCACGGTGCCAGCCCCCGGGCGAGCCTCGGCCTGGTGGCGGCCGGTCGGGCGCTGGCCCTGCTGCGCGGCCGGGACTACGTGCTCCCGCAGGACGTCTACGACGTGGCTCGGGACGTCCTGCGCCACCGGGTCCTGCTCTCCTACGAGGCGCTGGCCGACGGGGTCACCGCCGAGGACGTGGTCGAGCGGGTGGTACGGACCGTGCTGGCGCCACGCGTCTCCCCCGGCCAGGCCGCCGACGCGACGGCGCCGGCCCCGCCCGCCGCGCCGGCGGCCGAGGCGTCGTAGTGCCCGCGCCGTCCCCCGCTGCTCCGGCGCGCCACGAGGGCACCCTGCGCCAGCTCGAACTGCTCGTCACCCGCCGCCTGGACGGCCTGCTGCAGGGCGACCATCGGGGCCTGGTGCCGGGCGGCGGCTCCGAGCCCGGCGACGGCCGCCTGTACCAACCGGGCGACGACGTGCGTCGGATGGACTGGAACCTGACGGCCAGGTCCGGCGCGCCGCACATCCGCACCGACATCGCCGACCGGGAGCTCTCGACGTGGCTGGTGATCGACACGTCGGCGAGCCTCGACTTCGGCACGGCGCGCTGCGAGAAGCGCGACCTGGTGCTGGCCGCGGCGGCGGCGTTCGGCTTCCTCGCGGCCCGTGACGGGAACCGCGTCGGTGCGCTCCTGGCCGGACCGGACGGCACCGCCATCGTCCCGCCGCGGTCCGGCCGCTCGGCGGTGCTGGCCATGCTCCACCGCCTCGACCAGCGCGGCCGGGCCGCGCCCGGCCCGGCGCCGCTGGACGTCGCGCTTCGCCGCGCCCGGCTGGCGGCCCAGCGGCGCGGCCTCGTCGTGGTGATCACCGACCTCCTCGACCACGGGCCCTGGGAGCGCGAGCTGCGGGCCTTGGCCGGTCGCCACGAGGTGGTCGTGGCCGAGGTGCGCGACCCGCGCGAGAACGATCTCCCAGCCGTCGGGCTGCTGACCCTGGTCGACCCCGAGTCGGGCCGCCGCCTGGAGGTTCAGACGTCGAACCCGAGGCTGCGGGCTCGCTACGCCCAGGCCGCGGCTGCGCAACGCGATGGTCGCCGGCGGGCCGTCGCCGCCGCGGGGGCCGGTCACCTGGTCCTGTCCACCGACCGCGACTGGCTGCTCGACGTGGTCCGCTTCGTCGCCGCCCGCCGGCGCCGAAGGTGAGGTTCCTGGCGGCCGACCGGCTCTGGCTGCTCCTCGTGGTCGGGGCCCTGTCGGGGGCCTATGTCCTGCTGCAGCGACGCCGCCGCCACCACGCCGTCCGGTTCACCAACCTGGACCTCCTGGCGTCGCTGGCGCCGCGCCGTCCCGGCTGGCGACGCCACGTCCCGGCCGCGGCCATGGGGCTGGCCCTCGTGGCCATGGTGCTCGGGCTGGCCCGCCCGGCACGCGACGAACGGGTGCCCAAGGAAGCGGCCACCGTCGTGCTCGTGGTCGACACGTCGGCCTCCATGGACGCCACCGACGTGTCGCCGAGCCGCCTGGGCGCGGCTATCGCCGCCGGGCAGGAGTTCGTGGACGGGCTACCCGACCGGCTGCGCGTCGGCCTGGTGTCCTTCGACCGCTCCACCCGCGTGCTGGCCCCGCCCACCACCGATCGCGCCGCCGTCGACCGGGCACTGGCGCGGCTGAGCACCGGTCCGGGTACCGCGGCGGGCGAGGCCATCTACACCGCCCTCGACCTCTTGGCCGCCAACGGGGCCACCGGCGGCGCCGAGGGCGAGCAGACCGCGGCCATCGTCCTGCTCTCCGACGGATTCACCACCGTGGGCCGCCCCACCGAGTCGGCCGCGGTGGACGCAGCCGAGCAGGGTGTGCCGGTCACGACCATCGCCTTCGGTACCCCGGAAGGGACGGTGTCGGTGCTGGGCGCCGAGGTGCCCGTCCCGTCCGACCCCGACTCCATGGCCACGGTGGCCGAGACCACCGGCGGCACCTTCTTCGAGGCCTTCTCGGCCGACGACCTCTCCCGCGTCTACGACGACATCGGCAGCCGCATCGGGTTCGAGGTCGAGCAACGCGAGATCTCTCTCGTCTTCGTCACCCTGGCGATGGCGTTGCTGCTGGCCGGGCTGGCCGCCGCCCTGGTCTGGCAGGGCCGCATTCTCTAGACAGCTCGCTTCGCTCGCCGACCAGCGCTCGGAGCCGCGTCAGCTGTCGCGATAGCGGACGATGCGGGAGAAGTCCTCGGCGTCCAGGCTGGCGCCGCCGACCAGCGCGCCGTCGATGTCGGGCTGGGCCATCAGCTCGGCGGTGTTGGCCGGCTTGACCGAACCCCCGTACTGGATGCGGACCCGGGCGGCGGCGTCGGCGCCGGCCACCTGGGCGACACTGCCGCGGATCGTGGCGCACATGGCCTGCGCGTCGTCGGCCGTGGCAGTGCGGCCGGTGCCGATGGCCCAGATCGGTTCGTAGGCGATCACCATCGACCCGATCTGGTCGGCGCTGAGGCCGGCCAGGCCGGCCGGCACCTGCCCCTGCACCTTGGCTTCGGCGTGGCCCGCCTCCCGCTCCTGGAGCGTCTCGCCGACGCACAGGATCGGCGTCATGCCGGCGGCGAGCACGGCGGTGGCCTTGCGGTTGACGTCGGCGTCGGTCTCGCCGAAGTACTCCCGCCGCTCGGAGTGGCCGACGATGACGTAGCGGACGTCGAGCTTGGCCAGCATCGAGCAGCTGACCTCACCGGTGAACGCGCCCTTGTCCTCCCAGTGGCAGTTCTGGGCGCCGAGGGCGATGCGCAACCGGTCGGCGTCGATGACCACCTGCAGCGACCGGAGGTCGGGAAAGGGCGGGTGCACCGACACGTCGACGGCGTTGTAGTCGTCGTCGCGGAGCGCGTACGACAGGCGCTGCAGGACGGCGATCGCCTCGAGGTGGTTGTGGTGCATCTTCCAGTTGCCGCTCAGAAGCGGCTTGCGGTCAGCCACGGCCGGCCGCCTCCCGCAGGGCGCGCAGGCCCGGAAGGTCTCCCTGCTCCAGCAGCTCCAGCGACGCCCCGCCGCCGGTGGAGACGTGGTCGACGCCACCGGCCAGCCCGAAGCGGGCCAGGGCGCTGGCGCTGTCGCCGCCGCCCACCACCGTGAAGCCGCGGGCGCCGGCCACCGCGTCCGCCATGGCGCGGGTGCCGGCCGCGAAGCGGTCGTCCTCGAAGACGCCCATGGGACCGTTCCAGAAGACGGTGCCGGCCGCCTTGACCTCGTCCGAGAACGCCAGCGCCGTCGCCGGCCCGACATCGAGGCCCTTCCAGCCGTCGGCGACGTCCCGGCCGACCGTCGCCACCTCGCCGCCGGCCTCGGGCCGGCCGATCTCGCCGCCGGGACCGAGGGCCACGATGTCGGTCGGGACGAGGATGCGCCGGCCCGTATCCAAAAGGGCCCGGCACGTTGCGATCTGATCGGCCTCCAGCAACGACGCGCCCGTGCCGTGGCCCATGGCGGCCAGGAAGGTGAAGCACATGCCGCCGCCGATCACGAGGGCGTCCACCTGGTCCAGCAGGGCCTTGATGACCCCCAGCTTGTCGCTGACCTTGGAGCCGCCCAGGACGGCCACGAAGGGCCGGGCCGGGCCGGCCAGCATGGTCCCGAGGACCTCGACCTCCTTGGCCAGCAGGCGCCCGGCGGCCGACGGGAGCCGGCCCGGCGGGCCCACCACCGAGGCATGGGCCCGGTGGGCGGCCCCGAAGGCATCGTTGACGTAGAGGTCCTGACCGTCGACGAGACGGTCGACGAACGCCGGGTCGTTGGTCGTCTCGCCCGGGTCGAAACGCAGGTTCTCCAGCAGCTCCACGCCGGGCGCCAGCTCGGCCAGGCGGGCCCGCACGGGGCCCAGCGAGTACCGCGCATCGGGCGCGCCCTTGGGCCGGCCCAGGTGGGTACAGGTGGTCACGGTGGCCCCCCGACCGGTGAGCCACTCGATGGTCGGCAGGGCGGCCCGGATGCGGAGGTCGTCGTCGATCTGCCCGTTGGTGACGGGCACGTTGAAGTCGACCCGGACGAGCACTCGCTTGCCGGCCGGATCGGGCAGGTCCTCCAGCTGGGGAACCGGGAGCACGGGACGGCTAGGACTGGTTCGCGGCGCCCACGATGGCGGCCAGGTCGACCAGCCGGTTGGAGTAGCCCCACTCGTTGTCGTACCAGCCCAGCACCTTCACCAGGCTGCCCATGGCCATGGTGAGGCCGGAGTCGAAGGTGCAACTGGCCGGCGAGCCCACGATGTCGGACGAGACGATGGGATCCTCGGTGTAGACGAGCACCTTGGCCAGCGGGCCGTCGGCCGCCGCCTTCTGGAAGGCCGAGTTGATCTCGTCGACGGTGACCTCGCGGGCGAGGATGGCCACCAGGTCGGTGATCGAGCCGTCCTGCACCGGGACCCGAAGCGCGGTGCCGTCGAGCCGGCCCTGCATGGCCTGGAGGACCAGCCCGGTGGCCCGCGCCGCGCCGGTGGACGACGGCGTGATATTGGCCGCCGCCGCCCGGCCCCGGCGCAGGTCCTTGTGGGCCAGGTCGAGCAGGTTCTGGTCGTTGGTGTAGGCGTGGACGGTGGTCATGAGGCCCTTCTCGACGCCGAAGGCGTCGTCGAGGACCTTCACCATGGGCACGAAGCAGTTCGTCGTGCACGACGCGTTCGAGACGATGGTGTGCTGGGCCGGGTCGAAGGTGTCGTCGTTCACGCCGACGCAGAAGGTGCCGTCCACGTTGGTGGCGGGCGCCGAGATGATGACCCGGGGCGCGCCGCCCTTGATGTGGGCGGCTGCCTTCTCGCCGTCGGTGAAGAAGCCGGTGGACTCGACTACTACGTCGACGCCGACGTCGCCCCAGGGCAGGTTGGCGGGGTCCCGCTCGGCGAAGACCTTGATCTCCCGGCCGCCGATCACGATGATGCCGTCGCCGGAGCTGACCTCGTCGCCCAGCCGTCCGTGGGTGGAGTCGTACTTGAGGAGGTGGGCATTGGTCTCGGGCGGCACGAGGTCGTTGACCGCCACGACCTGGATGTCGGCACCCGAGGCCCGAGCCGCCCTGAAGAAGTTGCGCCCGATGCGCCCGAAGCCGTTGATGCCGACCCGTACCGCCATGGTTGCCTCCCCGTTTCCTGGTTCTGACTGCCCTCGTCGGCGCCTATACGAGCAGATCGGCGAGGAGGGCCGCCAGTTTGGCCGGATCGTGACCGTCGGCACCCGGGCGGCACAGCGCGGCGGCTCTGGACGGCGTGGCGATGGCCCCCGGCGCCATGCCGGCCGGGTCCCACACGACGACGTCCGGGTCGACGCCGTGGGCCTGCAGGGCCCCCACGTGGTCGGCCACCTCGTAGCCGGCGGTCTCGGGGACCTGGGGGCGGAGGTTGCACACGTACACGATCGGGGCCGGCGAGGCCGCTATCGCGTCGCGTACCGCCGGGACGATGGCGGCCGCCAGGACGCTGGTGAACAGCGACCCGGGGCCGAGCAGGATCTGGTCGGCGGCCGCCAGCGCGGCGAGCGCCTCCGGCGGCGGCTCGGCGTCGGGGGGCACCAGTGAGACGCGGCTGATCCGGCCGGCGGTGGCCACGGCCACCTGGCCCTGCACCTCGGCGCCGCCCGCCTCGGCCTTCAGGACCACGGGCGTGCCGCTGGCCGGAAGGACATGGCCGGTCGCCCCGACCAGGCGGCCGGCCTCGTCGAGGGCGCCGAGAAAGTCCCCGCTCGTCGCAGCCAGCCCGACGATGAGGAGGTTGCCCAGGGCGTGGCCCTCCAGCTCGCCGGCGTCGAAGCGGTGCTCGAAGGCCCGCCCCCACACCGAGGTGGCGTCGCCCAGTGCGACCAGGCAGCGCCGGAGGTCGCCAGGGGCGGGAATGGCGAACGCGTCGCGCAGGCGTCCGCTCGATCCGCCGTCGTCGGCCACGCTCACGATGGCGGTGATCGCCCCGGCGTACAGGCGCGTCGCCTGCAAGGTGGCGGCCAACCCGTGACCCCCGCCGATGGCGACGACCCGCGGGCCGGTCGGGCCGGTCACCGGCCTGTCCGCCTGCCGCGGTCATGCCGGTGAACGCTTCTGGACCGGCCTCGCGGGCCGGTCACCGGCCTGTCCGCCTGCCGCGGTCATGCCGGTGAACGCTTCTGGACCGGCCTCGCGGGCCGGTCACCGGCCGACATCCCGGTGGTTCACGGTCGGGGTGAAGCCGTGGGCCGCCATGCGTCGGGCGATCTCGCCGGCCAGCACCACCGAGCGGTGGCGGCCGCCGGTGCAGCCGACGGCGATCGAGAGATAGCTCTTGCCCTCCTTCAGGTAGCCGGGGAGGAGCAGGCCCAGGAGGTCATCGAGCTTGGTGAGGAAGGTCTGCGTGTCGGGCTGGTCGAGCACGAAGTCCCGCACCGGCCCGTCCAGGCCGGTGAGGGGCCGGAGCGCCTCGACCCAGTGCGGGTTGGGGAGGAAGCGGCAGTCCAGCACCAGGTCGACGTCCAGGGGCAGGCCGTGCTTGTAGCCGAACGACACGACCGAGGTCTGCAAACCCGGCGCCTCGCCCTCGAACAGCTCGACCAGGCGTTCCCGCAGCTGGTGGACGTTGAGGTCGCTGGTGTCGACCACCACGTCGGCGCCGGCCTTCAGCGGCTCCAACGACCGCCGCTCGGCGGCAATGCCCTCCCCCACCGTGGGTGCCGCCATGGGGTGCCGGCGGCGGGTCCCCTCGAACCGGCGCACGAGCACCTCGTCGGTGGCTGTGAGGAACAGGAGCCGCACCTCGGCTCCGGCGGCGCGCAGGTGCTCCATGCCGTCGGTCAGCTCCTCGACCTCCCGCGTGCCGCCGCGGCCGCCGACCAACGCCACCCGACCGATGTCCGACCCGGGCCGCACCACCAGCTCGCTCACCTGGCTGATCAGCGACGGCGGCAGGTTGTCGATCACGAACCAGCCCAGGTCCTCCAAGGTGTCGGCCGCCGTGCTCCGGCCGGCGCCCGACAGCCCGGCGATGATCAGGTACTCGGCCACCGCCGTCATTGTCACAGACGGCCCGGCCGTTTCCGACCCCGCCGTTTCTCGTTCGCCGGCCGCGGGTACCGGCGCCACCGTCGGCGCGGCGGCCGACCCGGCACAGGAGGAGGCAGTCGAGATGCGGCAGCTCATTGCGAGACCGTCGTCCGCCACCCGCGGACGCCTGGTGGTCCTGCTGTTGGGCCTGGTGGCCGTCGCCGGCGTGGCGTGCAGCGACGACGATGTGGACGCGGTGGCCGACGAGGCCGGGGACGTGGCGAGCAGTGTCGTCGACGCCGCCGAGGACGTGTCGGCCCGGTCGGTGGCGGAGGCCTACCGCGCCGCGCTTGTCGCTGACGCGTCAGGCGGCGCCTCGCGGCGGCAGGTTCAGGTCCTCGAGGAGACGACCGGCGACCTTCCGGGCGAGCCCGAGGTCCTGGGGATCGACGATGGCGACGGTGACGGCCTCGACGACGACGGGCGGGTCGAGGTCCGGGTCAACGACCAGAGTTCCTGCCTGCTCATCAGCGAGAGTGGCGATCTCAACATCGAGAACTGCTGAAGGACTGACCGGCGGCTGTCAGGAAGTCAACGCTTCTCGCCGCGAAGCAGGAGCAGCCGGGGAATGGTGGCGGCGGCCTGGTACTCGGCGGCCCGGGCCAGGAAGCCGGGCGGCGGGGCCGGCTCCTCCATGCCGACCACCACCATGCCGGCCGCCGCCATGGCGTTGACGTAGCGGGACAGCGGGCGGTGGACGAACGGCAGGAAGACGCCCTTCTCGACCTCCTCCAGCGTGGTGTCCTCGGGGAGGTATGGCCCCACGCGCCAGTACTGCTCCTCCAGGATGCGGTCGTCGATCCACCCGCTGCCGGGTGTCTGCAACAACGGGTGGTTGAGGAACAACAGGAATCGGCCCCCGCCGGCCAGCACCCGGCCGACCTCGGCCAGGGCGGCGTCGGCGTCGTCGATGTGCTCGAAGACCAGGCAGGCCACGACCGCGTCGACGGCGCCGTCGGCCACCGGCAGCGTGCCGGCCGTCGCCCGGGCGTAGGCCGGTCCCCCACCCCGCTCACCGGCGGTGGCCAGCTGGGCCCATGCCGGGTCCACGCCCACGACGGCCGCGCCGAGCCCGGCGGCCAGCCGCGCCACCTGGCCCTCGCCGGTGCCGATGTCCAGCACCCGCCGGGCGCCGGCCAGGTGCCGGGCCGCCATCGGGAGGATCTGCTCCTCGTACTCGGGGTCGGCGCCGGCGGTGAACCCCGCCTGCCACCACCCGGCGTGGTCCTCCCAGAGTTGGCCCTCGGACGGCTGACCATCGGGCTCAGCCACCGGGCCCATGGATCTTCTCGTGCACGCGGCGGGCCACCTCACCAGGCAACCACGGGAGCGACTCCAGCCGCTCCCGCGACGCCGACTTCACCGCGCTGATCCCGCCCAGCTCCTTGAGCAGCCGGGCGCGCCGGGTGGGCCCCAGGCCGGCCACGCCGTCGAGGACGCTGGTGGTCATCCGCTTGGCCCGCAGCTGGCGGTGATAGGTGACGGCGAACCGGTGGGCCTCGTCCCGGACCCGCTGCAGGACGTACAGCGCCTCGGACTGGCGGGGCAGGCGGACCGGGTCGGCCCGGCCCGGCACGAACACCTCCTCGAACTGCTTGGCCAGCGCGGCGACGGGAATCTCGTCCTCCAGACCGAACGACTCCACCACGCGCAGGGCCACCGCCAGCTGGCCCTTGCCCCCGTCGACCAGGAGCAGTTGCGGCGGATAGGCGAAGCGGCGCCGGCGCCGGTCCTCGGCCGGCCGGGCCCGCTCCTCGACCAGTGCGGCCAGGCGACGGGTGAGGACCTCCTCCATGGCCGCGTAGTCGTCGCTGTCGCCGACGGTGCCTCCGGCGGTGCTCCCGACCGTGGTCACCTTGAACCGGCGGTAGTCCGCCTTCTTGGCCAGCCCGTCCTCCAGGACGACCATGGACCCCACGTAGTCGGTGCCCTGGATGTGGCTCATGTCGAAGCACTCGATGCGCAGCGGGGCCAGTGGCAGGCCGAGGGCGTCCTGGAGGGCGGTGAGCGCCCGGGCCCGGCTGTTGTGGTCGGCGGCGCGGCGGAGACGATGGCGGGTGAACTCCTCCTCGGCGTTGCGGGTGACGGTCTCCAGCAGGGCGCGCTTGTCGCCCCGCTGGGGCACCCGAACCTCGACGTGCGACCCTCGCAGCCCCGACAGCCACTCCTCCAGCACGTCGCACTCGTCGGGAGCATCGGGCACCAGGACCTGGTGCGGCACACCGAGGGCCGCGTCGTCGTACAGCTCCTCCAGGATGCGGGCCACCAGCTGGGCCCGGGTGAGGTCCTCCACCTTGTCGACGATCAGGCCCTTGCGGCCGACCACCCGCCCGCGGCGGACGTAGAACACCTGCACCGCGGCCTCCAGCTCGTCCTCGGCGAGGCCGACGAGGTCGACGTCCTCGGTCTTGTCGGTGACCATCTGCTGGCGCTCGATGGCCTTGCGCACCGACGCCAGCCGGTCGCGCAGGCGCGCCGCCCGTTCGAACTCCAGCTCGCCGGCCGCCTCCCGCATGGCGCCGTCGAGCCGCCGGACGATGGGCCCGGTCTCGCCGTCCAGGAAGGCCACCAGCTCGGCGACCAGGCCGTCGTAGCCCTCCCGGCTCACCTCCTTGACGCACGGGCCGCTGCACTTCTCGATGTGGAAGAGCAGGCACGGGCGGCCCTGGCGCTGGTGGTCGGCGAACTTGCTGTCCGAGCAGGTGCGGATGGGGAACGTGCGCAGGAGGAGGTCGAGGGTCTCGCGGATGGCGTAGGCGTGGCCGAACGGCCCGAAGTAGCGGACGCCCTTGCGCTTCTGCCCCCGCATCACCAACGCCCGGGGCCACTCGTCGCCCAGCGTGACGGCCAGGAAGGGGTAGCTCTTGTCGTCCCGCAGGCGGATGTTGAAGCGGGGCCGGTGCTGCTTGATGAGGCTGTACTCCAGCATCAGCGCCTCGACGTCGTTGGCCACCTGGATCCACTCGACGCTGGTGGCGGCGGCCACCATCTGGGCCGTCCGGGGGGCCAGCAGGGCCGGGTTGGCGAAGTAGCTGCTCAGGCGCGGGCGGAGGGACCGGGCCTTGCCGACGTAGACGACGCGGCCGTCGGCGTCGCGGAACTGGTACGAGCCGGGGGCATCGGGGATCGTGCCGGCCGGCGGGCGCGGCGGCGTCACCGCTGTGCCCGGGAGTCCAGCACCGGGCCCTCAGCCGCCATCGGCCGCCGGCACGGTGAGATCCATCGGTTCTCCGGCGCGGTGGCAGGCGGCGCGGTGCACGCGCCCGTCGGCCGGCTCCAGCGCCGGCTCCGACTCGGCGCAGCGCTCCTCGGCCAGCCCGCAGCGGGGGGCGAACGGGCAGCCAGCCGGTGGGTCGCGCCGCACCACCGGCGGGCCCGGGACGGGTGCGAGGCAGGAGCCGTCACGTTCCACCCCGGGCCGCGACGCCAGCAGATTGCGCGTGTAGGGCATCCGGGGCCGCTCGTACACCTCGTCCACCGGCCCCACCTCCACCGCCCGGCCCGCATACATGACCAGCACCTCGTCGGCCATGCCGGCCACGACACCCAGGTCGTGGGTGATCAGCACGATGGCGGCGGACGTCCGCCGCTGGGCCTCGCGCATCGTGGCCAGGATCTGGGCCTGCACCGTGACGTCCAGCGCGGCGGTCGGCTCGTCGGCCAGGATCACGTCGGGGTCGTGGGCCATCGCCATGGCGATGACGGCCCGCTGGCACATCCCCCCCGAGTACTGGTGGGGGTAGGAGCGGGCCCGGTCGGGTGCGTCGGGGATGCCGACCATGTCGAGCAGCTCCACGGCGCGGCGCCAGGCCTCCCTGGCCGACACGTCCTGGTGGGCCCGCACCGCCTCGGCCACCTGCCAGCCCACGCGGTAGACCGGGTTCAGGGCGGTGGTGGCGTCCTGGAAGACCATCGCCACCCGCCGGCCCCGCACTGCCCGCAGCTCGCGGTCGGGCAATCCGAGCAGCTCCCGGCCGCGGTAGCGCACCGACCCCGAGACTCGCGTCCCCGGCGGCAGCAGGCCCATCACCGCCAGGGCGGTCACCGACTTGCCCGAGCCCGACTCGCCGACGATTCCCAGGACCTGGCCCTCCCGCACCGACAGGCTCAGGCCCCGCACGGCATGCACCACGCCGTCGCCGGTCGGGAAGTCCACGACCAGGTCGTCCACCACCAGCACCGGCTCGGCCACCACCACAGCTTGCCCGGTCGACCGGCGTACACTGGCCCCACGCCGGCCTGGTGTCCCGGCGACATATCAGGCTCCGAGGCCGACAACCCCGCGGATGGGCGACCAGGCTGTCCCCGCCGGCCGTGTTCGGAGCCTTCCCCGAGGGGGTTCTAACTCATGGTGCGGCTGCAGGCTCCGCTAACCGACCGCTATTCGACTGCCGCGCCCGGCCGGCTGGCCGACTGGATCGCCGCGGCCAAGGCCACGCTGGGCGAACGGGTGCTCGTCCTCGGGCACCACTACCAGCGCGACGAGGTGATGCGCTGGGCCGACGCACGGGGCGACTCGTTCGGGCTGGCCCGGATGGCGGCGGCCAATCGGTCGGCCGAGTACATCGTGTTCTGCGGCGTCCACTTCATGGCCGAGTCGGCCGACATCCTCACCGCCGCACACCAGCAGGTCGTCCTGCCGGACCTGAACGCCGGGTGCTCGATGGCCGACATGGCCGACATCGACTCGGTGGAGGAAGCGTGGGAGGCGCTGGCCACCGTCACCGACGTCGACCGGCTCGTCCCGATCACCTACATGAACAGCTCCGCCGCGCTCAAGGCTTTCGTCGGCCGCCAGGGGGGCGCGGTGTGTACGTCGTCGAACGCGCGGGCCGTGTTGCGTTGGGCCCTGGGCCGGGAGCCGGCCACCCGGGTGCTCTTCTTCCCCGACCAGCACCTGGGTCGCAACACCGCCTTCGACCTCGGCTACGCGGCGGGCGACATGGCGGTGTGGGACCCCCGGCGGGAGCTCGGCGGCCTGGCGGAACGGGAGGTGAAGGAGGCCACGCTCCTTCTGTGGAAAGGCCACTGCTCGGTGCACCAACGGTTCCGGCCCGACCACGTCGCCGCCTTCCGGGCCGCCCACCCCGGCGGCATCGTCCTGGCCCACCCGGAATGCGCCCGCGAGACGGTGGCCCTGGCCGACGAGGTGGGGTCCACCGACGCCATCATCCGGGCCGTCGCGGCAGCCCCGCCGGGCAGCGTCCTCGGCGTCGCCACCGAGATCCACCTCGTGCAGCGCCTCGCCGACGAGCACCCCGACCGCACGGTCGTCTCCCTCGACCCGATCGTGTGCCCGTGCTCCACCATGTTCCGCATCGACGCCGCCCACCTCGCCTGGGTGCTCGAGAACCTGGTGGCCGGCACCGTCGTCAACCGAATCACCGTCGACCCCGCCACCGCCGCCGACGCCCGCCTCGCACTCGACCGCATGCTCGCCATCACCTAACCCACCGCCCCGGGCGAACTTGGTGCCGAATCGCACGCCAGGGCGTGCGATTCGGCACCAGGTTCGCTCCTGGCGTCGGGCGCGCCCGGGTCAGCGGTCGAGGGTGGCGGCCAGGAAGCGGGCGGTGTGGCTGTCGGGGTGCTTGGCCACCGTCTCGGGCGTGCCCTCGACGACCACCCGGCCGCCGCCGTCGCCCCCCTCGGGGCCCAGGTCCACGATCCAGTCGGCCGTCTTGATGACGTCGAGGTTGTGCTCGATGACCAGCACGGTGTTGCCCTGGTCGACCAGGCGGGACAGCACCGTCAGCAGCTTGCGGACGTCCTCGAAGTGCAGCCCGGTGGTGGGCTCGTCGAGGATGTAGACGGTGTGGCCGGTGGACCGCTTCGACAGCTCCGAGGCCAGCTTCACCCGCTGGGCCTCGCCACCCGACAGCGTGGGCGCCGGCTGGCCGAGGCGCACGTAGCCCAGCCCGACGTCGACCAGCGTCTGCATGTGGCGGGCGATCACCGGCTGGTTGGCGAAGAACGTCAGCGCCTCCTCGCACGGCATGTCCAGCACCTCGGCCACGTTCTTGCCCTTGAACGAGATGTCCAAGGTGTCGCGGTTGTAGCGGGCGCCCTTGCACACCTCGCAGGGCACGTACACGTCGGGCAGGAAGTGCATCTCGATCTTGATGGTGCCGTCGCCGGCGCAGCCCTCGCAGCGGCCGCCCTTGACGTTGAACGAGAAGCGCCCGGGAAGGTACCCCCGGACCCGGGCCTCGGCGGTCTGGGAGAACAGCTTGCGGATGGTGTCGAACACGCCGGTGTAGGTCGCGGCGTTGGAGCGCGGGGTGCGCCCGATGGGCGACTGGTCGATGTTGATGACCTTGTCGAGGCGGTCGACCCCTTCCACCGTCTTATGCCGGCCTGGCACCGTCTTGGACTTGTACACCCGCTGCATGAGGACCCGATACACGATGTCGTTGACGAGGGTCGACTTCCCCGATCCCGACACGCCGGTCACGGCCACGAAGCACCCCAGCGGCAGCTCGACGTCCACGTCCTTCAGGTTGTGCTCCCGCGCGCCCCGCACCACCAACCAGTCCTCCCCCGGCTCGCGGCGCATCTCGGGGACGGGGATGCGCCGGGCGCCCGACAGGTACTGGCCGGTCAGCGACCGCGGGGCCGCCACGAGGTCGGCCACGGACCCCGACGACACCACCTCGCCGCCGTGCTCGCCGGCGCCCGGCCCGATGTCCACCACGTGGTCGGCCACCTTGATGGTGTCCTCGTCGTGCTCGACGACGATGACGGTGTTGCCCAGGTCCCGCAGGCGGACCAGCGTCTCGATGAGCCGGTGGTTGTCCCGCTGGTGCAGGCCGATGGACGGCTCGTCCAGCACGTACAGCACGCCGACCAGGCCGCTGCCGATCTGGCTGGCCAGGCGGATGCGCTGGGCCTCGCCACCGGCCAGCGTGCCGGCCGAGCGGTTGAGGGTGAGGTAGTCGAGCCCGACGTCGAGCAGGAAGCGCACCCGGGCCCGCACCTCGCGCAGGACGCGGTCGGCGATGAGGTGGTCGCGCTCGGACAGCGAGATCTCCTCCAGTGCGGCCGACGCGCGGGCGATCGACATGTCGCACAGCTCGAAGATGCTGCGGCCGTCGACGGTGACGGCCAGCGACTCCGGCTTCAGCCGGGCCCCCCCGCACTGCGGGCACGGCACCTCCCGCATGTAGCCCTCGATCTGCTCGCGGGACCAGTCGGACTCCGCCTCGCCGTGGCGGCGCTGGAGGTAGGGGACGGCGCCCTCGTAGGCCGTGTCGTAGGAGCGGGTGCGCCCGTAGCGGTTGCGGTACTGCACGTGGATGCGCTTGGCCCCCGTGCCGTAGAGCAGCGCCTTCTGCTCGGCCTTCTTCAGCTTCCTCCACGGCGTGCGGGTCGAGAAGCCCATGGTCTCCGCCAGCGCCACCAAGACCCGGCCGAAGTACTCGTTGCGCCCGCTGGCCCAGGGGGCGACGGCGCCGTCGTCGATGCTGAGGTCCGGGTTGGGCACCACCAGCTCGGGGTCAACCTCGTATCGGGTCCCCAGGCCGGCGCAGTGGGCGCAGGCGCCGTACGGCGAGTTGAACGAGAAGTTGCGGGGCGCCAGCTCGTCGAAGGACAGCCCGCAGTCCGGGCAGGCCAGGTGCTGGCTGAAGTGGAGGACCTCGTCGTCGGCCGGCGGGCCGCCGGCGCCCTCCCGGGGGACGATCTGGACCTCGGCCACGCCCTCGGCCAGGCGCAGGGCCGTCTCCAGCGAGTCGGTGAGGCGCCGCTCGATCCCGTCGCGCCGGACCAGGCGGTCCACGACCACGGCGATCGTGTGCTGCTCGTAGCGGGCCAGGGTGGGCGGGTCGGCCAGCTCGTGCACCTCGCCGTCGATGCGGGCCCGCGCGTAGCCCTGCTTGGCCAGCTCCTCGAGCAGGCCCTCGTACTCGCCCTTGCGCCCCCGGACCACCGGGGCCAGCACCTGGAAGCGGGTGCCGTCGGGCAGCTCGAGCACCCGGTCGACGATCTGGGTGGGCGTCTGGCGGGCCACCTCCCGCCCGCACTTCGGGCAGTGGGGGACGCCGATCCGGGCGTACAGGAGACGGAGGTAGTCGTAGACCTCGGTGATGGTGCCGACCGTCGAGCGGGGGTTGCGGGAGGCCGACTTCTGGTCGATCGAGATGGCCGGCGACAGGCCCTCGATGAAGTCGACGTCGGGCTTGTCCATCTGGCCGAGGAACTGGCGGGCGTAGGCCGACAGCGACTCGACGTAGCGGCGCTGGCCCTCGGCGTAGATGGTGTCGAAGGCCAGCGAGGACTTCCCCGAGCCGGACAGGCCGGTGAAGACGATCAGCTTGTCGCGGGGCAGCTCCAGGGAGATGTTCTTGAGGTTGTGCTCGCGAGCGCCCCGAATTACAAGGGTGTCGGCCATCGCCGTTCACGATACCGGCCGCCGGCCGGGCCGGCGCCCGGCCGGGGTCACAGCCAGCGCAGGTGCGGGCGCCCGTCGGCGTCGCGCCAGAGGCGGGCGGGGGCGACGACCGGCCGGGCCGCGGCCCCCTCCCGCTCCCAGCGCACCGCCTCGGCGGTGCCG
>Ga0187892_10003693_pt1 | contig 27361 bp, 23 predicted proteins | sample MA1701073metaG_FD_139345 | JGI IMG/M metagenome (GOLD analysis project Ga0187892, IMG submission 139345) | Bio-ooze microbial communities from a basaltic lava cave in the Kipuka Kanohina Cave System on the Island of Hawaii, USA - MA170107-3 metaG ... | reverse complement strand
GGAGCTGATCCTCTTCCGCTGGGCGATCTCCCGCATCCACCCCCTCCCGCTCCTCTTTCACGCGGCGGTCGTCGCCCGGGGCGGACGGGCGGCGATCCTCTGTGGCCCGACGGGCTCGGGGAAGAGCACGCTCTCGCGGACCTGCGCTCTCCTCACCGACCTGAGCTACCTGTCGGACGAGGTGGCGCCCGTGGCGGCCGCGACGGGAGTCGTGTTCCCCTATCCCCGCTCGCCCGGGCTCCGCGGCGACGGAAGCGGGGTGACCGCCCTCTCGCTCGGCGGAGACCGGAAGACGCTCCGTCCCGACGGCCTCCGGGGACCTTCGGGCGGCCCATGGGTCGCGTCCACGTTGCTGCTCCTCTCGGGGTTCGAGGCGCGGACCCGGGTGGAGCCGCTCCGCCCGGGAGAGGCGCTGCTCGAGGTCCTTCCGCTCGTGGGGGGCGGATCGAGCGGCGTGACCGGCCGCATGGCCGACTTGGCCGGCGCTCTGCACCGGATGCGCCTCTTCCGCATGAGGGCCGGCCCCCCCGACGAGGCGGCCGCCACGGTCCGCCGGCTCCTCGATGAGGTGGCGTGAACCGGGAATCGCCCGACGTCCATGCGGCGGTCCTGGAACTCCTGGGCCGGGCCGGGACGACGACCCGCGTCACGCTGACCGGGACCAGCATGACCCCCACTCTGCCGGCGGGGTCGAGCCTGGTGCTCCGCCACGGTTCCCGCGGGGTGCGGGTCGGCTCGCTGGTCGCCTATCTGCTGCAGGGGCAGGGGGTGGTCCACCGCGTGGTCCGCATCCGCCGGCAGGGGGAACGGCGGGAGCTGCAGACCCAGGGGGACGCCGTGAACCGCCCCGACGCATGGATCGGCGAGGAGCAGGTCCTCGCGGTCGTGATCGCGGCGGGAGCGCCAGGCGCGGAGCGGTCGCTGGAAGGCCCATGGGCCCGCCTGCGGGCGTTCCTCCGGGCGTGGCGCCTCCGGCGCTGGTCAGGTCCCGGAGGCCTGGACGAACCGCATCCGTAGCTCGTGCAGGACCTCGCTCAGGTAGCGGCTCTCCTCGTCGTTCCGGTTCCCCTCGGTCTTCTTCTCGAGCATCTCGAGCGTGTCGATGAGGTAGCGCGCCTCCTCGAGGTCCGCCTCGCGTGCGCCGGTCTCGGGGTGCTCGAGCTCGCCGAGCGCCAAGAGCGCCTGGGTGGCGAGCCCCGACAGGAAGAAGAGGAAGGTGGGCTCGGGGAGCGGGCCTCGGGGGGGCTTCTCCGCGGCCTCCTCCTCCGTCGCCTTCTCCTCGCGGACCTTCTTCTTCCATTCGGAGTCCACCTTCTTCTTGATCGGAGCGTCGCCCGCGTCTGGTGCGGGCTCGGTGGGTCTCTCAGTCATGGGCTACCGGGTTCAAGGTTGAGAGTTGAAAGCCAGAGGCAGGACACAGCCGTCCTGGCCCGGTCCAACTTTCGACTTTGGACTTTCAACTTTCAACCTCTTCCTTCCAGCGCCGCGCCCACGAAGTCGCGGAACAGGGGGTGCGGACGGGTGGGCTTGGACCGGAACTCGGGGTGGAACTGGACGCCCACGAACCACGGATGGTTCCTCAGCTCCACGATCTCTACGAGGTCGCGGTCCGGGTTGATCCCGGAGAAGAGCAGGCCCCGTTCCCGCATCTCGTCGCGGTAGGCGTTGTTGAACTCGTAGCGGTGGCGGTGACGCTCGCGCACCTGGTCCTCGCCGTAGGCGCGCCGCGCGCGTGAGCCCGGCTCCAGCCGGCAGTCATACGCGCCCAGGCGCATCGTCCCTCCCTTGTCGCGAACGGACTTCTGCTCCTCCAGGAGGCAGATCACGGGATCGGGGGTCGTGGGCTCGAACTCGGTCGAATGCGCCGCCTCCCGGCCGAGCACGTCGCGCGCGAACTCGACGCACGCGGTCTGCATCCCGAGGCAGATGCCGAAATACGGCACGCCCCGCTCCCGGGCCCAACGCGCCGCCTCGATCTTCCCGCGGATGCCGCGGTCGCCGAAGCCGCCCGGCACGAGCACGCCGCGCACCCCCTTGAGGCACTCCTCGGCGCTCTGCTCCTCGAGCAGCTCCGCGTTGACCTTCCTCACCACGACCCGCGCCCGGTGCGCCGCGCCGGCGTGGGTCAGCGCCTCGTAGATCGACTTGTAGGCGTCGTTGAGGACGATGTACTTCCCGACCACGGCGATCTCGACTTCGCGCTCGGGCGTGCGCAGCCGCTCGACCATGGCCTCCCATTCCGAGATGTCCCGCGGTCCCGTGGAGAGCCCCAGCCGCCGCACGATGAGGTCGTCCACGCCCTGGCGGGCGAGGTCGATCGGCACCTGGTAGATGCTGAACTCGACGTCGCGCTCCTCGATCACCGAGGGGAGCTCGACGTTGCAGAAGAGCGAGATCTTCTCCCGGAGCTCCCGCGCGATCGGCTTCTCGGTCCGGCAGATCAGGATGTCCGGCACGATCCCGATCTCGCGCAGCTTGGCCACGCTGTGCTGCGTCGGCTTGGTCTTGACCTCCTGGCTGGCCGAGAGGTACGGGAGCAGCGTCAGGTGGATGTACAGGACCTCGCCGCGCCCGCGCTCGAGTCCGAACTGGCGGATCGCCTCGAGGAACGGAAGCCCCTCGATGTCGCCGACCGTGCCGCCGATCTCCGTGATCGCCACGTCGATGCCCGGCGTGGCCACGCGCCGGATGGCCTGCTTGATCTCGTCGGTGATGTGCGGGACCACCTGCACGGTCTTGCCGAGGTAGCGCCCCTCGCGCTCCTTCTGGATCACCGACTGGTAGATCTTCCCGGTGGTGTAGTTCGAGTCCCGGATGATCCGGGCCGAGGTGAACCGCTCGTAGTGCCCGAGGTCCAGGTCGGTCTCCGCGCCGTCCTCGGTCACGTAGACCTCGCCGTGCTGGTAGGGGCTCATGGTCCCCGGATCGACGTTGATGTACGGGTCCATCTTCTGCATGGCCACGCGCAGGCCGCGGCTCTCGAGCAGGAGCCCGATGGACGCCGAGGTGAGTCCCTTGCCCAGCGAGGAAACCACCCCACCCGTGATGAAGATGTGCCTGGTCATGTCTCCCTCACCGCCCTGAGGAGCCCATCCGAGCCATCCGCCTGAAACGACCGATGAAGGCGTCGTAGTCCTCCCGTGTGTCGATCCCGGGAACGGCCCGGTCCGTGAGCAGCACCCGCACGACCATGCGCGCCTCGAGCGCCCGGAGCTGCTCGAGCCCCTCCGCGCGCTCCAGCGGAGAGGGGGGGAGCGCGGCGAAGCGCAGAAGCGCCTCCCGCCGGAAGCCGTAGACCCCGAGGTGCTGCAGCGGCTGCGCCGGCCCCGTCCGGTCCCGGAAGAACGGGATCCCGGCGCGGGAGAAATAGAGGGCGCGCCCGAGCCCGTCGAGGACGACCTTGACCACGTGGGGGGCGCCGAGCGCCGCCTCCGGAGCCGGGGCGGCGGCGGTCACGAGGTCCACGGACCCGGGCTCCTCGAGCGCCTCGATGATCCGGTCGAGGAGCGCGGGGTCCATCTCCGGTTCGTCCCCCTGCAGGTTGACCACGATCGGGTGTTCGTGCCGCCGCGCCACTTCGGCCACCCGGTCGGTCCCCGAGGCGTGCTCCGCGCGCGTCAGCTCCGCCTCGCCGCCCGCGGCGCGGACGGCCTCGGCGACTCCCGGGTGGTCGGTGGCCACGATCACGCGGTCCGCGCGGCGGGCGGCGCACGCCTGCTCCCAGACATGGAGGACCAGAGCGCGGCCGGTCTCGGCGAGGAGGGGCTTCCCCGGGAGGCGGGTGGCGCCGTAGCGGGCCGGAATGACGATGAGGCCCGACCCCACGGTCACCTTCCTTTGGGCTGGTTCGGAGGCGGATCGTTGAAGATCGCCTCCCCTCTCCGGTTCTCGACGATGCGGAGTCCGATCGCCTCGTTGTAGACGCGCCGGAGCTCGCCCTTGATGGCGACGAAGCGGGCGACGGATTCGCGACCCTCCTCCGTCCGGCCCGCGCCCACGATCTGGGGGAGGACCAGGCGCTGGCCCTCCACCTCGTAGATGATCACTCCGCGGGTGGACTCGGCCGGGAGTTGCGCGGGGTCGATGGAGCGGGCGTCCTCGAAGAACCGGTTCTCGCGCATGAACTGGATGAGGCCGCCGAGGTCCTCGTCGGAGACGACCTTCAGGTTCGGGGGCGCCTCTGCCTGGGAGGCCTTCTTCTGCAGCGCCTCGTTGCTCTTGTTGGCGAGCGCGAAGCTCGCCTCCCCCTTCTGGCCGCGCCATTCGACGATCGTGGGGCGGCGCTCGGCGGGGCCGGAGGTGCCGGAGTCGGAGGCGCAGGCGCCGAGACCCGGCAGCAGGAGCGCGAGGGCGGGGAATGAGCGCGCGCTCAAGGTTCGCCTCCTGGGATCGTGCCTTGCGCTCGGTACGGGACGCAGGAGTTTACGCCGCCGCCCGCGGCGCGGAAAGGGGGGAGGCGGAAGCGAGGAGGAACAGGAAGACCGGAAGGCGAGCCGCGGCCGAGGACATGAGCGACTCCTGCCTGGCCAGCAGGGGAGGCGCGCCCAGGATCGCTCCGGGAGCGGTGCGTGCCGGGGGGAGGACGTGGCGGGCTGTCGCTGAACCCAGTCGATGCCGTCCCATTCCCAGGTGGAACGGTCGCGGCCAAAGGCGTCGCCTCACCCTTAGCCCGGGGTTTTCGCCTCCTGCTCCGGATAGAGGAACGACCCGAGCTCCGGGACGAAGCGCGGGACGTTTTCGGGGCCATAGCCGAAGGACCAGTAGACCTTTTCCAGAATCTGGACAGCCACGCGGTCCGGAGCCTCGAACGCTCCGACAGTGTAGAGGTGCTCTCGTGAGCCCGTTTCGAGCTTCAGGTCTCCAAGGTCACCGCTTCCGGATCTCGGATCGCCCGGCAGGTTCGACAAATAGGTCCAACCGGAAGAGCGGATTCTCTTGGGATCTGGATGTACGAGCAGTCCCTGCCGTCTGACCTCCTTGAGGTCCAGGGGAGACCCGAGGTGCGCACCGAACAGGAAGGCGGACCGCCCGACCAGTGACCATCGAGCGACCCACTCGAGAAGCTCCTTCTCGACATCCCGGTTCACCTTGCGCCCCTTCGTCCGGCCAAAGGCCTCCTCCAACTCGGCCCGAGTCATTGGACGGGTGCTCTTCCCGAACCTCTTGGGGAAGCTCACCCGGGAATCGCCCTCTTTGACGCAGGCCGGCCCCCTGGAGGGATTGGGCTTCACCTCGACGGTCAGCACTGTCAGCCCCCGAACGCTACCCAACGACAGGACGACCTCGGAGTCGATCTGCAGGCGTGGGTCGATCGAGTCCACGATGGTCTCCCGTAGCAATCCCACCCGTGCCAGGTCCTCAGGCCCGAGGCCCTCCACGACTCCGCCGTCGGTCACGCCTACGTAGATGGTCCCACCCTCCGCGTTCCACATGGATGCGACGGAACGAAGGAGTTTGAGGAATTGAGGAGAGCCCTTCTTCTGGAGGAGTTCCTTATCCTTGAACTCGTTCCTGAGGTCCTCCTCCCCCGGAAGCTCGATGATCCTGTTGTTCATGAACCCGCCTCCCAGAGCTGCGCGGTCCCGGTCTCCGGCGCCGAGCAGAGAGAGAGGAAGCGCACCAACGGAACAGTGCGGATGATCCCTTCGGAATACTCCCTCGACTCGCTGTCCCACCCGCGGTGGACCAACAGCGCGCGTCGCAGTCCCGAGGAGCGTAGCGCCGCGCGCAGCTTCTGGGTTTTCTCGTCGCGCACCATCTCGGAAGACGTCACCTCGATGGCCAAGGCCTCATCTGCGTTGGGCGCGCGCACGACGAAATCGATCTCAGCCCCTCGCGTCTCGAGGAAGTACCCGATCTGCCCGTCCCGACTCGCCACGACTTCGGCCAGGTGGCGGAGAGCAGCCGCCTCAACCAGGCGTCCATGGTCGGCTGGGGCGCCAAACGCGGCGACGATCCCGGGATCGGAAACGTAGAGCTTGGGACGGGAAGCCGGATTGGGCTTCCCACGGCCAGTGAACCTGTAGAGCCGAACGGCCAGATCAGCCTGCTCCAGGGCTCGGGTCCAGCGGTCGATGGCGGCCCTGGATACCTCGCAGAAGCTCGCAAGTGCACTCAGGTCCGCGATGTCGCCGCTCCGCGTCGCGAGATGATCGTAGAGTCGTTCCAGCGCCGCCACATTGCGGATCGCCGCGGAACGGGAGAGGTCCCGGGCGATCGCGCACCCGGCGATGTCCTTGCGGACCTGCTGGTGGAGTAGGCCGATCTCCGTCCCTCTCGCATGGGCGGGGTCGGCTCTGAACGAAGAGGCAGGACGGTCTGGCGAAGCCGTACGAACTCTCCAAAGCTGAACCCGAAGACCCGAAGCTCGTGAATCCTTCCCTGGAGTGTTTCGCGGGTCCGTCGCAGCAGGATCGACGAAGCGGAGCCCGTGGCAACGATCCGGCCCTGATGCCGGTCAACCAGGTTCTTCAGGTGTCGGTCCCGAGCAATCAACTGGTGGAGGAGGACCGTCTTCCCAACCTGGCGAAGGCCCAGAAGCAGGAGAGCACGGCGTTCGGTGGAGTCCTCCAGCCGTCTCCAGACGAGGTGTAGGAGGTCTCTCTCGATGAGGCCCTGGTGAGCGCGGGGCGGACGCTCTCCTCTCCACCAGGGGTTTGTCCATGAATTACATCAACTGCAGTGTTCTGGGGTGGCTCTGACCGAGGTCACCGGCTGGCGGAACGGGAAGGTCTCCACCCGCCGGAACGCCGGCTGCGCGGCCGTCAGGTTCCCCGTCCACCAGAGCCCGTCGTGCTCGGTCGTCACGTATATCTGCTTCCGGTTCGCCGGGTCCACCGTGCACGAATCCACGTGGGAGTTCGTCCAGATCCGCGTCCAGCCGAGCCCGCGGTTCGTCGTCCGGAAGAGCCCGCCACGGTCGTTCGCCGGGCCCCCCCCAGCCGCTGAACACGCCCACGTACCACGTGCTCTGCGTCGGGTCGTGCGGGTCCACCACGCGAGGAGAAATGGTGTCACTCTTCATTTCCGCGGCGGAAATGAAGAGTGACACCATTTCTCTTCCTTAATATGTTCCCCCCATGGGCGCCTCGAAGCGGCTCACTTGGCGACGCGCGGTCGTCTACGCCGCCATCGCCGCGCTCCTCCTCTTGGCGCGCCCGCAGCCGGCGCTCTTCGCGATCGGCGCCACGCTGGTCGCGCTCGGGATGGCGCTCCGCCTCTGGGCCGCGGGCCACCTCCGCAAGAACAAGAAGGTCGTGACCAGCGGACCCTACGCCCACGTGAAGAACCCCCTCTACCTCGGGACCTGTCTCGCAGTCATCGGGTTCTGCATCGCCGCCTCCGACCCCCACGGCCCCAGCCGCTGGGTCCTCTACGCGCTCCTCCCGTTCGCGCTCGTGGTCTTCTTCGGTCTCTACCTCCCCTACAAGAAGCGCGTCGAGGGCGCCCGCCTCCTCAAGCGGTTCGGTGAATCGGCGGCCGACTACCTGCGCTCGGTCCCCGACTTCATCCCCTCCCCGCGGCGCTGGCCCGCCGCCGAGGCGCTCCCCTGGAACGCCGCGCTGATCCGCGAGAACAGCGAACAGGAGACGCTGGCGGTCGCGCTCCTCGGCCTCCTCCTCGTCGCGGCGAAGTTCTTCATCCCCTGGCCGGCCTGGTGACGTCCACGACCCGCGTCGAGGCGCTCCGGCGGATCGCGCCGCTCGGCACGCTCCTTCTCCTTTGCTCGGTCCTCTCGTTCGCCTCCCCGCATTTCCTCACCACGCAGAACCTCCTCCAGATCGGCCTCCAGATCTCGATCGTCGCGATCCTCGCCGTCGGACAGGCGCTGGTGATCATCGCGGGCGGGATCGACATCTCGGTCGGCTCGACTGTGGCCTTCTCCGGGATCGCCGCGGTGCTGGCGCTGCGCGAGGGCGCGCCATGGCCCGCCGCCGCGCTCGGCGGCGTGCTCGCGGGCGGCCTGGTCGGCGCGGTCAACGGCGGGCTCGCGACCGCGGCGCGCCTCCCGCCGTTCATCGCGACGCTCGGGACCATGGGGCTCGTCCGCGGCCTCACGCTGATCGTCTCGGGCGGCGTGAACCTCATCTTCCCGTTCCCCCCGGGCTTCGCCGCGCTGGGCGGCGAGCGCGCGCTCGGCCTCCCGATCCCGCTCCTGATCCTGGTCGCGGTGGCGGGGCTCTTCCAGGCAGTGCTCAGCCTCACCAGCTACGGCCGCCGTCTCTATGCGCTCGGCGGCAACGCCGAGGCCGCGCGCCTCTCGGGCATCGCGGTGCACCGGACGCTCGCTTCGGCGTACGTGCTCTGCGGCCTCCTCTCCGGCCTGGCCGGGGTGATCCTCGCGGCGCGCCTCGGCATCGGGCAGCCGACCGCGGCCGAAGGCTACGAGCTGGACGTGATCGCGGCCTGCGTGATCGGCGGCGCGAGCCTCTCGGGCGGGCGCGGCAGCGTCGCGGAGGCGCTGCTCGGCGCGCTGCTCATCGGCGTTCTGCGCAACGGGTGCAACCTGCTCGACATCTCCGCGTTCTGGCAGCGCGCGGTCATGGGCCTGATCATCCTGCTCGCCGTCTTCTACGACCGGAACGTGCGCAGGTAGGTCGTGCTCCTCTTCATCTATTTCCTGTCGGGCGCGGCCGGGCTCGTCTACGAGGTCGTCTGGACGCGCCTCCTCGTGCTCCGCTTCGGCAACACGGCGTGGGCCGCGTCCGTGGTGCTCGCGGGCTTCATGGGCGGGATGGGGCTCGGCTCCTGGCTCGCGGCGCGCGGGCGCGGCGGGCTCCGGCTCTACGCGGCGCTCGAGGTCGGGATCGCGGCCTGGGCGCTGCTCCTCCCCGCGCTCCTCCCTCCGCTCGGCGCGGCCGCCGCGGCCACCGGCGGCGGCCCCGCGCTCCACGCGCTGTTCGTCCTTCCCGCCATCCTCGTGCCCGCGGCGTTCATGGGCGCCACGCTGCCGGCGTTGGGGCGGGCCGTGACCGGGCGTTCGCGCTTCGGCCCGCTCTACGCGGCCAACCTCGCCGGCGCGGTGGCGGGCACGCTCGCGACGGCGCTCGCGCTGATCCCGCGCCTCGGGCTCCGCGGCGCGTCCCTCTGCGCCCTCGCCGCGAACCTCGCCGCCGGCGTGGGCGCTCTGCTCATCCGGCCGGCGGCCTCCGCGCCGCCCGCCCCCGCGCCGGCCGGCGGGCTCCCCCCGCGCGCCGGACGCGTGGCGGCCGCGCTCGCGCTCTCGGGGCTCGCGGCGCTGGCGCTCCAGGTGATCTGGACCCGGAGGCTGGTCGTGGCGCTCGGGCTCACGACCTACGCCTTCGCCGCGCAGGTCGCGGCCTACCTCCTCGCGGCGGCGGCGGGCGCGGCCCTCGGGACGCGGGCCGCCGCTCGGGCGCGGGCGCCGGAGCGGCTGCTCCTCCTCTGCCTCGTCGCGGCCGGAGGCGCCGCCGTGCTCATGGCGCGCGTCTCCGAGGTCGTCTTCCCCGCGCTTCCGATCGACGAGCCCGCCGGGGTGGCCTCCTCGTGGACCGCGTGGGTCGGCTTCCTGTTCCTGCGCGCCCTCCTGCTCGTGGCGCCCCCCGCGTTCCTCTTCGGCGCCGCCTTCCCGGCCGCGTCGCGCGTGCTCCGCGAGGACCCGACGGCGGTCGGCCGCGCCTACGGCGCGAACTCCGCCGGCGCGGCGGCGGGCGCCTTCGCGGGGGGCTTCCTGCTGATCCCTTCCCTCGGCGTGGAGCGCGCGCTCCAGGCGGGCGCGGCGCTCGCGGTGCTCGCCGCGCTCCCGCTCGCCCGGCCGCTCGCGGGTCTCGCCCTGGCCGCGCTCGCCGCCCTGCTCGCGGCGCTCCCGCCTCCCCCGCCGGCGATGGCGCGTGAGTCGTTCCTCGCGCCCCGGGGCGGCGGGCGCCTCCTCTTCCATCGGGAAGGGCCGACCGCCTCCGTGGCCGTCGTCGAGGTCCCGGCCGGCCGGCTCCTCTACATCGACGGCTTCCTCTCCTCGGGGACCTCGGTCCACGCGCTCTACATGCGGATGCTCGGACACCTCCCGCTCCTCTTCGCGCCCGAGCCGCGGCGCGCGCTGGTGATCGCGTTCGGCACCGGGTCCACGGCCGGGAGCGCGGCGCTCCACGGCGGCGCGGGCCTCGACGTGGTCGAACTGTCTCCCGAGGTGCTCGAGGCCGCGCCCCTGTTCGCGGCGGTCCACGGCGGCGTGCTCGACGACCCGCGGACCCGCCTGCACGTGGACGACGGACGCCGCTACCTCGAGGCGTCGCGCGAGCGCTGGGACGCGATCACGCTCGAGCCGCTCCTTCCCTGTTTCCCGGGCGCGATCGCGCTCTACAGCCGCGAGTTCTACGCGCTGGCACGCGAGCGGCTCACGCGCGGCGGCGCGCTCTGCCAGTGGCTCCCGGCGCAGGCGCAGTCGGCGGACGAGACCCGCTCGCTCGCCCGCGCCTTCGTGGACGTCTTCCCGGGCGCGACCGTCTGGCAGTACATGGGGACGCTCCTGCTCCTGGGCTTCCGGGACGGCTGCACGGTCGGCACCGCGCAGCTCCGCGAGCGGATGGTGCGACCGGCCGTGGCCGCGGATCTCGCCCGCCTCGACGTGCGCGACCTGGGCGGGCTGGGCATCGGACTGGTGCTGGACGCGCCGGGCACGCGCGCCTGGGCGCTGGGCGCGCCGCCGGTCACCGACGATCGCCCGCTGGTCGAGTTCTTCCGGATCCCGAAGGCGCCCTTCGCGCGGAACCTGCGGGAGACGCTCGCGCGGCTCGAGGCACTGCGCGCGTCGCGCGGGGCCTACGCGGGGGGGGAGGCGGAGGGAGGGCTCTCGATCCTCTACCGCGCCACGTTCGAGCCGGCGCAGGCGGAGCTGCGGCAGCTCCTCAAGGAGCCGGAGGAGAGGTAGGGCGCGCCTTGCGCGACGGCGACGGGGCGTGCTATCAGCGAGGACCATGAGAATCGTGCTCCTCCTCGCGTTCGGCGCCGCCGCGGCGCTCGCCCAGCCGCAGTACCCCGAGGGCGCCCCGATCCCCCGCTCGCTCACCGAGGCCGAGCGCCTCTGGCTCATCGACCATCCGCTCGGCGCCTCCGACGGGGTGACCCCGCCGCCCACGGGTCCGGTCCGCTGCGTCGCGGAATACGAGCCGATGGCCGGGCTCCTCATGGCCTGGGAGGGATCGGCGTCGTGGAACGCGATCCTGACCCAGATGGCGGTGCAGGCGACCGTCTTCGCCGGCGCCGACGTCTGGATGGTGTGCGACACCGCCTCGGAGCAGGCGAGCGTGCAGTCCACGCTCGGCGCGGCGGGCGTGAACCTCTCGCGGGTCCGCTTCGTGGTGACCCCCACCGACACGATCTGGATCCGCGACTACGGTCCACGCTTCATCTATCAGGGGGAGTGCCGCGCCGTGGTGGACCACACCTACAACCGGCCGCGGCCCCTCGACGACGTGCTCCCGGCCTTCTTCGCCGCGCAGCGCCGTCATCCGTTCTACGAGCACCAGCTCGTCCATGGCGGCGGCAACTTCCACCTGGACGCGCGCGGCCGGTCCTATGTGACGCGCCTGGTGAACAACGAGAACCCCGGGCTGACCGAGCAGCAGATCCACGACGTCTGGCAGAGCTACCAGAACGTGGACACGACCTTCTTCAACCCGTTCCCGACCTCGGTGGACTTCACCCAGCACATCGACATGTGGGTGCAGGCCCTCGGCGACGACCGCGTCCTGGTCAGCGACTGGCCCTCCAACGCGGGCTCGGCGCAGGACGTGATCTGCGACGGCGCCGCGGTCACGTTCGCACAGCGGGGCTACACGGTGTTCCGGGTCCCGGCGCGCTCGGTCGGCGGCACCCACTACACGTTCACGAACGCGGTGCTCCTCAACGGGACCGCGATGATCCCGAGCTACACGAACGGGACGGTCGCGCCGCACAACGCCGAGGCGCAGTCGGTCTGGGCCGCGGCGCTCCCCGGCTGGCGGATCGTCCCGATCGGCAGCGAGGCGATCGTGAGCGCGGCGGGCGTGCTCCACTGCATCGTGATGCACGTCCCCGCGCCGCGCGGCGGGACCAGCCCCACGGCGTGGCTCTCGGCGCCGCAGGGCGGCGGGCCGGCGCTCACGCCGGGCGCGCCGGTCGAGATCCGCTGGATCACGGATGACGACGAGTCGGTCGCGAACGTGGACCTGCTGCTCTCGACCGACGACGGCGCGACGTTCCCGGCGACGATCGCCCTGGGGACGGCGGACGACGGCCTGCACACGTGGACGGTGCCCGACCTCCGCACGTCGCAGGCGCGGGTCCGGGTGGTGGCGCGGGACGCGGGCGGGCGGACCGGCGCCGACGCGAGCGACGCAAGCTTCGCGATTGCGGGGAACGGCTGCCCGGCCGCCGTGGCGCCGTACGGGAGCGGGAAGCCGGGGCTCCGCGGCGAGCCGGCGCTCCTCTCCCCCGCGCCGCCCGTGCTCGGCGGCCCCTGGACGCTCGCGCTCTCCAACGCGCTTCCCTCGTGGCCGGCGGTGCTCGTGGTCGGACTCCAGCCGGCGTCGTTCCCCTTCGACGGCGGAACGCTCCTGGTCCTTCCTTCCGGCCTGATCCCGATCACGACCGGGCCGGGCGGGGACTGGACGCTCCCGCTCCTGCTCCCCGATCAGGCCGCGCTCTGCGGGGTGAACGTCTTCTTCCAGGTCGGGGTGCCCAACGACCCGGGCGCCTCCGGCGCCGGCTGGGCGCTCACCGCCGGCCTCCGCGCGACCGCGGGGCGGTGAGAAAAGGGGTCAGGAACCTTTTCCGCGGCGGAAAAGGTTCCTGACCCCTTTTCTCGTTAACCGTCCCTGAGGAGCGCGCGTCTCCACGGGCAAAGGAGGACCGCTCCCATGACGAACCTGCTCATCCTCGCCGTGCTCGCGACCGCCGGCGATCCCTCGTTCACGGCGGCGGCCGGCTCGCCGCATTACGTCGGCCCGATGGCGGGCCGTCCGGTGCTGGCCGACATGAACGGCGATTCGAAGCTGGACGTCGTGATCGCCTGCGGGACCTGCTGCGGCTCGAAGCCCGATCCGGAGAGCGGCATCGTGGTGGTGCTGCTCGGCGACGGGAAGGGCGGCTTCGTGAAGGCGGGCAGCGAGCCGGTGCGCATCGGCCCCTCGGCGCGCAAGGTGGCGGTCGGGGACGTGAACGGGGACCGCAAGCCCGACCTCGTGGTGGGCGAGCACGACAGCGCGTCGATCACGGTATGGCTCGGCGACGGCAAGGGCGGGGTCCGGGCTGCGCCCTTCTCGCCGGTGAAGGCGTCGGACACGAAGCGCCCGCACACGCACGAGGTGGCGCTCGCCGACGTGGACGGCGACGGGCACCTCGACCTCCTCTCGACCAACGCGAACGACGGCACGGTCTCGGTCCTCCGCGGCGACGGCAGCGGCCAGTTCGCGCCCGCGCGTGGCTCGCCCACGTCCGCCGCGCGGCACCCGTACGACTCGATCGCGGTGGCCGACGTGAACGGCGACGAGAGGCCCGACCTCGTGATCCCCGACCTCCGCGGCAACGCGGTGTCGATCCTGCTCGGCAAGGGGGGCGGCGCGTTCGGGCAGCCCGCGCAGTTCCCGCTCGGCCCGCGGCCAGGCTACGTGGTCGTGGGCGACGTGAACGGCGACCGCAAGCCCGACCTCGTGGCGACGCACGACGACGACCCGCTGGTGGCGATCCTGCTCGGCGACGGCGCGGGGCGCTTCCAGAGCGCAGAGGGATCGCCGATGAAGCTGGAGAAACCGGTCTGGGGCTCCGCGCTGGGCGACCTGGACGGCGACGGGAAGCCGGACCTCGCGGTCGGCTCCAACAGCGATCGCGGCGTCGAGGTCCTCATCGGCGACGGCAAGGGCGGCTTCCGGGCGGCGAAGCCGATCCCCGCGCCCCGCCTGTCCGGCTACGTCGCGATCGGCGACGTGGACGGCGACGCGAAGCCCGACGTCGTGGCCGCGAGCTACGAGACCGGCGAGGTCACCGTCTGGCTGCGGAGGTAGGCCAGTCGGGTCCCGCCGCGGGACTCGGAGTCGAGGCCATGCTTCCTCCGGATTGCCGGCCGTAGGAGGACCTCTCGATACTCACGCAGTGTCAGATTGGACAGGAGAAAGGGGAATCTCCCCCGCAACATCCCGTCCACGATGCGTGCCGTGGGAGCCCGCGCGTCCTTTGTGATCAGTCCGCTGACGACGACGTTCGTGTCGATGACTGCGGGCCGGGACGTCATCGCCGTCGGGACGACCGGGTCTCCCGAACGGCAAGTTTCAGCGCCCGGCTCTCAGGCAGTGCGGCGCGGCTCCGGGCCTTGCTCACCAGAGCTTGGGCTCGCTCAAGCGTCCCGACCAGATCCAGGCGCTCCTCGATGAGCTCACGGATGGTCTTGCCGCGCCGGGCCGCGAGCCGTTTCAGGGCTCTGTGCCGCTCTGCGGTAAGAGTGATCGTCAGTCGGGGCATGGCGCATCTCCACCTGAAAGCCGTTGCCAACATACCATTCCGACCCTGAGGGGTCAGGTCCCGCGGCGGGACCTGACCCGGCTCGCGTGGGTTTTCGCGCGGTCGTCCGTCATCATCGGCGGACGTGGAAACCGAGCAGCGCTGGATCGAGACCTACCGGACCACGCTGACGCCGCTCTGGGCCTACGCGCTCCGGCGCGCAGGCGGCTCGCGCGAGCTGGCGGAGGACGCGGTCCAGGAGGCCTGGCTCCGCGCGGTGGACCGGTGGTCCGCGAGCGGCTTCCCCGCCGAGCCGCTGGCCTGGCTCCAGACGGTGACGCGGAACCTGCTCGCCGACCACTTCCGCCGCGCGCGGCCCGGGTCGCTCGAGGGCGCCCGGCTCGACGGCACGCTGGAAGGGCGCGCGCCCGATGCGGCCGCGCCGCTCCTCCAGTGGGCGCTCGGCCGGCTCCCCGCGCGCGAGGCGCGGCTCGTCGAGGGCTACCACCTCGACGGTCGCGACTACGCGGACCTCGCCCGCGCGGAGCGGCTGACCGTGCGCGCCGTCGAAGGCCGCCTCCGCCGCGCCCGGGAACGCCTCCGCCGACTGTTGGCTCCGTATCTCCAGGAGGACCCATGAACCCGAACCCCGAGCCCGAGTTCGCCCGCTTCCTCGAATGGCAGCTCGCCCGCGAGCTGCGCCGCCGCGCGCGCTTCGGCGCCCCGGCCCCGGCCCCGCGCCGGCCGCGCCTCCTCCTCACGGCCGCGGCCGCGCTCCTGGGCGTGCTGCTCGGTGCCGCCTCGGTCGTCGGCTCCCAGACGATCGCGCGCGCGCGCGAGCGGAGCCTCCACCTGCTCCGCGCCGAGCTCGACGTCGCCCGGGCCGCGCGCCGGATCGAGCCGCTCCGCGCCGTCGTCGCCGCGGCCCGGCGCCGGGTGGCCGCCGGCGCCGAGTCCACGGCCGCCGACGAGGGCCCCCGCGCGGCGCTCGCAGCCGCCGAGCGCGATCTCGCGCGCGCCCACCTGGACCTCGAGGAGGTGCAGGTGACGGGTGCGGCGCCGAACTCGTCGCTCTCCGCGCCGCTCGTGGGCGGGCGCGACTTCGTCGCCGAGCGGCTCGCGCTCGAGCGGGCGGCACACCTGGCCGCACGCGCCGCGGCCGTGCGCCGGCTCGAGCGCATCCGTCAGCTCGTCCAGACGGGCTTCGCCCCGACGAGCGAGGAGGCCGACGCGGCCCTGGCCGCGGAGGCGGCCGGGATCCCCTTCGCGCGGCTCGAGGAGATGGCCCGCCTCCGCGAGCAGTTCCTCGCGGGCGCGCTGACGGCCGCCGCCGTCGAGCTCCGGTCCGGGCTCGCCGCCGCCGACACGCGGCGCGACGAGATCGCGCTCCTGCTCGCGCGCGCTCGAGAGCGCGTGGCGCGGGCCCGCCTGCTCCACGGCGCGGGCGTGGAGGGCGAAGGGCCGCTGCGCGAAGCAGAGGCCGCACTTCAAGCGCTCGAGGCGGAGGCGCAGCTCGTCGAGGTCGAACGCGAGCTCGCGATCGAGCGGCTGCGGAGGTAGGGCTCCGTCCTCCCCGAGCGTGCGATCTGGCGCGGCATGATCCTGTCAGGCTCCATCCCGAAGGTCTCGAGCCCCTCCGGCGGATGGAGACGGTCTACCGCACGGCCTCGATGCTGGCGCGGTTCCTCCCGCCGGGCCGCTGAGCAGCTCACGGCCCGGCCGGCGTCCGCGCCGGCCGGCGCGCGCGATACCGGAAGCAGCCGACCACGTGGTCGTCCACCATGCCGGTCGCCTGCATGTGGGCGTAGCAGACCGTCGAGCCGACGAAGCGGAAGCCGCGGCGCTTCAGCTCCGCCGACATCGCGTCGGACTCGGGCGACGTCGCGCGGGCGGTCTCGCGCGTGATCCCTTCGGGCGCGCGGAGCGTGCGGTGCCCCGTGAACCCCCAGATGAAGCGGTCGAAGCTGCCGTGCTCCTGCCGCACCTCGAGGAAGGCGCGCGCGTTCGCGATCGCGCCCTCGATCTTTGCGCGGTTCCGGACGATCCCCGCGTCCCCCATGAGCCGCGCCACGTCGCGCCCGCCGAAGCGCGCCACGCGCTCCGGCTCGAACCCGCGGAAGGCCCGGCGGAAGTTCTCCCGTTTGCGGAGGATCGTGATCCACGAGAGCCCCGCCTGGAACCCCTCGAGAATCAGCATCTCGAAGAGGCGTTGATCGTCGTGGAGCGGCCGGCCCCACTCCTCGTCGTGGTAGGCGACGTAGAGCGGGTCCTCCCCGCACCACCAGCAGCGCGTCTTCGACCGGCCGGGCATGGGGCCGCAGGATACCGCGTGCGGGTCAGTCGCCGAAGCAGATGCCGAGGTCGCGCGCCGTCATCATCGCGTCGCTCTCGAGCGGCACGGTCTTCATGCGGCTCGTGGCCTCCTCGAGCGGAACGTAGTGCACGCTCGGGGGCGCGAGCGCGACCATGACCCCGTCCTGACCGTCCGCGAGCGCCCGGACCGCTGCGGCGCCGAAGCGGAGCGCGATCAGCCGGTCGAAGGTGGTCGGCGACCCGCCACGGAGCAGGTGGCCGAGCACCACCAGGCGGGTCTCCTTCCGGGTCATCGCCTCGAGCTCGCGCGCGACCCGCTCGCCCACGCCGCCGAGCCTCTGTTCGCGCCCGGCCTCGCGCGCCACCACCGACATCTCGCCGCCCGCCGGCCGCGCGCCTTCGGCGACGATCACGATCGAGAAGTGGGCGCCCTGGGCCTCGCGCTCGCGCACCTTGGCGGCCACCTTTTCGAGGTCGTAGGGGATCTCGGGGATCAGGATGGCGTCCGCGGAGGCCGCCACGCCCGAGTTGAGCGCGATCCAGCCTGCGTAGCGTCCCATCACCTCGACCACCATCAGCCGGCGGTGCGAGGCGGCCGTGGAGTGCAGACGGTCGATGCACTCGGTGGCGAACGAGACCGCTGTGTCGAAGCCGAACGTGACCAGCGTCTTGTCCAGGTCGTTGTCGATGGTCTTGGGTACGCCGATGACCCGGAGGCCCTTCTTGTGCAGCACGTTCGCGATCGTGAGCGAGCCGTCCCCCCCCACCGCGATCAACGCGTCGAATCCCTGGCGGCGGAGCGCCTGCACCACCTCGTCCGACCGGTCCACCTCCTCGATGGCCCCGCCCGGCCGCACCACCGGGAAGCGCAGAGGGTTCCCCTTGTTCGTCGTGCCGAGGATGGTCCCACCCACGTGGGTGATGCCGCGGACGCGCTCGCGCGTGAGCCGCATGAGGCCGCCGTCCTCGTAATGCTCCGGCGTCAGGAGCCCGCCGTAGCCGTCGCGGATGCCGGTGACCTCCCACCCGCGGTTGGACGCGGTGAGGACCACGGCGCGGATGACCGCGTTGAGCCCGGGCGCGTCGCCGCCGCCCGTGTTGATCGCGACCTTCAGGGGCTGTCGGGCCATCCGGGGGCACCTCCTCGTGCCGGGTCTTCTATCGCCCCCCGGAGGGGGAGAGGAAGAGGGCGCCGATGCCGAGGGGCGCCCGCCCCCCCTGATGAGAGGTCCGGACCGCATCCTCCCCGCCGGCCCGCATTACCCGGCAATTCCACCCGGCCCGGCGCAACCACGGACAGAGCTGAGTCCCAAACAGGAGGTGAGCCATGGTTCCAGGTATCGGCAGGAAGATCGTTCGTGGATCGAAGAGTGCACGCGGGGCGTACGCTCTGCTGCTCCTTGTCCTCCTCCTCGGCGCTACCCCGCTTCCGGCCCAGGAGCTCCACTCCTTCGTCAAGGGAAGCGGGGACGACGTGAAGGATGCGGTCTGGGACCACGAGTTCCTCAAGAAGATGAAGGACACGCTCGGCAACTCCTACGAGTCCCTCCAGGTCGTGGTCTCCTCCTGCTGCTCCCGGGGCTTCGCCGACTACGCCAGAGGTTACCTGCAGGGGGACTTCAGCGTGATCGCGTCGCGCGACTACAACAAGGAGGAGGGGTACCTCTCCACGAACCAGACCGCCCGCTTCGGCAGCAACCCGGACGTGGAGAAGGAAGGGCTCGCGGTGGGCGGGAGCGTCAACCCGAGGAACGACCCCATCTGGTACGTCCACGGGTTCCTCGGGGCCTGGATCAAGGCCATGAGGGCCAACGCCAATGCGACCGCCCAGGATCTCTTCGACGCCGCCAAGGGCGGCGATTACAACGTCAGCCGGCACACGGCCAACGGGCCCAAGATCGTCGCCGACAACGCCGGCAACGGTCTTCGGTCCAAGGTGGGAGACGGGACCCGCGGGCGCAACGCGCTCGTCTGGGACGCCTTCGCGGGTGGAGGCAGCGAGGCGATCTCCATCTTCTCCGGTCTCCGGGGTCGCGGGTACGACCCGAACACGGAGTGGAATCCCTCCACGATCGAGCTGGCCTATGGCCTCATGGGCAACAACGACCCGCTCGAGTTCGACGGCGAGGGGTTGCTGAGGCGGCCGGGGGCGCGCGCCCGGGAGGGAGCCAGCCTCCCCGTCCGCTACAAGGCCAACCGCGAGAACCTCTGGACGATGATCGGGAATCTCCGGACCGGCCTGAACGCCAACCCGGGCATGCGGAAGGCGCTGGTCGTCCTGGGCGCCCACGGCAACTCCGAGAAGCGCAAGGTGGACAAGGAACCCGATCCCCGTCCGAACGAGTCGAACCAGGGCCGGATCATGACGCCGGGATCGAGGACCGTGCTCGCGCTCGAGCAGGAGTTCGTGGACCTGCTGCTCAAGGGCGCCGTGGTCCCGGACCCGACGCTGGCGCGCTCGGGCCCGGCCTTCCTCACGATGACCACCGCCCAGGAATCCGGTCCGCTGTCGGTCCAGGTGCTGATCGACGGCGTGCAGGCGGGCTATGTGCAGCTCCAGGGAAGCTCGGGCGGCCACTCCTACACGCTCCCGGTGGAGGATGCCGTGCTCCGGACGCTCTACACCTCGGGGGCGTTCGCCGACCTGGTCCTCGAGGTGGGCTTCTATTTCGCGTCCGGCTCCTTCCGCGTGGCGACGGAATGGGACTTCGAGCTCGGGGGATACCGGCATTACGGGATCGGCCTCGCAGGTCCCCCGCTCCAGAGGCTCTTCGATCTCGATCCGACGCCTCTCCCACCGGCGGGGACGATCCTGGCCACTCAGGCGCAGCCGGTCTTCCCCCCGTCGGTCAGCCCGCCGGACCCGGCTGGGCTCGCCTTCGACAGCTCCCGGCAGGGAGGGATCGTCTGGGCCACCGACCAGAACCGCACGTGGGATCCGAATCAGCCGAGCCTCTTCGCGATCACGGCCAGCGTGCCTCACGTGCTGCTTACGACGATCGTCCTGAAGGACAGCGCGTGCATCTCGAATCCAGGCGTGCCCGTCACCAGCGGTCACGTGAACGGCATCTCGATGGTCCCCTCCCGCGTCGGCTTCTGCGAGCCGCGGACGATCCTGGGGTCGGACTTCAACGGCGACCTGCAGCGCTTCGACGACAACCTCTTCGAGATCGACCCGGACGTCCCGGCGCCGGTTGCCGGCACCGCGAACCTGCGGAACGTCTGGTACCTGGACAGCGGCAGCTGTCCGACGCTGTGCCGGCCCAATACGAACTCGAACGTCCCCCAGGCGCGGATCGATCCCGTGAACCTGGTCGTGAACATGGGGTACATCCCGGGCGAGACCGGGGACGGGAGGCGCCAGGTCCTGTTGGGCTCGATGTGCGGGGATTACCGGGTGCTGGGTTGCCGTCCGGCGAACACGATCCTGAACTTCTGCGAGCTCACGGAGGGATCGCCCGGGAGCTGGCGCATCCTGGCGCGGTACGGTGAATCGACCGGCTCTGCGCCCTTCCAGTACGCGCCCATGAGCGCCACCTACGACCCCGACACGCAGTCGTACTTCTTCGCCGACTGTGGAGACGGCGCTCCCACGCCCAGCCATCCCAGCGTCATCTATCAACTGCGGTTCAACCAGTCCAACCGCTCGTGGAGGGTCCTGCAGAGCTTCCCCGGGTGGGATGGCCGCATCACCGGCATGGCGGTGATCCGGAGCGGCAATCCGGTGGGTTGGATGAAGGTGACCGGACGGAACGCGGTGGCCATCGCGAGCGTCACCACGGGGACGCACGCCCTGGTCCTCGAGCAGCAGGGAGGATCGGTCCGGTTGCGCGGCGGTGCTCCGAACGCCGGCAAGCCCTTCGTCTGTCTGGCCGCGATGAGCCGCCAGGCAGGTTTCGATCTCCCGGACCGGGAGCGGCGCATCGACCTCGACCCGGATTTCCTGTTCGGCCTGAGCCTGTCGGGGGCGCTCGGGAACTCCGGCACGCTGAACGCGTCCGGGACCGCGGCCTTTGCCGTGCCCGCGCTCCCATCCGGCTTCCCCGTGTTCCTCCAGGCAATCCTGCTCGGCAACCCGAACGAGTGCGACTTCGGCCTGGACCTGATCTCGGAGGTCCTCGCCTACGCGACACCGTAGGCTTCGAAGGGGTCAGGATCCTCGAGGGTCCTGACCCCTTTTCTCCGTCCTTGACTTCGCGCCGTCCGGGGCCGCATCCTTGGGCGCGACCGGGCAAGGTCATCGGGAGATCGTGGAGCGTGGAGTCCCCGCGCGCGCGGCCCGGTTGCATCCCCTTCGTTCTTGCGGCGGTCCTCGCGGCCGGCTGTGGACGCGACGGGGGTGACGATCCCGCGCGTCTCCGCGCGCTCGCGCTCGACGTCGAGGGGCGCGAGGACGTAGCGCGCAACCAGCCGCTCACGCTCACGTTCACCGACGACGTGGACCCCGAGAGCGTCGGCCTCGACACCGTCCAGGTCCGCCGCGGCGCGCCCGGCGAACCACGAGCCCCGGGTGGGCCGCCCTCCGTGCTCGGACGCTACGAGGTCCGGCGCAACCGCGTGCTCTTCCATCCGACCGTGAACCCGCTCGACCCGAACCCGCTCGGCCTCCCGCTGAACCCGTTCGGCTTCGACGCGCTCACCGGCTATCACGTGCTGCTCCCGACCGCCGACGGGGCACGCCGGCTCCGGAGCGCCGGCGGCCGGCCGCTCGCGCGAGGCTTCACGGCCTCGTTCCGCACCGGCTCCGGCTGGCTCCTCGAGGTCCCCGCCGTGGCGCCACGGGTCGTCCGCGCGCCGGACACGAACGGGAATCCCGACGACGACCTGCTCTCGTTCGACCCGCCCGGCCCCGAACCGATGGACCGCCGCCGCGAGCTGGACTCGCGCGTCACCATCAGCGTCACGTTCACCGAGCCGATGGACCCCGCCTCGGTGAACCCCGAGCCAGCGGCCGGCTCCTTCCGTGTCGCCGAGACCAACCTCGCGCGCGGGATCGCGGGAACGGTCTCGTGGTCGCCCGACGGACGGACCTTCACGTTCACACCCTCGGGCGGGCTCGGGCACGAGACGATCGCCCGCGACTACCTCGCGACGCTCACCGAGGGGCTCCGCGACCTCGCGGGGAACGCGGCCGCCCTCGAGGGTGTGCGCCCCGAGGAGCTGGCCTTCCACACGCGCCTCTCGCCGGGCGAGAACGGCCCGCTCCTCCAGACGCTGCTCCCGTTCACGGCTCCCGACGTGGATCGCGACCCGACGGCGACCGACGACGACGTCGCATGGGGGACCTACAACCCGCCGCCGCGCGACCGCCTGGGGCCGGCGTCGATCCGGACCCGCGAGCACCCGCTCGAGCCCGCGTGCCTGGGGATTCCCCAGCCTCCCGTGTACTGCCCGTTTCTCGATCCGCAGCCGCTCAACACCTGCGATGGACCGACACCCAACCAGGACTGCGACCCCTGCACGTCCGGGGGACAGATCGAACACCGCTTCTCCCGCGGAGCGAAGCTCCAGCTCCTGTATCTCGCGCGGGAGCTGCGCCCGAACGGCGGCCCGCAACAGGCCGACCGGCTCACCGACTCCGAGGCGATCACCGGCGTGGATTGGGGACCCCGCTCGAACTTTCTCTTCCGGACGCGCTACGCGGGCGTGACGGTCCGAATGGGCCACACGACCGCAAACGAGCTGAACGGCGGACTCACGCTCTTCTACGACTTGAACTACAACGCCGGTTCCCCTCCGGTGGAGGTCTTTCCGCCCGGGAACTACGACGTCCCGGAACGGAGGGACGCCGTCTGGTTCCCCTGGCCCCAGACGAGGAGCTTCGGTTTCGACGGCACCAACAGCCTGATCCTGGAGGTGAACGTGCCCGATCCCCGGGTGGAGGATCCCCAGGCGACCTACCAGCTCTTCCGGAACCAATCGACGGCGCTCACTCCATATCGACGCGTCCTGAGCCAGCCTGGGCAGCCGATGGCCGGCTGCGGCGACCGGACCGTCTACCACCACCGCTTCCACCTGGCGAAGCAGAAGCACCTGGCCGTGACGCGGTTCCTCGATCTGGGCCGGGGAACGTTCCTCCCGCTCCACGCGCCTCCGACCGTCTTCCCGCGCGCCGATCAGCTCCCCCCCGGGACCGGCTACGCGCTCCGCTTCCAGGGCGCCGACTCCGCGTCCGGCGCCGGCGCGACCGCGTGGAGCGCGGACGTCCGCGTGGCCGACCGCAAGCGCTTCCTCCGGCTCGAAGTCGTCTTCTCGAGCGACGCCCGCGCGCTCGTCCGCCCCTGGATCGACTGGATCGCGCTCGGCTACGCTGCCGACCGCTGAGGAGACCGCCATGCTCCACCCGACCAGAACCGCCCTTTGCATCGTGATCGCGCTCCTCATCGCCGGCTGCTCGCCCGGAGGCGGCGGCGGCGACGGCACGCGCCTCCTCGCGCTCCGGGTCCTCTTCCATCCGACGGTGGACGTCGGCGACCCGAACCCGCTCGGCCTCCCGCTGAACCCGTTCGGCTTCGACGCGCTCACGGGCTATCACGTGCGGCTGCCCGCCGCCGGAGGCGCCCGCCGGCTCCGGAGCGCCGGCGGCCAGCCGCTCGCACGGGAGTTCACCGCGTCCTTCCGCACGGGCGCCGCCTGGCTGCCCGAGGTCCCGGCCGTCGCGCCGCGCGTCGTCCGCGCGCCGGACACGAACGCGAACCCCGACGACGACCTACTCGCGTTCGCCCCCCCGGGCCCCGACCCGATGGACCACCGTCGCGAGCTGGACTCGCACGTGACCATCAGCGTCTCGTTTGCCGAGCCGATGGATCCCGCCTCGGTGGACCCCGAGCCCCAGTCGCCGGCGGGTCCGGGCGGCTCGTTCCGGATCGCCGAGACCCGGCTGGACCGCGGGATCGCTGGGACGATCACGTGGACCCCCGACGGACGGACCTTCACGTTCATCCCGGCGGGCCCTCTCGGGAACGCGACGATCGTCCGCGACTACCTCGTGACGCTCACCGAGGGGCTCCGCGATCTCGCGGGGAACGCAGCCGTGCTCGAGGACGTGCGCCCCGAGGAACGCGCGTTCCACACGCGCCTTTCGCCGGGCGAGAACGGCCCGCTCCTCCAGACGCTGCTCCCGTTCACGGCGCCCGACCAGGACCGCGACCCGCAGGCCACCGACGACGACGTCGCCTGGGGGACCTTCAATCCGCCGCCGCGCGACCGCCTCGGGCCGGCGTCGGTCCGGACGCGCGAAGTCACGGTGGACCCGACCTGCGTCCCCGCCCCGGGCCCGCCGCAGGTCAACTGCCCGTTCCTCCTGCCCGAGCCGCTCAACGTCTGCGATGGACCGGTGCCGAACGGCAACGACTGCGATCCGTGCACGGGAGGCGTACCCCCCACGGACTCGGGCTTCTCGAAGGGAGGGCGGATCCAGCTCCTATACAGCGCCTTCGACCTGCGTCCCCAGACCGGGCCACATCGCGCCGATCGGCTGCTCGACGCGGAGGCGATCACCCGCGTGGAGTGGGGACCGATCTCGAACTACCTCTTCCGCACCCGCTACTCCGGGATCACCGTCCGGATGGGGCGACAACGTCTCCGGTGGGCTCTCGCTCGCCTACGCGTCCAGCTACGACGCCGGCACACCCCCGACGGAGGTCTTCTCCGGCGACTACCTCGTCCCCAACCGGCTGGTCGCGCCCTGGTTCGCCTGGCCGCAGACCGAGGTCTTCGGCTACGGAGGCCACCACCTCGTGCTCGAGGTGAACGTCCCGGACCCCTACCTCGGCGATCCCAATGCGACCTATCAGCTCTTCCGGAGCGACACGGACGCGGTCATCCCGTTCACCCGCGTCTTCGGCCGCGCCGACGCCCCGACGGCCGGATGCGGGGAGACGACCACCTATCACCATCGCTTCCGGTTCGCCAAACGGAAGCACGTGGCCGTGACGCGCTTCCTCGACCTGGGTCGGGGCACGCTGCTCCCGCTCCACGAGCCGCCGACGATCTTCCCGCGCCTCGACCAGCTCCCGCCCGGGACCGGCTACGCGCTCCGCTATCAGGGCGCCGACACCGCCACGGGCGGCGGCGCGACCGCGTGGAGCCCGGACGTCCGCGTCGCCGACCGCAAGCGCTTCCTCCGGCTCGAGGTCACGTTCACGAGCGACGCGCGCGGGCTCGTCCGCCCCTGGATCGACTGGATCGCGCTCGGCTACACCGCCGGCGGCTGAGTTACTCCGTCACGGCCAGGAGCCAGAGCGCCTGCGCGGTGCCGTAGGCGCGGCCGATCATCACGTGGTCGATCCACGTGCCGTCGAACTCCTGCGCGGCGAGCACCTCGGCGCGCACCGCGGCGAAGACCGGCTTCCGCCGCGCCTCGGGGAGGACCAGCGCCGCCTCGACCGCGTTCCGGTGGCCGAAGAAGAAGTAGTAGCCGCCGTGGCCGCGGCTGTTGAAGTAGTCGTACAGCTTCTTGGTCGGCACGCGCAGCTCGTGGTCGAACTCGAGGAAGCGCTCGAGCGCGGTCGCGATCCGCGGCAGCGTCGGGCGTCCGGCGCGGAAGAGCGCGAGCTCGCAGAGCGCGTCGCGCGCGATCGAGCCGTGGCGCGTGGTCATCCACTCGTGGCCCTTCATCGTCGAGTACGGGAAGAGGCCCGCCTTGGTCCGCATCGCCTCGAGCGCCTTCGTGCCGGACGCGAGCACGGCCTCGTCGATGCGCACCGCCGCCTCCTTCGCCTCGGCGAGCGCGAGCACGTTCAGCGCGGTGTTGAAGCTCGCGGGCCGCTCGGCCTGGTAGACGGTCCAGTTGTGGTCCTTCTGCTGGGTGCGCGCGATCGCCGCGGCCACGCGCGCCGCCGTCTCGCGCGCCTGGAGGCGGAGCAGGAAGAGGAGCGCGTAGGGGTTGTTGAACGGGTCCATGAGGTCGTCGCGCCCGCGGCGGCTCCAGCGGTCGAGAAACGCCCGGGCGTCCTGGAGCGCACGCTCGACGGACTGGGCGAGCGGCTTCTCGAGGCGCGCGCGCCAGCGGAGGAGCGCCTCGCCCGCGAGCGCGGTGATCGCGGCGTCGTGGAGCCCCTCACCGGGCGCGCCCTGATGGCCGCCGAACGAGCCGTCCGGGCGCTGCATCTTGATCAGCTCGCTCACCGAGCGCGCCGGGTCGAACGGCGCCTTCGGGTCGCCGGACTCGGTGGTCTCGGGAGGGGCCTTGGGCGCGGGGAAAGCCTCGGCGGTCTCCGCGAGCGGGAGCCGCGGCCCGTCGGGGAGGAGGCAGGCCGCCGCTTTCCGGCCGAAGCGCGTGGGGCCCACGAGCGGCTCCAGGCGCTTCTTCGCCTCGTCGGCCCGGCCGAGGCGGAGCAGGCACCACGCGGCCCAGAAGCGGCCGGCCGCGGCGCGCGGGTGGTCGTCGGGGAGCGCGGCGGCGTCGAGGTCCTCGAGCGCGCCGGCGTCCTCGCCGCGCGCGAGCTTCACGAGGCCGCGCTGGAGCCGCTCGTCGGGCGTGGCCGGCTGGGCGACCGCGCGGGCCGCGGCGTCGAGGTCGCCGAGCCGGAGCCGCGCGCGCGAGCGGAGCACGCGGCCCGCGGGATCGTCGTGTCCCTCGAGGAGCGCGGCGGCGCGCTCGGGCTCGCCGTCGAGGTAGAGCTCCTCGGCGGTCTCGACGGTCTCGGCGCGCGAGGCGGCGCGCAGCTTCTTCAGCGCCTCGCGAAGGACGCGGTCGACGAAGGGCGCGCTGAGCGTGCCGAAGCGGTGGAGGCGGTGGACGAGGCGGCCCTGCGGGTCGAGCACGAGGACGGCCGGGGTCACGACGTCCACGGCCGAGAGCTTGAACGCGCGGAGCGGGTCGGTCGGGTTCGGGTTCATGCCGTGGAGCGAGAGGTCGTAGGTGACGAGGAGCGGCACGAAGCGGCGCTCGATGAGCGCGGCGAGGTCGGGGTCGCTGAGGGGGCCGGCGCGGAAGAGGACGTCCTTCATGAGCCCGTCGTCCCGGAACGGAACGGTGGCGGCGCGCAGGTCGGTCTGGGCGGCCGCGAGCGCCTGGTCGTCGTCGATGCAGCGGACGTAGAGGAGGATCGGCCGCGCCTCCTGGGCGGCGCGGGCCTTGGCTGCGTCGGCGTCGAAGAGCCAGGGGAGCTCGATCGCGCATTCGCGGACGAGGCGCTCGTAGGGGTGGGGCGGCGGACCGCCGCCGGAGGAGCGGGGCTCCTTGGTGGTGGGCCGGACGGCGAGGTCGTCGTACCAGACCTGGCCGCGGCCGATGAGCCAGGCGAGGAGGCGGACGGCGGAGCAGGCGGCGGGGAGGTCCACGACCGCGCTGATGGAGACGCCGTCGGCATCGCCCTGCACCTTGTCGGACCAGGCGGCGCCGACCATCTTCCCGGCCTTGTCCCAGAGCTGGAGCATGACGCAGCCGTTGGCGGAGGCGTCGAGGCCGCGGGCCCAGGCGCGGGCGGAGACCTCGAGGCGCTTGGGGCGGTCGCGCTCGGGCAGCTCGATCCGCTGGTGCCAGTTGTGGGGCGAGCGGTCGGTGGCGGTCCCGTTGGCGATCGAGAGCGCGCGCGACTTGCCGGGCGAGGGCTCGCAGGAGAATCGCAGCTTGGGCGCGCCGGGCGTGTGATCCCAGCCGGTGGGCGCG
>Ga0187892_10003692_pt1 | contig 27373 bp, 28 predicted proteins | sample MA1701073metaG_FD_139345 | JGI IMG/M metagenome (GOLD analysis project Ga0187892, IMG submission 139345) | Bio-ooze microbial communities from a basaltic lava cave in the Kipuka Kanohina Cave System on the Island of Hawaii, USA - MA170107-3 metaG ... | reverse complement strand
CTCGAACGTTGGTGCCGGATCCTGAGTTTCGCGCTGGTGAAGTACCTCCGCGGACGAGAACTGCGCCCGCCCCCTTATCTGCTCGCCTCAACTTAACCCGTCTACTGCTCTTTTTAGGTTGAAGGCGACTATATCTTGTGATTGTTACGGTAGGTTGACCGGCCCTGGCAAAGCTCGGTTTTACTTCCTCGCTTTCCTATTTCTTATTTCCCGGCTCGGAGGAAAAGGTTCAAAGCGACCTAAACTCCGTCGGGGGTATCTGCTCAGCTTCAGCCGAGCCAGGCTTCCGTGCCCCAGCATACTATAATCCTTTACCGACTGGAACTAAGGGTTTACCCCTAAACTCTTTTTTATATGGATCCGGGCGAATAAAGATCGAAAGATACGGAGCGAGCGAAAGCGGTCTCCGCCGCTCACGTCGCAAGATCGAGCCCCATAAGGATCGCGTGGCCGCCGTCGTCGGCTCTCTTATAGGACCAGTGGCACGGTTGAACACGCCCGGAGGCAATGCGCCCTTGGTCCACACTCCCGATTCAACTATCATGTCCTTCCGTTTTAACAAGAACTGAGAACCAGACAAATGGCCCTGCTCTATAAAAACACGTATCTCTACCACGGATTGACCAATGCCGTTTATGGAGTATCCAGGAAAGAACGCTTTCACGCCGTGGTGCGTTGGGTGCCGGACGATATGGAACTGTTGGACGTTTGCTGTGGCGACGGTACGTTAGCCACTTATCTCGCCCGAGGCGTTAATTATCGGGGGCTTGACCAAAGCCCCGCTTTCGTGCGCCAAGCTCAAGCCCTGGGGCGCGCGGTCGAGCTCTTTGACGTACGTGCGGGGGACCTTCCGAGCGCGGATGTGGTCGTCTGCCAGGTGAGCTTATTCCAGTTTTACCCTCAAGCGGAATCTATGCTGGCCCGCTTGTTCGATGCCGCGAGATGCCGGCTTGTGATCTCCGAGTCTGTCTTTAGCCTGAGCCAATCCCGTTGGTCATGGCTCGCTTCCGTCGTTGCTTGGGGGACTAAAACGAAAGGCATGAGCGCGGACACATTTCGCTTTAGCGCCTCTTCACTGCGGCAATTGTTTCAGCCTTACGGGGCCAACTTGCGCCATGTGGCGGAGGTGTGCAATGGGCGGGACTGGGTATATGTGCTCGACAAGTCGCCGATGGTGCCTTGAGCAAGCCTTGTTAGCTCGCGCTCGCTTTCCTCGCCAGGAAATACAAATGGCGTCCGAGAGGCGAGCCGTCGTGGTTCACGTCCAAGCGGTTTTGCACATCAAAACTGTAGACGATATCCATGGCGTGTCTCCCCAGTAGCAGGCGCGCATCATCTAAGGAGCGTATGTACAAACCGAATCGCATGTCTTCCGGCAGATGATAGCCCACTAGCAAATAGCCAGTCTCTGCCAGCAACTTGCTTATGTTAAACATCACACCGTCGATCTCGCGCGGTTCGAAGTAATACAAGGAATCCAACGCCACCGCGATATCGAAGCGCTTGCAGCCCTCGATTTTCATTCCCGGCGCCTTTAGATCGAGCTGACGAAATGTGCAGTCTGGGGCGATGAGACTTGCCCTTTTTAGGGCCGTGGGAGAAATATCGACTCCACAAACACGTGCGGCTGGAAAACGCTGCTTTATGCGCGCCGTGAAATAACCCAAGCCACAGCCGATGTCGATGATGGCGGCAGGGCGATGGGCGCCCTTGGTCAGCATTTCGACGGCGCGCTCCAGAGTCGCCAAGACCAGTTGACAGGAGAGGCTGTCTACGGCTTGCGATTGCCCATGCGGATCCTCACAATGGGCGTACATCCCCTCGAAGTCACGGATCAGGGCCACGTCTTTCCCGTTTCGCCTGAAAACAAAATCGTTGTGCCGCTGTGGTTTTTCTATTCTCATCCGGCCGAATCGCTACTAGCGCCGTGCTCATGGGTTTCCGGTTTGGGCTAAGATAATTATTTCGGCAAACTCGCGAAAAGCGCCGTATCCTCCCTTGTTGCGGCATATGATATCAGCTCGGCCTTTTTCCTCGTCAAAAGCGTCGCTGGGGCAAGCGGAAAGACCCACCATGGCAAACACCTCGAGATCGTTGACATCGTCGCCAATGTAGCCGAGCTTATCGCGCGCTAAGCCACGCTTGGCAATAATGGATCTAAGAGTCTCTGCCTTATCGCTTACCCCTAGATGACACTCTTCGATCCCCAGTTTCTCGGCCCGTCTTTTGAGGGGTGTCGAATTCTCTCCAGAAACAATGCCCGTTTCGACACCGGCCAGCGTCCGCAGGCGCTCCACGCCCATGCCGTCCCTTATGCTAAAGCGCTTCAGCAGTTCCCCAGCCGGTGAATAGTAAACGCCCCCGTCTGTCAGCACGCCGTCGCAGTCCGTGAGCAACAATTTGATAAAACGTGCTTTTTCGATGATGTTCTGCGATACCATAGCCCTTATCAAGGCATTCGCCGCACCTAATCAGATAGGCTGTTCATCCGGATGGCGCCGTTTCGTTTTAAAGGGTACCAGAAATCCTTCCCATCGCTCGTAGGTTTTTGCTGTGCTCCATGGGTCAGATCACTCTAAGTGATTGACCCACGTCCTCGCGTCCCCTGTGAGGGCGGGTACTATCGGATTAATCGAAGTGCCCTAAGATGATTTTTGGTAGGAGGCGATAGAAATCACTTCGCCGCTGCGAGTGGCGTCTTTGGACGGCGAGATTCGATCCGGGCGACGGGGCCTTAATTGAACGACATTGTCGGGCGCGGCGTTTGATCCTTCGCGCCTATTTCCGGGTGTCAAGAAAAGCGTTGCGCAGTGAACCCATACGGCGAAAAGCCGAGTCGTATTTTTCATAGCGATTGCGGCAGGATACGACCACAAATGAAGCATATCAGCTAACCATTGGTTCGCAAAACGTCATGATGAATCAACTCCCTCAGAGGAGCGCCTTAACATGTTATTTATTTTAGGTCAATTTTGTTGGCATGAGTTGCGGTTTGAATTTTGACTGCTTTCACAAAATTCGCTGATAATGCGTTGATCTTCACCCCAATCTAGGGCACGGCATGTTATCTGCCTTTATGATCTTAAATGTCGCGTGAGGGGCGACACCGTTAGTTAAGACGCCGCCGTGGGCATGAATCAAAACGTCAAACAAGGTTAGTCCCGAGGGGTTGCGTTAGGGAACTCCCGATTGATTCAGAGGTTCCAGCGGCACGCACAGCTTCAAGCACCAAGTGCTTGCAACCTGCAGAGAGCAAAAACCGCGCTTTTTGCGTTTCGACTCTGAAAAATCCCAAGGAAGGGTTTTTTCAGAGTATCCTAAGAGAATTCTAGCCCAAGGGCAGGCCGTGCGCCTCGGCCACCGGCTCGCTCAACAGAGCGCCATCGACCATGTTAATCGCAGGCTTGAACCACGGGTCGACCTCTGCCAGTTTGCTGGCACCCTGGTCTGCAAGCTTTAATACCCAGGGCAAGGTGGCGTTGGTCAGGGCTTGAGAGCTCGTGCGCCCGACCGCGCCTGGCATGTTCGTCACACAGTAGTGCACGATGTCGTCAAGCACGAAGGTAGGGTTCGCATGCGTCGTCGGCCGGGTGGTCTCCACGCAGCCGCCCTGGTCCACGGCGACGTCGACGATCACGGCTCCCGGCTTCATCTGTTTGAGGTACTCCCGCCGAATCAGCACCGGCGCCAGAGCCGCAGGTATCAACACCGCACCGATGACGAGATCGGCGCTGGCTATATATTTTCTAATCGCATGTTCGTCAGAATAGATGGTCGTCACGTTGGCGGGCATCACGTCGGCAAGATAGCGCAGGCGCTCTAAATTCACATCCATGATGGTGACATTTGCGCCCAAACCAGCGGCCGCAATGGCGGCATTCGACCCCACGACTCCACCCCCGATAATCAATACTTCACCGGGTTCCACACCGGGGACACCGCCCAGCAAAATCCCCCGTCCCATCTGCGGGCGCTCAAGGTATTTGGCGCCTTCTTGAACCGCAAGACGCCCAGCCACTTCGCTCATGGGGGTAAGCAGCGGCAAGGTGATACTGCCATTGACGCTTTGCGCTCGTAATGTCTCGTAAGCTATTGCTACGATGCCCGCTTTCAGGCAGGCTTCGGTGAGGGTCTTGTCGGCGGCGAAGTGAAAATAGGTAAAGATCTGTTGCCCACGCCGCAACATCGAGAGTTCCGTCGGTTGCGGTTCTTTGACCTTGACCAGCAACTCGGCACGAGACCAAATCTCTTCAGCATTGGCACAGATCCTCGCACCCGCTTCTGTGTATTGCGCATCGGCATATCCAGATCCTTCACCCGCTCCGTGCTCTATTAACACCTCATGTTGGTTGCGCGTGAGCAGTTCCGCCCCCACAGGTAGCAGCCCACCCGGTACTCATCGGCCTTGATCTCTTTGGGTACGCCAACGATCATGTCCTAAACCCCTGTCTGTGCAACAGTCCAACCCACGGCGTCGCACTCGCCTCGTTGACGCTCTCTAGGGCTATGCGTGTATCTTAGCAACGGCTACCGCGCCAATCTATGGACCCGAACCCACCCCCAATCGAAGCGTCCTAAGCACTTCGATAAATTGCTTCCCTGCGATTTATCGATTCGCAAAGCAAAAAGCGTGGTTTTTGCTTTGCTCCATGGGTCAATCGCTTAACGTGATCGATCCATGTCCTCACATCCCTGTGAGGGCGGGCACCTCGAATTAATCGACGTGCCCGTTCGTGATAAACGTTGGCTGAATCGATTTGCTGGGCGTAAAATACCGAACTGAACACGAGCAGCAAACGCGTATGCAGGGCTGGATCTCAGAGCCCGATAGTCAAGGATTAACGCACGAACGCTCTCCACGGGCTAACGTGAAATAAGCAAAAAGAACAGGTCTTGTAGCGGAGGGTCAGCATGAACATCCTTTTGGTCTACCCCGAAATGCCCTTTGCTTTTTGGTCCATGAACCATCTGCTCAGAATGTCGGGGAAGAAAGCCAGCTATCCACCCGTTGGCTTGTTGACTGTCGCGGCCATGTTACCCCAAGCATGGAACAAAAGATTGGTTGACCTCAATATCGCCGAGCTCACCGATGCGGACCTGGCTTGGGCGGATTATGCCTTTATCGGCGCGATGAACGTGCAAGCGACGTCCGCACGGCAGGTGATGGCGCGCTGCCGGCGGGCGGGTGTGAAAATAGTCGCGGGCGGGCCGCTATTCACGCATGAATACGAAGGTTTTCCGGGGGTGGATCACTTCGTCTTGAACGAAGCCGAAGTCACCCTGCCCCGTTTCTTGAAAGACCTTCAAAAAGGCGGTGCTAAACCCATTTACACATCGCCTGAGATGGCTGATGTGCATGAAACGCCTGTTCCGCTGTGGGAATTGGTTGATCTAAGTCAATACGGTTTTGCCATCGTCCAATATTCCCGCGGTTGTCCCTACCAATGCGATTTTTGCGACGTTACCGTGCTGTTTGGCCGCAAACCACGCACTAAGACACCCGAGCAAATCATCGCCGAGCTCGAAGCGCTGGAAGATTTGGATCGGTTTGATCTCGTCGTTTTCGCCGACGATAACCTGATCGGAAACAAAAAGCTGCTGAAAACCGAGTTGCTGCCGGCGCTGATCGAATGGCGCAAGCGCAAGAAGCCGCTGGTCAGCTTTGCTACCCAGGTGACGATCACCCTGGCCGACGATCGCGAGTTGATGGAGCTGATGCTCGAAGCAGGATTCCGACACATCTTCGTGGGGATAGAGACACCGGAGGAAGAGGGCCTCATCGCCTGCAAAAAGCGCCAGAATACGCGCCGCAACCTGTTGCAAAACGTACGCCTGTTGCACCGAGCGGGCTTTATCGTCACCGCAGGTTTTATCGTCGGTTTCGACACCGACACGCCATCGATTTTCCAGAGTCAGATCGATTTTATTCAGAACAGCGGGATCGTCATCGCAGGCGTCAGCGTGCTCAAAGCGCCGCCCGGAACGGAGCTTTATGAACGCATGAAACGGGAAGGCCGCTTGATCTATGAATTCGATTTTCATGAAAGCCAAACGAACATCGTGCCGAAAATGGACGCTTGCTTGCTGAGTGAAGGCTACCGAAAGGTGTTAAAGCACATCTATTCGCCCGAGCATGTTTGCGAACGCGCGATGCGGTTTCTTAGCGACTACCAAAAAGACAGGCAGGATAGCGGCGCTTATGGGTGGGAATTGAGGCATTTGGGGACCGTGTTTCGCTACCTTGGGATCCTTGCCCGGATCATCTTTTGGGTCGGGATCCGAGGCAAGCAACGACGTCATTTCTGGAAGCTGATTAAGTGGACTTTAGTGCATCGGCCCGAGCGCATAGACCTGGCCTTGTTCTTTGTCGTGTGGATGTATGAGTTCAATGAGATGTACAAGACTTATGACGCCTCCGGTCATTTCGATATCTACAAAGTGCCTGTGACTTTGGCTAATAAGAGCCAGGTGGCGGTTTGAGTATCAAAGGGGATCATCTCTTATGATCGTCCGCCGTGATTGTGTTTCGATCCAAAAAAAAGAGGCAAGGTAAAGTAATGAAAAGAACAATCGCCGTCCTATCTCTCCATTTAATGGCGGGTGCTCTGGTGAACGGGTGCAGCGACATAAACGCTGATCCCACGGCGAACGCGAGCGCCATGCGAACAAAATTTAGCGGCGCATGGCAAGTGGCAGGGAGCACCAAGACCGCCTTTCCCGGGCAAGACGAGAACTGCGGCTATGGCAGGGGCACCGGGACAATTACCATAGAAGAAGGAAACAGGATCACCGGTGACCTCACCGACAATTCTGGCTACGCTTACGTTATCGAGGGCCGCATAGACGAACGCGGGAAAATGAGCGGGGAATTCACTTACGAGGGATATGATGCCGCGACTTTCGAAGGCGTGCTCTCCGATAGCGACGGAGGCGGAACGTGGAAAGATATTAACGGATGCCTAGGGGCGTGGCAGGCAAAAAGATCGACAGCGGGAGAGAAGCAGATCGCCGAGCGCTCTCAGCTTTCCTTGCCATAAGCGGTTACCGTTTGCTCCACCAGCGTGCTTGACAGACGGCGCTTGCCGACTACAATCACTTGGGATCGATGGGCGGGAATAGCTCAGTTGGTAGAGCGCTACCTTGCCAAGGTAGAAGTCGCGGGTTCGAGTCCCGTTTCCCGCTCCAAAGGGCGGCTGGAGCTATCCAGAAGGCCCGCGCGGTAACGCGTGCACTTGTCGAAGTAAACTCTCTCCCTGGTCTTCGCAGTTCCCACCACCCCTGCCGGGGGACAAGTCTTACTAACTGACAGAAGAGGAGACGAGTGCCCAGTCGCCGCCAGTTCCTAAAAGCCGTGTCCGCTTTGCTTCCTGTGGCGGCCGGCGCCTTGCCCGTGAGGGAAGCGAGCGCAAACGCGATCGAGTTTGGTCGCGCGCAGAGCTTTGACTTTGACTGGTTACGCAGCAAGGCCAAAGCGCTCGCCGGTCGATCTTACAAGGCGCCAACGATCCGCTACCCGGACATCCTCGACCGCATCGACTTCGACGCCTATCAGCAAATTCGGTTCCGATCTCACAGGGCGCTCTGGGCAGATCGGCGGGTGCCCTTTACGGTCCAGCTTTTTCACCTCGGCCGTTACTTCAAAGTACCGGTCAGACTCTATGCGCTAGAGGACGGTATGGCCCGGGAGATCCTATACAGCACGGAATTCTTCGAGTTTGGCAATACGAGACTCGACAAGGAACTGCCGTCCGACTTGGGCTTTGCCGGGTTTCGGGTGATGAACTCTGCTGGGAGCGGAAAAACCGACTGGCTCGCCTTTCAGGGGGCCAGCTACTTCCGAAGCTCGGGTGAGCTTGACCAGTACGGGATCTCAACGCGAGGTCTCGCCATCAACACCGGCCTTTCCACACCAGAGGAGTTTCCGCAGTTCAGCACGTTTTGGTTGCAATGCCCCCGAGCGGGGGAAGAGCGGATCACGATCTACGCTCTGCTCGAAAGCCCAAGTCTGAGCGGCGCGTATCGTTTCGACTGCAACAAGGGAGGCGCCGTGACCATCGATGTGCGTGCCGATCTATTCCTGCGCAGCGCGGTCGAGCGGCTAGGGGTAGCGCCGCTGACCAGCATGTTCTGGTACGCGGAAAATAATCGCCAGCAGGCGCTCGACTGGCGCCCCGAGATCCATGACAGCGATGGACTTGCGATCTGGAATGGCGATGGTGAGCGAATCTGGCGGCCGCTGAACAACCCTCCAACAGTGTGGACAAACTCCTTTTTTACCCGCAATCCGAAGGGGTTCGGTCTGCTTCAGCGTGACCGCGCCTTTCACAACTACGAAGACGACGGGGCATTCTACCATCGTCGTCCGAGCGTTTGGGTGGAGCCGCTTGGGGATTGGGGCGAGGGCGCGGTGCAGCTGGTTGAAATCCCGACCAACGATGAGATCCATGACAACATCGTCGCTTACTGGCTGCCAAAAGCAGCGCTGCAGACCGGTGCGGAGCGCTCCTTCAACTACCGGCTGCACTGGGTCGGGGTAGAACCCTATCCGCCCGATGTCGTGGGTAGGGTGAGACACACGCGAATCGGTATCGGGGGCATTCCCGGTCAGCCTCGGCCCAGAGACACACGTAAGTTTGTAATCGATTTCATCGGTGGACCGTTGAGGGATTTGGAACAGCGATACGATGTGAAAACCGTTGTCACCGCATCACATGGTACAATCGACAACGCAGTCGCGCTTAAAGTCGTTGGGACTCCACGCTGGCGGGCCTCCTTTGATCTTTATAGTGAGGGCGGAGAGCCGATTGATCTGCGTTGCTATTTGCGGCTCGGGGAGCGCACTCTGACGGAAACCTGGTTGTACCAATATGTTTCCGGTTAAATCAAGGAGATCTGAGAAACCTATGCGGGGGATTTTTCAGAGTCGAAAAGCAAGGAGCGTGGTTTTTGCTGAGGTTTCCTAAGATGTGAAAAACCCAAGCGCCGCGGGAGGCACCGTTATGCCTTCGGGTCGTGAACGGCTACGCCAGCTGATCGAAAAAAAGTGTTTGATCAGGGGGGATTTCACCCTAAGCTCGGGTGAGTCCTCTGCATTCTATTTCGACTGTAAAGCCGCTACTCTGGACGGGGAATGTCTTTCTCTTATCGCCAAGGAGGTCTTGCGCGAAATCGATGAGCTGCCCACAAAGCCCGCGGCCATAGGCGGGCTCACCCTGGGGGCAGACTTCATCGTCGCTGCCGTAGTGCTGCAGGCGTTTGAGACAGGCCACGCGACGCGGCATGGCTCTATCGTGCGCAAGGAGCCAAAGAAACACGGCACCCGAAATAAAATTGAAAACCAACTCCCCCGCGGCACCCGGATTGTGGTGATCGATGACGTAATCACCTCGGGCAGCTCGACATTTAAGGCATGCGAAGCATTTGCAGAGGCCGGTTACGATATCGTAGGCATCATCGGCTTAGTAGATCGCGAGGCCGGTGGGACTGTCGAGTTAGCTCGCAAGTATCGCCACGTGCGTACCTTGTTCGTTCAGAGCGATTTCCCTGCTTGAAAAGTGGGTGATGATCGAATGCGCTCGCTTTTGTATCTAAATCGGTGATCTTCGTTACTGGGAAGAGCTTAATGCGCTCCCTTTGGTTGAATATTCATTTGCCCCAGCTTTCCCTGGAGGTATATAAGGCAACCGATTCGGAAGCTTGCCCCGTTGTGGTCTGGGTTGGTCACGGACGCGAGCAGCGCATCTTGCTCGGAAACCCGGTAGCTCAAAGTCTAGGTATTCATCCAGATATGCCGATGGGCGCGGCGTACAGCCTGGCGGAAGGTTTACGGGTCTGGGGGCGGGATGAAGAGGCCGAAAGGCTGGCGCTAGAGCGCATCGCGCTGTGGTGCGGACAGTTCACATCCACAATCAGTCTCTCACCACCTAACGATCTTTTATTGGAAGTCGCTGGCAGTTTATCCCTTTTCGGTGGCGCCCGATCCTTGCTCAAGCGCGTGCGTGGGGGTGTCGCAGGCCTGGGGTGCCGGCTCCACGCGGCCTTGGCGCCGATGCCGCTAGCGGCAACGCTACTCGCCCGTGCGGGAAAGGAGTACGCTTGTGGACATACCGAGAGCTTAATGGCGCCAGACGCTGGTTTTTGCACGGGCTTTTCTAATCCACCTTCACTCGGCAAAACCCACGCCGCCCGCACCAAGCATTGATCCTGCTTATCCACTCTTTATTATGGGCACCTCGATTAATTCGAAGTGCCCCTATAATAAAGGTCCATGTCCCATCGCCCGGCGGGTGTTTACTCCCTTCGGCTAGAGAATAACACCCGATGTCCTCACATCTGATGGCCACCTATGCAAGACTTCCGGTAGCGTTCGAACGAGGTGAGGGGGCGTGGCTTTGGGACCTGGCGGGAAATAAATATCTCGATGCCGTCAGTGGTGTGGCGGTATGCGTGCTAGGCCACGCGCATCCGGTGGTGGCGCAGGCGATCAGCGAGCAGGCGCACAAACTCCTTCACACATCAAATCTCTATGAGATCCCCATTCAGAACGCCTTGGCGGAGGTCTTGGCCAGACTGGCGGAAATGGATCGCGTTTTCTTCTGCAACTCCGGGGCCGAGGCAAACGAAGCGGCGATCAAGATCGCGAGAAGCTATGGCCGAACGAAATCCGTGCGCAACCCGGCCATCGCGGTGATGGAGGGAAGCTTTCACGGTCGCACCTTGGCGACCCTAAGCGCGAGCGGTAACCGTAAAGTGCAAGCGGGTTTTGAGCCATTGGTTCCCGGTTTCGTGCGCGTGCCCTTTAACGATGCGGAGGCACTGAGGTCCATCGCCAGAACCCGTCCCGATGTCGTAGCCGTACTGCTAGTGCCCATTCAAGGGGAGGCTGGTGTCGTGATCCCGGCCAGTGGTTATTTATCAGCCGTGCGCGCGATCTGCGAGGAACAAGGATGGCTCATGATGTTGGATGAAGTGCAGACAGGAATGTGTAGGACAGGAGAGTGGTTTGCGTTTCAGCATGAAGGCATACGCCCAGACGTTGTCGCCCTTGCTAAGGGGATGGGAAACGGACTACCTATTGGCGCCTGTTTAGCGAGAGGTATCGCGGCAACAGTGTTACAGACCGGAAGCCATGGGTCCACGTTTGGTGGAAATCCTTTGGCTAGCCGTGCGGCCTTAACCACGATTAGTGTATTGAATGAACAGCGCTTGGCTGAGCGCGCCAAGCTTCTAGGCCAGCGCATGCTCTCGCGGTTACAAGAGGCGTTCCAGGATCTTCCTGTGGTGCGGGAGATTCGGGGCAAAGGATTGATGATCGGGATAGAGCTCGATCGCCCTTGTACGGAGTTGGTGGCGCGCTCCCTCTCGGCGGGATTATTGATAAACGTCACCGCAGAACGGGTTATCCGTCTCTTGCCGCCGTTGATCTTGTCAGAGGTTGAGGCAGACCAGATCGTCGATTCCGTAGTGGCTCTGGTTGTCCAGTTAAGCCAAGCGGCGGGTGATTAGCACCGGCTATGGCCAAGCGCGACTTCCTCACCTTGCGGGATCTTTCTTCAGATGAGCTACTCGGCTTGATCAAACGAGGGATTGAGCTGAAAAGGATGCATGCGGCGGGGAAGATATATGAACCCTTGAAAAACCGTGTCCTAGCCATGGTTTTCGAGAAGGCCTCGACGCGCACACGGGTCTCGTTTCAGACGGCGATGGCTCAGTTCGGTGGCCAAGCCATCTTCTTGTCTTCCAGCGACACCCAACTAGGCCGTGGCGAGCCCCTGGAAGATACGGCCAAAGTGTTATCCCGCATGGTGGATTGCATAGTGGTCAGGACTTTTGTCCATAGCGAATTGGCGCGCTTCGCTTCGGCGTCCAGGGTGCCGGTCATCAACGCATTGACCGACGTCTTTCACCCTTGCCAGGTGTTGGCGGACATGCAGACCTATTTCGAACACCGGGGTTCGATCGCGTCGAAGACCGTTGCCTGGCTTGGCGACGGTAACAACATGTGCCATTCCTATATCGATGCCGCTAAACGATACCGGTTTACGCTGCATATCGCGAGCCCTAAGTCGCACTTGCCCGATGCCGCGGTGTTGGCGAGAGCAGGTGATCGGGCGGTGGTTTTCGACGATCCCCAGGAGGCGGTCAAGGGTGCCGCTTTAGTAGTTACCGATGTGTGGACCAGCATGGGTCAGGAGCAGGAGATCGAGAGACGGCGACTAGCGTTTAGTCAATATCAAGTGAATGAAACCTTGATGTCACTGGCCGATCCACAGGCCTTGTTCATGCACTGCTTGCCCGCGCACCGAGGGGAAGAAGTCAGTGCAGGGGTCATAGACGGGCCACAAAGCGTCGTTTGGGATGAGGCGGGGAACAGGCTGCATGCCCAAAAAGCGTTGTTGGAATTCTTGTTGACTTAACGCTGAGTCGTGGTGGAGTTTGGTGTCAGGAAGATGAGCCACCTGTCGCGCAGGATCCTCCTCTGCGTTTTTTCCGAGACTCCGGAAATGCGCCTGTGGGCCTATAATCATAGCGAGGGCATTGCAAGATTTGCCGGTCGATGGTGCTCATGGTTCGATAAGGACTGCAGAGTGCGAATTGATCTAGACATCCGTGTGCCGCCATTAACTTAAGGTTTCTTTCGCATGTTGCTTTTGCTAAGCAATGACGATGGCTACCAAGCCCCCGGCATAACCCACTTAGCCGAGGCGTTTTCCAGCCTCGGCGAAGTCGTTATCGTAGCGCCCGACAGAGACCGCAGTGGCGCGAGCAATTCATTGACCCTCGACCGCCCACTCCAGGTAGCGCGTGCGGCGAACGGCTTTATGTACGTCAACGGCACCCCGACGGACTGTGTCCACATCGCCATTACTGGACTCCTCGAACGGGAGCCCGATATGGTCATTGCCGGGATCAACACGGGTGCGAATCTGGGGGACGACGTACTATACTCTGGTACCGTTGCGGTGGCGATGGAAGGCCGATTTCTAGGTTATCCAGCGATGGCGATCTCCTTAGTAGGCGAAACCCCAGTCCATTACCAGACGGCGGCCAAGGTAGGCAAGCTCTTGATCACCCAGATGTGGGAAAGACCGTTACCCTCGGACACCATCCTCAATGTCAACGTGCCTGATCGCGCGTGGGACGATCTCGCTGGCTTCGAGGCCACTCGATTAGGGCAGCGGCATAAAGCGGAAGCGGTTATTCGCCAGCAAGATCCACGCGGCAGACCGATATACTGGGTAGGCGCTCCGGGGCCCGAAGGTGATGCAGGGGTGGGCACGGATTTTTACGCGGTGAAGAGCGGAAAGGTTTCGGTAACACCATTATTGGTTGACCTGACGCGCTATCAGGCCTTGGATACCGTTTCTCAGTGGTTGGCGGATGCGCGGGTCAATGAAGGCTGAACATCTCGGCATCGGCATGACCTCTCAACGGGCGCGGGACCGGCTGGTGCAGCAGCTGCGAGAAATGGGCGTGCGTCATCCCCGAGTATTGGAAGTCATACGAACGACCCCTCGCCATATTTTCGTGGACGAAGCCCTCGCGAGTCGCGCCTATGAAAATTCGGCCCTTCCCATCGGACATGGCCAGACCATTTCTCAGCCTTATGTCGTAGCGCGCATGACCGAGGCGCTGGTCGTTTCCGGTTCCATGGACAGGGTTTTGGAGATAGGCGCCGGGTGTGGTTATCAGACGGTCATCCTGGCCCAGTTCGCGAAGCGTGTATTTAGCGTCGAGCGCATTGGAGCGCTGGCGGAAAAGCTCAGAGACCGAACCCGCACCCTCGGTTACCCGAACATTCGTATCAAGCATACGGATGGGGGCATGGGGTGGCCGGATCACGGCCCATACGATGCCATTCTCGCGGCGGCTGCACCGATCGGGGTTCCCTCGGCCTTGCGGGATCAGTTAAAGCTGGGAGGCCGGCTGGTGATCCCGATCGGGGCGGCCGGTAAACAAGAGCTGATATTGGTGACTCGATTACTCGCAGGGTATACCGAGGAACACCTCGACTGGGTAAGCTTTGTCCCGATGATGCAGGGGCTTGCTTAGGAAGCGATCATTATGAATAGACCTCATCGCTCGGCTTTCGCATTGGTCTCCTTTCTTCTGGCATTGGGTGGGTGCAGTGCGGGGACGAAAGCGCCTGTAGTGAGCAAGGAACCTAATCTCGCGCGCGCTCTAGCCGACAAGCCCAAGCAAAGTGCTGGGTCGAAAAAAAACGATGCTAAAGAACTTCCGCCGTTTCACACCGTCTCTCGCGGTGAGACGCTCTCTTGGATCGCCTGGCGGTATGGACGGGATTATCGCGAGATCGCGGCTTGGAATGAGCTCAGGGAGCCTTATATCGTTTATCCATCGCAGCGTCTGAAACTGAGCGCATCGACCTTGGGACGGGAAAAGCTGGCGCTTGTGACGAAGCCAGGGCGCGCGTTGTTGTCCGCGGCACCGCCGAAGTCACGCCAGAAAAGCGTTAAACCGCCGTCGTTTCCCGCACCGACACAGCAGAGCTCACCGGCACCGGTAAAGGCTACCATGAATACCGAAGCCGAGCCTCCTCAATCGTTCGATCGTAAGCTCGTTCTCGCGGAGCCTGGGGCAGTGAAGCAAGCGAAGGAAGGCATACAGTGGCAGTGGCCGGCCAACGGAAAAGTGGAGGCGGCAAGTTCCGCGCGCGCCAAAGGCGTGAACATCTTCGGACGCCACGGTCAAGTCGTGAAGGCGGCTGCCCCGGGTGAGATCGTCTATAGTGGAAGTGGACTTACAGGATACGGTAAGCTTATTATCGTAAAACACGATGAGAACTACTTGAGCGCGTATGCGCATAACAACAAGCTACTGCGAAAAGAAGGCGACAAAGTGGCGGCCGGGCAACCCATTGCGGAAATGGGCAGCACGGGCGCCAAACAGACGATGTTGCACTTTGAAATTAGGCGAAGCGGAAAACCCGTCAATCCGCTCGATTACTTGCCCAAACTCTAGGTTCAAGTCAGCACCGGCATCCACAACCAAAGGGCTGAGGGAAATGAGCCCAGGTGCGTTTTTGTTTGATATCAATAGAAAGGGCAAGCTAGGGATGAACAACAGATCGTTAGACGAAGTGGTGGATTTGGACGATGACATCGACATCGATGATTCCGAAAGCGATAGTTCGAGAGGAGGGCCGAAGCCGGTCGCCGATTGCTCGAGCCGGGATATGGACGAGGGTGAGCTTGATGCCACGCGCCTATATCTTAACGAGATCGGGTTCTCGCCGCTGCTGACCGCAGAGGAAGAGGTCTATTACGCTCGCCTGGCGCAGCGAGGCGATGAGCGGGGGCGCAAACGGATGATTGAGAGCAATCTCCGTTTAGTAGTCAAAGTAGCAAGGCGTTACATGAACCGTGGTCTAGCTCTCCTGGATCTGATTGAGGAGGGAAACCTGGGTTTGATCCGAGCCGTGGAGAAGTTCGACCCCGAAAGAGGGTTCCGATTCTCTACCTACGCCACTTGGTGGATCCGGTAGACGATCGAGCGTGCGTTGATGAACCAGACCCGAACGATTCGTTTGCCAATTCACGTTATCAAGGAGATCAACGTTTATATACGGGCGTCTCGCCAGTTGTCTCAGAAGCTTGATCATGAGCCAAGCCCTGAAGATGTTGCAAACGTGCTTGATAGGCCCCTGCAGGAAGTCAAGAAAATGTTGGGCTTGAACGAGCGTGTGACGTCGTTCGATATGCCGTCGGAACGAGACTCGGATCGTCCGCTGCTCGATACCATACCGGACGAATACAATACGGACCCGGCTTTGTCGCTTCAGGACGATGACGTGGGACGACACGTGGATCTATGGTTGTCGGAGCTTAACGATAAGCAACGCACCGTGGTGGAACGACGCTTCGGATTGCGCGGCAAAGAGATAGGCACGCTGGAAGAAGTAGGCAACGAGATTGGGGTTACGCGCGAGCGGGTTCGCCAAATTCAGATCGAGGCATTAAGGCGTCTACGCGGAATTCTGGAACGAGAAGGATTCTCGGGGGACATCCTGTTCCCAGAGAATTAGTCCTTTAAAGCGACGGGAGTTGCATGGTTCCGGATTCGATCATAAGCAGGGCAGCGATGACCAGACGGCCCTCGGACATGAGCACGGCGTAGCTGCGGCAGGCAGCCGCCGTGTCCATAACCTCTACGCCGATGTTTTTGAATCTAAGGGGTGCGGTCAGGTCCGGAGCAGGAAAGCGCAACTGCCGTCCTGTTCCTAGCAACACGACTTCCGGGTTTAGCTCGGAGATGATCTCGAAATCCTCTTTGCGCAATGCATCGAACGATGGGGGGCGCCAATCACGCACTAAGTGTTCGGGGGCAACGAGGACGCTGCGCGTGATTCTGTCCGTGTTGACCATCACATATCCCGGCCCGCAGCCGCGTATCGCGTAAGTCGCTGTACCCTGTTCAAGGTCCAGTCGCATTGTTAGAAATAGCTCAGAAGAAATCGGATTATACCAACAGCACCTAGCCACCACTAGGGCAAGAAAGATCGATAGCTGGGTGGGAAAACCAACTCGGGAAATCACGCGTGAAAATAATTCTACTCGGACCACCTGGAGCGGGCAAAGGAACGCAAGCGAATTTTCTCTGTGAACGGTATCAGATCCCGAAGATATCTACCGGGGACATGTTGCGAGACGCCGTAAAAGCGAACACGCCGCTAGGGCTGCAGGCTAAAGCGGTAATGGAAGCGGGACAACTTGTGTCCGATGACGCCATACTCGCTCTGGTTAAAGAACGCGTTGCTCGCGGCGATTGTCGAAATGGATTTCTTTTTGACGGGTTTCCTCGAACCCTAGCTCAGGCAGAAGGTTTGCGCACTGAGGGTGTTAAGGTCGACTTCGTCATTGAGATTGCGGTCGATGCAGGAGAGATAGTCAAACGCATGTCGGGGCGTTGGGTGCATCTGCCGTCTGGGCGTACCTACCATGTCGTTCACTATCCTCCAAAGACAGCGGGCAAAGATGATATAACCGGCGAGGATCTCGTTCAGCGAGAGGATGATGCAGAACAGACCGTCCTAAAGCGGCTGGAAGTGTATAAAAAACAAACCGAGCCCTTAGTGGATTACTATGCGTGTTTACAGGATCCCGCTGAGGACTGCAAAGCTCCCATTTTTCTTCAGGTAAATGGCGCCGACGATGTTGCTCTGGTTAGCAAGCGCATTACAGAGGCGATTGGCGATGCCCAAAAACATCGCAAGCAAAAATAAAAACCAACCATAGCACCTTATTTTTCAAGAATTATCTTGCGCTAAGCAATCTTGTGATGTATATAAGTGTTTATACAGCGTAGTTGTTTCGGCTCACTCAACGGTTGGAGGGGAGGTTTGACATGGCCACAGCAAAAGCGAAAGCCTCAAAAGCGACATCAAAGAAACCAGTCGCCACTCAAAAGAAGCCGGTGGCGAAGAAAGCGATGACACCTAACAAGAACACAGCGCTCGCTCAGAAATTGGCCCTTGCTAAGAAAAAAGCCTTGGCTGTAGCTTTAGCAAAGAAAAAAGCCTTGGCTGTAGGCTTAGCAAAGAAAAAAGCGCTTGCTAGAGCAAGGGATCTGGAGAAAAAGGCAGCGCTCGCAAAGAAAAAGGCGGTACAGCAAAAGCAAGGGGCTTGGAAACGAGCTTTGGCTGCATACCAGCGTAAATGGGAGCAAGACTACGAACGCAATCGGCTGGCGGTAGAGAGAAACAGAAAGAAAAGGGCAAAAGAGCAGACCAAAGCCAAACCTGCTCAAACACCCGCAGCACCCTCTAAGTAGAGCCGCTCGTCGCCTCTCGAACTGCAAGGGCCGTTGCCGCAGGCGAGCGAGAGCTTCCGCTCGTTCGTTATCCTGAGAGTGCTGTTCAGGCTATTGCGGTATTCTTAGCATTTGACCTACGCGCACACGGTGTCCGTTCGAAAGAGCGTTTGCTCCGATAATGGCACGGATCGTTGTTCGGTAACGGCGCGCGATTATGGATACGGTCTGGCCTGATCGCACGCGGTGATTTACGTAGCTACGATCCGTGGTCTCGCGAGCGCCTACGGTCGGGATCCTCAGCAGTTGGCCACTGCGGATGCGATTGACATTGTGGATCCCGTTCTCCTGCTTTATGGCGCTGATAGATGTGTTGTAATGGCGCGCGATCCATCCTAGAGATTGTCCACGTCGCACCCGGTGGCGCGCCGTTTCAACATCTGGCTCCGTTCTCGCAAGTCGGGGTGGGTGGGTGAGCTCTTCGCGTGGCTTGAACTGGGCATAAACGTTCTTGAATGAAGCTGCCTGCGATCGAGGCAACACTAGCCGATATCCCGACGGCACCTGCAGCCTGCCCTCGGCGATCGCCTTCTGAAAGCGCGGATTCAGCGTCAAAAGCTCAAGCGTATCCAGTCCTGCTCGCTTTGCGAGGGAGGGAAACCGCGCTTGGTATTCCAAGATCACTTCGCGGAAATCCAGCGGAGGTTGGGGCCGTAGTCCTGTGAAGTACGTTTGGGAATGCTGGTAGATCTCTAGGGCCGCTAAGAACTCTGCATAGAAGTTGCGCGAGGCAAACCCAAACCTCGGGTGTGAATAGTGGTTAATGATCCTTGCGAGATCTCTGCTGCCAACGACCGCTACCGCTCGTGCCATTCCCCCCCGTCCGTAGTTGTAAGCCGTCACCGCCAGTGGCCAGGCTCCCAAGGCCCGATAGTCGTCACGCAGGTGTCTTGCCGCCGCAGCCGTTGCCAGTAATGGATCCCGGCGGTCATCCACGATATGGTTTATTCGCAATCCATAAATGCGGGCCGAAGAGGGGATGAATTGCCAGATCCCCGCCGCCGCGGCGCGCGAGTATGCGCTCACATCGAAGCTAGACTCAATAAGTGGGAGCCTCGTAAGCTCAACCGGCAGGCCATAGTCACGAAATACCGCTTCCATGTGCGGAAGATAGCGGCTGGCTCTTTCGAGCCCTTTGCGGAAACGTTCCCGCACCCCCGTTTGCCCATTGAGCCGCTCTTTGGCCTCGAGAAACTTATTCCTCTTGTTAACATCGCTGAACAGCCGATAGATCTTTGCCTCTTCGGCATTCGACGCGGATCGGTTTCGATGCAGCCTGTCTAAAAGCCGTTTAATGTGCCTCTTTTCTTTTGCTATCAACTCGCGGCGCAGCTTAGAAATCGCACTATTGCCCTCTTCGGGCAAGGGTGGCAAATCCATGACGGTGTAAGTCTTGTCCACATAGCGTGCATCATGGATCACCACTTGATCTTTGGAGTATTTGGTGAAGACCTTTTTCCAAAACTCGACCTGTGGCCGGAGCTCTTGAGGCACCGGGAAACTGTCAGAGTAGCCAAGAGAAACGGATGGGATCAGACATACCGCGCTGATAAGCAGCAGGACAAGCTTTGCAACCACCTGAGCTCTCATGCTCAATGTGCCGTCTCTCCAAACTTTCCAATGACTAAGCGGTCGCCCCGCTTGATCCCGTATTTCACCGCCGTTCCCGCACTGATCTCCAATATATACGTAATAGCGTCTGCGCTCTCATACAGTGGGCAATCGTCATCAGGGCTGTTGGAACTCTGAGGACACGGCGGCACCCCGCTGTGGATCTCCAGCAGCCGCCCATGCCCATCGAAGTATAGAATATCCAGAGCAAATTTCATGTTTTTCATCCAAAATCGCGCGGGAGCCCGACGCGGCTGAATGAAAAGCATTCCCCCATCGAGAGGTAAGGGATCGCGGTGCATGAGCCCCCGTTGTTGCGCTTCAGGGGTAATGGCGAGCCCAACCTGAAAGCGATTTTCGCCGACCCAGACCGTTAGCCTATCCTCCCAAAGGTAGGAAGCGCGTGGGAATGAAAAAATCGCCAAAGCGAGGGCTAAGCGGACACCAAACGCCTCCATTAGGTTCTCAAAGTGGGCCGACAATTTAACCGTTCTGAGGCGCCGATGATCCCGACGAGCAGAATTTTGGACCGGCAACTATTGTAGATGGCAACGATTCCTATTAGCATTTTTTAGCTCGGCAATTAAGACCGGGTTAAGGGCCTAATAAACTAGCACGAGCTTCAAAACACGCAAGGGCTTTAGTATCGATTTCATCCCTCACCGTGCGGTCTCGGCATCGCTGATTTCTTCCATTTGCCCCAAGGCGCGTACCGTCTTAGGATAAGGCAAAGATTGTAACGCCGGGTCTGGGATTCGCCCGCGGCGGCTTTCTGGTTTAAGCATTTTTCGTCATAATGCAGCCCGGAGTGTTGGTATCGACAAGTAAGTGCTTGGTAGCGACTATGAGTGAGATCCCTGAAGAGCTTAAATACACGCGCAGCCACGAGTGGGTGCAAATGCAAGACGACGGTTCCGTGCGGGTGGGGATAACCGACTACGCCCAGCAAGAGCTCGGTGACATGGTATACGTCGAATTACCGGAGGTTGGAAAAGCGTATCAAGCCGAGCAGGAATGCGCCGTTTTAGAATCTGTGAAGTCCGCCTCCGATATCTACTGTCCGATCGCGGGAAAAATCGTCGAGGCAAATGCCTCGCTTGGGGACACACCCGATACGGTGAACACCGACCCCTACGGCGACGGCTGGATCTTTCGCCTCCAACCCGACGATGGGGAGGATCTAGAGACATTGCTCGATGCGGATGTTTATAGCGCGCTGATCAGTGGCGGGGAGTCGTAGGAGCCTGTCGGACTTAGGGAACCATAGCGAGGCGAGTAGGAAATCAAGGACAGATTTTCGATCATTTGAGGCGAATAGTGGTAGCTGTTCAACGAAAATGATCGGACACATGGACTGATTCCCCACCGGCGCCTAGGTTCTTCCTAAGTCCGACAGGCTCCTACATTCCCGATTGGCGGTACATCCCAACGGAGCAAAGCAAAAACCACGCTTTTTGCTTTGCGATTCGATAGATTGCGCGCAAGCAATTTATCGAAGTGCCCTTAATTTGGAGAACTGAAAAATGGCAACCATAACCCTCAAAGGCAATCCGATCCACACCACCGGCGATCTGCCGCCGCTCGGAAGTCACGCGCCGGATTTTTTGCTTGTCGATGGCGCGCTTAACGACATGACGCTGGCAAATTATAGGGGAAAGCGCAAACTGCTAAACATTATTCCCAGTTTGGACACCCCCGTTTGTGCCACGTCTACCAAGAAGTTCAATGAGGCGGCAAAGACCAATGCCAGCGCCGCGTTTCTGATGATTTCGGCCGATCTGCCGTTTGCGATGAAGCGATTTTGCGCCGCCGAAGGTGCCGATAATGTCATCCCTTTATCCATGATGCGTTCCCGAAAGTTCGCCAAGGATTATGGCGTACTGATTCAAGACGGGCCTTTAGCAGGAATTACGGCGCGTGCCGTAGTGGTGTTAGACCAAAACGACAACGTTGTGTATACGGAATTAGTGCCGGAGATCGCTCAGGAACCCGATTACGATAAAGCGCTCGCGGCGCTATAGATCGGAAATCGACTATTTGCTCATAAGCCAACCCATGAGGGCGGATCTCGGGAGATCGTCAACAGCGCGCTATGGCGCTACGCTGTGAGCTTGAAGGAGAGCCGGGCTCGCGCCCCTCGTTATACGATGGCAGCTGAAGGCACGGGTCGCGCCATAGTGGCGATTGCTATTCCAAGCGCCGCCTTCACCCTACTGACGAACAGCTACCGGATCGTAAATCAATATTTTATCCAGGATGTCTCGGTCTCGGCGCAGGCCGCCATCGGGTCTTCCGTTTTTGTGCTGATAGTGCTCTATGCCTCGTCTGAGGTGATCGCGGCAGGTGCCGGCCCGCTGATCGCCCGGGCGACAGGGGCGGGTGATAGCGAGAGCCGCCGCGCGCTCTTCGGAGAGGCGCTCCTCGGCTCACTGATCCTGACCGCCTCGCTGATGTCCGTGGGGATCGTCGGTGCGCCGATGATCGCGCATACCCTGGGCTTAGAAGGGGCGACGGCCGTGGAGTGCGTGAGATATCTAAAAACGCTTCTTTGGACCTTGGCGCCGCTCGTTTTAACGCCGCTGATCGACCAAGCCTTTCTCAGTATGGGCAACGCGCGTCTGCCGTTGCTGTTACACGCGGTGTCTCTTGGACTGAACATCATTCTCACGCCACTGCTTATTCATGGCGCAGGTTTAGGCATCGTCGGCGCCGCGCTTGCCTCGAATATCGCGCATGGGGTAGCCGCCACGATAGGTATCGTGCAGTTAAAGCGGGCGATGGGATTGCGCTGGCAAGACGTCAGGCTAAGAGGTCAGCTTCGGCGTATCGTGCGGATCGGCATGCCCATCGCTTTAGGAACAGCGGTTTTCGCCGCCGTGTACTGGGGCATGCTAAAGACGACCATATCCCCCCTCGGCCCACATGTGAACGCGGCCTTAGGGATCGGTTTCTCCGCTCTCGAAGGTTTCACCTGGCCCGTGTTCCACGGTGTGGCGCTGGGGGTTGCTTCCTTGGTAGGCCGGCATCTGGGCGCTGGGCGCCCGGACCTGGCGAAACGCACCATCGCCAGTGCGCTGCCCTTATCCACCCTGCTTGGCGTAAGCGCAACGGCGGTATTTTTCTTTGCCGGCAGTGGCTTGTCTGGGATGTTCACCAATGACCTTGCGGTGCATCGCGAGGCGACGCAATACGCGCTTATTCTCGCTGCATCCCAGCTCGTGCTTGCCTGGGAAGCGCTGACCGAGGGGGTCCTCGCGGGCGCGGGCGACACGCGAACCGTGTTCTGGTGTAGCATGCCTTTCAATCTATTGCGCATACCGCTCGCTTGGTTGTTGGCTTTTCCACTGGGCTTGGGGGCTACCGGCGTATGGTGGGCGATCAACCTAACCACCTACGCGAAGACAGGATTCAAGGCTTGGGCGGTCTGGCGCGGCAAATGGACCGATCTCGCGCTGTGACTACGAGAAGAATTTGACAGCCTGGGCTTTCGAGCATACTTTATTCACCCGCCTCACTACTTGAAAAAAAGGAAAACGAAATGACAAAAAAAGCGATTTTTGCGTTCTGGTTGTTGGTTATCTGCGCACCTTTGGCCGAGGCCGGAGAGCCGGCTACTCTGCCCAGCGGCTTGAAATATATCACCACCGCAGAGGGAAGCGGGGAGCCCGTCAAGGCAGGCAATGAGGTGACCATGCGCTATACAGGTTGGCTTGATGAGGCTGGCAAAAAGGGAAAGCAGTTCGACTCCACGGAAGATCACGGCAAGCCCTTCAAGTTTACCTTGGGAGAGGGCCTGGTGATCAAAGGCTGGGAGGAAGGGATCGCGGGCATGAAAAAAGGCGAAGAACGAACGCTGTTTATCCCCTCAGATCTTGGTTATGGCAAGGAAGGTACACCCGGTGGACCGATCCCCCCGAACGCCGATCTGATTTTCGAGGTCAAGCTGTTACGATTTAAATGAAGGGAACCCCATGAGGGCTCGTTAACAGTTATATAACAGGTACTAAAATATGAGCAAACTCCGGTGGGTTGTGGTGTTCGCACTGTTGTGTGCGGGGTGTAGTGGAGATGGGACTCCAACGGCGCGCGAGCAAGAACTCCAGAAGACGATCGCGACTATTGAGCGCCAGATTCAGGAACACAAAGCGAAGGGTAGGGATTTCAGCGAGCTGGAGAGATTAAGAGGCGAGATGGAGGAAGAACTCATCGGCGCACGAAAGAAGGGTTGAGCGCAACCCCTTGGCGCCGATAGCGACTCACTCACTGGACCAATGTCCTCACGTTCCTGTGAGGGCAGGCCCGAATCAATCGAAGTGCCCCTCGGTCAGTCCAGATCCTTCGCTAGCGAGTCGCGAATGAAACTAGGGATGGGGCAAAGGGTATGGCTGTAATGCGCATGCGCGATGCCCGCGTTGATGTCTGCGCCGGCCTTGACCGCCTCACACATCGCGCCTGCTAGCTCAAAACGCAGAAAGTGCACGGAAGAGGTTTTGTCCGGCGTGTCTCGATCAAGGTCTTCGTCTGCGATGGCTTGTACTCTCTCGAAACCCGCCACCTGCACCCAAACGTGGTCTTCGATGCCGATCAGCCTAGCGAGCGCTGTCCTGCGCTGCACGGGGTCGTCGTATTCCAACATTAAGGTCGCCTTCCAGTTGCGACCGTCTGGGATCAAGGGGATGTAGGCTTGCAACTCCTCCTGGTGGGCCATGCAGGACTCGAACCTGCAACCTACTCGCTAACTCACTTCCGCCTCTGGTCCGTGGTGTTTATTGCGAACCCGTACGATGACATCGATAGACTCCCGACGGGCGCCCGGTGGTAGCTCGGGAACATTGGAAATCTGCACCGCATCACTGTTAAAATCGGTCAGCGTACCATCGTCGACGTTATAGAAATGATAATGGGCCGCAGTATTGGAGTCATAAAAGATCCGCGTCGGATCGACGATGACTTGCCGCAGGATCCCCCGCTCAGCGAATAGCCGCAGGGTATTGTAAACGGTAGCCTTCGATACCGCTGCAGCGCGCCGCCGGATCCGGTCGCGTAACTGATCGGCTGATAGATGCTGACATTGACTTAGCAAAAGCAGGGCGATCTCGACCCGCTGCGGCGTGGGAATGATACCGTGCTGCCGTAGCACTCGTTTCGCCATGTTTCGGGTAAATCGTGGCATCGACATCGGTCCCTCTGGAAACACATCCTCTAAGTTGGGGCCATGCGCCGGACGCCACAGTTCACGTCGAACCGGTCATCAGACCGGGGACGTCGATCAGGCGAGGTCGAAGCGATCGAGGTTCATGACCTTGTCCCACACGGCCACGAAGTCAGCCACGAACCTCTCCTTCGAGTCGTCACATGCGTAGACCTCCGAGAGGGCTCGCAGCTGGGAGTTGTAACCGAAGACGAGGTCGACGGCGCTGCCGGTCCACTTGAGCTCGCCCGTCGCGCGATCGCGACCCTCGTACACGTTCGCATCCGAGCCGGATGCCTTCCATTCCGTGCTGCTGTCGAGCAGGTTTACGAAGAAGTCATTGGTCAGAGTCTCGGGCCGGTCGGTAAAGACGCCCTGCTTGGATTTCCCGAAGTTGGCGTTCAGCGCCCGCATCCCGCCGATGAGAACCGTCATCGCAGGAGCAGCCAAATTCAGCATGAATGTCCGCTCCACCAGCAGCGTCTCTGGCGGCAGCTCCTCTCCGGCGTGGAGGTAGTTGCGGAACCCGTCTGCCCTCGGTTCGAGCACGGCGAACGACTCCACGTCGGTTTGCTCCTGCGAGGCGTCCGTGCGCCCCGGCGCGAACGGGACCGTGATGTTGTGCCCGGCGTTTTTCGCCGCTTGCTCCACGGCTGCGCACCCGCCCAGGACGATCAGGTCGGCGAGCGAGACCTTCTTCCCTCCAGACTGCGAGCGGTTGAACTCCTGCTGGACCTGCTCGAGGGTCTGGAGCACCCTGGCCAGCTCGGCCGGGTTGTTGACCTCCCAGTCTTTTTGGGGCGCAAGGCGAATCCGTGCCCCGTTCGCCCCGCCCCGCTTGTCAGTGCCGCGGAAGCTGGCCGCCGACGCCCAGGCAGTGGAAACCAGCTGAGAGATGGACAGTCCCGATGCGAGGATCTTGCCCTTGAGGGCAGCGATGTCCTCCTCCCCGATTAGCTCATGGTCGACCGCAGGGACGGGGTCCTGCCACAGCTGCGGCTCCGGAACCCACGGGCCGAGGTAGCGCGAGACGGGTCCCATGTCGCGGTGCAGCAGCTTGTACCACGCCTTGGCGAACGTGTCTGCGAGCTGGTCCGGATTCTCGTGGAAGCGCTTCGCGATCGGCGCGTAGATGGGATCCACCTTCAACGCAAGGTCCGTCGTGAGCATCATGGTCGTCTGCCGCTTCGAAGGATCATGAGCATCGGGCGCGGTGGGCACTACGCCAGTGGCATTCGGCTTGGGAGCATACTGCTTCGCGCCGGCCGGGCTCGTCGTTAGCTCATAATCGTAGTTGTAGAGGTTCTCAAGGAACCCGTTGTCCCACTTCGTCGGGTTACTGGTCCAGGGGCCCTCGAGCCCGCTGGTGATCGCATCGGCGCCCTTGCCGCTGCCAAACTTGTTCTTCCACCCGAGACCTTGCTCCTCCATGCTGGCGCCCTCCGGTTCGGGACCGACGTGCTCGGGGGCAGGGGCGGCACCATGGGCCTTGCCGACCGTGTGGCCGCCGACTATGAGCGCAAGCGTCTCCTCGTCATTCATCGCCATGCGGGCGAACGTTTGCCGAATGTACTTCGCTGCCAGGGCCGGGTCCGGGTTACCGCCCGGCCCCTCCGGGTTAACGTAGATCAGGCCCATGTGGTCGGCGCCGAAGGCCCCCTGGATGTCGCCCTCGGTGGCGTGGCGCTCATCGCCCGTCCCGCCGCCGCTGAACCAGCTGCTTTCTGGGCCCCAGAAGATCTCGTCGGGCTCCCAGCGGTCCTCGCGCCCGAAGCCGAAGCCAAACGTCTTGAAGCCCATCGATTCATAGGCCACGTTGCCGGCGAAGATGAGCAGGTCGGCCCAGGAGATCTTGTTACCGTACTTCTGCTTGACCGGCCAGAGTAACCGGCGTGCCTTGTCGAGGCTCGCATTATCGGGCCAGCTGTTGAGGGGAGCAAAGCGCTGCATGCCGCTGCCGCCACCACCGCGGCCGTCGGCGATCCGGTACGTGCCTGCGGCGTGCCACGCCATCCGGATGAAGAGCGGCCCATAGTGGCCGTAGTCGGCCGGCCACCAGTCCTGCGACGTCGTCATCACCTCGAACATGTCCCGCTTCAACGCCTCGAGGTCGAGGGTCTTGAACTCTTCTGCGTAGTTGAAGTCCTCGCCCATCGGATCGGACCGGGGCGAGTGCTGGTGGAGAACCGAGAGGTCCAGCTGATTTGGCCACCAGTCCTTGTTCGTCCTGGGCCGAGTCCGCTTGGGAGTCGGGGAGGGGATTACTGGGCTCTCGCTTTCGCTGATGCTCTCAGACACGTCAATCCTCCTCTTGTCTTACTGTTTCGTTCCGATGGTTGGTCGCCCTTGACCCTGCTCTGTTGGTTTCATACGCAGCGTATCTGCGCATAGGGATTTCAAACGCCCTTTTTCTTCAAGAGGCAGGGTACTCCTCGGCTCGTGAGCCGTCAAGCATGGCGGTCGTCGGTCTGGAACCGGGGTATTTTCGGGCCCTTCATCGGCCCGAGGCGCTATGGTTCGGAGGGTTTTGGCGTCTCGGGTGGGCGCAGGCCAAGGGGGATGGTTCGGCTCGGGGAGATGAACCGGGGAGGGATTCGGATCAGGCGATTCGGAATCGGTCGAAGCGCTGCGCCGACGCTCGGGGCGGCGCCCGGGCGGACATGCCAAGATGCTTGAGGATCTTGACAATCAGGGTGGGATCTACGATGGCGCCGATGATCGTCAAGGGCCGCCGCAGTGGGG
>Ga0187892_10003691_pt1 | contig 27378 bp, 21 predicted proteins | sample MA1701073metaG_FD_139345 | JGI IMG/M metagenome (GOLD analysis project Ga0187892, IMG submission 139345) | Bio-ooze microbial communities from a basaltic lava cave in the Kipuka Kanohina Cave System on the Island of Hawaii, USA - MA170107-3 metaG ... | reverse complement strand
ACGATCCGTCATCCTAACGAACCAACACTTCAGGAGAGCGAACGCCTTGGTGTACACCAGAACGCTGAAACGTGCCGCCTCCCAACGACCGATGGTTTGGCTCCTTTCCGCCGGGATTGCTCCGCGACGGCCAGCGCTTATCCCCATCGTTCCGTACAGCAACGAGGCCGCACGGGTTGGATTTTTTCACCGATTACCCATGTGAGCAGGAGAGGGGAGTATCCTGCTCACAGACTCGAGAACGCGCCTGCCCGGCGCACTCGCCCACAAAAAAGAAATCCCACAGAAATGGTTTTTGATTTTAGTTCTGTGGGCTGCGCCTGTAAGGAGTTCAAATTCAGTGGGCGGTGATTTTTGCCTGTTTGGCTACGCCTGTAAGGTTCCGACTTGTCCGACTTATGAGGTTTTAAATGAAAAAAACATTCGCCATTTCATTAATCGTTTGCGGCTCGATTTTAATCTGTCTTCCCCTCCACGCCCAGCCGAAATTTCAATATCCGGTTGAAAAGGCCAGCTTCGGGCCGCGGCTGCACGTTCAAAGCTGGCGTCTCAAAAGCAGCGCCGGCGACAGCACCATCACCGCGGTTTTTGCGCCGTTGCGCGCGACGATTCATCTTTCTCCCAAGTTTGATCTCAATGTTGCCGGCGCCGCGGCTTCGGCCAGCTTGAAGCACGGAACGAATCAAACGCTGCAAGGCCTGGCGGACGCCAAAATCCGCGGCATTTTTAAGTTCAACGATTACCACTGGCTTTTGCATTTCGGGCTGAATCTGCCGACCGGAAAAAATGTTTTGAATGCCGAGGAAGTCATCGTTAATAATTTACTTTCGGAAACCGTTCTGAGCTTCCCCCTCAAGCGCTACGGCCGGGGCCTGGAAGCGGATTGGGGCGCCGCCTACGCTTTTACGGTGAATGAAAATCTGAAAGCGGGACTCGGCGCCGGCTTTTTGTTCAAAGGCGAGTATGCCTTTCTCGAAGCCAGTCCGCTACGCTTCGATCCGGGCGATGAGGTTTCACTTACCGGCGGTTTCGATTTTAGAAAAAATAATTTTGTGGCGCGCGGGAATGTGCTCGTCAAGCTGTTTCAAAAAGACCGTCTTAACAGCCAGGACGCTTTTAAAGAGGGGACGCAGATCGAGGCGGAAGGCCTGATCACTTTTCCCGCCCAAAAGTTCAATGTGGCGTTGGCTTTCAAAAACGTGATCAAGGCTGACAACGAAACGTATGCGTCCGGCGGCCAGATCATCAGCGCAGCCAGGGACGATTTTTCGGGAAATATTTTTTGGTCGACCGCGCAGGCGACGTATAATTTCTCCGAACGGTTTTCCTTCGCGTCGTCATTCGGCCTGAGCGTTTTCGGCAAAAGCCAGCTTCAATTAGGCGAAGCGCAACTCTACAGCCTCGGCGGCGGGTTTCAATTCAAATCTTCCGAACATCTCATGCTCAATGCCGCCTTTTCCTATTCCACCGGCGACGCAAAGAATTTGCAGGGCGGAACCGTAGATTTACAGGGATTTCTTTTTGTTGGGGGATTGTCGTTCCGGTATTGAGATGATGGTTTCATCTCAATTTGTCGCAGCCTTTCCAGAGGTCAAAACTTCCACCGTATCGCCCGCCGCCGCGCCAAAAACGGCAGCCGCATCGGCAAGATTGCGGGCAATTTCGAGCAAGCCGTGGCTGTTGAGCAAAACAATATACTCGCCCGGCGCCACGGCGTTGTAACGATCGGCAAATTTGGCGCGGGCGGTTTGGCTGCGAATCTTGAAATCGAACGTCATGCCATTCTTCCACCCGGCTTTCGCCAGCACCGGCGCGGGGATATTGGTGATCAAATTGCCGTAGCGGTCGCGATGCAAAATTTCGCCGCGAATCACGCCGCCGCTGAGAACGGCCTCCGGGCGCTGAAATTTTTGCAAATCGGAAATCGGCGGGCCGGCGTCTTCAACTTTCCTGCCTTTTGACAGATGCGCGGCGGCCGGCGCAAAAACGTCGCGGCCGTGAAACGTCGATGAAATCGCGCTGGTGCGATACCACAACAAATTGGTGATTTCAAATGCGCGTTTGACGCCGAGGGTGCGAATGACGTCGGTGAAAAGCCCGTTGTCGGGACCGACAAAATATTTTTGATCCAATGTTTCAATAATGATCGCCTTGCGTTTGCTGCCGACGTCGGGATCGACCACCGCGACGAAGATCGTGCCCCTCGGAAAATCTCCCGCCGCCGTCGCCAGCATGAAACTGCCCTCGCGAATATCATACGTGGGAACTTCGTGCGTGATATTGACCAGCCTAACTTTGGGATTGATCGAAAGAATAACCCCCTGCAATTGGCCGGCGTAATGGTCTTGCGTGCCGTAGTCGGTCAACAAAGCAACGGTTGGCGGCGCAGACGAACAGCCGCACAAGAAAAAAAAGAAAACAAGATAAAACAGGTAAAAAGATTTTTTCATCATTTTCCTCCGGCAAAATTATAAGTGTAGAGAGCATAGCATGGCGCATTAAAAACATTAAAAACGCCAAGCGCTATGCCCTCTGCCCTCACAACTTACGACATCGATTCCATGACTTTTTTGACGCGCGCCAAGGCCCAATCCAATTCTTCGCGCGTGATCACCAGCGGCGGCGCAAAGCGAATCACGTGATCGTGCGTCTCTTTGCACAACAGCTTTTCCTCTTTGAGCGCCTCGCAGAAGCGCCGCGCGCCGCCGGCTTGCGGCCACAACTCGACGCCGATAAGCAAGCCGCGCCCGCGCACTTCTTTGATGTGTTTGCTATTAAGAGTGCGCAGCTTTTCCAGAAAATAATGCCCCAACTCCGCCGAACGTTGCACCAGGTTTTCTTCGATGAGAACGCGCAGGGCCTCGCGCGCAACCGCGCACGCCAGCGGATTGCCGCCAAAAGTGCTGCCGTGATGGCCCGGTTGAAAAACTTCGAGCACCTCGCGGCGCGCGACGACTGCCGACACCGGATAAAATCCGCCGGACAGGGCTTTACCGAGAATCAGCATATCCGGCTTCGCGCCCGAATCGTGTTGATAGGCGAACATCTTTCCGCTGCGGCCCAGGCCGGTTTGAATTTCATCAAACATGATCAGCACGTTGTTCTTGCGGCAGATTTCCGTGGCTTTGGCCAAATAGCCGGCGGGCGGAAGCAACACCCCGCCTTCGGCTTGAATCGGCTCAACCAAAAACGCCGCGGTGTTCGGCGTGATCGCTTTTTCCAATGCGGCGGCATCGCCGTATTTCACAAACACAAATCCTGGCGTCAACGGCCCGAAATTTCTTTTGTACTCGGGATCGCTTGAAAAACTGATGATCGTCGTGGTGCGGCCATGAAAATTCCCTTCGCAGACGATGATCTCGGCTTGATTATCCGGCACGCCTTTCACTTCGTAGCCCCACTTGCGCGCCGTCTTCACCGCCGTCTCAACCGCCTCGGCCCCGCTGTTCATTGGCAGCGCCATGTCCAGCTCGCACAGCGTTGTGAGTTCTTTGTAGAACAACGCCAATTGATCGTTGCGAAAGGCGCGCGAGGTGAGCGTGCATTTCTTCGCCTGCTCGACCATCGCCTGATAAATGCGCGGATGGCAATGCCCCTGGCTCACCGCGGAATAGGCGCTGAGAAAATCAAGGTATCGGTTCCCTTCCACATCATAAACCCAAACACCCTCCGCGCGCTGAATGACGATATCGAGCGGATGATAATTATGCGCGCCGTGTTTTTCTTCCAGCGCAATGTATTCCTGTGTTTTCATGAATTTTTCCATCATGTGCGCCGCCGATGGAAATGTCGTTGGGCTAACCGTATTGAATTCTTGTGGCCTCATAGATGCTCCTTCTCGTGGTCGGGTCCGGTTGTCGAAATCTTTGCTTTAAGATAAAATTTACGGAAAGTCGGCAAAAAAGGAAAGAGAAAAATGAACAATGGAAGAACTGATTTTGCGGATTGCACGGATTAAATCAGCGTAATCTGTCGCTTCGGTCGGTGTTTTTTTCAAGTATTTTGTAAATCAAGTTAGTACAAGGCCGAAGTAAACCGCCGATGATATTTTTGTGTCAACTCATGCTCACTCCCCAACACGGTGAACAGCGCCACGCAAGCCTTGCGGGCACCGTCCTCATCAAGCTGGCGGTTGCGGCTCACCAACTCGATCCAGGCCTCGAGCGCTTCGGAAAATTTTCCTTTTTTGAAAGCTGCAATACTCTGCCGGTAAAGCTGCCAATCTTCCTCGGGTTCGCCGGAGGTTTCGTTCAAATGTACCAAACGCTGTAGCGTGCGAACGGCGTTGGCTTGGTTAGAAAAAGGACTTCCCTCATCAATAGCCTTCACTAATTCCGCCGCTTTGTCGACGTCGTCTGGCAAAAAAAGTGCGGCCAGCAAAATCCGCGCTTCGGCATTGGCCGGCTCTTGCTTCACCGTCGCTTCCAGCATTTTTCGCGCTTTGCTCAGATTGCCCGCTTGCAGCATTGCCTTCGCCGCCTCGAGTTGATTTTTCGATTCATTCGGCAGATGCTTTTCGAGCCACTTGCGCACTTCGACCTCCGGCAGCGCGCCGATAAACTCATCGACGATTTTTCCGTCGCGAATCATTTTCACGGCGGGAATGCTGCTAATTTGAAAATGCTGCGAAAGCTCCGGCTCTTCGTCCGTGTTCACTTTCACCAGCTTCCACTGGCCGTTGGCCTCTTTCTCCAATTTCTCCAACACCGGCCCGATCATGCGACACGGCTGGCACCAGACGGCCCAAAAGTCAACGACCACTGGAGCCTTAAAGCTTGCATCCACGACGTCTTGTTGAAAAGTTTCTAAGGTTGCGTTCATTATTTACCCTCGTAAAACGTAAGAATAAAACGTAAAAGTAAAACGTAAATGTTTCCGGTTTATTTTTAAATTCAGGCGACGAGCAACCAGCATCGAGCATCCAGCAACCAGTCACATCACCATCAACGCCGCCAGCACTTCAATTCCGTCCCACAAATTTTGCAAGCGCAGATTCTCGTTCGCGCTGTGTTGGTTGTTGTCGTGATTCACAATCGGCACGCCAATCGCCGGGGTTTGCAGCATGTCCGTAAAAATGTAAAACGGCACGCTGCCGCCGAGCGTCGGCATTTTGATCACCGGCTCGCCTTTCATCTTCTCCACCGCGGCGATGATCTCTTGCGAAATCGGCAAATCCATCGCGGTGCGGCTGGCGTTGTAGCCTTCTTCCCAAACGGTTTTGACGAGCATCGGATATTTGAGCCGCGTCTCCTGATCCGGCTCGGCATGAACGATGTGATAGCCTTGTTGGCGAATATGATTTTCCACCAACTCGCGCATGTGATGGCGATCCGTGCCTTTGACGAGCCGAATATCAATCGCGGCGGTGGCAGATGCTGGCACGACATTGCGCGCGTTGTCACCGACCGTCGCGCTCTGCAGGCCGCGAATGTTGAATGACGGCAGGTTGATCAACTCAACCAACTTTTTGCCGCCGCCTTCGGCGCGCGAAAAACCCAATGACCGCATCAAATCCGCATCGCTATCCGGCGCTTCGGCAATAGCTTTCTGCTCCGCCGCATTCAGCGGCGCAACACCATCGTAAAAACCTGGAACGAGCACGCGGCCATCTGTATCTTTCATGCTTGCCAAAAGTTGGCTAAGCCGCATCGCCGGATTCGGCGTCCAATTGCCGTAATGGCCGCTGTGCAGCTCGCGGTTGGCGCCATAAACCGTCATCTCAAACGAGATAATGCCGCGCACGCCGAAATAGAGTTGCTGCTTGCGCGTTTGATGCACCGGTCCATCGCAAAGAATCCAAGCATCGGCTTTGAGCAGATTGGCGTATTTAGCGACAAGCGCTTCCAAATGCGGCGAGCCGGCTTCTTCTTCGCCTTCAAAAAAGAATTTGAGATTCGCCGTCAGTTTCAATTTGTTGACGCGGATTGCATCGAGCGCGGTGAGCATGGCAACAATCGGCGATTTGTCATCCGAAGCCGAACGCGCATAAATTCGCCATTCACTCTCAAACGCTTTATCCGGCGATGGCATGGGAATAATTTTGCCGCCGGCTTCGGTGGCTTTATCACGGAGCATCGGTTGCCACGGCTCGGTGTCCCATTTGAGCGCTGCCACCGGCTGGCCATCGTAATGCGCATATAACATGAGTGTTCGTTTGGCGCCGGGCGTATTCAATTCGCCCAAAACCACCGGCGGCGAACCTGGCACCTCCAAGCGTTGCGCACGAACGCCGCGCTGTTCGAGCATTTCCACAAGTTTTGCCGCGTTACGGCGAATGTTGACGGAGTCGGAGGCGAGATTCGGAATCGCCAACAATTCGTTCAGCTCGCCGATGATTTTGTGCTCATTCGCTTGGCGATAAGCGCGGATTTTGGCTTTGATCGTCGCTCCATTTTGAGCCAAGATTGTTGACGGCGCGATCATGAAAAATAATTCAATGGCAAACAAAAAATAAAATAGGCGTTTCATTATGAACTCCGATCTACTGAATGACCCGGCGAAGTGAACGATAACATCCTTGCAACAAACGATCAATCTGCGCCCAATCTTCTTCGCGCACACCGCCAGCAGCGGCTTGCACATCGCGAATGACCATGGCATCTGCGCGCAACCGGCCATGCTCCAACGTCGAATCCGGCGATACAAGATAAATCGCGGCGGCGGCATCGGCGCAGGCGGTATCAAGTGCGGCTTTTCCGTACTGCTCGCGCTGGCGATGGACAATCCACCATTCCAATTCCAATTTCGCGGCGTTCGGCACCTCAAAAGGAATGTTGCCGGTGCGGCGAATTGTGGCAAAATAAGACTCGAGTGCCGGTAAGGCTTTTTCGTAATCCGAGCGCTGTTTGCCGTCTTTAAAAACAAACGCGGCTTTCGTCGCATAATAAGCGCCGAGATACGAGCGCAGCCACGGAAATTTGTATTGCGTGCGCAGCATTTCAGTCAGCTCGAAGAAAAGCTTGAACGGCTTGCGATCATAATACGAGCGCCACATGTCAGTTTCCAATTTGCCCAGCGCCACCGGATCAAACTGGCGAAGATCATTGTTGATCGGCCAGAATAAATCCGCGGCAGCATAGACGGCAAAAATGGCAAGCGCGCCGAGAAAAAAACGCCGAAAAGTTTTGCGTTTTTGTTGTGGCATAAAATTTAAACCAATTCATAAAGAATCATAAACCATTTTTCACCAGAAACGAGCTACAAGCAACCAGCATCCAGCCTCACTTCACCAAATGATACTCCGCCTGTCGTTTCAACACCCATGTGACTTTTCCTTCGGCATCGACAAATGCTTCCTCTTCCTGCCCGACCCACAACGGCTGGCCGCCCCATTCCGGAATTTCCGTTTGTGCGGAAAGCTCGATTGAGAACCACGTGTTGGGCAAAATCGGCACATCGCCGCGCCCGGGCACGCCCTGCTGGCGATCCCACAAACCGATGAGCGGGCCGGCGCCGTGGCCGTGATCGCCAATCGGATGCGTGTAAATCGTGCCGTTGATTTTTTCAGCTTTCATCGCGGCGAGCGCTTCGGCCAACACTTCGTTGCCGCTTCTGCCGGGCCGCATTCTTTCAATCAACAAATCTTGCATGCGGTTGGTGTTGGCGAGAGCCTTTTTAATTCCCGCGGGAACTTCGTTCTCCCCTGCTTTCAACACGTAGCCCATGTGCTGCGTGTCGGTGTTGAGCCGCATCGCAGTGATGCCGAAATCGACGTGCAAGACATCGCCGCGCTCGATCACGGTTTCGCCGCGTTCGCTGAGAATGCTGCCAAACGGCATGCCTTGCCGCTGCACGCGAACGGTCGGGTGAAACCACGTGCCCAATCCCATATCGTTGACGGTTTGGCGCAGCCACCACACGACATCATTATTCGTGGTTTTGCCGGGGGTGATCACTTCGTTGGAAAACGCGCGTTTGATGAGCCAATGTACCGTTTCCATCATTTGGCGGTAAATCGGCATCATCTCCGGCAAGCGCGTGCTGACGAAATCAAGCGGCAAGTTTTCAGCGCGCACGAAACGGTTCTTCCATTTTTCGCCGAGCGCGTCGCTGAGTTGTTCGTATTCACCGGCGGAAAGGCCGTCCGAAAACGCATGGGTGTGAGAAATATCAATGGCGATGGTTTTGGGCTGGCGATCTTCGATCAACTTTCTTAACAACGCCCATTGGCCCTGTCCCCACAATTCGCGATTCTCCACTTCAGGGTCGCGATAAACCGTATACAATCCACCCTGCGCTCCGCCGCCGAGCGCGAGGCGCTCGACGCCGTCTTTTTCGCCGCGATCGAAGAAGACGTAAATCGTACGCCGGCGCGCGGCGAATTGCGTCGCCGAAACCAGCGAAAAGAAAACCGGATCTTCATTGTATTCACGGCAGATCACGAGCCACATTTGAACGCCGCCGCGCCGCATCAAAGTCGGCAAGACGCGATCGAGCCGCAGTTTGAGCCATTCTTGTTGCATCACGGCTTGCTCGCGCAGTTTGGGCAACGGTTTTGGCGCTTGCGCCAGCGACGGCGCGATAAAGATTCCGCAAAACCAGAAGATTATTTGAACGATGAGGGCGCGACGAAAATTTTTCATCTTCCTTCCTCCGCATGACGTGATCGGTAACATGAATTTGCTTTTGAAATGATAATCGAAAAATTGCTGGAATGCAAGGCAAAATTTGTTCTTGCATGTGTGAAATTTTATGTTCTCATTATATCCCGCAACATTCAGGTGCCGCAGCCCAACCCATGGCTAAAAAGCGAAGGAGCGAACAATGCTTAAATGGCTCAAATTAGCTGGCAATGTGATCCTCGGCCTGTTGATTATTTATGGGGCTTATCGCCTCTACAACCGTTTCAACAGCCGAAGCAATCTGCACTCCAAAGTCATCACGTACTTTTTGCACGCGGAAAAAACCGAAGCCCTTTACACCGGGTTTTCGTTTGTCGCGCTGCTCGAGTTTTACGATAAAAACGGGCGAGAGTTGATTGGCCTGCCCAAAGTTTATATCGACGAAGACAAAAAGATCAACGGTGTTTGTTATCGCTTCTATGAAGTCGGCATCGGTTATTCGCATATCGGCCAAACGTTGGCGGCGGATTCCATTCCGGAGCCGGAAATTCTTTCCGTCAACGTCGTCGATTCACGTGTCATCGGCGGCGGCCGGGCGCAATACCAATGCGATCTTTTGGATACGTCGCCAACCGGGCGAGCGCAAAAATTGCAGGCGCAAATGGAAACCGATCAACAATGGCAGGCGCAGGTGAAACACGCCAAGGAAATTCTCGTCTTGCTCAAATCGCAGTTGCCGGATTCACAGGCTTTCAGCATCCTGACGAAAAATTTGCCGGCGGCGCGCGAAATCGGTTTGGGCGCGAGCTATCTGGGAAATCTCAAGCTGACGTTTGCCACGGTCGGGACCTTTACGGCCACCAAGCGTTTTCTGTTTGTCTTTGAGATCAATCAAGGATTCTACGTGCGGAAAGACATCACCGAAGCGACTTATGGCAGCCAGTTCTCCGATTTGCAAATCGACGCGCCGCTTTTCGGATTGAGTCCGGCCAAAGCCACGCTGACTTTTGAAGAACCGGATTTGATCTCGGTCAATCGTTATATCGATCTGCTGGTGGCTTCGAGCAAATTCGTTTATAAAAACGAAGAGGCGCAGAAAACGATCGATGCCTATCTGCGGGAGGACATGGAGCGGCAATTAAAAAATATTCACGGCAAGGCGATCGAACATTCGAAGCGGCTGACCCAGCTTTTTATCAGAAAATACGGCATGGAAGAAGGCTTGCAAGTTGATTTGAAGTTTCGCGTGAAAAGGACGGTTGAAACAAACTAACGATTAACATGCTACGGACATTGTTCTTTGGCATGTCGTTTTGGCAACCTTGACAAAATTTTCCGCGCCTTTCCGCAGTTTTCGCTCTTGAGTTTGGAAATTGATTTCAAACAAACCAAACTTCATATCATACCCTTCGGCCCATTCGAAATTATCTATCAGCGACCAATAAAAATACCCGCGTACGTCATACCCGTCTTTGATCGCCCGCGACAGCGCGTAAAGATATCGCCGGATGAACAAGCCGCGGCGATCATCCTTGGCGTCGGCGATGCCGTTTTCAGTAATATAAATCCGAACGTTTAGCGACGCAACAGTTTTGATTGCGCGATATAACCCTTCCGCATAAATCGGATAGATCATATCCGTCATGATCTCGTCAGGACGGTGAGCCAAGGAAAAAAATCCCGGCGGATTCCACCTAAACTTGACATGCAGATGCGAGTAGTAATTCAAGCCGATGAAATCCATGGCGCGCCGAGCGCCGGCGTTGAAATGGCGCACCTTCGCCATTCGGGAAATCTTGAATTTGAAATGGCCGGTTTTAAAAAATTGTAGAATGCAATCGTTAAAAACATGGTTAAGCTGCCGACTCAGCGCCCAGTCGAGCCAATGCCAGCGACGATACGGATCGAGTTGAAAAATATTTTTAACCAAACCGATTTGCGCTTGATTGCCGCCCGGCATTTTTTTGAGCGCGTGATACACTTGCGTGTGGGCTTCAAGTAAATTTTTTAAAACGATTCCGGTCAATTGCGGATCTTTTTTCCCTGGCGGAAACTCGCCGCGAAAATATCCCTGCGTGGCGTAAACTTCCGGCTCATTGATCGTGCACCAAAGATGCACTTTTTCATGCAGTTCTCGAAATACAAACTCGCAAAATCGCATAAAAAGCGGAATATTTTCTTCACGCTCAAAAGCGCCACGGCGCTCAAACCAGATTGGATGCGTGAAATGATGCAACGTGACCACCGGCTTGATTCCGGCGGCAAGCAGAGCGTCACAAACCTCGCGATAATGCCGTATCGCGGCCAAATCAAAATGGCCTTCGTGCAGCTCGATCTTGCTCCACTCCACCGAAAAGCGATACGCCTTCACGCCGAGTTCTTGCATGAGCGCGATATCTTCGTTATAACGATTCCAATGATCGCAAGCCACGCCGGACTTCTGGCCGTTCTTGATTCGCGGATTGCCGTTTTCATCGTGCCCCCTCTCCCACTCGCTCCAATTGTTATTGTCGCAGCCGCCTTCGACTTGATGTGCAGAAGTAGCAACCCCCCAGAGAAAGCCGGCAGATAAATGAACAGAGGTTGTATCGATCTTCTGCCAATCCCAGCGCAGTTCAGGGTGCTTGTTTCGCCAAATAAGCATCACGACGAAAGGCGCGAGCATTAAAAGCAAAAAGACGATGATAAAGATCATTTCTGAAAATTTTAAAAAAATCACGGTGACAAAACTCCTCTATTGCAAAATGCCCCGCATCGTTTCCATTGTTCCCTCCGCAGCACGATCGGGATCGGGCAGGGGCAGAATCTCGGCGGACAAATAGCCCTGATAGCCGGCTTCCTGCAAGATTTCGACGAGGCGGCGAAAATCAAGATGGCCGGCGCCGGGGAACCAGCGGTTGGAATCCGCAATATGGAAATGAAACAGGCGCTTTCCGGCGTTGTGAATGGCCTCTTCAAGCGAAGGCTCTTCAATGTTCATGTGAAAAGTATCCAATAAAAGGCCGAGATTTTCCCTCCCGACTTTTTTCATTAAAGCAAGTCCCTCGCTCGCCGTGTTGATGAGATTCGTTTCGTAGCGGTTGATCGGCTCCATCGCCAATTTAACGCCGAATTGATTGGCGAAAGCAGCGCATTCATCGAGCGCCTCCACCAGCCAACCGAGGACGCGATCGTGATCGCTGCTTTCAGCTTTTTTTCCTCGAATGAGGCCGATGATGACGTGCGCGTTAAAGCCCGCGGCAAACTCGACGTGGGCTTTGATTCGCTCCACGGCTTTTTGGCGAATCGCTCGATCGGGATGAGTGAAAGACAGCCCTTCCTCGCCATAGGCCTGGCCGGTTCCGATGGCCGGCACGCGCAGTTTTTTTTCTTTGACTATCTCGTCGAGCTCGCGCGCATTCAGCAAGCTCGGATCGCGCACGGCCAGCTCAACGCCGTCATAGCCCAGTGCGGCGATTTTGGCGAGGTTGGTTTCGAGCGCGCCTTTGTAGACGAGCGCGTTGAAAGCAGCCGGTTGCGTGGACAGCACGATGCTGAGTTTCATTTTACGCCACCATAAAATACACAACCCGGACGAGCCTGCGGCCATAGGCTGAAAACTGGAGCCCTTGGGGCAGCTTTAAAGCAAAAGCTTTGAACACGGATGACGCGGATTACACGGATTCTCACAGATTTTTTCTCCGTGAAAATCCGCGTCATCCGCGTCATCCGTGTTCAAAAAAGTTAGAATTTTTTTCTAACTTTGGTTGTCTAAGTCAACTTAATACGATGATCCGCCGGTCAAGCGCGGCAGGGAGTACACCGATTTCCACCCCGGGCTCAGCGGCTCCTTGAGATATGGCGCCATCTCCTCTCGTGTCCGCAAGGTGACTTCCTCGACGGGCGGCACTTCGCCCGGCGGAAACGCTTCCAGAATTTGGTCGTTGATCAAAGTCAAATACTTCAGAATGGCGGCGATGCAGCGTTTGGCTTTGTGCGCTTCGCCCAGACGCGGCTTGCCAAACACGCCTTCCGGAATGCTCGACAGCTCGATGGCGAAGTGCCCCTGCCCTTCCGACCAGCTCATCGGTCGTTGGTACGGATCAACCGCTTTGTCGAAATGGCCGTCGGGCAGATAGCCTTGGGGATCGGTTTCTTCGGCAAACTCCATTTCACAAGACTCCTCTCCCAGCAGCAAACGAATAACTGCGGTCTCAGCTTCGTCCGCATGCACGAAATCAGTGTCGAACCAGCCGCCGCGGCCCTTGGTTCGAAAAAATTCCCGCACCGCCCGGTGCCAGTCGATCGTCCAAAAAATTCCCGGCAGATTGTAGGTCTTCTGAAATTCCTGAATCGCCGATTCTAGCACCCACTGTTGGCCGTGATTGTTGAGCATGATGATCTTGCGAAAACCGTCGTTCCACAGTCCGAGCATGACGCTCATCAACGTCTTGCGCACGGTCTCTTCGTCCAGCGAAACCGTGCCCGGCATGCCGATGTGGTGATGCGGATGGGCGCCGTAGTTCAGCGGCGAATAAGCCAGATTGATCGCGCGGCCCTGCTTCGCGGTATACCGTCTAACGCCTTCAAGGATTTGCGAGGCCATGAAATTATCCAGATGGGTGACGGTGTGCAAGCCGTGATTTTCCGTGGTGCCCAGCGGGATTAAGACAATGTCATTCTTGCGCCGATTTTCGATCACCCGCTGGCGCACGGTATTCTGAATGTAGCAACCGAGTTTTCCCAATTCCGAGGGCGAAGGAATCTCATAGTCTGCCAGAATTTTGTCGATTTCGGCGTCGGTTGCTTCCCAGATCTGTTTCTTCATGCCTCCGACCGGCGTATCCTCGAAGCGAATATCCGGGCGATTCGATTTAAGCCATTTTGATTCTCCAATCATGGGGGGTGTCTCCTTCAAAATTTTGCAAACAAAATCTCTGTAACCGGAACAAGTTTTAGTCTGTTAATAATTCAATCGTTGCAAAAAAAAAAATTTTGAACACGGAGAAAACAGAGTAAACAGAGATTACACAACAAAAGGAAATTTTTCATAATTAGCCTCTCTGTTTGCTCTGTTTTCTCATGTTAAGTTTTTGGTTGCGCGTTGGGGGCACAAAATTAAAAGCACACGAGAACAATTTTGTGAGATTTCAATTTTGTGTCCCATTTTTCGCCCGTTTGAAGCGAATTTTCGTTGGAAGCTTGTTACATTTTAACTTGAATCTTCCCGTCCGCGCGGGTTTTGGAAAGATTGTCGATTGCGGCGACGGCGTGATCCAGATCGGTAATTCTGGTCACGGCCTTGGTCATGTCGATGCGGCCGGCGGCCATCAGGCGAATCACGCTGGGGAAAATGGCGTGGCCGGAATGCCCCTGCGATCCGAACACCTGGCTGCGGCGCACCTGCAGGCTTTCGAGATACATCGGCACCTTGCTCGCCGCGCGCCCGATGATGACGATCTTGCCGTTGATCGCCAGCGACGACTCCATGATGGGAACGGTCTTGCTCATCACGCCCGCGGATTCAACGTGCATGTCCGCGCCTTCGCCGCCGGTCAACTCGAGCACCACGTCCTGCGGCCGGGTTCCGGCTTTTTCGAGCGCGATCGGATCGAAGGCGTCATCCGCGCCGAGGCGCTTGGCCAGCTCGCGCCGCTCGGCGGTGACTTCAAACGCATGAACCTTCGCGGCCCCGGCAGCGCGGGCCAAAGCGATCGCCGCCAAACCAATCGGGCCGGCGCCGTAAACAACGACGTGCGCGCCCGGCTGGAACCCACCGGCTCTGATGAACATGGCGTTGTACGCCACCGACGTCGGCTCGCAAAATGCGGCTGCCTGCAAGCCCATCTCAGCATCGGCGTAGCGCTCCAAAATACTTTCTATGCGCCAGCAATACTTGGCATTGATCACAAGGTAATCGGCAAATCCGCCGTTGATGGTGAAACCGATTTCTTCCAAATTGGTGCAGTGGTTGGGAAATCCGTTGCGGCAGGGAACGCAATGGCCGCACCAAATCATTTCTTCACAAGTAACCATTGCCCCCGGCTGCAGCTCTTTCACATTGGCGCCGGCTTCCACCACCGTTCCGGAAAGCTCGTGCCCGATTACCGCCGGAAACTTGGTCAAGCCGGGATACAACATATAACCGGCAACATCGGTTTCATAAAAGTGGACGTCCGAGCCGCAAACGCCGCAATAATTGACGCGAATTATCACGTCGTCCGGGCCCGGCTTGGGATCATCCAACGTCCGCACTTCGATCTTCGGATACCGCCAGACGCTGGAGCCGGTGCTCGCCTTGCCGGTCGATTTTTCGAAATTTGAAAGAACGTAATCCCTCCTCGGTTCTCTTTGTGCTTCCAATACCAAACCTTTCATGGCTGCTCTCCTAATTTGACTTTATCTCATTCAGCGCCACCGGGCGATTTTCTTCATAAGACAATTTAGCCGCCAAGCTGATTTCCAAAGCGGCGATGCCATCGGCGCAAGCAATCGCCGGGGCTTGATCATTCAAAAGATTTTCAACGAAATTCCGCAATTGCGCGACATAAGCCTCGCCAAAACGTTCCATAAAATAAGGCACGGTGTCGTGCGCGACGCCGGCTTTGGCCATCACGAGAATCGGCGTTTCGCGCAAGTAGCCGATTTTTATGGCGCCCGCGGTGCCCAGGATTTCGGTGCGGATGTCGTATCCGTAAACACCGTTCCGGCTCAAATCGACCACGCCCAATGTGCCATTTTCAAAAACGATGTTGGTTACGCCATTGTCGATGTCGCCGATCGCTTTCATCTCGGGATAAGCCAACACCCCGCCGGTGCTGTAAACGCTGCGGACTTCACCCATGAACCAGCGCGCGAGATCGAAATCGTGAATGCCCATATCCGTAAACAACCCGCCGCTGATTTTGGGGTCGGCGTACTCAAGACTGGGGCGATAGGGATCTCTGGAGGAAGCTTTGAACAGCACCGGCGCGCCGATTTCGCCGGCACCGATTTTGCGTTTGGCCGCGGCATAGCCTCGGTCAAATCTTCGCATAAAGCCCATTTGAAAAAATGCGCCGGTTTGCGCCAGGGCTTGTTCGATCGCTCTCCCCTCTTGCAGCGACAGCGTCAACGGCTTCTCGCAAAAAATGGCTTTGCCCTGTTTGGCGGCTTCGATGATCATAAGCTTATGCGTGCTGGTCGAAGTGACGATCACGATCGCATCAACTTCTTTGTCGGCAATCAAATCTTCATAACGCTTATAGCATTTTGAAACGTTCAGCGCCTCGGCGCACGAAGCCATCGCGGTCTCGGCGATATCCGATATCGCCGACAAATTTGCCCGGGGAATGCGGTAGGCAATGTAATCCGCATAATTTCTTCCCAAGCGTCCAAGTCCAATCAAACCGATATTGATTTTTGGTTTCATGTTATTCACCCGAATAGGTAGCGCGACGTTATCTCGCGGAGCCAAGACAGAAAAATGAACGACAGAAAGATGGCGTTTGAGATCATGCCAGAGAAGTTGACCCCATTTAACAGATAAAAGCCGTTTTAAGCTTATTTTAGCTCATCCGCTAACATTTTTCTGTCCTTCATTTTTCTGTCTTCCGAATGTCTTTAACTAAAGTGAGACCAATTTGTCTTTGGTGATCAGCTCGATCTTGACCGGGATAAATTCGGGAATGCTTTCCTGGTTGATCAAACGCACGGCGTTTTCGACCGCAAGCCTTCCCATCTCGGAGGGATATTGCGCCACGGAACCCGCCATCGTTTCTTGGCGTATCGCCTCTCTCGCATCCTCCACCGCATCGAAACCGACGACCATGATCTCGCCGGTTTTCCCGGCTGCGGCAATGGCTTCGATGGCGCCGAGTGCCATCATATCGTTGCAGGCAAACAAGGCTTGAACTCCCGAATTGGATTGCAGGATGTTTTGAAAAACGTTGAAGCCTTGATCCCTTTCCCAATTCGCGGTCTGTGAAGCCACGATCTTGATGCCCGGCTCTTTGTCGACGGCCAGGTGAAAACCCTGCAGCCGGGCATCGCCGGTCTCGTGCCCGGGGATGCCTTCGAGAATGGCGACGTTTCCGGCGCCGCCCAATTTTTCAATGATGCGCTCTCCCGCAATCCTTCCGCCCTCGAAGTTGTCGGAACCGATGAAAGCAGCGATACGGCCTCCCGCTTCCGCCAACGTTGCGCCATCCACGCGCGTATCGACGGCAATGACCGGTATGTTCGCCTGATTGGCTTTGACGATGGCCGGCACAATCTCTTTCGAGCCGCTGGGCGTCACGCAAATGACCTCCACCTTTCGTTGAATAAGATTTTCGATGATCTGCATCTGTTTCTCAACGTCGACTTCCCGCTCGGCGGCCTGCACGAGCAAATTGACGCCGAGCTTTTTCGCCGCTGCTTCAGCGCCTTTTTGCATGTCGATGAAAAAAGGATTATTCAAAGTTTTCATCACCAGGGCGACGGTAGGGCCATCTCCGGATGATTTTTCCTGTCGCTGGCAGCCGGAAAAGGCGGCGAGGAGTATTGCGGCCACAAACCAGGCCAATTTCATTTTCATGTTATTTTCCTTGGTTAAGAGTTCAGTTTTGCAAGATGAAAAGGTTGATCCTCTGCCCTATCCTATGATCGTTAATTTTTCTGCCATTCATTTTTCTGTCAAAAGGCTTTTAGATGGCAGAAAGATGGAGGACAGAAAAATGTTTGCCTTCTGCTCCATCCCATCATCGTTAATTTTTCTGTTTTGGCTTTTGTCCAAGTCAACTTGACATAACCAAGTTACTTCTGCCTTTTGAAAGCCATGTCGATCAAAACCGCCAGGATGATCACGGCGCCGATGACGATCTGTTGGATGAATGAAGAAACGCCCAACAGGTTGAGGCCGTTGCGCAGCACGCCCATGATGAACGCGCCGATGAGGGTGCCGACGATCGTGCCTTCGCCGCCCATCAGGCTGGTGCCGCCGATCACCGTGGCGGCGATGGCATCCAGCTCGTACATGATGCCGGCGATGGGCTGCGCCGAATTTAAGCGCGCGGTGAGAATGATGGCGGCCAGCCCGCTCAACAAACCGCACAAGCCGTACACCATCGTTTTGTGAAATTTCACGTTCACGCCGGACAACACCGCGGCTTCTTCGTTGCCGCCGATGGCATAAGTGTATCGCCCCAACTTCGTGCGGGTCAATAAAAAGTGCGCGGCCAAATAAACTGCGGCCATCATCATCACCGGCGCCGGGATGTAAAAAATTTCTCCGGTCGCCAAAAAACGAAATGGCTCCGAGAAACCGGAGATCGGCCGGCCCTGCGTATACAACAACGCCGCGCCGCGCGCCACGCTCATCATGCCCAGCGTTGAAATGAACGGCGGCAGGCGGCCATACGTGATCAACAAGCCGTTGACCAGGCCGGAAAAAAATCCGACGCCCAATCCCACTGCGATAGCCAAGGCCGGCGGCATGCCGGCTTGCAATGCGCTGGCTAAAACCACGCCCGCAAAAGCCATCACCGAGCCGACGGACAGATCGATGCCGGCGGAGATGATCACGAACGTCATGCCCACCGCGATGATGGCATTGATGGAAGTTTGCTGGGCGACGTTCAACAAATTGGAAACCGTCAGGAAATGCGGCGTTGCCAGCCAAAGCACGATAACCAAAACAATCAGCCCCAACAAAGTGCCGAACTGTCTTGCGTAGTGGTAGAGAATCTTTTTGGCCGTCATGAGGTTCACTAATTTTTCTTATCCGTTGGCCGCTTTTATCCGTTGGCAAATACTTTTGAAGCTATCTGCTGCCTGAAGAACTCCAGTTTTCAGATTGAAAACTGGCGTAGTCTCTTTCAAGTTCAATCCCTGGCCGGCGGTGCTAGGATCCCAATGCACATTGCAGAATTTTTTCCTGATTCGCTTCCCCGGCGGCAAATTCTCCGGCCATCCGGCCCTGGTGCATGACGAGGATGCGATCGCTCATCCCGAGAATTTCGGGCAGCTCGGAGGAAATCATGATGATGCCCACGCCCTCGGCGGTGAGCCGGTTCATCAATTGATAAATTTCCACCTTGGCGCCGACGTCGATCCCTCGCGTCGGCTCGTCAAAAATTAAAATGTCAGCTCGGCAGCTCAGCCATTTGCTCAACACAACCTTTTGTTGGTTGCCGCCGCTCAGCAACATCACTTTTTGATTTAAATTCGGCGTTTTAATGCGCAGCTCCTGCACATAATCATTCGCCGTTTTTTCCTCATCCTTGAGGTTGAGAATGCCGAATTTCGATGATCGATCCAGATTGGGAAGAGAGATATTTTCCTTCACCGACAAGACCAGGATCAAGCCCTGCAACTTTCGATCTTCGGTGAGAAAGCCGATGCCCGAGTTGATCGCCGCGCGGGGCGATCCGATCTTTTGCCGCCGGCCTTTGACGTAGACGGCGCCCGCATCGGTTTTGTCCACGCCGAAAATCGCGCGCGCCAACTCCGTGCGTCCCGAGCCCAGAAGGCCGGCGATGCCGAGCACTTCACCCCGGTGCAGAGAAAAACTGATGTCTTTTAAGATGCCATCGCGGCACAGATTTTCCACCTGAAGGATCGCCTCGCCTCTTTGGGCAGCGCGCTTGGGAAATTTTTCGGTCAGCTCGCGATTGACCATCAAGCGGACAAGCTCGGCTTTGGTGATCTCCGAAATTTTGCAGGCGCCGGCGTATTTGCCGTCGCGCAGCACCGTCACCCGGTCGCCGATCTCGAACAATTCCTCCAGGCGGTGGGAGATGTAAATAATCGATATGCCTTTCTCCTTCAATCGCCGAATCGTGGCGAACAATTCTTTGATCTCGCGCTCGGTCAAGGCCGAGGTGGGTTCGTCCATGATGAGAATTTTGGCGTCGAGCGACAGGGCTTTGGCCACTTCGACCATTTGCTTTTCCGCCACGCCCAAATTTTTTACCGGCGCGCGCGCGCTTATTTCAACACCGAGATCGCGCAAAATTTTTTGCGCCGCTTCAAACAATTTGCGGCGATCGATGATCCCCGGGAGACGCATGGGTTCCCGGCCCAGAAAGATGTTTTCTCCGGCGGACAAATGGGGCACCAGATTGAATTCCTGATAAATGGTGCTGATGCCGAGCTCCTGGGCATGCCGGGGATTTTTGATTTCGATTTCTTTGCCGTCGAGAACGATTTGGCCGGCGGTCTTTTGATACGCGCCGCTGAGGATTTTCATCAAAGTCGATTTGCCGGCGCCGTTCTCGCCGAGCAGGATGTGCACCTCGCCCCGGCGCAGCGCAAAATGAACGTCGTCCAAAGCCACCACCCCGGGAAAAACCTTGCGGATATGTTTGGTTTCAAGTATGACGTCGTTGTTCATGCGGCCATTTTATTTTATAGTGGTATCCGGATTTGCCGAATCGCCCGGATGCAAGCCTTTATTTTTTATCCGGGGGATTCGTAAAATCCGGATACTCAAAAGCTTTTTCTTTTCTGGCTTTTCTTCAAGCCAACTTACCGCGCCCAATTCGGCACGCCGTCCGTAATGCCGAAAACCGGAATCGCCAGCAAATACAAAACCAGCGTGACGATCGCGATGCTGATGAAGTTCATCAGGAATCCACAGCGCGCCATTTCCGGAATGGTCACGCGGCCGCTGCCGAAGATCACGGCGTTCGTGCCGGTGCCGGAGGGCAGCATAAAGGCGCAGGAACAGGCGACCGTGCCGGGGAACATGAGCAAGAACGGATGCGCCTGGCTTGCGACCGCCATGGTGGCGAGAATCGGAAGAAAAATATTCGCTGTCGCGGTGTTGGAATTGATCTCGGTCAGAAAAGTAATAAAGAAAACGACGGAAAGCATGGTCAGAAAAATGGGCAGCGTTCCGACGAAAGCGACGCTTTGTCCGATCCAAGCCGCCAAGCCGGTGGCGTCAAAAGCCTTGGCGATCGCATAGCCGCCGCCGACGATGAGCACCACGCCCCACGGCACGCTCTCCGCGGATTTCCAGTCGAGCAAATGCGTCATCACTTTCCGGTCCGGCTGTTTTTTGGCGCCGGTGGGGGTGAGAAACAACAGCATCGTCGCGGTGAGAGCGACGGTAGAATCGTGAACGAACTCGCTTATCCCGAACAGCGAAGCCCATCCCGGAATGACAAAATGATCGAAGCGAATGTCGTTGCGAAAAATCCATCCCAGCCCGGTCAGCACGAAAATGAAGAACACACGCTTCTCTGCGGGAGTGATCGGGCCTAACGCTTGCAGTTGTTGGTCGATGATTTCTTTGCTTCCCGAAAAGCTGCCGCGAATCCGATAAAACTTTACGATGTAGAACCAGGTTACCGGCAGCAGAAGAATCACGAGTGGGATTCCCACCAGCATCCATTGGAAGAAACTGATTTCCGGCGCGGTGGGATAAAGCGACTTGATCATGCCGGCGAAAACCATGTTGGGAGGCGTGCCGATGAGCGTGCCGGTGCCGCCGACGCTCGCGGCGTACGCGATCGCCAGCATCAAGGCCAGGCCAAACTTGCTGCTTTCGGCGTCCGCGCCGCTGTCCTGTTCTCTCGCAATGATCGCCGCGCCGATGGGAAGCATCAAAAGCGTGACCGCGACGTTGGCGATCCACATCGAAAGCATGGCGGTCGCAATCATAAAGCTGAGGATGATGCGGCTGCGGCTGGTGCCCAAAAGTTTGACGATCATCAAAGCGATGCGGCGATGCAGATGGTGCAGCTCGAAAGCTTTGGCGATGAAAAATCCGCCGAGCAGCATGAGCACGTAATTGTGGCCGTAATTCTCCGCGGTGCTGCCGGCGTCCAAAACACCGAGCAAGGGAAAGAGCACGAGCGGAACCAGCGCCGTCGCAGAAATATGGATCGCTTCGGTAATCCACCAGGTCGCCATCAGCAACGTCACAGCCGCGGCGCGCATCGCAAGCGGCGAAGCGCCCGGCGGCGTGGGGAGCACGAGAACCAGCGCGAAAATCGCGATGCCTGCAAAAAGTCCGATTGTTTGTCGACGCAGCATTTTTGCCTCATGCGGCCAATTTTATTATTCAAAAGTTGGTGAAGCCGCGCCGGTTTCGCCGGCGAGCACGCCATCGGGTGCGATCATCAGTTTGCCCATTGCCAGGTCCGGCCAGGGATAGAGCTGAAATGTCTTGTCTTCGGACATGGCGATAAAAAGACCGTGTGGGAACCGCCCGTTCAAAGCCGCATTCGTCACTTCCGAGCCGTCGCTTCCCCGGGTGGATAGTTTCAGCACGGTCACGAGTTGATGATTGTGCGGGTCGCCCGGCTCGCCTTCGCGCTTGTAAAAATGAAACGTGTTGGCTTGCTGATCGGACACGAGAATATAGCCGGTGCCGTCATTCACCTGGTAAATGGAAATGCCCTCACGATCTTCTTTGAAGCCGGTCGTGCCGAAAACGGCCAGCTCGCGGTTGGCCTCGGGCGCCTCCGGATCGGCGTGGTACTTTCGAATGCCATACCATTCATCTGAGTAATAAACAAATCCCAGCGAATCATCGACCGCGATGGCCTCGATTTCACCTTTTCCGAGCCACAGACCGAACTCCCGCACTTTGGTGGCTTTGACATTGCCGCCGCCATCATCCTCCAAGCGATACTGCCAAAGATAACGGCCATCGGTCGGACCTTCTTTTCTGCTGAGAATCGCGAAAACCGCGCCATCCGAGGGGCGACGGTAAAGCGCGATTCCCATGGGCTCGACGTTGCTTTCTCCGGCAAAAACCTCCAGGCCGCCGCCATCAAGCTCGCGCATGTCGGGCAGGCTGTGGACGCGAATCCGGTTGGCGTACTTCTGTGTCGTGACCGCAACGTCGATGGCAATGCCGTTCAGCATCAGCCCATATTCCACGTCGACGTTGTTGGGGCGCTTCAATCCGTGTACGACTTTTTCAGGTATGATGCGCCCGTCCAAGCCAAAAACGTAGAGCGCGCCCGGATCGCCCTTGTCGGTGCCGAGTATCAAACTTTGCGCACGATCGGTCGGATGCAGCCAAATCGCCGGGTCGTCGGAATCATTCGCCACCGGTTCGGTGACGATTTGCGGCGCAATCGGTTTTTGATTGTCGCTGGGGAACGGTTTGTTGCCGCAATGGGAAAAGAGCAAGCCGGCGCAAATTGCGGCCGCTACGATCCGTAATCTCCCGGCCCGGATAAAATCGATTTTTTGCATGGAATCACACTCCCGCTGTAAATTTTGATCCTGTCGAAAACTTGATGGCCAAGGCCAACGTACACTGAGTCGCCTGCGTCGATGACAGCGCGAGAAAATTTCGTCTGCCACTACTCAAAAAGCTCGTACAAAACCCGGCCTTGCGATGCCGCCGGAAACTCAATTTGCAGCATTGCCGCCAACGTCGGCGCGATATCCGCGACACTCACTTGCTGATAATACGTGCCCGGCTTGATGCCCGGTGAATACCACAACATGGGCACGTGGCCGTCATAATTCCACGGCTCGCCGTGGGTCGAGCCGAATTTCCGGTCAAAATAAAAAGGTCTGAGTTGATAGAAGATGTTGCCGGTTCGCATGGGATGAAAGCTGTGCAAGGCTTTCTTTCCGTGATCGCCATCAACCTGCGCCGACTGCAATTGCGTGTGCGTATAAACGCTATGAATCGCGGGCAGGCGTTGCAAGGCATTCTTCACGACTTGCTCAGCCGCAGCGGCCTCGACCCCTTTCTCACGCAGCGCCGCCGGATTCAAATAGAGATAAGCATCCTGATGCGCGAGAATCCATTCCTTCGCGCTTTGCGGCGAGCCAAACTTCTCCGTTAGCGCCTTTTCAGCCGCTTCACGAAATATTTTCTTGTCTATTCTGCCGGCGCTCGCGTTGGCATTCTGCGCTCGCAGCGCCTCCGGCATCGGCGCCACCCCGTGATCGGCGGTCAGAACGATGGCGCAATTCCGCAAGCCGACCTTTTCGTCGATGAAAGCAAAAAGTTTTTCCAGGAGGCGATCGGTCCGGATAGTGATGTCCATCACTTCGTGGCTGCCGGGGCCAAACGCGTGTCCGATCCGGTCGTTGGCCGAAAAGCCGATGCAGAGAATGTCGGTGACGCCGCGCTGCCCGAGCTTTTCCTGAACGAGCGCCTGCATGGCAAATTCTGCCAGCACTTCGCTGGAAAACGGCGTGGTTTCAAACGCATCGATAAAAGCCGCGGTGATGGTTTCTGCCCCGCCATCGACGCGGTGTGGGAAGGTCCGGCCAAGCCCGGCGTCGTCTTCTTCGGCGGCGACGTCATCCGGGCCTTGCCGGGCGTAATCGGCTTCGGGCCGGGCGCGTTCCCACAGCTTGCCAAAATACGCAGTGACTTTTCCGGAGGCGTTGAACTTTTTGACCCACGCCGGCAGGTCGGCCATGTAGTACGTCGAGCTTACAAAGAGCGAGTCGATCATCCAGTACGCCGCGTCGGCAAGTTTTCCGCCCATCAATATCGCGGAGCGATCTTTGTTCGAAACCGAAATGACCTTCGATTGCCCGGCGTTCGAGTCTTTGAGCTGATCGCCCACGGTGGAGCCGATGAAGTTTTTCGGCGAGCGCGGCTCGTTTTTCTTCGCGCCCACGATCGGGGAAGCCTCGTCCTGCACGCAGTACATTTGCCGGCTTGATTCAACGTCGAACCAATTGTTGGTGATAATTCCGTTTGTATTCGCATAAGTGCCGCTCATGATGACCGCATGGCCGGGGCCGGTTTTGTTTACCGAGTGCAGGTAATGGCAATTAACAAAATTCGCGCCCTGTTTCAAAAAAAGATTGAAGCCGCCATTGCCAAAATACGGGGAAAAGCGCGGCAGATAATCGTAGCGAAATTGATCCAAAGAAACCACGACGACGAGATGCGGTTTTTCCGCAGGGAACGAAGCCCGGAAAAGCCCGAACACAATCAGCATCAAAAAACCGGCAAAGGCGTGCATTAAACCTCCGAAATTTATAGTATTCCTCTGAAAATAGCTTTTGTAGTAGTTCCTTTAGGAGCCGGACGTTCATTCCTGCACAGTGCCTGAATACAGTACTACGAAATCTCATTTCTGAAAGAACTATCATGACCACGAAGATTTGAAAAGGCAGAATACAGGATACAGTTTATCCACCGAACTTCGCCGAAACCACCGAGTGTCGCCGAAAATTTTTTCGGCGAATCTCGATGTCTTCGGCGTTTCTGGGCGGAAAAGTGTTTGCTTTTTTGCAAAGATTTAACTCGTAGCTGATTGCTTAAATTCTCTAATCCCAATTGCACCTATTTTTTCTCAACGAATCTCGAAACGACGACTTTACTTTCTCCCTTGCGAATGCCATAAAGAACGCCTGCATGGCTGCGATCCCAGGCAATACCCTGCCCCGCGCTGGTTATGGGAAAAATTTTAACCAATTCGAGCACGGAACCGGCTTTGGGCAACTGCATGGCATAAAGCTCCTCCCGGTCGTGGCCGGTGCAATACAACAAGCCGTCGGGGCCCCACGAGCCGCCGGAGTTGCTCATCGGCGTGAACCGCTGCAGCACCGCTTCCGGAAAAACCCAAGCTGCCAAATCGCGCCACTGGTCATCGAATTTGACGACCGTTGTCCACGACGTGCCCTGTTGCAATCCAAGACTGGCTTTGAGTTTGTCGTAATGCGCGAAAGCCGCCCACCAAAAACCGCCATACCGGTCGATCCACGTGCATGAGCCCCACCGGATGCCAAAACTGTGAGATGAAACGTGCGTGAGCGTTTCCGCGTCCCAAATCTCCACCGAGCTGGTCATGGGAATGCCGGGATAATTCGAATGCGCGCAATAGAGCTTGCCCTCGACGATGACGCCGCTATCGAGATGGATGATCGGGCCGTTTTCTGTTTCTTGCCACCTTGCAGCCAGCTCACCGGTTTGTTTGTCGTATTTGCCAATTTCTCTCGTTCCGACGGCATAGAAATATTTGTCGTCAACCGCAACGCCCTGACGAGCTTCGGTAGCGTCGAATCGATACACGACGCCGAATTGGCGGCCGTCTCCTTGTAAATAAACCAGAAGCACCAAGCCCCAGAGGGAGACCGTCAGGCTTGAGAATAAACATGTATTCATGCTTGCACTCTTGAATTTCTTCCTGGGCCCGAGGGCAGGGCGTGCTGATATTTTGAGCGTATGGAAACATCAGCATAACCCGTGGGACTATTGTCCCACGGGTTATGGACAACCGCGTCACCTAAAAGAGTTCTTGTCAATTTCAAACAGAGCTAAAGCCAACAACGTTGTAATACCTCACTCACGAGTGGACTGACCGGTCTCTAAACGATAATTCCCAGCTAATTCAAGTGACCGGTCAGCTTTTCCACCGAGAAGTGAGGCATTACACAACGTTACAGATTCAGCTTGAATCCCGACAAGAAAGAGGCGCCGTAAAATTCCACTTGCAGGTTCTGATCCCGTTTGGTCACCGGGTTTTTGACAAAAAACCGCAGCGGCTCGTTGGTCAGGTTGCGGCCTTCGAGAAAGAAGGTAATGCCGGACGATACGCGCTGGTTAACCGTCAGGTCAAGCCGTTTGTAGTTGGATTCAAACGGATCATCGGCGTTGCCTTCTCCGGAGGCCTCGAGCTGCTCGCCTTTGAATTTCCAGGAGAGTTGACCCGAAAATCCGGCCCTGGGGTTCTCGTAATTAAGCGCGAGATTGACCAGGTGCTTGGATTGGCCAACCAGCGGCCGCTTAAAGCCGTTCTGCAGAACCAGCTCGCCGTCGGCGAAGGTGTAGTTGGCAACGACGCCGAACCCGCGCAGGCCGATGAAGCCCAAACCTTTCTGGATGGCGGCTTCAAAGCCTTTAATGGTCGCGTCGCCGTCAGAATTTTTGGGTTGAACGATCTTCGAAACGTTGGGATTGGTTTCGCCGGAACCGGGGTTGCTTTCGAATATCTCCACCGGGTTTTTTATCGTTTTATAGAACACGCCGCCGGAGATGACGCCGGCAAAGCGCGCGTCGAAATACTCGAACAACAAATCGACGTTGGTCGCCCGGACCGGATCCAGCTCCGGGTTGCCCATTGACCTCTGGTCGTCGTCGACAAAACTGTACGGTACCAGATCGAAATAATTCGGGCGGCTGATGGCGCGGCTCACCGCAAAGCGCACGTTCGTGTTGTCGTTGGCCTTGTAGCGCAGGTGCAGGGAGGGCAGCACGTCCGAGTAATCGGCTTCCGTTTTGGTTCGACTTTCATCCAGGCCCGCTAAAGATCTGTTGCTAGTTTTGGTTTTTTCAACCCGGAGGCCCGGCAACAGCAAAAACTTCTCGCCAAACCAGAGTTCGCTTTGCACATAACCTGCCAGGACGTCCTCATCGGCGTCATAATTGACTGTGGCGGTGCCGGGGTCGCCGGCATTTTGATCGAATGCGACCACATTTTCGAGCGGATGCCAATCTGACCCGGACGGTGGGAATTCTGCCGTGTTGATTCCGCCGGGTAGATAAAAATCAGTATCTCCGGCCTCGAAGAGAAGACCGATGAGATCGGAGGTACGATCTTTAAAACGCGCCTTGCCGCCAAACTTGATATTGCCGTGAATATTTTGCCCGGAAAAGGGCAACAAGAGATTGGCAGCCAGAACGTGATCCTGGTCACGAATATCCAGGGTTTGTATTTCTGTTTCAGTGAAGCTGTAACCCATGGGATCCCGCGGACCGATAAATCCGGAGAACTCCATGTTTGCCACTTCTGCTAACGTACGTGTTCTCTCAAAATCATTAGAGTGTGTAGCATTTCACAGGAGACGTTAAGCCGCCATTCGATATGAATCTGCATACAAGCGATTCTTTTCGGAGGCAATGTAGAATTGCCAGAACGCCTCCCAGTCATTGTTCTTT
>Ga0187892_10003690_pt1 | contig 27393 bp, 31 predicted proteins | sample MA1701073metaG_FD_139345 | JGI IMG/M metagenome (GOLD analysis project Ga0187892, IMG submission 139345) | Bio-ooze microbial communities from a basaltic lava cave in the Kipuka Kanohina Cave System on the Island of Hawaii, USA - MA170107-3 metaG ... | reverse complement strand
CAAAATTCATAAAATTGCTAACAAAAACAGAACATGATTCTGTGCAGTAACATTGTTTGATACTCACCCATTCCATTATACAGAGACTGTAGTGTTAGGATAGGATTTTAGGATAGGCTCTAATATTCGGCAAACTGTGGGACAAATACAAGCCGTATCTAAGGCTTGAAAAATTATCCTAAAAGCTCTTCGGATAGAGGTGCATAGCTATTAGATGTAAAATTGTTATTGATGAAAATGATGAAATAGCACTTTTTACATTTCTAATCTATCGCCAATCTTTATTTTGTTCTTCTCTACAAAGCCAGCATTTACCTCCAGAACGTACTTTGCTGGTTGGTTAGAAGGATAAATAATACAATTTTCTTCCAAGCAAGGTTGAGCATTTTCTTTAATATAGACAACTCTGAGATCTTTATTAATGAAGATCATGTCCAGTGGGATATAGGTATTCTTCATCCAAAATGTAAGATTTCTTTCCTCCTCGAATATAAATAGCATTCCGTTGTTCCATTCAAGACTATTCCTGAACATAAGGCCTCTTGCTCTTTCTTCGACATCATCTGCTATTTCCACATATACAGGAGTTATGGAATTGTTTGATACTAGCTTAATTAAGAACCTCTGATTATCTTCTACTGTTGAAATTCCTTGCATTTTATCTGAATCAGATCGGCTTGACGTAAATGAGCTAATAGTTCCTAGCTGAATGAGAGCTAGACTAATTATTGCTATTGTCAAACCCGTAATTAGGAGGACGAATTTCTTTTTCAATTTGTTGGATCGCCCAATTAATAATTATATTCTGATAGACTCATATTTATGGGAATTAATAAAGACAAAATTCGTTAACAAAAGCTCGTTTAAGGATTTGTACCAATACGCTTTAGTGGTTACTGATACCAAAATACTACAATGAGGAAAACAGCATTGACAATAGTGGTGGGCTTGATGCTTACTGTAATTGCAGTCGGAGTGGTGTTGTTTGGTCAGTTTCTGGTGCCAGGTACTAATCCAGCGCTGAAGAATATAGAACCAGCAATGCCTATGGGTCGCAGCGCGATGGACTTCAGCAATATAATGATAACCGAAATAACAGCAACCTCGGCAACAATAGAGGGTACAACTAATAAAGATGTTAATTGCCAGGTGGAATACGGGACTGATGATCTGTTTCAATTTTCTGCCTCGGACAGAATGATGAAGATGGACAAACCTCACACAGAACACAAGGTTACAATAAGTGAGTTGGTTCCTAATACAGCTTACAATTACAGGTTTAAAGCAACGTTAAATGGAGAGACATTTTATTCTGATTCAAAAACATTCACAACAACATCTTGAATTCAGGCTTAAGTCACTCCCCAAGGACAAGCTGCGCATATCGTAGGCAACTACCCTGAATGTTTTTGAGTAGGAAATTGGTCTTTAGCATGATTTTTGATTCTGCTAACGTAAAGATAGAATCATTTAGAGAAATGTACCAATAGATTTTACTGAATAAAACTGGTAGAGATTCCTGAAGATATGTTAAGATATTATTTTATTGGTATTGTGTTTGTTTTGATTTTTACTCCACTTAACGTAGCTTACTCACAACAGCAGCCAGAAAAATTATCGATACCATTTGATGCCGCCAATGTTGACTTGAAAAAAGCCAGAACATTCCAGTTTGATGTCGATCACAAAGATCCATGGTTATTAAATATTGAAAACAACCTACTTTACAATGAAAGCAATCCTGATGCTAAAATAGTCATGAGGTTTTACGGAGAAGCTAAAGGAGATCACTTTCTCGAAATCATCATGTCTAGCCCGTCTAAAAGGTACTTTGCAGTATCGTTTAACAATGAAGATGGATATTTTAGACTATATGGAGAGAACAATTCTTGGGATCCTACAAGACAACCAATAAGAATCAGTGTATCTGATGGCAGGCTAAGTGTCTACAACGGTGTGAGGACTGTAACGGATGAACTCAATCTGAGATCTGAATTCTATTTCCTAAACAGCGTAGTTGTATTTGGTAAAGATTCAGAAGAACAGCGAGATAATGCGCTAGGAGGACAAGTAGACCTAGATGTTGTGTCATCGGTAAGGCCCCATTCTTCTACCCTTTACTTTCTACCCTACTTACTACTACCAGCTGTAGGAGGAACCATAGCATTTCTGGTTAAAACGAAGAAAAGAGAGAAGAGTGAGAACATCACTTGTTCATTACTTGGAGATCTAACATTTCCAGCTGTTCTTCTACTTGCTGCTGATCATCAGAACCATAGCTTATGAGCACTTTGTCGTTATCATTCAGAACATAACTGTTATAATTGCTGTTCCTTACACCGTTTACAAAGAACTTCAGTAAATTCGTGCCATCATTACAATAACTTTCTCCATTATCCATTATAAGGCATTCCTCATTGAACTTTATGTCCATGGATTCAAAGAGGAATCCAATGTCTACACCAGTAGCGTGCTTGTGTGCTGTTTGTTTTTCTATGCCATCTCCACCTTCAAAGTGTGTGTATTGGCTTTTTCCCAAGTACTGGGGCAGAGAGAAATCTACCATCTGTCCGTTTATGAAGAGGCCGATTGCGGTATGTTCATGTGTAGAGCCAACTGCACCGAAAAATGCGGTACGAGGAAGATTTTGTACGTAGCTATAAACCCCGTAAGTTATAGCTGCTACTACTCCTGCTATAACTGTAATCGATATAAACTGGAACTTTCTGTGCCGTTTGTCTACCTGTTTCCATCTTGATCTTCGCATGAATAAAAGGAATGAGTTCTACACTTTTAATAATTATGTAATAGATGCTATGTATTACACATCATCTAGACACGCCCTGCTGCGAGCGAATATGGTTACCGTTGGTGTCAAATCGTTAATGCTTTGTAAAGGAGGTAACGTTCGAAGTTAGTGTTGGGTATAAAAGAAAGATTCAGAATGCATGTCATCTTGGCTGTCAAATTCTATACCTATTTCAGAGTGATAGGGCCTTTGAACTACCCTTAAGGATTTCCGTTATCATTGGGCTATTAGCAAGATCCTAATTCGATATCGAAGTGTGTTTTTCCTCACTGCTACCCTCGTTCAATCGTTAAAGGAACATTAAATGGACAGATATTTTACTACCACACAACCATTTTCAACTACCTCTCAATAACTATATAGCCTTTCGAAGCGATGAAAGCAATGATTTAGTTTAAAATCAGGTGTGTCCGTTCTTCATTAAGAACATGTCATAAATTGAGTAAAAGCTCAGGGATAAAAGATCTGCAAAGTTCTACGAATGGAGAAGGCCGCTCTGCTACCGTGGCATTTTGCGGTATTGTAGGGCAAATCATTAGTGGAAATACTAGGTATGCAAATAATAAAACTATAAGCACTAATGCACCCACTATAATTGGAAGCCAGAGCAAAGAACGCATGATTTATCAAAAATATTTTTTGATACTATAATCTATTGGTACGAATAACTAACCGTTCTTCACAGCTAATCAATCGAGCAACCATAAATAGATCGTTTCAGATTCCTTGCTGTCAGTAAAGCAGTTACGAATAAAACAGGTATGCTAACTCCTACGAATAACGACTGCAAGGGTGCCAAGGCTAAAGCTGATGTGGTGCTTAGTCCTAATCCAAACATAGTTGCAAAAAATGTTCCCGCACAAGTTGGGCATCCAGTAAAGAGGCCTGTAATTGCACCAAAACCACCAACCCAGCTAGCGGTTGCATTTTTAGGTCTGTTATCGTATGCAAATACTGCAAGAGCGGTATTAATTCCAACAAGTGCGGATACAACCAATAATAGGATCAGGTTAACTGGGATTACCAAGAAGCCAAATTGTTCAGTTATGTATCCTACAAATATAGGAATATAACCTGACGTGCCACAGCATGGGATTATTCGCCACGAAGGGATAGAAGCCCCGTACACCTGAGAGAATACTTCGTTTGGTCTGTATACAAGTAGACTTGTTATAAACGCATAAAATATGCCGTATCCTGCTGCTGAAAGTTTCAATATCATGGAATACTTTCTTCCCTCAAGTGCTTTTACTATTATAGATCTGGCGCTCTTATTGTCGTTGGTGAATGTGATTCTTAACTTCTCAGATCTGTATATGCGATAGATACCAAAAGCTGTTGCAATTAGTGCTATTGCGAGTAATATGTATAAGGCGATCGCCATATCAAGCAGTACCTTGTAACTCTCACTTGTGATGACTATGTTACTCGACCTACCGTAAATTAGAAATGTGATCAGTAAGGCAAAGATACCAAAGAAAATGATAGTTAAGCCACTATTTCTCTGCTTTCTCCAACTTGCAAGATTTGAATCTGTATCAGCTCCCATCTAACTTGAATAGCTATCGGGTAGAAATTAATCACTGTTGGTACAGTTCTCTAATTGTCTGTTTCTATATTAAGATTAAAATCAATGTTATTTTCTTGTAGAAACTATGGATACTGGACTCAAAACCGAGAGCCTAACAGCCTCATATTTTATTATAGCTCTAGGGGCAATAATACAAGTAGCAGCTGGCGAGTGGGATGTTATCTGGCATGCACATCAGAATTCAGAAACGTTCTTTACTCCTCCCCACTCGTTGCTTTACGCTGGGGTCATATTGGTTTTTTCAGTTAGCATATTTTCACTTTCTAAGCAACGTAATACTCCATCAAAACTTTTGTTAGCATTAAAACTTGCGCTCATAGGTGCGGGGCTTCAGATAATGTCAGGAATGTTCGACTTACGATGGCACTCTAGCTTTGGCTTTGATGGATTGCTAAGCCCGCCACATTCAGTTCTTGTAAGCGGTATGTTGCTTAACGGAATTGCCGCAACCGTTGGTATTTTGCATCTTATGCGTATAACGCCAAGACAAGCTGGTTTCGTTAAGCTCGTATTTGCAACTACAGTAGGAAGCCTTTGGATGGTATCTGTAGGCATGGTACTGCTTTTTACATTGCCTTTATCCGAAGGAGAAACGTTCAACTTTAATCCTGATCCCTTTGCAGCAGTAGTTACCGCAACCGTTGTTTTGCCGCTGATTACTTCAGCAATGGTTATTCTTGGGTCAAGAATCCCAATCAAATATCCTATCACAGCTCTAACAGCATTGTATGTAATGACTAACGCATTAGCTACAATAATATTCCATCCTGATATAGAGTATGCTTTCTCGTACTATGTTCTTACCATACTTGTAGCCCTTGCAGCAGACTTTCTGTTAAAATCTAGGTTAGTGAGCGTGATCAAAATAATAATTATAGGTGCTATGTTTGGAGTTCTCTTCTATGCCCTTTACTTCCCCCTCTCAACTTATCTTTATCTGCCGATCATGGGAATGCCTCTTGATACAGATATGTCTGCCCCAACTCTGTTCAGATTAACATATGATACTCTGGGCTACGCTATCATCGTTCCATCTTTGATTATAGGTGCACTTGGTGCCTTGCTCACAGATAAGCTGATGAAGAAAAAATTATCATTTATCGTGCAGGTATGACAGTTTAACAATTTTGTCACAGAACCTATAACTTCCTAAATTTGCAAATAGCTGATGTCTTTAATTGCTGCGAAGAGACATGTAATTGCATCTACAGTATTGCTACTTATTTATGGAGCAGATGTTGCTCTACCATTCCTTCCCTTAAGCGCCATGATAAGGGCATAGCATTCCGCGCTTCTTCAGCTGCCATGTTAACCATTGGATACATCATATCGAGAAGAATAAATCCATATTCGTAACTGTTTTTGCTATTTAATAGCACAATTATAATCGCTGGTGTAGCAGTGGTGCTAGCTATTCAAGGTTTATCGCAACAGCTAGGATGTAGCAGTCTTGCAACACTCGTTGGGACAATTGTTGGGACGATGGTTTTTAGCATTAGGAATAATTAAAGGGATAAGAATGAAATCATTGTAAAACATACTAATTCCAGAAAAAGTCTAATTCTAAGCTAGATAATTTCTCGGCGAAGCCAAAGTTCCCTTGTCAAGAGGTGTTCCATATTACTAGTTGAACCAGAATTGCACATTTTTAGTCTTATGCTTGTGCAGAGTCTTCAACTTTTCCACAAATATCACATATAGGCAATATTTGTATTAGGATATCGTTTCTGGAATGATTTTCTATGCTAGTCTGATGCTGGACATTTAAGGCATTTGGGTTCTAGAATCTGAAGGTAATTCTACTGATTGTATATTTGTGATTTGTTCATTTATCTGTTCATCATTCTCATCACCATAGCTAACTAAGATTCGATCGTTGTCGCTTAGCAAGTATTGATCGTACAGTTCATTTTCAGCACCATTAACGTAAAATTTGAGTGTTTTACCATCATTATCGCAAAATTGTCTTCCATCATCTAGGAATAAACATGAATCGTCGAAAGTGATTCCAAGCGTATTAAGAAAAAAACCCATACTGACTCCTGTAGCATGCTTATGAACAATATTGCCATCTCCATCCTCAAAGTGCGCAGCTCGGTTTTGCACTTGATATTTTCCCTCTGAAAGATCCAATGGCTCTCCATTGATGTATATTCCCGCTGCTATATGATGATGTGCTGAACCAATTGCTCCTATAGGAGATGGAGATTCTATGGCAATATATACGGTGTAACCGATGCCTACCGCTATGCCTGCTATTATGCCATAGGTGATAAGTTTGGACCTTATATTCTTGCCTTCTGATGAATAATACGCTCTCCTACGCCTTACCAATGATTATTAATAAATTACACAAGATAAATCGAGTTTGGTACAAGTCACTAAACTTTTTATTTCTTCCTTACGGCTCTAACTATAATCGACACAACGGCGATGAAAGAAAGTGTCATAATTAGTTGAGCTACTGGAAATTCAGGAACTACCTCTGTAGGCACGATCATCTGAAGAGGTTCAGGCTTGATAACTTTGCTTTGTATTCCAGACTTCTCCACCAAATCAGCTAATGTTTGCATTTGGTCTGGATTACCATGCATAGTTATCACAACATAAGGTTGCAGCGCCTTCACCATTTCGAATGCATCCGATGGCGACGCAGTTGGCGAAGGGTCTCCAGTTGGTACTAGCGCTACATGCACCCCCGGTTGTATTTTGTTCAAATCCTCCACAAATGCAGAATCAGAGCCATGAAATATACTGAATCCGTCAACTGCGATCATATAAAACAAAGGTGTTTCTACAGGATGCTCAGCAGGAAAAGCGGTTACACTGACGCCAGCTAGAGATATTGATTCATGAGGTAGCATCTGCACTAGTTTATCTTCAGGAATCTTTCCCATTAATGCTGGAAACGCGCCCAGGCTGGCGATTACAGTGGCACCAGTTTGCCCTTGCATCCTAATCGTTGAATCTGGATCAAAATGATCTCCATGCTCATGAGTTATTAGTATAGCATCTAGTTTCTGCAGACTGTCCGTATCATCGGATAACAGGCTTGAAGGATCAATTGCCAAAACATGCTCTGAAGTTTTTAAAATAAATCCAGCAGAAGCAAGACCTTCTAATGTGCTTCTATGATGCCCTAACCACATAAGTGCTATTTGTCCTGGTTGAACGTTTGTACTATAAAATCTTGAGAGAGCATCTGACATATCTGTGGCATAAACTGTTTCGTCAGATGTTATGAATACAATGATAACCAATGAAATCGCAAGTACTCTTATGCCAAAACGACGCACAGCCTTAAATTTAATTCTATACTTGGTTTGCCTTGGACTTGCCCTTAGCTTGTAGCCACAACATGGGCATCTGGTTCCTCCATACCGTATAAATATTTGACATATCTGGCATCTCTTCTGGCCGAAGGCGTACCTAAAGAGTCCATAACCTTTCTTTGCCTTGTATTTTTCGCATAATCCTTTGCAGGGCATTTATTTCACCGATTCCTCTGATAAACTGAAATCATTCTTCTTGTGTTAACAAGCTATAAGGCAGTTTTGGTACGGCTGACTAAACTAGCCTTAACAATGGGAATAAGAATGCAAGCCACATTTAGGAAAATGGCTTATTTGTGTGCATAATTGTGAGTGTCCTTCTCGAATGTTGACTTGCAGGGGGCAGAGCAGAAGTAAAAATTCATTCCATCATACTCTGATACAAACTTTGCTTTGTGCTCATCTACGGTCATTCCACAAATCGGATCTATTACCATAATTAGAAATCGTAATTCGTACCTTTATGTTTTACTTCTGTTTGTTAATAATAAGTTTCATGTTATAATGTTTAGATATCTGTACCAATATTCTTACTAATTACTCTGACAAAATTACACACGTCTTAGTTGAACAATTTGCCTATTAAATACAATACCGATTTTTTAGGTCTGGGATATATAATTACCAATGTTCTTATCTTTGCACTCGTCTTTAGTAGCAAGAACGAGGCGCTTAGCGCTTGGAAGAAGATAGTGAAGCCGTGGAAGGAAGATAACATAACGGTCTGGTTCGTGGAATCTGAAAATACTTATGATTTCATCATGAATTGTGATTCGGGTAAAAACACTGACATAAATTGGGTATTTTGCAAAACACTAGCAATTTCTGAAAACTATAGACGGTTTAAGGAGCAGTATCTTGATTCTGCGGTGATGTTCTTTGGAATATACACTCCTAAGAAAGAATCTGGACCAGTTGAATTGTTTTCTTATAGAAAAAAAGTTACCAATGTCAAGTTTATAGTTGAAGCGCAAGTAGATGGAAGGGGTATAGTGTCAGAGGCTAGGCGGACATTGCATAAAGAAATAGTAAATGAGTAGAATTACATGCTCCTCCAAAAGATTATCTCAAGGTTTCTGTATAAAATTACTCTTAGATACGGATCATCGATTTTGTTGCTGACAATAGTTTACGCTCCAGATGCCTATGGTCACGGCTTGTTTAATTCAGAGATGGTCAAGACTGGTGGTTTTATTATAGAGGTAGAGACGCAACCCGAGATTCCAACAACTGGAACTCCGAGCAAGATTCTTCTCAGAGTTACAGACTACGATAGCAACGAAATTACTAATGTTATTATCGGCATGAGGATTTACAAGGATGATGTTCTGCTAACAGAGGTTGCACCAACCATGCTTAAGAATGGACATTACGAGATGGATTATACATTTACCATACCTGGCAACCATATCGTTGAAGTAGATATTTACAAAGATTCTGAGAAGGTTATAACAGAGAAATTTAATATGAGCACACTCTATCCGTTTGGATACATATTCTATTCGATGGTGGTTATTGGAGCTCTTTTTCCTCCATCACTGTTTGCGTTCATTTATTTTATGAAGAGAAGGAAGAGTAAACAATCCGTAGTTTAGTATACGAGCTAAAAATAAGGGATGGGGTCATTATTACATCATATGCCCTTCGCTAATTTCTCCATGTATTGTTATTGTAACAGAATATCCCCCGCTGCTTTTGCCAAAGAACATTACGCCTTTGTCAGACGTATTTGCTAACGCTATATCCGTTATTCCTTCTCCCAGTTCAGCATGGTAAACACATGAACTCGGAGGATTTGAAAGTGGTTTGACATACTCCAACGTTATTGGTTTCACATCAGGTGCTACTCCAGCTAATACGCTAAGCAACTGCTCACCATCTTTTCCACACGGCACCTTCAGTGCGATGTGACCTCCTTCAGACATGTATGGCGTTATGTCCATCAAGAGCTTGAAGTCACCCTTCTCCAACTTACCACTTAGAGAAATAGTTTCACTATCGATGAGATGCTTTCCCATTTCCTCTCCCATTTCCATTGGCATTGATTCTTGACTGACTACTTTATTTTGTCCGACCATCGTCAATGGTATCAAGAGACCAGCTACCCCAGCCAGCACCAGTACCAAGTAGAATCTTTTGGTCATAGCATCATGATGTAACACACATACTTAAGCATTAATTTTGAAATGCAACAATTCGAATTCACTGTTATAGATAATCTATTCAAGGAGAAGGAAGTGCTACTGCTGCTATGAAGCTGTTATATATGCTGAATATGGCGTTTCTTACAGGACTTTTCTTACCAATAACACATTACAGCGCATATGCTGCTATGGAGGTTGATACAACTGTAGATGTTAAAGCGGATTCTGCTAATGCAGCTAGGGGCAAGTCATACGATCTACTGACCAGTCATAAGGAAATACTAATTTTTTGTTTGCAATGCTTTTATTACGTTCACTCGGATCTTATTACAAGTTGAGAGTTAGGAGCAGTATCACTTTTGTAATTTGCGCAATTCTAATCACGATCCTTTTCAGCTCACCCCTGATCACTTCTGTAGATGGTTATGGTTTGAGTACTGATGAAGCGCAGCCACAGATAATAGGTGAAAGAAGCATCACGGTATTTGTAAAAATGGTTCCTGCCTTTATTCTTGATAACGTTAATGTGGGCACGATACAGATTAGGTTGAAAGATACAAAAACAAATAGCACAATACCATACGCAACTTTTCTTGTAACTGTAGATAAGCAGGGTCGAACACTTCTCTCCGAACAGCTTCATGCCCATGATGGCGAATTTCATTTGAAAGTCAAGCCTACTGATACTGATAATCCCATTTTCTCAGGAACTAAAGAATCGTTGGGTTGGGTGGGGAGTAAAACGTCCCCTCTTTCTGTAGAAGCCCCATTATACTTGGATGGAGGGTTGTATCACTACACGATTCAGGTTCTTACGTTCGAAACAGATGAGAAGATAATAGAGCCACCGTTAGTGTTTGATGCATACGTTAGCATTGGTGAAGAGGTTAAGCATCCTGTAACTGGTGAAGGAGCTCGGCATGATTTTGGTACAAGAACATACTTTGATAAAATCAACGACTTTAGGTATGATGACAATACAAATATCCTTGGATTTACGATGCCCTTTGATTGGGATAAGCAATTCTTGGCACAAATACCATTGCTGCACGTCGAAGTTCTTATTCCCAAGTCTGTTTCAGAATTAATGATAAGCAGCTTCAAAGGCACGTTGAACGGTGTAGAACTTCCTAGGACAGCATTAATGACTGATGATTCCAATCCTGATTTGAGGATCGTACACTACATGGTGCCAGGTAATAAATTAGTAGAAATAGCAGATCAAGCTAAGACAAGTCCTAATGCATCTGAAGCTGTATTTACCCTTGAGCCTCGAGATGTTCCACAATTTCCGTTGGATACGCTCACAAATACGGAAAAGTTCAAGATTCAGCTCTCATGGAATCCTGCCATCATTGAGCCCGGTAAACAGGTAAAATTCATCTTCAATATACGAGATCCACTAAATGATGAGACCATAACCAATTCTTACTATGAATTTGTTCTCATCAAAGATGGACGGGAGATTTATAGAAACTCAAAGGTCGCTGTCATTGGTGCAGAAGTGGAGCAGTTTACCTTCACTGAAACACATACCGGTTCCATAATAGCAAGATTCGAAAATATCAATCATACAGGCGAGTTCACTGAATATCTCATAACAGTTATCCCTGAATTTTCGACTGGTGTACTAGTGTTCTTGATCGCATCTGCGTTTGCACTTACGATCTTTGCTACACGAAAATACAAACTCTCCTTACAGAAGCAATATTATCATGGTTGAAAATATACCATATATTTATAACACGTAAAAGCGGAATTATATTTGATGAAAGGAAGCGGTAGTCTTATCTTTGTTACAATCACGGTAGTAACTGGTTTATTACTTACTGGTTCATCAGCACGGTTTCTTGCACCAGCGTACGGTCATGGTTTGAGTGGCGATATGGCAATGCCTGCTTCTATAGGAGATAGGTTGGCGACCGTTAGAGTTGACATGCGACCAGCATTTCTATTAGCAGAAGCACCACAGGATGCAACTATAGAAATGCGACTGTTCGATACCAATACTGACATAACAATACAGCATGTTACTTTCTTCGTTATGCTATCGAAGGGTGACAAGGTTATCATGCGGGACTGGTTCCATGCTCATGATGGCGATCTGTTCATAAAGATTCGACCTGCTAAGCAGGACAAGGTTGTAATTAACGCACCACAGGAACCCATTCTGAACGGATATGTCGGAAGTAGAGATCAGCCGGCACTGGCCTCAGGACCAATATTTCTAGAAGGTGGGCTATATCATTTCGCAGTTGAAATATTTTCAATCGATTTCGATCAGACAATACTTGAACCACCAATAAAGTATGATGCCTACATAAGTATTGGTGAAACAAGCACTTACCCTGTAACTAATGGCGGAGAGCATCAGGTCTCGGTAAGAACATACTACGATAAGACGGAAGAGTTTAGCTATGACAATAAAAACGGGTTCGTAAAATTCTCGATGCCCTTCAACTGGGACAAGCAGTATCTGGCACAGGTACCGCTGTTGCATCAGGAGGTTGTAATTCCAAGATCCTTTACTGAATTGGTCGCAGATAAGTATACAGGAGTAATAAACGGTGTGAGATTACCTGATAGCGCAGTAATGGTTGATGGTTCGGATCCCAATCAGCTGATTGTGCATTATATGATTCCAAATCAGCCTTTGCTAGAGCTTGCTGACAAGGTTGCTTCGAACGGCAATGTCGACAAGGCTGAGTTTACCCTTGCCCCAGGTTCCGCAGATATTGGAACTCCGCTTGGAGATGCTGGCAGCTCTGGACAAATGATGCAAATGAGTAGCAAGGGAAGTTTTCATGGCATGCTAACGCTTAGCCCAATTAGTGTAGATCTTGGTAAGACTACTACATTTACGTTTAGCTTTATGGATCCTAGCATGAGCACTACGTTCCGTGACGTAACCTACGACTTTGTTCTTGTCAAGGATGGGCAGGAAATAACAAGAAAGCAGGGACAGACCCTTGCTGGAGTTGCTTCTGAACAGTTTACTTTCTCAGAATCACATGCAGGCTCCGTGACACTAAGGCTTGAGAATATCAACAATTCAGGTGAATCAATACGGTTTCCTTTTGTTGTGACCCCAGAATTCCCTGTGAGTTTGATAGTGCTCTTGATGGCATTGACATTTGGCACGGTAATAGCAGCAAGTCGCTACAATATTGTTAGATATAAGATCTAGAAATGGTTATGAGATCAGGTAATAATCTGGTTTAGAGCATTTCTCTCGTTCGCTATACGGATCTCTCTTGCAATTCTTCTACCCATGCTCATAGGCTCGTTGTACAGAAAGGCGGAATATGGCGAGCCTTCAACATAGAGGTTGGTGCCGGCAACTATCCTGGCAGAAAACTCAAACGCTATAAATTTGCCATTCCTGTCATAAACGCCTTCAATGCAGAAAGGACCAAGCATTCCTGGTCTGACCAGTTTCTTTGATGCTTCCACAAACCGCTCGCCCATATTATACACTTCCTCAAGCAGTGATTCCCGAAGAACGAGTGGTATGTTGCCGATTACATTGTATGATGGTTCTATCCCTGCTTCCTGTTGGTGCTTAGAGGGCACGCGCCCAAGGCCATCAACATCTGATTCGTACCTGCGGTCTATGCCAAGGAGCTCAACTTCGTTTGTAAGAGGAGAGTAAAAGTACTGTAGATAAACTGGAACGCCGAAAACATACTCCTGTATGTAAAGATCGTTCTCTCCTTTTATCAGACCTTGCCTTTTCAGCTCTGCAGCTCTTTCTGTAAAACTCTTCTTGTCCCATGCAAGAAAGTATCCTTTGCCCCCTGCAGCACCATGTAGTTTTGCTATTACCAATCCATTTATTTCGCTAGGACTGTTAACTGTCTTTGGAGTTTCCAGCTTGGATTCTTTCATGAGTTTTTCCTTCAAGTTTCTATCGGCTTCCCATCGTAGAATCCATCTATTGCCAAAAAAAGGTATCTTAATACTCTCTATCTGCTCACTATTCATACTCGATATCAAAGTGCCATGTGGTATCAATATAGATTCATTTTTCTGCAAAATGCTAAGCACTGAAATGTCTAATATTTTTGTGAAGTTATCAACCAAAACTAATTCATCTATGAACTTGAATCTTTGATACAGGTTCTTTCTTTTGTTCTCGCACACAAGTATGGTTTTGAAATCCTCGTCCTTCGCTCCCTTTAGCACCTGTAATGCACAATGGGAGCCCAATGTTGATACGCTTGTCAATGCAAGCACTATGCATTTTTACACCGTTAAAAACGTAATCTATCGAATATGTGAGGCTCTAGGTTCGCATGACGATCTGTTCTGGGCCGTCTGCGTCGGTGTCTATGGTATAAAGAAAGAGATGAATGAAAGAAGCCCGTTCGTATTCGCATCCAACAACCTCAATGGCGAGCCTACATCTGTAGCTAAGAGACAATATTATTATCCATGCTGGCAAATTAGATGTTAGTGTCTCAATCCTCGACGCCAGAACAGTTACCAGAAGAAGGCCTAGAAATTATCAGAAATAGAATTTTTATCAACCACAGCAGTCCTATTAATAGAGAAATAACTGACGAGATTACTATTTTGAATAATTCCAAAGAAAGCAAAAAAGATATCTTTCTAGAGACCAAGGGCTTTATGCCGGGGCTTAGGGTCCTAGACTATGATGGAAGCGAAATAGGATATTTGCCTAATGAGTATATGAAAGCACTAGCTAGTAGTCTTGCCCCGAAAAGTGCTAAATGGAAACAAATCCGAGACGATCTACAGTCTAGAAAGAAGGGTTATTTGTGGCTTAGAGTGCCTGACGGTAAGGAAATCAAACCTACCGAGCTACGCGTAATAAAGCTCCAGTATTTGGATAATGAAAACCCTTCTTTCGTAAGAAAGTCGCTTTTCAGTATACCACGTTACACGGTAGAAAAGATCATAACCTTGGATGAGATGTACGATACTTTCTATGTGATCAAGTCTCCTGAAGGCTTCACTATCAACTATAAAATGTTGGAGAAAACGAAGACGGACGAAGGCAAAAGTACAGAGATGACCAAGCAAGATCGTCTATACATTGACAAGACCGAAGATCATATATCCGCTCGTATTCCTGACATACCAGGTTTTGAGGTCAGAGTTAAGATGAATTATGATATCCTTCTAAACAAAGGAGAAAGATGGGTTTTCAGGCTCTTTTGGAGTTTTCTGCTCGCAATATCTTTAGGTTTTGTTTTATTGGAAATAGCTACTATGGCTGCTCCAGCGATTTCATTCAAAATCAATGATCGAGATATCATTCAAGATATTGTTCAATTGATCGATCAAAGCGCAGAATTTATAGCCGGCGCCATAATAGCTGCCGCATTAACTGTGATGAGTTTTGTTACAAATCCTTTGACACACAGATTGAAGATGCTTTTATTGATCCAGGTAGCCCTAAGTATAGTCCTTTTTGTTCTTTCACTGTTTTAGCAAATATTTTAATATGAGTATAGCGATATGAAATTGAACATGGGAGAACAAGAAGAACATAAGAAAAAGGTTGAGGAGGTTGTTAAGAATTTTATGAATGGGGATGGGTTAGAGAAAAACATAGTCAGATTCTCTCAGACAATTACTGGTCCAGCCAAAAAGGAAGAACTCTAGGTTTCTTATATTCTGTCACAAGTGCTGATATGCGTCCATCGATTTTGAAAATGCTTCAGAAGCTTAACCTCGGTAAATCTGGGTAGTTTAAAACGTAACACCAAGGATTCTGAATACGTTTAGCTACAGCTACTTGCTGCTAATTTTTATAGCATTTTCTTGAATTTTCTGTGATAGCGAATAGCTATCGCTCCTGTCACCCCACTCAGGGTGGAACAAAACACCTTGAGTGGGTTACCGTTATCTAAACAAAAAAGGGGTTCATTGAACTTCAAGAATCTTACAATTATAGCTTAATATGTAATTACAAAGCGTGCTAGATAATTGCATTCAAAAGAAGCTCATACAGCTGAACATATCTTCGTAGGAAGTTTGCAAAAATTAGTGAGTAACATATTTGTGAGAAAGGTCGAGCACGATGATTCAGTAAACCGAGTTTACATAAGGTGCGAAGAGTTGAGTCTTGATAACATACGCGAAGCAGAGCTTATGGCAAACAAGATCATTGGGGAAGCAAGAAAGGTCAAGGAGCACAACTATCAATCAGTCGAGGAAGCAAGAAAAGTATTCCCACAAATGCGTGCCTATGAAGAACGTATATCTGGTAACGTTAGAGTTATCGAGATCGATGGTTACGACTATGCTGCCTGTGCCAGAGAGCATACAGAAAGTACGGGCGAATGCGGGTTTTTCATTGTCACACATGTTTCGCGGGAGAAGGACGAACATGAGGTAGAATTTGTAGTAGGTGAACAGGCCAAGCTGTCTGCAATAGAAATGAGTATGAAGTGCATTAGTGTTGCGAGGCAGCTAGGAGCAAGCATGAAGACATTGGAATCCACGGCAAAAAATCTAAAGGATGATCTAGAGACGTATAGAAAAAGACTGAATCAGATAACGGAACAGCTTGTCGATAAAATTATTCCACAAAAGAAGGGTGACAAACTTTTGTTTGCTAGCATCTTTGAAACGCTTGATGATTCTACTCTGATCAAAAAAGCAGGTGAGATCATAAAAAGATCTGATACCATAGTCATATTCATCAACGCAAATAACAACGGAACTGTGCTTCTAGCCTGTAATGACAGTTTACAGATAGACTGCAGTTCCGTACTGAAATCTGTGTTAAGCAAGTTTCAGGGTAAGGGCGGCGGTAAACCAAATTTTGCAACAGGTTCTGTTCCGAGAGACAAGATACATGAGACATTTGATGCGCTACTGAAAGAATTAAATTTAGAATGAAAAGGTCTGGTTATAATGAGCGAAGAGGAACTCGGTTCTTGGAGAAGAACACATCACTCATCGCAGGTAAAGCCGGAACTTAGCGGCAGTGATGTTCTTGTAATGGGATGGGTCTCGAGTATAAGAGATCACGGCAACATACTGTTTGTTATGCTTACAGATAAGGATGGAGAATCACAAGTGACTGCAAAGCTTGACGAATGTGGAAAAGAGCTATTTGAAAAGATTAGGACTTTGAAGGAACATTCTACTATAGGTGTTAAGGGCAAGGTAAGAAGCATTAACAGCGCTCCCTCTGGTGCAGAAATTGTTCCTAGTGATGTAAGAGTTTTCTCCTTGGCAAAAAAAGCGCCACCATTTCCAGTTTATAGTAAAACAGTTGCTAACATAGACACACGTTTGGATCTTCGTGCAGTAGATCTGCGAAGAAATGTATTGCAAGCGGTCTTCAAGATCAGGCATAGTGTTTTGAAAGCCGTTAGAGAGTTCCTAGATAAACAAGGATTCATTGAAGTTAATACGCCAAAAATAATTGCAACTGCAACTGAGGGAGGTGCTGCACTCTTTCCGATATTCTATTATGACAGGGAAGCGTTTCTTGCGCAAAGCCCACAGTTGTACAAGGAACAATTAACCATGGCCTTGGAAAGAGTTTTTGAGATCGGTCCAATATTTAGGGCAGAACCATCAAGAACTATGAGACACCTAGCGGAGGCAACATCGATAGATGTAGAGCAAGCCTTTGTAAATTACGAAGACGTTATGAGCTTGCTTGAGCAAATGATTACATATGTAATGGAATATGTTGGTACACACAATTCTGTAGAACTTGAAGTATTGCAGACAAAGAACAAGAAACCTAATCTTCCATTTCCAAGACATTCGTACAGCGAGTTAATAGAATTGCTCAGAAAAGAAGGCGAGAGAATAGATTGGGGCGATGATTTTTCGACAGATAACCTCAAAAAACTAGGATCTATCTTACAAGGCTACTATTTCATAAAGGACTGGCCATCGGCATCCAAGCCGTTTTACGCTAAACCGATCGCAAATGATGGTAACGTATGTGAATCATTTGATCTTATGTTTGGCGAGCTTGAAATAACGTCAGGAAGCAGCAGAATAAACAGAAAGGATGAGCTGGTAGAAAGAATGAAGAAGCAGGGTCTCAACCCTGAAGCGTTCGATTACCATCTCCGGGTTTTTGACTATGGCGTTCCGCCTCACGCAGGTTTCGGCTTGGGACTGGAGAGATTTCTCATGACTCTAACTGGTGTAGAAAATATAAGGGATGCAACGCTTTATCCTAGAGACATAGATAGACTCGCACCATAAGGTGGAACAATGGTAAGCAAGGAGGAAGTAAAGCATCTAGCATGGTTAGCAAGGATGGAGCTAACTGATAAAGAGTTGGAAGTGTACACTAAACAGGTAGAGCAGATTATCAGTTACCTTAACACTCTCGATAAAATTTCTCTGCAAGACACCAAGCCGTTGAAGACCGCCATGGATTATGCAAAATTCAGAGAAGATGACATTGTTGAGTCCAAGGAGGATACATTGAACGTTGTAAAGAATGCAAAAGATAGGTTTGTAAAGGCACCGAAGATGGTATGAAATGGATCCAATTACTTTAGGTGCAAACGAACTTGCTACGCAGATCAAAAATGGTTCTGTAAGTGCAGAGGGTTATGTTGCGAAAATCCTTGATAGAATAAAGAAAGTCGAGAATAGCATTCATTCGTACATATCGCTGAACGATCGCGCCGTAGACGAAGCCAGAAGAATCGATAAGATGGTAAAGAATGGTGAAAGAATGGGAAGACTTGCTGGAGTTCCAATTGCTGTGAAGGATAATATCTGCACAAGAGGATTGAGAACCACATGTGCATCAAAAATGCTCGAAGATTATGTTCCTCCATACAACGCGACCGTGATAGACAGACTTCAACAGGAAGGCGCAATAATACTTGGAAAAGCAAATCTTGACGAGTTTGCAATGGGTTCAACTACCGAGTTCAGTAGTTTTGGTCCAACAAGAAATCCTTGGGATGTAAATAGGGTACCAGGTGGTTCATCTGGTGGAAGTGCCGCATCACTTGCAGCGGCGGAAGCTACCTTGGCATTAGGTTCAGACACAGGTGGATCCATAAGATGTCCTGCTAGTTTCTGCTCAGTTGTAGGCTTGAAACCTACATACGGTCTTGTTAGCAGGTTTGGTCTTGTTTCTTTTGCAAACAGCTTGGAACTTATCGGACCTATGGGAAGATCAGCTTCCGATGTTGCTCTGATGTTGAGCTGCATCGCAGGCAGAGATTCAATGGATCACACAACATTGGATGTTGATAGTATGGATTACACTGCAAAGATAAAGCAGGGAATCAAAGGCGTGAAAATTGGTATAGTGAAAGAGATGATCTCTGATGACGTTGATGATGTTGTTGCTAAAAGTGTTCACGAAGCAGCAAACAAGCTTGAGAGTCTCGATGCTTCCATTGAGGAAATTTCTATAAACTCATTGCAGTATGCACTTGCATCATACTACACGATCGCTATGGCAGAGGTAAGCAGCAACTTGGCTAGATATGATGGCGTAAGGTATGGTTTGCACATGAACCCGGAAGGATTTGCTTGGAATGCGTACTATACAAAAGCTAGGAGCAACTTCGGAAGTGAGGTTAAGCGAAGGATCATGATAGGTACCTACGTTCTATCATCTGGATATTACGGCAAATACTATCTCAAGGCACAGCAGATTAGAACACTGATGAGACAGGAACTTGCTGGTATTTTCAAGAAATTGGATTTGCTGATCGCGCCAACGATGCCTGTTATGCCATTCAAAATAGGCGAAAAAATAGACGAGCCTCTAAAGATGTACATGGCAGATATAGATACTGTAATTGCAAACCTTACAGGCATTCCGGCTATTTCTGTTCCCTGTACCTTCAAGGACAATCTTCCAATAGGCCTTCAGATAATGGGAAATCATCTAAGCGAAGAACTGTTGCTGAGAGCTGCATATGCCTTTGAACAAGTTAACGATGTGAAGAAGGTGGTTGAGGTATGAGTGTCAAGATCGGTCTGGAAATCCACTGTCAGCTCACGAGTTTAAGGACGAAACTGTTCTGTTCATGCTCCGCGGATTATAGAGACAAGGGACCCAACACGAACGTGTGTCCAATATGTCTAGGTTTACCAGGGACACTTCCGTTATTGAACAGGAAGGCGCTGGAGTATGCTACAATGATATCGATTGTATTGAACAGCAAAACTCCTAGCACTGCTGCATTTTACAGAAAGAATTACTTCTATCCCGATCTGCCAAAAAACTTTCAGATTACGCAGTACAACGCGCATGAAATAACTAGCATAGGCTTTGATGGCGTTGTTGAGTACGACAGCAAGAAGGTAAGGATTAGAAGGATACAGCTGGAAGAAGATCCTGGTAGGTTGGTCTATGAGGGTAGCATGGAAACGTCACTCTACACGCTTGTAGATTACAATAGAGCTGGAGTTGCACTCGTGGAGATAGTGACAGAACCTGATTTTGAAGATCCAAAAGATGTTCGATTGTTTCTGAACAAACTTGTATCTATACTGGAGCACTTGGGAGTCTGCGACACCAAGCTGGAGGGTTCCGTAAGATGTGACGTCAACGTCTCACTTGCTGGAGGAAGAAAGGTTGAGATCAAGAACATAGGCTCGTTTAGCGAGGCTGAGAAGGCTATAATCTTTGAGATGTCCAGGCAGAAGAGCGTGGGCATGAAAGGCATGGAGGTAAAATCAGAGACAAGACACTGGGATGATGCTAGAAGAGTAACAATACAGTCCAGAGTAAAGGAGGAGGAACAGGACTACCGTTACTTTCCTGAGCCTGACATTCCTGCTGTTAATTTTGGTCATGAATTGACAGAAATTCTAAAGAAAAGAATGCCGGAACTGCCCGATGCCAGAAAAGCTAGATTTGTTGAAAAGTTTGGACTGTCAGAACAGGTAGCGCAGGTTTTGATCAATGATAAGTATCTTGCAGATTTCTTTGAAGAGGGTGCAGAACTGTATGAAAATGCAAGGGAAGTTGCCAACTGGATAGTAACAGATCTTAAAGGATATACCGATGAGTTTGATGGCATAAGGTCGCTAAGAATAAAACCGTTGCATATTGCAGAACTCGCAAAGATGGTCGATCAATCCGTTATAAGTAGAACTACCGCCAAGCAGATATTGCAGGAGATTGTAAAGAGTGGAGAAATGCCTTCTCAAGTAGCTGAGAAGCTCAATGCAGTGCAAATAAGCGATGAAAAAGCTCTAATTGATGTAATCGATCGTGTGTTTGATGCTGAGAAGAGTGCCGTAAAGGATGCGTTACAGAATGAAAATACGATTAACTTTCTCCTCGGCAACGTGATGCAGTCAACAAAGGGTAGAGCAGATCCAAAACTGGCGCTTGAACTCATAAGAAAGAAACTGGCAAGCATTACTTAGTTTTGATCTGTTCCAATTGCTGAACTACGATTGGCAAAAATGCTCCCACGTCAGAAACTATACCAATTGCCTGCCAAGTACCTCTATCAAGCAACTTCGTTACTACTGGCTGGCTTATATCAACAACAACTACCTTAACATTGGAACGCAGCATGTTCCCAACAGCGATTGAATGCAACATTGTGCAGATCATAAGCACCATATCTGCGTCCTTGAGCAACTCCTTGTGTCTCCTTTGAGCCTCAACAACATCTGTAATAACATCCGGTATGGGACCGTCGTCTCTCAAGGAACCCGCCAAAACGAAAGGGATGTCGTTCTTCACGCATTCGTACATTATGCCTTGTTTCAGCACTTTCTTATCTACCATTGTCTTTATAGATCCAGCCTTGAAGACTTCGTTAACGGCTTTCATATGGTTTCTGTGGCCTCTGATCGCAAGTGTACCATCTTGGACATGCATTCCTAATGAAGTACCAAATAATGCATGCTCAATATCATGCACGGCAAGAGCATTGCCAGCAAGCACTCCATCGATGTAACCCATCCTAATCAGCTTTGCAAGTGCATCAGCTGCTCCAGTATGCACAACTGCTGGTCCCGCAACTACAACGATCTTTCCCTTGTTTGTCTTGATACTATGCATATCATTAGCTACCTTTCGAATTATATGGAATGTAGGGCGTTCGCTCGAGCTTGCACTGCTCATGAACTGAAAAACATCTATACCTTCTCTTGGTCTCTCGGGAGGCACGACCCTTACGCCTTTCTCGCCCACAACTATTTGGTCTCCCTTCTTTACATCTCTGACTGCTTTGCAAACTGCTTTCTTTTTCTCAGCATCAAATACTATACACTTGTCCATCATCATACTTTCTACTTCGATCCAAGAACCCTTGTAGATGAAGGTCTGGTTGTTTGTTGTGCTGTAAAAATCATCCGGCATGACCATGTCTGCAGGCGCTTTTTCTAACTTTACGTCCTCAACTAGAACGGAGACAGCACCTTCGCGGTATACTTCTTCAAGCATCTGATCGAGGTGTTCCTCACTCTTTCCTCGTATCAGCAGCTTGGCATAACTTGGTGTGGTTTTCTCTTTTCCGATCTTGAATTCCAAAACTTCAAACTCGCCTTTAAGATCCATTACCTTATCAAATATTCTGGTAAGTATCATCGAATCTATAAGATGACCCCTGACTTCGATCTCTCGTTCAAACTTGTTGTGGAAGGCGATCACCAGACATGTTACAGCATATACCTTTCACCGTTACTTAAAAATCATACTCGGACATTTGGTAACTATTGTTGAGATGCGATAATGTATGTTATTTCATAACTTGACATCTCTATTTATCCATCCATTAGTATCGAATCATGTATGTCCAACGTTGAGAATAACACGGCTCTATATGTTTTGGAGCGTGCTACATACATAGAGTACCTAAAGAAGGGAGTCACAAGACTGGACAATCTTGATCTTGTCGTATTGCATGCTATTCTAGCTCGCTGTGGATCCGCTTTAGATAAAGATAGTAAACTTATACATGAAGTTGAACACGAATTATTCTTCCGTTTGAACAAGCAGACATTTGAAAAAGAATTGACGACCGACTAATTGCATCTGAATGTCGTCCATTATCATTCGCTAATATGTATTCCAGAATGATGTATGCGAGCATTAGTTGCAGCAAGGAAAATGTCAAACTCTATTTAAAGAATCTAATGAATTTCAATAGAATTCTAACTTCATCCCTATGCATTTCATATACGAATCAAGCACCTTTCAAATACTTCGTATACTTTGCGCTAAGGCTAAGGGAATTTAGGGAAACCTAGCATCGCAGCTGCATTTCATTGGATATTTCCCAATGAAAAGATTGTTCAATGAAAGATTCAATCTACTGTCCTTTATTAAGACCCCCCCCTCTATAGCTTACACACGCGTGCGTTTTTTGGCGCATTAGGGAAAACCTGTTCTGAACCTTACTGAATAGATCAAAGACCAAAGATAACAACCAAAGCTACGTAATATCAAACTGGCAACTTTATCTTTCCAGTGTATTCATTCATACCATCTCTCTTCATTTGCTCCATTATCTTGTCTGCATCTTCCTTCTTGAACCATGAAGCTATGGCCTTTGCGTTGCCATCCTTATCGCAGATGGATATGATGCACCCATGTTGACCAACAGATACACCAGCAAGGTTCTCTTCCCCGACAGGTTCCCAGTTGCTATCCTTGCTCTCCTTCAGGGCAATTGCAGGTAACGCATTGCTTGTGTATTTCTTAAGCAAAGTGGCAGCATCCTTGATTCTTCCTTGGCCGACCTTCAATGCCTGAAAATACTGCATTAGAGATTTTATGACTTGGTGTCCTTTAAACTATTCAGCATATTTAGCAGCGTTTTGTCTTTTACATGCATACTTGCAGAGTCGAAAAACTGTCTCAATAGATCAAGGTCATAACCCTTTTGCATGTAGTCTCGTGCTTGGAATGCCATTTCAAACTTGTCTATTTGATGAACTAACGAGGCCTCCTTGCTAGAACCCTTCTTGTACTCCTGCCAGATTTTTGCATAATTCGAGCGCAATCTCGGAGGAAGCTTATCAAGAATGGTTTTGATAGCCCTGCTCTCTTCTTCATCCTTCTTCTCAGAAGAGATCTCCTCTGGCATGTAATCCCCCACAATAGATTCCGCCAGATCATGCAGTAGAGCCATCTTCACGACCTTGTTTGTGTTCAGCCCTTTCAGATCTGAAACAACCATACAAATTAATGCTGTAAGATAGCAGTGATCCGCAACCGATTCCGGTTGTTTCACACTAACCTTTGCAACCCAACCACGCCTTTCAATCCATTTAAGTTCATTAGCAGATTCTAGGAATTCTATTACCTTATCTACCATTTGGACGTATCCCCTTCGAGAAGTCCAGAACCGGTATGCATTCTATCGATATGTTTGGAAAGTTCCTCCTTGCTCTTGAAGGCTGAATTGCAATAGGGGCAGTTAACTTCGCCCATGACATGGTATCAATGTACTGAATTTTAAATTGATCGCTTCAACTGTGTTGCAAGAGAGCGGGCATCTTTACATCAACAATGTCAGATGTTATATCTTGCAATTTTAGGTTAGCAAAAACATCATCAGATCCCACATAAGTGTCAAATGCTAGGGCAAAGACTACCAAAGTAGCCGCCATTACAACAGTCAATACAATGAGCAACAAAACATATGAGCCTTGACCCATTATACTACACCTAATGCAATCACGAAGACATCAGTTAAAATAAACAATGTTTAAACCTTATGACTTACGAATTAGTGATTAAACGTTAATAAAAAGCAGTACTGTTACTTACACATGGTCAAGATTTACACCAGAGGAGGAGACAAAGGAGAGACCTCGTTAATTGGTGGGAAACGAACATCGAAATCGAGTTCAAGGATCCATGCTTATGGAAGTGTTGATGAGTTAAACTCAGCCATTGGAGTTGCAATTTCATTCATTGATGACAAGGCTGTGAAAGACGTTTTGGGTAAGGTACAGAACGAACTCTTTATTGTAGGATCCGATCTGGCAGATCCTTCCTACCCAAATAACCCTAACAAGATTCCACGAGTTTCCGATGAAATGATAAAGCAGATGGAAAGCACGATAGACAAGTACGAAGGACAATTGGAGGCTATACAGTACTTCATTCTGCCTGGGGGAACGAAGGAAGCGTCCCTATTGCATCTGGCAAGAGGAATAGCGCGAAGGGCAGAAAGGGTAGCCGTGGAGCTCTCGTCCACAGAGCCCGTCAATCCATCAGTAATTGCTTATCTCAACAGATTATCATCATTACTATTCGTCTTTGCGAGACTCATGAACAAGAATAAAGACGTGAAAGACGTGGCGTGGCACGCCTGACTTTCTATGATTTGGTTCCCTTTAGCAGCAGCTTTTGTTTCTGTTTGTTTATGTCCCATTCCTTGTTGATCTCGACCATTACTTTGGCATTTATGAATGCCATGGCGAGCCAGAATGGCATCATTAACAGGAATACAGAGTTAAAGTCCAATTCAATCACCTGAGAATCTATGTACGATTCCGAATATTTATCGGGCATGTTTACACTGTAATACAAGATTCCTGTGGAGCAAAACCGTTAAATTTACGCTGGAAAGATCAACCGCTGTGCCGCCGTAGCTCAGCCTGGGAGTACTTCCTAACGGGAAGACCAAAAGCACTCGACCTTTTATAAGGGGTGATGCTGAAGACCGAGCTGTCGTGTGTTCAAGTCACACCGGCGGCACATGTTTGATTAAACGTTTTCGGAATATCGCAATTGACACTGCAGCAGCTGCTATTACTGCATATGCTATATATAGTGCATATTGAACGCCTGCGGAATTTACATCGATAATGCTTTCCGAGGTCATAGATTTCGGAATTATTCTGTAAATCGTTCCATGTGAATGAGATACGATATACAGGAGACCGTCTGGGCCTGCTTCTATATCGGTCGCACAACCAAATCCAGTTCCAAAGATGATCTCCTCCATCGATTCACCCACGTTAGCTACATTATCGGATAGGTGTGGAGAACTGAAGACAAACCCATCTCGGTTTTGATCTAACTCGAACCTGTATAGGTTTCCATAGATACAATCAAGAACAAAGAGATCGGTTCTGTATTTTTCAAATGGTTCAGAGTTGATAAACGTAAGTCCAGTAGGTGCAACGACATTTTCCCAGCTAAACTGTGGATCATGGTAAACATAACCCGGATAACCTGGTAGCTTCGCTAGCTGAGTGGCATTTGACGGACCCATTATCACATCCCATCCGCTGTTAAAGTTTGACTGAGCGAGGTTTATTTCATCAAAATTATTGTCTCCGTTTTCCGTATCCCATAGTTCGCCTGTAACTGGATCTACAGCGAGTCCAAAACTGTTTCGGATGCCCATGGCATAATACGGACCTGGTGGTGCTATACGTAAGATTACGCTCGTGTCATTTGGTTCACCTTGAGAATGGTTTTGCAGCATCCCGTATCGTCCCGTGTCTCCGACAACGAGATAAACGAAACCGTTTAGATCAGTTATCATAGCTCCACCATTATGATACGTTCTAGTTTGCGGCAGATCCTTTATCAGCGTCTTATTCACTAATTCGTCTTCATTCCAATCGTAGCTGTAGACACGTTTGCTAATTGGTGGACCCCCATCATACTCTGATTCTGTAAAATACAGATAGACCTTTGTTCCTACAATAGTAATTCCTAGCATTCCCTGTTCTCCACTACTGTTAACATTCTCGTCGAGCACGGGTTTTTCTTGCAGAATGCCATCTCTGACAAGGCGTACTTTTCCGTCAAATCTTTCCAGAACTAGAATATCTTCGCCTTCAAATGCCATCGTAGTTGGACCACAGCAAAAACCAGAAACAAATTTTTGTACGACAAAATCATCGTCTCTTAAGACTGGTTCTGCATAAACAGGTGGAATCATCACAATAAATAGCGCAAAAGGCGAAAATATCCAGAGTTTCAATGCTTAGGGTTAAGAACACTAGTAATTAAATTTCATGACAGGAACTAGATATCTCCCGTTTGCGTTCTTAAACGCTTATTACTTTGATTCTGAAAATTACATATGGTGCGCTGGTACGGAAAGAAATGGTGAAAAGAAGGAAAGACGCAGAAAGGCACGAATCGCTCTAATAGAATTTCTCAGACGTCTGGAGAAGGAAATAGATAGAATTGAAGAATCGAGGCAGTGGTACGAGTTTACGGGTGAGCTACATTCTTTGATTCTAAAGCATGGTGAAGCAATTGAGGCAGATTACAGACAGCGTCTGATGGAATCCACTAAACTTACTGGGGAGAGTCGAGAGGGCATAAGAAAAGCATACGAAGTATTGAAAAGAGAGATCGAGCATGTGATCAAGGGCTTACGCGATGGTATGATTTTCTCCTCCACATTTATCGGTGCAGTTGTTGGTGGGATAGTTGGAGTTATAGTACTAATTTTTTTCCTATACCCTTCCACGGATATTACACCGCCACCTGCTCCAATACTACTATCGCCTACCAACCGTGACACTGTTTCTGACAATACGCCTACATTCGCGTGGAGTGATGTAAGTGATGCTAGCGGTGTGACCTATACCATT
>Ga0187892_10003687_pt1 | contig 27398 bp, 24 predicted proteins | sample MA1701073metaG_FD_139345 | JGI IMG/M metagenome (GOLD analysis project Ga0187892, IMG submission 139345) | Bio-ooze microbial communities from a basaltic lava cave in the Kipuka Kanohina Cave System on the Island of Hawaii, USA - MA170107-3 metaG ... | reverse complement strand
TGATGCCCCATTCCTTGTCCGACAGATCAAATCGACCGGCCATCTCTTCGCCCTCCGCAAACTCAGCGCAGGGAATCACCGTTCGCAAATCCGTCAAACCGGTTTATGGGTGTAGCCCCTAGTTCGCGGCGCGCTTCTGAGCCGTTGCGCGCTCATTGGCGCCGACGGCGTCGCCAAGCCATCGCTCAAGGCGTTCTTCGAACTCAGCCTTCCGGATCGGCTTCGGCAGAAAATCGTCCATGCCGGCTTCGACGATTTTTTGACGGTGCGCATCGAGGACATGCGCGGTGGCCGCGATGATCGGCGTGCGCTTGAGGCTCCGATCGCTTTCGAGCGCGCGGATGCGGCGCGCGGCCTCAATTCCGTCCACGACCGGCATGGAAATATCCATCAAGACCAGGGCCGGCGACAGGCGCTCAAAAAGCGCGAGGGCCTCTTCGCCATTCGCCGCGATCGCGACTTCGTAGGTTGACGGATCGATGAGCTTCTTGATCACGACCTGGTTTGCGACGTTATCCTCAGCGACCAGAATCGTCGGCTTCCAATGATCGGACTGCGGCGCGGCGTGCGACGAATTCTCGTTGGCGCCTTCTGCTGCGATCCGGCGCAGGCGCGTTCTCGCCGTCTCTGCGAGCGTTTCCGCGAGGCGATCCATGAGGACCGACTGGCGGATCGGTTTCACGATGACCGCCGCGAAATCTCCGCTCGAGCCGATTCCTATCGGCGCGATGTCGCCGACCGACGATAAGAGCAAGATCGGGATGTCCGCGAAGCGCGCATCATTCTTGATCCGTCGGGCGATCGCTGCGCCGTCCGCGTCCGGCAACTGAAAGTCGAGGATGATCACGTCATAAGGGTCGTTGTGGGCGCGGGATTTCTCAAGTTCCGCCGCGAGCCTCAAGGGGCTGGCGACAACGGTCGATCGCAGTTTCCAGCCGTCCAGCAATTCCGACAGAAGCCGGCGGTTGACGGCGTTGTCGTCGACCGCGAGAACGCGCACGCCGCTGAAATCGACCGCATTGGACCTTGGCGATGATTCAATCGTCGGATCGATCGGAGCGCGGGTCGTGAACCAGAATTTCGAGCCCTTCCCGAGTTCGCTTTCGGCGCCGATGTCGCCGCCCATCAGCGTCACGATGTTCTTGCAGATGGCGAGTCCGAGCCCGGTCCCGCCGTAGCGCCGCGTGTTCGAGGCGTCCGCCTGCGCGAATTTTTCAAACATCTGCGGAACCTTTTCGGGCTCGATCCCGATCCCGGTGTCCGTGACCTTGAACATCAGCGAAGCGACGCCGTCGACGGCCTCGCCGGTCACTTCTACGGAGACGAAACCCGCCTCGGTGAATTTGACGGCGTTTCCGATCAGATTGCCTAGAACTTGCCGGATCCGCGTGTCGTCCGCGACGACGCCGTCCGGAAGATTCGAATCGTAACGGACGATCAGCTCGATGTCCTTTTCGATGGCGCTCGCCTGCATCGCCGCCGCCACTTCGTGGACGGTCTTGCGCAGATTGAAGGGCTGCGGCGAGATCTTCATCCTGCCCGCCTCCAGCTTGGAGAAATCGAGGATATCGTTGATCACCTTCATCAGCGCGTTGCCCGAGGACGTGATGATCGACGTCAGTTCGCGCTGATTCTCGTCGAGATTCGTGCTCGCGAGGATTTCCGAAATGCCGATGACGCCGTTCATCGGAGTGCGGATCTCGTGGCTCATATTGGCGAGAAACTCCGATTTGGCGACGTTGGCGGCTTCGGCGCGCTCCTTGGCGATCTGGAGCTGCGCGGTCAACGCCCGCATGCGGTCGAGACTCGCCGCAAAGGCGCCGACCGAGACGACGAGAACCGTCATCGAGAAAATGCTGAAATTCAGCCACTCGGTCGGCATCAGAAGGTCGTTGTGGGCGGAAATGTTCAAAGGGACCATCGTCAGCGCGGTCATGCCGGTGAAATGCATCGCGCAGATCGCCGTCACCATGAGCGCGACGCAGCCGATCCGATCGCGCATGGTCATCGTCCCGCCGAACAGGAGGAACAGGGCGACGCTGCCGGCGACGGCGAACGCGATCGAAAGCGCGACGTAGCCGTAGTCCCACTGCAACACTGCGCTGATGTTATACGCGGCCATCCCTGTGTAATGCATGGCGCTGATGGCCAGCGCGAAGAAAACGCCGGCGGCGATTTTCATCGCGCGGCGGCGCCCATAGACATGGATCGCGAATGCCGCGCCCGAAACGATCATGGCGATCGCCCAGGACGATATGGTCGTCGACAGGCGCAGGCCGGCGATCGCTTCGACCTTGTAGGCGAGCATCGCCATGTAATGCGTGGTCCAGATGCCGGTGCCCGCGCAGAATGCGCCAAGGCATATCCAACCCATGCGCATGAATCCGGACGTCGAATGCGCGCGGCCCGCGAGGCTGATCGCTGCGATCGAGGTGATGAGGCAGACGACCGCCGCCACGATCACGAGCCGCCAGTCGTGCTGATCGACGATGCAGCCGAGTATCTTGATCATTCGCGATTCCGCTCGCCGCGCCTCCGGGCGGCGGCCGGGGATTATCGGGAATCTCGGTTAACAAACGTTGGCGGAGCGGGGCCGCGTACCGGCTCCAGTGGCGGAACCCCTCCGTCGTTGCGTCACAAGCGTGCGGATCCCGCGTTGCTCCGCAGGCAAGGGCGGCACGCCACGCATAAAAAGAGCGGCCTGATAGGCCGCTCTTTCCTCGTCGATTGAGATAGAGCGCGGACTAGAAGTCCATGTCGCCCATGCCGCCGCCCATGCCGCCGGGCATGCCGTGGGCGTGGCCGCCTTTGTCTTTCTTCGGCGCTTCGGCGACCATCGCTTCGGTCGTGATGATGAGGCCCGCGACCGAGGCTGCGTCCTGCAGCGCGGTCCGAACCACCTTCGCCGGATCGACGATGCCGGTCTTGATCATGTCGACATATTCGTCCGTCTGCGCATTGAAGCCGAAATTGTAGCTCTTCTGGTCGAGGAGCCTGCCGACGACGATCGAGCCTTCGCCGCCCGAATTGCGGACGATCTGGCGGACCGGCGATTCGAGCGCCTTTCTGATGATGTTGACGCCGGCGTCCTGGTCGGGGTTCGCCCCTTTGACGCCGTCGAGCGCGCGTGTGGCGTAGAGGAGCGCCGAGCCGCCGCCCGGGACGATTCCTTCCTCGACCGCGGCGCGGGTCGCATTGAGCGCGTCGTCGACGCGGTCCTTGCGCTCCTTCACCTCGATTTCGGTCGCGCCGCCGACCTTGATCACCGCGACGCCGCCGGCGAGCTTGGCGAGGCGCTCCTGCAGCTTTTCGCGGTCATAATCGGAGGTCGTTTCTTCGATTTGCGCGCGGATCTGATTGGTGCGGGCGACGATGTCTTTCTTCGCGCCGGCGCCGTCGACGATCGTGGTGTCGTCCTTGTCGATCGACACTTTCTTGGCCTTGCCGAGGTCTTTCAGGGTGACGTTCTCGAGTTTGATGCCGAGATCCTCGGAGATCACCGTTCCGCCGGTCAGGGTCGCGATGTCTTCAAGCATCGCTTTCCTGCGATCCCCGAAGCCCGGGGCTTTGACCGCCGCGACTTTGAGGCCGCCGCGGAGCTTGTTGACGACGAGCGTCGCCAGGGCCTCGCCCTCGACGTCTTCGGCGACGATCAAGAGCGGCTTGCCCGACTGCACGACCGCTTCGAGCACGGGAAGCATCGCCTGGAGGCCCGAGAGCTTCTTCTCGTGGAGCAGAATGTAAGGCTCTTCGAGAACCGCCGTCATCTTCTCGGCGTTGGTGATGAAATAGGGCGAGAGATAACCGCGATCGAACTGCATGCCTTCGACGACATCAAGTTCGGTGGCGAGCGACTTCGCTTCCTCGACGGTGATCACGCCTTCATTGCCGACGCGCTCCATCGCCTGGGCGATCATGTCGCCGATGGCGCGCTCGCCATTCGCCGCGACCGAGCCGACCTGGGCGATCTCGTTCGACTTGGCGATCTTGGTCGAGTGTTTCTTGATGTCGGCGACGACTTTTTCGACCGCGAGGTCGATGCCGCGCTTCAGATCCATCGGGTTCATGCCGGCGGCGACGGCTTTCGCGCCTTCCTTGACGATCGCTTGCGCGAGGACGGTCGCCGTGGTGGTTCCGTCTCCGGCTTCGTCGGAGGTCTTGGACGCGACTTCGCGCACCATCTGCGCGCCCATATTCTCGAATTTATCCTCGAGCTCGATCTCCTTGGCGACGGTGACGCCGTCCTTGGTCGAGCGCGGGGCGCCGAACGACTTCTCGATGACGACGTTGCGGCCCTTGGGGCCGAGGGTCACCCGCACCGCATTGGCGAGGATGTCGACGCCGCGCAGCATTTTTTCGCGCGCTTCAACGTCGAATTTGACTTCTTTGGCGGCCATTGTGTTCTTTCTCCTGAAACTGATGATTGGTTAGCTGACGATTCCGAGGATGTCCGACTCCTTCATGATGAGGAGCTCCTCGCCGTCGAGCTTCACTTCCGATCCGGACCACTTGCCGAACAGGATCTTGTCGCCTTTCTTCACGTCGAGGGGGGTGAGTTTGCCGTCGTCGTTGCGGGCGCCCGGGCCGACCGCGAGGACTTCGCCCTGCTGCGGTTTTTCCTTGGCGGTGTCGGGGATGATGATCGAGCCGACCTTCGAGTCTTCATCGATCCGGCGAACGACCACGCGGTCGTGCAGCGGGCGGAATTTCAGAGCGGGCATGCGGTGCTTTCTCCGTGTGAAATGCGTGGGGCTAACTGGTAATCCGACATTCGCGGGGCTGTTAGCAGTCAGGTCCCGCGAGTGCCAGTGTATGTAGGGTTCAGGCCGATGCGGGGCAAGGGCTTGGCGGGATTATGTTTTTCCCCGCCGGATCGCGGGCGCGTGACAGCGATGAACGCGCTTTTCCGAGGGCTGGTCGGGGCGGTTTAGCAGAATATCGCGGAGCGTGGGCGCACAGGTTCGTGATTGTTGCGCGCGAGCGGACCATGGTTTGGGCGGCATTTGGCCGGGATTACCGGTTTTTAATGTGCCGGCGGGGAGCAGCGAAGGCCTTTCGCGCATTGAATTACGAACGCGGGAACCGATTCAGGTTAGCCACGCGGCGGAATCATGACGGGCAAAGGAGCATCGAACATGCAGAAATCTTTGATTATGGGGGCGATGGCGATTTTCGCGATCGGCTGCACCACCAATCCCTATACGGGCGAGAAGCGGGCGAGCCGTGCGGCGACATCGGGCGCGATGGGGGCTGCGGCGGGCGCCGCGGCCGGCGCGGTCGGCGGCGCGATCGCCGGCAGTCCGGGCAAGGGCGCAGCGATCGGCGCAGGAGTCGGCGCGTTGGCCGGCGTCGGCATCGGCGTCTATCAGGACCGCCAGCAGGCGAAGCTCCGCGAGCGCCTCCAGGCGAGCGGCGTTTCGGTCACCCGCGACGGCGACAACATCATTCTCAACATGCCGTCGGACATCACGTTTGACGTCGACCGTTCGGAGATCAAACCGAATTTCTACGACACTCTGAATTCGGTCGCGATCGTCTTGAAGGAGTTCGACAAGACCACGGTCAGCGTCCTTGGCCACGCTGATGCGACCGGCGCCGAATCCTACAACATGGGCCTGTCGCAACGCCGCGCGTCGTCGGTGTCGAACTATCTCGGGAGCCAGGGTGTTTCTGGCGGCCGCCTGAACGCCGTCGGCTTCGGCGAGACGAAGCCCATCGCATCGAATGCAACCGTCCACGGCCGCGCGCAGAATCGCCGCGTCGAAATTTTGATCGATCCCAAAGAGAGCGAATTCAACAGCTAGCGAAGCGAACCGCGATTGATGCCTGCGCCGCCCGGACACAAGCCGGGCGGCGTTTTCTCGTTTAGCGAGAACGAATTAACCGCTTCGCAACCATGTTTGCCTAGGTTTCGCGCTATGCGAGCGCGAAAGCCGCGCTCTCTCGTCGAACGAAGAGACGGGCGATGAATCTGAGGCAGCGCGGATCGCGTTACAGCGCCGGCGTCCTGTTTATGGCGAGCGTCGCAGGCGTTTTTCTGATCGCCGCGAGCGTTAGCGCAGGCTTCAGGCCCAATTTCGAGATTTGGCTCGGCGCCGCGCTCGTTCTGACCTTGATTCTTCACGCACGTATGGGATTTGCGCTGTCGCGCGCCCAGGCCGAAATCGAAATGCTGAAAAAGCTCACCGCGCGCTGCGACGACGACATCGAGCAGGAAGCGCGAAAGGTCGCGCCGGTCCTCAAACTCGAAACGCCCACGACCATCACGTCGGACGACGCCGAAATGCTCGAACGGGTCAAATGCGCGATCGAGGGCGGCCGGCTCGACCTTTATCTGCAGCCGATCGTCAGCCTGCCGCAGCGCAAGACGCGTTATTACGAAGCGTTTTCGCGACTCCGGGACGCCGACGGCAGAGTCTTGAAGCCGACCGACTATGTCGATGCGGCCGAGCGCGCCAACCGCATCGGCGTCATCGACAATATGATCCTCTTGCGCTGCGTGCAGGCGTTTCGCCAGCTTCGGCACCGCGATTCGCAGTTCGCCGTGTTCTGCAACCTGTCGCCGGCGACGCTGTTCGACATCGATTTCTTCAATCAGTTTACAGACTATCTGGCGCTTAACAACGATCTCTCCTCGCGCCTCATCTTCGAATTCACCTACCCGGCGCTGCAAATGATGCATCCGCGCTTCGAAGAAAACTTGAAAGCGATCGCCGACCGCGGCTTTTCGTTCTCGGTCGACCACGTCCACACTCTGGAGGTGGACTGGGCCGCGCTCCGGGAGCGCAATGTGCGCTTCGTCAAGGCCTCTGCATCACTTCTCCTCGCGGCGAGCGCGAAAGGCGATGCCGGCGCGGTGAAGGTGCACGCGTTCCGGCAGCGCCTTGCGGACGCCGAGATCAGCCTGATCGCCGAAAAGATCGAGTTCGAGAACCTGATGCCGGAGATTCTCGCGCTCGGAATCGACTTTGGGCAGGGCAACCTTTTCGGTCCGCCGCGCACCGCCGATTTTTACGTCAGAGCCCACGAAAACGCCGAGCGCCCCCTCGCGCGGGCGTCCTAGGAACGGGCGCTTGACCGGTTTCCGGGGCGGCCTTAACCGCCTTTCCCGTGCACGGACCAATCCCGATCGAGCATCTTGCTCCGTTCGCTTCGCGCTACGATGCGCTTCTGTGCGACGCCTGGGGCGTCATCCATGACGGCGTTCGCGTTTTCGACGGGGCGGCTGAGGCCCTCTTGAAATTCAGCCGCGAGCGCGGTCCGGTTCTCGTCATCACCAATGCGCCGCGACCCTCGCACATGATTCCGCCGCAGCTTGACCGCCTCGGCCTGCCGCGCGCGGCCTACAGCGCCGTCGTGACATCCGGCGATGCGACGCGCGTTGAGATCGCCAAGCGGCAGGGAAAGGCGGCGTTCAGGATCGGGCCGGCGAAGGATGACGCCTTGTTTGAAGGTGTGCCCGTGGAGTTCGCCGACCTCGACAAGGCCAGCTTCATAATCTGCACGGGTCTCATAGACGACCAAAGCGAAGAGCCTGACGATTATCGCGGATTGCTGAAAAAGGCCGCCGACCGCCGCCTCGAAATGATTTGCGCCAATCCCGATGTCGTCGTGCGCTGGGGCGGGCGGCTTGCTTGGTGCGCGGGCTCGCTCGCCAGAATCTACGAGGAATTCGGCGGGACGGTCGTCTATGGCGGCAAGCCTCATGCGCCGATTTACAGTCTTGCAATGGAGGAAATTGCAGAACTTCGCGGGGCTCCGGCGAACCGATCCCGCATATTGGCGATCGGCGACGGCGCCGCGACCGACATTCGCGGCGCCAACCTGCAAGGAATCGACGCCGTCTATGTCGCCGGTCCTGGCGGCGTGCATCATGGTGCCTCAAGCGCGGATGCGGTCGCTGCGGCGCTCAAGGCCGCCGGCGCATCGGCCATCGCAGTCATGGAACACCTGCAATGGTGACGCGGGCGACTGTCGCGGCCGTTGGGAATTTCGACGGCGTTCATTGCGGCCACCAGCGTCTGATCGCGCGCATGGCGACCTTCGCGCGGGAGATCCGTGCGACGCCGGGCGCAGTCGTCTTCGATCCGCATCCGCGCCGCTATTTCAGGCCCGACGACCCGCCGTTCCTGCTGACGAGGCCGGCCCAACGCGACCGGCTCTTGGAAGCGGCCGGCGCGCGCGACATTTTGCGTCTGACATTCGACGCGGCGCTCGCCGGCGCGAGCCCTAAATCCTTCGTGCAGGATGTTTTGAGGGGCCGGCTCAATCTCGCCGGCGTCGTCGTCGGCTCCGATTTCCGCTTTGGGAAGGATCGCGCCGGAGACGCGAACGCCCTCCGCGCCCTCACAGAGTCGGCGGGCATGCGCGCCATGATCATCGAGCCGAAGGCCGAAAGCGCCAGCGGCGAAAAAATCGGATCGAGCCAGATCAGGGCGGCGATCGCCGCCGGCGACGTGCGCGCCGCTGCCGCGATGCTCGGCCGACTCTGGTCGGTCGAAGGCGTCGTCGAAGCAGGGCGAAAGCTCGGCCGCACCATCGGCTTCCCGACCGCCAATCTCACCTTGGGCGAACTCATCGAACCCCGCTGCGGCGTATACGCCGTCAGCGTCACGATCGGACATGAGCGTTACGACGGCGTCGCCAATTTCGGCCGCCGCCCGACAGTCGGCTCGACTGCGCCGCTCCTTGAAGCGTATCTCTTCGATTTCGACGACGACCTCTATGGGCGCGAAATCGAAGTTCATTTCGTTGAGTTCATCCGCGATGAGCGGAAATTTGATGGCGTCGAGGCTCTGAAACGGCAGATTGAAGCGGATGCGCGCGCGGCACGCCACATCCTCGGCGCGCTCTAGCGACATGGCCTGGAACTGGGGATCGCTGCGGCCGTTCACCGGGATGCGGCGTCGGCGCAAGGAACGCCCGATGGCGAGCGACAGGTCCGCCGACCGCGAACGCATGGTGGCGAACCAGATCGCGGGGCGCGGAGTCCGCGACGGCGCCGTATTGGCCGCCATGCGGGCCGTGCCGCGCGAGCGATTCGTCGCGCCGGATCTGGCCGAGCTCGCCTATGAAGACCAGCCATTGCCGATCGGTTCAGGTCAGACGATTTCCCAGCCTTACATCGTAGCCTTCATGCTCGAAGCCGCGGAAGTGAAGACCGGAGAGAGGATTCTCGAAGTGGGCGCCGGGTCCGGCTACGCCGCGGCGGTCGCCAGCCGCATCGCTGCGCGGGTCTATGCGATCGAACGCCATGCTTCGCTCGCGGAAGCGGCGCAGCAGCGCTTCGACGAACTCGGTTATGACAACATCGAATTAAGCGTCGGCGACGGCACGCGCGGAAAGCCCGATGCTGCGCCATTCGACGCGATATTGGTCGCGGCGGGGGCGCCGATCGTTCCAGTCGCGCTCAAGGAACAGCTTGCGATCGGCGGCCGGCTCGTCGTTCCGGTGGGTAAGAGCCGGCTCCAGGACCTCTTGAAAATCACGCGGAGGAGCGGGTCTGACTACGAAGAAACGAATCTCGGCGCCGTCGTCTTCGTCTCTCTGATCGGCGAGCAGGGCTGGGAATGAGGTTGAACCGCTCCGCTCGGCAGGCCGGTCAGGAACTGACCGAGCGCTTCGCAGTTACATCCCCATGGAGCAGGGGTCCGCGGACCCAGATCCGTTTGGACTGCGATGAATGGCGAGAAATGGAGGTCGCAAAATGCGAGTGAGCAACATAATGAGCCCGTCCGTCCAGCTTGCCGACCCGCGGATGACGATCCGCGATGCGGCGCGCTGCATGCGGAGGGAAAATATCGGGTCGTTGCCGGTCGGAGAGAACGATCGCCTGGTCGGTATGGTGACCGATCGGGACATCGTCACCCGCGCGGTCGCTGAAGGGCGGGATCCTTGCGCCACGGCGGTGCGCGATGTCATGTCGGAGGGAATTTGCTACGTTTATGATGACGATGATATTCGCGACGCGGCGCGCATCATGGCGCGCCATCAAATCCGGCGGCTGCCGGTGCTGAACGCGCGCAAGCGTCTCGTCGGCGTCGTCTCACTTGCCGACATCAGCCTTTGCGAAGACCGCGCCGGCCAGGTCGCGCTCGAAGGAATTTCCGAACCGAGCGAAGGGCCGCGCGCGCTTCACTGACGCGTTAACGGCGGTCGAGAAACGCGCGGTAATCGGCGAGCGCGCCTTCAGCATCGCCGATCTCGCGATCGAGCCGGGGCAGGTCGGATTCGAGCCGGTCGATCTCGCGGCGCAGCCGGTCGATCTTCTTGCCCGCCTCGCGACGTTGGTCTTCGGCGAGACTTTCGTCATTGTAGCGATCAAACGCCTCGCGCAGATCGTATTTCGACGACTGCAAGGTGCTTAGCGCGCTCTCGTAGGAGCTGTTCGCGTTCTCGACGGCCTTGGTGAAGTCATGGAGGCGGCGGCCGATATTGTATTCGGCGAGGAACGCAGACTCCGTTTCTGCGGGACAGACGCCGCGGTAGGCTCTGCCGTTGCGGCCGGCGTCGAAGCCCGCTTCCGGCGTGCAATAGGTCGCAAGGCCCTTCAGCCGACCCGCCTGATAGGATTCCGCATTGGCGGGAAGGCCGAATTCAGCGCATTGCGCGGTGCGCTCGGAAAGCTTTTCCGGGCCCTCGCCGTAAAGGCCGTCGCGTTCGCCGATCGCTGACCAGTCGGCGCCCGCGCAGTCATTTTCGGTCATTTTGGTGGCGCAGGCCGAAAGCGCGAAAACCGCAAAAAGCAAGATGTTACGCATGACTGGCCCCTCGATTCGCCAAGAGAGTATCTGACCGGCGAAATACCGCAACCGCGGCCGACGCTGGGTAGTGTCCCTGTGAGACACTACCCGACGCTGCCCCAAAGTCGTCACAATTCGGGAAAATCCTAGGGGCGCAGAATTGGCTCCCCGGCGCGTCTTCGGGGCGGGAGTAGTTTATGCGGAAGGGTTTGAAAACCTTGCTGCTTGCCGTCGGGGCTTTGGCGACGGCTGCCGGATCGGTCGCGCCGGCCGCGGCCGGCGGCGGTCACGGCCGCGGCTATGGCAAGCACGGCTACGACAAGCATTGGAAATATGACGGCCATCGCGGCTATTGGCGCGACAGCGGCCGCCAACATTACCGCTATTACCGCCATCGGCGCGGCGGGGACGGATTGAGCGGGGCGGAGGCAGGATTGATCGCCGCCGGCATCGTCGGCGCCGCCATCCTGCTCGATAGCGCCAACGACCGCTATCGCTACGACGATCGCTATGATCGCGATCGTTACGATGACCGCTATTATCGCGAGCGCTACTATGATCGCGGCCGTTATTACGATCCGTATCGGCGCGGCGGTTATGACGACCGTTACGGCTACGGCGGCGACCTGTATTATCGTCGCGACGATTACGGCCGCTCCGGCGGCTGGACCGATCGCGACTGGGACGATCTGTACGATGACGATCTTGGTCTCGAAGGCGGCTCTTACCGCGGCTCGTCCTATAATTACGGTGCGGCCTATACCGATTGCAAAGCCGAGATGCGCGACGCCGCGCGCGATCGTGGAATTTCCGTCGGCGTGCCGGCTCGCCCGGAGCGCATCGAGCGCATCGACGGCGGGTCGGCGGTGCGCTTCGTGACCTCCTTCGAAGTGCAGGAGCGCGGCGGCTATCGCCAGACCATGGTCTGCGAGGCCGACGCATCGGGCGTGCGCTTCATCGAGCTGGTCTAGTCTGTGAACCCGGAGAGCGCCGCAGGCCTCATCCGGGATCTCTCGCCAAGGTCCGGATAGCCGCTCCGCGTCATCCGGCACGACATTGCTTCTCTTGACATAAGGCGTCGCAACCGGGTCATTGCTGACGCCCGGTCCGATACTGTCAAAGAGAATTGCGATGCCCGACGCGTCGGAAAGCGGCTCCGGCCGCGACTACAAAGAGACGCTGTTTCTGCCGCAGACGGATTTCCCGATGCGCGCCGGACTGCCGAAGAAGGAGCCCGAGCTGCTGGCGCGCTGGAAAGCGATGGACCTCTATCGACGCCTCCGGGAGGATGCAAAGGTGCGCAAGTCCTTCATCCTCCATGACGGGCCGCCTTACGCCAACGGCCACATCCATATGGGGACGGCGCTGACCAAGGTCCTGAAAGACCTCGTCGTGCGCGCGCGCCAGATGGCCGGGTTTAATTCGAATTACGTGCCGGGCTGGGACTGCCACGGCCTCCCGATCGAATGGAAGGTCGAGGAGGAGTTCCGGGCGAAGGGCCGCCAGAAGCGGGACATCCCGACCTCCGAATTCCGCGCCGAGTGTCGCCGTTACGCCGAGAAATGGCTGAACATCCAGCGCGAGGAGTTCCGCCGCCTCGGCGGCGAAGGCGATTGGGACGATCCGTACACGACGATGGCGTTCGCTTCGGAAGCCGTCATCGCCGCCGAGTTCCTGAAATTCGTGCGCGCCGGTCTCGTCTATCGCGGCTCGAAGCCGGTGATGTGGTCGCCGGTCGAGCAGACCGCGCTCGCAGAAGCGGAGATCGAATACGAGGACAAAGTCTCGCCGCAGATCTGGGTGAAGTTTCCGGTCTCGCGGGTGTCGCGAATGGTTACGCCGGAGCGCAGTCGCTCAATCAGGTCCGACAAGGATCAGATTGAATCGAATGCGTCCGTCGTAATTTGGACAACGACTCCCTGGACGATTCCCGGCAACAGGGCGATCTCCTACGGTCCCGGTATCCGGTACGGGCTTTACGAGGTCGCAAGCCTAGAGAAAATCGTCGATCCGAAGACAGGGCAGGAAATCCGGCCCTGGGCGAGAATTGGTGAGAAACTCATTGTCGCTGACAGGCTCTGGGAAAGCGTGCGGACGGCCGCGAAGATCGACGCCGCTCAACGTTTGACGGATGTCTTGGCCGAAGAGCTTCAGTGTGCGCATCCGCTGAAGGGGTTCGGCGGCGGCTATGAATTCGACGTGCCGCTGCTCGCCGGGGATCATGTCACCGAGGATGACGGCACGGGATTCGTCCACACGGCGCCGGGCCACGGCGCCGACGACTTCGAGATCTGGATGTCGCCGGAGGGCGCGACCTGGCGCAAAGCGCTCGCGACTCGCGAGGGCAAGGAGATTCCGTATACGGTCGATGAGGTCGGCGCGTTCACAAACGAGGCGCCGGGGTTCGAAGGCAAGAAAATCCTCGTCACCGAGGGGAAGAAAGCGGGCAAGGACGGCGACGCCAATGACGCGGTGATCGCCGCCCTGATCGAGCGCGGCGCGCTGCTCGCGCGCGGGCGGCTGACCCATTCCTATCCGCACTCCTGGCGTTCGAAGGCGCCGGTCATTTTCCGCAACACGCCGCAATGGTTTATCCGGCTCGATTCGCCGATCGGCGGCAAGAAAACCCTCCGCCAATACTGCCTCGATGCGATCGACGTGACCGGATTCACGCCGCCGCAAGGCAAGAACCGCATCCGCTCGATGGTCGAGACGCGGCCCGACTGGCTCATCTCGCGCCAGCGCGCCTGGGGCGTGCCGCTGACGATCTTCGTCGACAAGGGGAGCGGCGAGATCCTCAAAGACGACGCCGTCGATGCGCGCATAATCAAGGCGATTGAGCAGGGCGGCGCCGACGCCTGGTTCGATACTCCGGCAGCGGAGTTTCTCGGACCCGGCCGCGATCCGGCGCGCTACGAAAAGATCGACGATATTCTCGATGTCTGGTTCGATTCAGGTTCGACGCACGCTTTCGTGCTCGAAGGCCGTGAGGATTTGCGCTGGCCGGCAGACGTTTATTGCGAAGGCTCCGACCAGCATCGTGGCTGGTTCCAGTCCTCGCTCCTTGAAAGCTGCGGCACGCGGCTCCGCGCCCCTTACGACCACGTCATCACCAACGGCTTCGTCGTCGACGCCGATGGCCGCAAGATGTCGAAATCCCTCGGCAACGGCATAGAGCCCGACGAGGTCATCCGCGAATTCGGCGCCGAAATCATCCGCATCTGGGTCGCAAGCTCCGAGTACACGGAGGATTTGCGCCTCAGCAAGGAGGTCATTAATTCGGCGGTCGACAGCTACAGGAAGCTCCGCAACACCATCCGCTATCTCCTCGGCGCGCTCGCCGGCTACGCGGAAAGAGATGCCGTTCCGTATGCGGACATGCCGGGGCTCGAACGCTATGTCCTGCACCTTCTCGCTGAACTCGACGGCGAGGTCCGCGGCGCCTATGAGCGCTTCGATTTCAAGGCAGTCTGGCGCAAAGTCTTCGATTTCTGCGCCTTCGATCTTTCGGCGTTCTATCTCGATATCCGCAAGGACAGCCTTTACTGCGACCGCCCGGATGCGCTCCGCCGCCGCGCCGCGCGCGCGGTGATGGCGGCGCTCTTCGACCGCATCGTGACCTGGCTCGCTCCGATCGCTGTGTTCACGATGGAGGAGGCCTGGCTCGCGCGCCATCCCTCCGGAGACTCCGTTCATTTGCAGGTGTTTCCGGCGACGCCCAAGGAATGTCGCAATGAGCGGATTGCGGCCGAGTGGGCGACTTTGCGCGATGTTCGCAGCGTCGTTACCGGCGCGCTCGAAATCGAGCGCCGCGACAAGATGCTAGGCGCCAGCCTCGAAGCGGCCCCGATCGTCCATGTCGCCGACGCCGCCGTCTACGATCTCTGCAAGGATCAAAACCTTGCCGAGCTTTTCATTACGAGCAAAGTCGCCCTTCGGCGCGGCGAAGGCCCGAAATCCGCCTTCCGTCTCGACGATGTCCCCGGCGTCGCCGTTGAAGCCAAACGCGCCGTTGCCGAGAAATGCGTGCGCTGCTGGCGCTATGTCGAGGATGTGGGCGCGACGGCGCTGCATCCTGAGCTCTGCGGCCGCTGCGCCGACGCTGTCGCCTAGCAATCCGAAAATCGGTGACCAGCCCCCTCCGTCTCGCCGCTGCGCGGCTCGCCACCTCCCCCGCTTCGCGGGGGAGGAAAGCCGGCGGCGCTTGCGCTTTTCCTCCCCCGCTTGCGGGGGAGGTCCGCCCGAAGGGCGGGGAGGGGGCATGAGTCGCGAGCCGTTCACCAAGCGCCTTGCTGACTGGGTCGCCGCAGCCCGCGCCAATGCGCTGTTCCGGTTAGGCGTAGGCGGCGCTGCTTTTGTCGCGCTCGCCGATCAGGCGTCGAAATACTGGATCCTTGAGATCGTCCGCCTGCCTGCGAAATTCCGGATCGAACTGACGCCGGTTTTCGACCTGACCTTTGTGAAGAATTACGGCGCGAGTTTCGGCCTGCTCGCAGGCGGAATGCTGTCGCGGGTCATCCTGTCCGTCGTCGCCATCGCCATCTCGGCGGGCCTGATCATCTGGCTGGCGCGCATCGAACGGCGCATCCTCGCCGCGGCGGTCGCATTCATCGTCGGCGGCGCGCTCGGCAACCTCATCGACCGGCTGCGCTTCGGCTATGTCGTCGATTTCCTCGACTTCTCCGGGCTCTATTTCCCCTGGGTTTTCAATCTCGCCGACGCCTCCATCAATGTCGGCGTCGCGCTCATCCTGCTCGACGCGTGGCTCAGGCGGAAGCGCGTCCCCAATCCCTAATCCCCGAGTTCCCCATTCCCCATTCCCCATTCCCCCGGCTATAGTCCGCGCCGATTCGCGAGGAGACAGTTGAAATGGCGGTTCGGATTGCGTTTGCGGGGGCGATGGTTGCGTTAACGGCGCTCAGCGGCTGTTCGGGTTTCACCAAGGCCCTTGGCGGCGGCAAGAACCCTCCCGACGAATTCGCAATCACGACCAAGGCCCCGCTTGTCGTGCCGCCGGACTATGCGCTGAGACCGCCGCGTCCGGGTGAAAGCCGGCCCGAGGAGCTTTCCGCCTCCGAACGGGCGCGTCAGGTCCTCATGGGCGACACTGGCGGAACGCCGCCGACGCCCGGCGAGCAGTATATCCTGCGGAAGGCGAACGCCTTGACCGCCGATCCCAATATCCGCGCCGTCCTCGACGCCGAAAACGGCGACCGCGCGGAGAAGGACCGGAGTTTGGCCAATCAGCTCATCTTCTGGAAATTCGTCGACGGAAAAGTCGACGATAAAGCCGCGCCTCTGAAGGTCGACAATCCGGACGAGTGGATGGCGGAGCGCCAGGCGGCGATCGACAGGGCGATCGGCGAGAACGCCAAAGTCGTCATCAAGAAGGATGAGTCGACCCTGTCGCTGCCGGGAATATTCTAGGCTGGGTTAGTGTTGCTCGCGGCGAACTGTGCGCGCGATCGGATCGAGGATGAGGCGGCGGCGGCGCCGGCGCCGCGCATAGGCGACGATTTCCGCGGTGCCGCCGGGCCCCTGTGACGGTTCGCCGTCCCAGACGAAGATCATCAGTTCGACCTTGTCGACGATGCGCTTGCCGGCGTTGAGATGAGCCTCGCCCGGCGTCCGCCCGGCGATGCGGAGACGGCGCTTCGACAGGGCGGTGAGCCGCAGGAACTCCTCCGCCTCCGCCCCAGTGTAGGCCGGCATGTCCTCATGGACCGGCAGGACGGCGACCAGCTTGCCGCCGCGAGCAAGGATGGCGTTGGCGAAAATCTGGTCGGCGCCGCCTGCGAGCGACGAAAAACCGATGGGGTTGCGAAATTCGCCAACGATTTCCGCCATCCGCTCGCGCACCCATGCCCAGTCCGCGCCCTCACGTGCGCGATGTCCGGAAATTCCAAGCCGCATGCCCGCCCTCAAGCGCCGCAACCCTCACTCGATTCGACTCGCATAATCGATCTGGGATAATGGCGCGATGGCGAATCGCCCTTTGGCCTTCGAAACCGACGCAATCCGCCGCGCGGCGCCGCTGATCCGCGTCCTGCCGCCCGATGCGGTCAACCGCATCGCCGCAGGCGAAGTCGTCGAGAGGCCCGCCTCTGCGGTGAAGGAGCTGGTCGAAAACAGCCTCGATGCGGGCGCCTCGCGGATCGACGTCGAAATCCGCGACGGCGGGCGGTCGGAAATCATCGTCGCCGATAATGGCTGCGGCATGGACGCTGAAAGCCTCCGCCTCGCCGTTCTCCGCCACGCCACATCGAAGCTCGTCCCGTCGCCGGACGGGGGGTACAATCTCGCCAACATTTCGACTCTGGGTTTTCGCGGCGAGGCGTTGCCGTCGATCGGAGCGGTCGCGCATCTTAGGGTGACCAGCCGGGCCGCCGGCGTGGACGAAGCCTGGGTCTTATCCGTAGACGGAGGAGATGTCGGAGCGCCCGCGCCGGCCGCCTTCGGCGGATCGGGAACGCGCGTCGAAGTGCGCGACCTCTTTTACGCGACTCCCGCGCGCCTCAAATTCCTCAAATCCGAGCGCGCAGAAGCCGAAGCGGTCGCCGATGCGGTGAAGCGTCTCGCGATGGCGCGCCCGGACGTCGCCTTCTCGCTCGGATCGAACGGACGCAAGCTCTTCACATTCGCCGCGGAGCCTCAAGGAGAGGCCGGCTGGCTGAAGCGCCTCGGCGCGATCATGGGGCGGGAGTTCGAGGCGAACGCCCTCGCCGTCGACGCCGATCGCGACCAGGTTCGCCTCTCCGGATTCGCCGGGCTGCCGACCTTCCATCGCGGACTCGCCGACCGTCAATATCTATTCGTCAACGGACGGCCGGTGAAGGACCGGCTGATCGTCGGCGCCGTGCGCGGAGCCTATGCCGATTTTCTCGCCCGCGATCGTCATCCCGTCGTCGCGCTGTTTCTCGATATCGCGCCGGACTTCGTCGACGTGAACGTCCATCCCGCGAAGACCGAAGTGCGCTTCCGCGATTCGGGCGCGGTGCGGGGCCTGATAGTCGGCGCGCTTCGCCACGCGCTCATTGAAGCCGGGCATCGCGCCGCGACCACCACATCGGCTTTCGCGGTTGGACGCATGCGCACCGAGCTGCCATTTCATCGGCAGCTTTCGCCGGACAATCCCTTCCGGACCGCAGACGCTCCCGCCGGTATTGCCGGCTTCGCCGAAGAGGCTCGCGCCTTCGAGGGACTCGCTCCTTCGGCGCGGGCGGACCGCCAAGACGGCGCGGAAGCCGCGTTCTTTCCCCTTGGCGCGGCGCGCGCCCAGCTCCACGAGACCTATATCGTGGCGCAGACCGGCGACGGCCTCGTCATCGTCGACCAGCACGCAGCCCATGAGCGTCTCGTTTATGAGCGGATGAAGGCCGGGCTCGCGTCAGGAGGCGTCGCGCGCCAGGTCCTGCTCATCCCCGAAATCGTCGAACTTGATGCGGCCGACGCCGAACGACTTCTCGACCGCGCCGGGGAATTCGCGGAATTAGGACTTCTCATCGAGCCCTTCGGCGAGGACGCTGTGCTGGTGCGCGAGACTCCGGCCCTGCTTGGCAACCCCGATATCGGGGCGCTCATCCGCCGCCTCGCAGAGGATCTCGCGGATCTCGGAGAAGGGCTCGCCTTGAAGGAACGTCTTGAGGAGGTGTGTTCGTCCATGGCCTGTCGCGGATCGGTGCGAGCGGGCCGGCGTCTGACGGGCGAGGAGATGAACGCGCTTTTGCGCGAGATGGAGCGCACGCCCCATTCCGGACAGTGCAATCACGGCCGTCCCACCTATGTGGAACTGAAGCTTTCCGACATCGAGCGGCTGTTTGGGCGCCGGTGATCTCTGGTGTTTTTCGGGCTTCGCCCCTGCGTTGCTGGACCTTGAAAAAGCATACCCATAGATTCTGCGTTGCGCCGATGATGGACGGCACCGACCGGCATTGCCGCTATTTCTATCGCTTGCTGACGAAGCGGGCCCGGCTCTACACCGAGATGATCGTCGCTGACGCGATCCTCAGGGGCGACGCCAGGCGCCTTCTCGCCTTCGATCCGGCCGAGCATCCTCTCGCTTTGCAGCTCGGCGGCAGCGATCCGTCAAAGCTCGCGCGCGCGGCGAAGCTAGGCGAGGATTACGGCTATGATGAAGTCAACCTCAATGTCGGCTGTCCGTCCGATCGCGTGCAGGAAGCGACCTTCGGCGCCTGTCTGATGAAGGAGCCGGCGCGCGTCGCCGATTGCGTGGCCGCCATGCGTAACGCAGTGAACATTCCGGTCACTGTCAAGTGCCGGATCGGAGTTGACGATCAGGACCCGGATGAAAGCCTCATCGGCTTCGTCGATGAGGTCGCAAACACAGGCTGCGAAATCTTCATCGTCCATGCGCGCAAGGCCTGGCTTGAGGGCCTATCTCCCAAGGAAAACCGGGAAATTCCCCCGCTCGACTACGGCGTCGTCGAGCGGCTCAGGGCGGCCCGGCCCGACCTTGCGATCATCCTGAACGGCGGGCTGAATTCGCTCGATGACGCCGCCCGCCATCTTGAGGATTTCGACGGCGTCATGCTCGGCCGCGCCGCCTACGGCGAGCCTTATATCCTTGCAGACGTCGATCGACGGATTTTCGGCGACGGGCGTCCGCCGATGTCTCGAACCGAAGCCGCGCGCGCGATGACTCCCTATGTGCGGCGGATGGCGGCGGAGGGGGTTCGGCCATTTCGCGTCGTCCGGCACATGCTCGGCCTCTTCCATGGGACGCGCGGAGCGAGAGCCTGGCGCCGCAGCCTTTCCGCCTACGGCGCTTCGACTGGCGCAGATGCGATCGAACGCGCGCTCGATGCGGTCGCGGCGCAGGCTGAGCTGGCGCCCGCGTGACGGAACTTATCGCCGGCCATGCAGGATTGATCATCGGCGTGCTCGCCGCCGGGCTGCTCGCCGGTTTCGCCGGCGGTCTATTCGGCATCGGCGGCGGCGTCGTTACGGTTCCAGCGCTCTATGCTGCGTTCCGCGCGCTTGGGACCGACGACGGCTCAAGCCTCAAATTGGCGATCGGCACGTCGCTTGCGGTCATCGTCATCACCTCGGCTCGCTCGCTCGCGACGCATTGGAAGGCCGGCCACGTCGATCACCGCGTCCTCAAGGCCTGGGGACCATGGATAGCGTTCGGCGCCGCGATTGGCGGACTCGCAGCGCGTTTCGTTTCAACGGAAATTCTGGTGATCGTCTTCGCCGCCGGCGCAGCGGCGATCGGCTGGCGCCGCATCGCCGCGAAGAAGCCCGTGCTTGCGCAGGGTCCCGATCTCACCCTTGAGCGCATCCGCATCCCGATCGGCGTCGGCACCGGATTTTTTTCGAGTCTCATGGGGCTTGGCGGCGGCGCCGTCGGGGTTATGGCGATGACCTGGTCGGGACGATCGATGCATCAAGCGATCGCCACGGCGTCGGGCTTCGGGATCGCCGTCGCGGTTCCGGGCGCCATCGGCTTCATGATCTCGGGGACGGGCCAAGACGGTCTTCCGCCGTTCTCGCTCGGCTTTGTAAACTTACCGGCCTTCGTTGCGATGGCGGCGATGACAGCCCTGTCCGCGCATTGGGGCGCGATGCTGGCGCATCGTTTGAACGCGGAGCTGCTATCGCGGCTGTTCGGCGGCTATATCCTCGTCTCCGCGGCTTATCTCGTTCTGGATACTTTCGGGTAGAATGGCGGCAAAGACTCTGCCTTGCGCTGATCCCCCCCTGCCCTTTTTCAAGGGTCGGCGACGCCAGTTGCTCGCGGTGGCGATCGCGGTCGCCCTCGTCGCCTGCGGGCGACCGGAGATCGAGGGACCGCGCGATTCCGTCGTCGTCGGCATTGCGCTCGAGCCGCCCAATCTCGACCCGACGGCGGGCGCTGCGGCGGCGATCGACGAGGTGGTGTACGCCAACCTGTTCGAGGGCCTCACACGCATCGGCGAGGACGGCGCCGCCCGCGCAGGCCTCGCTGAGAGCTGGAGCATTTCCGACGACGGGCTGACCTATGAGTTCAAGCTCCGCGAAGGAGCGCGATTTCACGACGGCACGACGTTCGACGCAGACGACGTGAAATTCTCGCTCGATCGGGCGAGAGCCGAGAATTCGACCAACGCACAGCGCGGCTATTTTGAGCCGATCGAGGCGGTCGAAGCCGTCGCCCTTTATCGTGTGAGGGTGCGGGTAAAGCGGCCGACCGGGGCGTTTCTTTTCAATCTGGGGCAGGGCGACGCCGTGATCGTCGCCCGCGAAAGCGCCGCGAACAACGCCGTCCATCCCGTCGGGACCGGACCGTTCGAATTCAGGCGCTGGCGCCGCGGCGATTCGATCGAGCTCGAGCGCAATGACTCCTATTGGGGCGACAAGGTCGCGCTGAAAACCGCGATCTTCCGCATCGTGACAGATCCCTCCGCGGCTTCCGCCGCGCTTCTCGCCGGCGACGTCGACGCGTTCCCGAATTTTCCGGCGGTCGAAAGCGTGCCGGCCTTCGCCGCCAACCGGCGTTTTTCGGTCGTCACTGGAACGACCGAAGGCGAAATGATAGTCGCCATCAATAATGGACGCGGTCCGCTGCGCGACGTCCGCGTGCGCCGCGCAATCTGCCACGCGATTGACCGCGACGCATTCATCGAAAGCGTCCTCTTCGGCCATGGTCAGGCGATAGGGTCGCATTTTCCGCCGCATCATCCGGCCTATGTCGATCTCACCGCGGCCTGCCGCTACGACCCCGCGCTGTCGCGAGCGCTGCTCAAAGAGGCGGGATACGGGCAAGGGTTCGCGGCGCGCCTGTCATTGCCGCCCCCCGGCTATGCGCGACGCGGCGGCGAATTCGTCGCCGACTCCCTGCGCGCCGTCGGGGTGCGAACCGAAATCGTCAATCTCGAATGGGCGCAATGGCTCGATCGCGTTTTCTCCGCGAAAGATTATGATCTGACGATTGTCGCGCATACCGAACCGATGGACATCGACATTTACGCTCGCGACGATTACTATTTTCAGTATAAGGACGATGAATTTAAGCGGCTTTATGCGGAATTCGCCGCGACGATCGACGAGGAGCGGCGGATGGAGCTGCTCCGGGCCCTTCAAGAGAAGATCGCCGCGGACGCGGTCAACGCGTTTCTGGTCGTCGCGCCGAAGGTCGGGGTGTGGAATGCGCGGCTCAAGGGCCTCTGGGCGAACAGCCCGATTCAGGCCAATGACCTGACCGAGGTCCGTTGGGCTGAAAGCGGGTCGCCGCAGTGAGCGCAGCGCTGGCGCATGAACGACGAGGCGCCGTTCGATGACCGGGCGAGCCGGCGCCTTCATCCTTTATCTCGCTCAGCGCGCGGCAGTTCTCGCTCTCACGCTCTTCGTCGCGAGCATCGTCATTTTCGCCTTGACCCAGATCGCCCCAGGCGACCCCGCCGCCTATATGATGGGCCTGAACGCCGATCCGGCGGCCGTCGCGGCGCTGCGTGCGGAGCTGGGGTTGAGCGGCTCGCCGTTCGAACGCTATCTCGATTGGGCGGGCGGCCTCATCAAAGGCGATTTCGGCGTCAGCTACACCTACCGCGTGCCGGTCGGCGGCCTCATTCTCGAGCGGCTGCAGGTCTCGCTGCCGCTCGCGGTCCTCGCGCTCGGCTTGGCCATAAGCGCCGGCATTCCGCTTGGCGTCGCCGCCGCCGCGCAGCGCGGGCGCTTTTTCGACGGCGCGATCATGAGCGCGGCGCAGGTCGGCGTCGCCGCCCCCAATTTCTGGGCGGCGATCCTGCTTGTCTATGTTTTCTCGACGGTGCTCGGATGGACATCGGCCGGAGGGTTTCCGGGCTGGGAGCGACCGGCGCGCGCGATCGGCGCGCTGCTGTTGCCGGCGATCGCGCTCGCTTTGCCGCAGGCCGCGATCCTCGCGCGCGTCATGCGCTCCTCGCTGATCGAGGCGCTCGGGGAGAATTACGTGCGCACCGCGCGCGCAAAGGGCCTCTCGCGCGGCGGGGCGTTATGGCGCCACGCCTTTCGCAATGCGTTGATCCCGGTGCTGACCATTCTTGGGCTGCAGTTCTCCTTTCTCCTCGCCGGCGCGGTCATCATCGAGAACGTGTTCTATCTACCGGGCCTCGGCCGGCTGGTGTTTCAAGGCATCACTCAGCGCGACCTCATCGTCGTCGAAGGCGTCGTTTTCGCGCTGGTGATCGCCGTCGTGCTGGTGAATTTCCTCGTCGACGCGGCATATGCGGTCGCCGATCCGCGGCTTAGAACCCGATGAGGCGCGCGCCGGCGAACCTTGTTGCGGGGGCGGCGATCACGGCGCTGTTCGTCGGCATGGCGGCGCTTTCGCTGGTCTGGACGCCTTACGATCCGACTGCGTTCAACGTCCCCGAGCGGCTTCGCCCGCCGTCTTTTGCTCACTGGTTCGGGACCGATCATTTCGGCCGCGACGTATTCTCCATGGTGATGGCCGGGGCGAGGACTTCGATCGCGGTCGCCGTGCTCGCCGCCGGCCTCGGACTGGCGGTCGGGGCGCCGCTCGGGCTTCTGTCGGCCTCCGCTGGACGCCTGCTCGATGAGGCGATCATGCGCGCGAACGACGTGGTGTTCGCCTTTCCTGCGCTTCTGCTCGCCATCCTGTTAACTGCGGTTCTGGGGCCCGGTCAGCTCAACGCCGTTCTCGCGATAGGCCTCTTTAACGTGCCGGTTTTTGCGCGGCTCGCTCGCGGCTCGGCGAAAGCCTTATGGGCGCGGGAGTTTGTTTTGGCGGCGCGCGTCGCGGGAAAAGGGCCGCTCAGGATTTCCGCAGAGCACATCTATCCCAATATCGCCGACACCCTCATCGTTCAGGGGACCGTGCAGTTTGCGCTCGGCGTACTCGCCGAGGCGGGACTTTCCTATGTCGGCCTTGGCGCGCCGCCGCCGACGCCGAGCTGGGGCCGCATGCTCGCCGAGAGTCAGACGCTCGCCGGCGTCGCGCCTTGGCTCGCGATCTTTCCCGGCCTCGCCATCGCGCTTTGCGTCCTGGGCCTCAATTTATTCGGCGACGGCTTGCGCGACCGTCTCGATCCGAAGCTCGCCCGCGCAAGATGACGCTCCTGTCAGCCGAGAACCTCAAGGTCGCGATCGACGGCGAGAGTCTGCTCGACGGAATCTCGCTCGAGATCCGCCGCGGCGAAACGCTCGGGCTTGTCGGGGAGAGCGGCTCGGGCAAATCGATGACTGCGCTCGCGCTGATGCGGCTATTGCCGGAACGGGCGCGCTTTTCCGGTCGCGTGCTCTTCGAGGGCCGCGATCTCTCTGATGCGGACGAGCGCGAACTCTGCGACCTCCGCGGCCGTCACATGGCGATGATCTTCCAGGAGCCGATGACGTCGCTCAACCCGGTGCAAACGGTGAGCGGCCAGATCGCCGAAGCGATCCGCGTACACAGGAAAGGGAGTCGCGCCGAGGCGGCCGGTGAAGGCCGGCTGCTGTTCGAACGCGTCGGCCTCGGCGGACTGGAACCGACGCGCTTCCCGCACGAGCTGTCCGGCGGACAGCGGCAGCGCGTGCTGATCGCCATGGCCGTCGCGCTCGGCCCGAGCCTGCTCATCGCCGACGAGCCGGCAACCGCGCTCGATGCGACTACCCAAGCTGACATCCTTGCGCTTTTGCAGAGTCTCGTCGCCGATGGCATGGGCCTTCTGTTCATCAGCCACGACCTCGCGGTCGTCGCAAAGATCTCCGACCGCATCGCTGTGATGCGCGAAGGGAAAATCCTGGAAACAACGGAGAGCCGGTCGCTCGCCGGGCTCAGGCATCCCTATTCACGCGCGATGCTCGCGGCGTCCGCCATCCGGCCGCGGCAGACGAACGCGTCTTGCCCCATCCCACAAGCGGGAGAGGGGAGCGGCGCTACGCGAGCGTCAAATATCCTCGAAGCGACCGGCCTCACCAAGTCCTATGGCCGCCTCAGGGCTGTCGACGGCGTGTCGCTGAGCATGAAGTTGGGCGAGACGCTTGCCCTGGTCGGCGAGAGCGGCTGCGGGAAATCGACTTTGGGACGCATGATTCTGGCGCTCGAAAAGCCCGACGCCGGCGCGGTCAGGATCGCCGGCGAGGATTTCACCGAGGCGCGCGGGGCCGAGGCCCGCCGTGTGCGGCGGCGCGTTCAGGCGGTCTTTCAGGACCCTTACGGAAGCTTCAATCCGCGGATGAGGGTCGCCGAGATCATCGCCGAGCCGCTGCATCTTGCTGCGCCGGTTTCGGCCGATGTGCGCCGCGCCGAAGCCCGGCGCCTGCTCGAAGCCGTCGGCCTTGAAGCGCGCGACGCGATAAAATACGCGCATGAATTTTCGGGCGGGGAACGCCAGCGCATCGCCATCGCACGCGCGCTGATCGTCAAGCCGTCGCTGATCGTACTCGATGAGGCGGTTTCGGCGCTCGACGTCACGATCCGCGCCCAAATCCTCGACCTGCTCGCTGCGCTGAGAGAATCGCTCGGACTCTCCTATTTCTTCATCTCGCACGATCTTGCGGTGGTGCGCGCCATCGCCGATCGCGTCGCAGTGATGAAGGCGGGAAGGATCGTCGAAGAAGGCGCAGTCGAGGACATCTTCCTCCGACCGCAGCAAGCCTATACCCGGACCCTGCTCGACGCGACGCCGCAGCTGGACGTGGGCGATGGGCAATAGGTGGGCGGACTCTGAGCGCCTTGAAAGATCGTTGCCGATTGCCCATTGCCCATGGCCCATTGAACGCTAAGGACATGCGATGACCCTTAGAACCGGACGGCGCAATCTCCTGACCGATGTCGACGGGCTCCTCGTCGGGCATGCGACCGATGTCTCGGCCGAAACCGGCGCCACGGTCATTCTGTGCAAGGAGCATTATTGCGCGGGGGTCGATGTGCGCGGGGGCGGGCCGGGCACGCGCGAGATTGACGTCTTGTCCCCCGAGAATCTGGTCGGGCGCGCGCACGGCTTTGCGTTCGCCGGCGGATCGGTCTTCGGCCTCGCCGCCGCCGACGGCGTTCTGGAGTTCCTCGCCGAACAGGGCGTCGGATACCGCCACCGTCCGGAAGGATTGGCGGTTCCGATCGTACCTGCTGCGGTCATTTATGATCTCGCCAATGGCGGCGACAAGAATTGGCGGACACCGCCCTATCGCGATCTCGGATTTGAAGCCGCAAAAGCCGGGGCCGCCGATTTTGCGCTCGGGCGCGTCGGCGCCGGCCGGGGCGGGCAGGCCGGGTTGCTGTGGGGCGGCGTCGGATCGGCGTCGATCGATCTTGGAGCGGGGATCGTCGTCGCCGCGCTGGCCGTCAACAATGCGATCGGCTCGACGATGATGCCGGACGGCAAGACGCCATGGGCGCAGCCCTACGAAATCGGCGATGAGTTCGGCGGCGTGGAGCCCGGCGCCAGGACGCCGCTGAACGATCCCTTGCCGCCCGATTCGAAATTGGGAGCGGGGCTTCGTCCCGGCGCCAACACCACGATCGGCATCGTCGCGGTCAACGCCGACCTTTCGACCGCCGAATGCAAACGCATGGCGATGATGGCGCATGACGGTCTCGCCCGGGCCGTCCGTCCTGCGCACTCGCCTTTCGACGGAGACACGATTTTCGCCGTGGCGACGGCGACGATCTCGATTGGCGACGGTCCGATGCGGGCCGTCGCACTGGCGCGGATCGGATCGGCGGCGGCGGACTGCTTCGCCCGGGCGGTCGCGCGCGGCGTCTACGCGGCGCGTTTGGCGAGCTGACATCCCCGCGCGCAAGGCGAATTCTCGTTTGGGCGAAATCAGTGATCGCGGTCACAGTCCTTTAAGCTTTTCGTCGCCAACTCCGCCGCGTCCCGATGGGACGACATTCGAAAAAGAGGAGAGCCAGATGTCAACGTTCAAGCTGACGACGGCGCTGATCGCATTTGCGGCGGCCGCCGGCCTTTCGACTTCGTCTTTCGCCGGAGAAGGCCTGTTCCACTTCGATCGTTCCTCCTTCGCCTCTGAAGGCGGCCTCGACGCCGCTCTCGATCGCATCGACACCGTCGCCAAGAATCGCTGCATCCGCGGCGGCCGCGTCGGCCTCTGGCAGCGGCGTCTTGAGCAGGAGTGCGTCGCCGATCTCAAGGAAGAAATGGTCGCGAAGATCGCCGACACCCGCCTCACTGCGGCGGCTGAAGGTTCGGTGTTCATCACCCGCCGATAACGCGGGGTTCGGCCCGGCCGGCGCCGCGCTCGCCGGCCGGACGAAGACCGACCGAGAGTTCACGATTTTCGGCCTTGCGGCGTTGCGCCCTTCCTCGCCCGCGGGCCGAAAAACAAAAACCTTTCGTTCGGTCCTAAGCGGACAGGCGAGACTTGGCTCCGGTCTGCAAGAGTGCGCGGGGCGAGCGCGGGCCCGCAAGGGGGAGAGAGAGCCTCGCGCATCGCTTCCATCGCTCTTGAGGAATTCCGGCATTCGAATTAAATCCGTATACTGATATAAGCGGCGGCGCGTCGGAAAGTCCGGATTCCTCTCAAGGAGGCGTTGCTGACGCAGCGCGCGGCGCGGTTTAACCATCTAAGTCGTTAATCCGCCTCAGGAATAAAAACTTATCGGACAGTCTTGACGCGCCGTTATGATGGTTTTCAGTCGGAGCGCGGAGAGGCGACTGAGTGCACCCGTTCCTCAGCGGCTTCGACGATGGCGCGCGGCGCCGGCGGCTCGAC